>Ga0268282_1000440_pt1 | contig 21283 bp, 17 predicted proteins | sample saktaG_12_FD_190133 | JGI IMG/M metagenome (GOLD analysis project Ga0268282, IMG submission 190133) | Saline water microbial communities from Sakinaw Lake, British Columbia, Canada - sak_2011_5_24_120m | ecosystem: Environmental > Aquatic > Non-marine Saline and Alkaline > Saline ...
ATCATAGGAAACCAGGTCTTCGGCAAAAACAATCTCTTCTTGGGAAAGGTTGTCGCTTGGCCCTCCTTGGGCGATTATCAGGTAAGCCCTTTCCCCCAAAAATCGATAATTGCCCAAAAGACGATAGATCTGATATTTACCTTTAGTGCTAATGGCGGCGCATCGAGTATTAGCATCGTATTGGGCCCAAGCACCAATTAGATTAGCGGATTTGTTAAAATCAGCCCTAATTTTAGTGTTTCCTATGTCAAGATTCTGATCAGGGAGTTTTCTCCAGGAGGATTCGGCCTCTTTGAAAAAGAGTTGATATTGCCCCGGTTGATCAACCCTAAAAGAAAATTGGACGCTCTTTTCCCAAGGGGAGGGAAAATCGCCATAAACAGCCCAAATATCAACCTCTTCCTCTTGGGCTTTTGAATCAAGAATTAAAGTTTTGTCGCTAATAAAACCGTTTTTTAATAGAGCAATCAGGCTGTTATCGGGTTGATCGCTGATAATAACTTTTTGAGGGATATAAACCATGGGGTAAGGATTGGCAACTTGATAAATATTGGCCCCATTGGGGCCGTTAACCCCAGACAGTTGATCAAGATTTTTTTTAACGATGGGCTGATAATCAGTTGTTGGGCCAAAAAAATTAAGACTTCGCGAGGCTTGAAAATAATCAAGATTTTCCCAAATTAAAAACTTAATTGACCCCATCGCCAAAAGCGAATTTAGTTTTTGAGAACCATTAGGCGAATAGGTTTCAAGGATAATTCTTTTGGCTAAATCGGGATAAATATCACCCGAAAAATGAGGCTGGGGCGAAAATTGGCTTTGCCAACGAAGCAGGGTTTCGCTTTTGGTGGGCGGAGAAATATTAATGGGGGGAAAATAAGCGACCCGATAACCGTTAGCCTCTTGTTTTAAAAAATCAAAAATTAGTTTGTTTTGGGCCGGGACTGACCGGGAAGAAAGAGAAAAGGGCAGATAACTTTCCGGATAAACCGGCCGACCTAAACCGCCAGACCACCAGGGCGATAACAAAAAAAACCAACCCGTCAAGATAAAAACCCGGAGAAGATGATTTTTATTGCCCTGATTAATTTGATCATCAATTTTGTTAATAAAGAAAAAGCCTAGGGAAACAAAACCTAACAAGTAAAGGGGTAAAAATCGAGGCGGATTATCAAATCCAGCTGACAAGACGGGGCTAATTTTTGATAATAAGTTAAAAAACAATTTACCGATAGGGTTGGTGACACCAGTAGAGGCAAACAAGCCCAAAAGAAACAAAAAAGAAAAGGGCCAAATAGCCTTTTCTTTACGACCGGCCGCTAACCCAGTCAGAGCAATTAAAAAAAATAACACCGCCACTCCTGCTCCTATTTTGGGCCAAGGCCAAGGATAAACAAATTCGGTGTGAAGATTTTGCGGTAACCCAAACTTAGCCAACCCAAAAATACTAACACTGCCCTGCTTGATATTTTCTTTTTGCTGATCGAGATTGCTAATAAGGGCTGCTTCTTTAAAGAAAAACGGCTGATTGCTAAAAAGGTTTTTCAAACTAGGCAGCCAAAGATAACAAGTTATAAGAACCAGACCAAGGCCAAAAGGGATCATTTTAACCAAGCGCTTCTTCTCTGCTATTATCGAAAAAGACAGAAAAATCAAAAAAATCATTAACGATAAAACGGCCATATTAAGATGGGCAAAGAAAAACGGGAAAAGGAGAATAAGATAAAGACCCTTTTTTGGACTAAATTTACCAAGACCCAAAGGGATCAAGGGGATTAGAGCGTAAACAAGGATCATGGTCAAGTGCCCGGCAATAAGCCGGGAGTAAACAAAAGGCGACAGAGCATAAAGACTGGCGGCTAAAAAGGCCCAAAGGGGTTTTAGCTTGAGTAGTTTTTGAATCATCAAAAACATTGACCAATAAGCAATAATGATTAAAACTAGAGGGAAAACTTTTCCGGACATCCCTCCTGGCAAAAACGAGAAAGGTAAAATAATTAGCCAGTAGGGTAATTCGCCCCGAAATTGATAAAAATAGCCGCCATTGCCTTTTTCTTCCCAGAGATTCAATTGGGCCTTAAATTGATTAAAAAATTGTTCTTGATAATAGGGAATGTTCCAGTCCCAATGGGGGGCAATAACGCCGAATTGTTTTAGTATTGGCCAAAAGGAAATCAGGAGTAAAATCAAAAAACCGGCAAAATAAATCAGGCTAACTTTTTTCATTGATTAAATCTTGATCGCCCAAACTATTAACGTTTTCCCCCAAGAAGGAAAAAACTTGGCTAAAAAACGGCTGTTTATTTTACCCGAGGGACAAAAATTGACAACATCAGAATAAAAATTAACAATCTTAAAACCGTTATTTTCCAGAATGGCAAAAAGGGTTTTTTTAACAAAATAACGAATATGGCCAGCCCGATTAAGATTAAGATTAATATCGGTTTCAACCAAGGGGTTTTGGCCAACCAAGAGCAGTAATCGCCGCCCCAGTGAAGCCAAATTCGGAGTAGTAATAATCAAGTGCCCCTTATCTTTTAGTGTTTCCGATAGTTTTTTAAGAAAAGCTTCGGTGTCAAAAATATGTTCAATTATTTCTCCGGCCAAAACAACATCAAATTTTTGCCGGAAGGGGATTTTTGCCTCTTCAATGTCAATTATTTTGGCCGTGATACCAGCCCGACAGGCCGCCTCTATCGCCCCAGATGAAATATCAACACCAAAAACCTGATTATTTTTCTGTTTTAATAAATAACCTATTTCTCCCCGACCGCAACCAACATCAAGAATCTTTTTATTGCTACCAACAAGATCAAGAATAATTTTAACTCTTTCTTGATCGCCTGAGCCCAAAAACGCCAGGCGATATCTTTGTTCATTAAATTGAACTTTCTGCTTCATTGCTTGTTTAGTCAATTAACAATTTTTTCAATTGCTCGCCATTCTCTTTGGGCGGTTTTTTCCCAAGAATATTCTCGGGCGTTATTTTGAGCCTGACGGGCAATTTCACAATAATATTTTTTATCCTCGAGTAATTTCACAATTTGAGTGGCGAAAAGATGGTTTTTTAAAAATGGCACCCTAATCATGCCCTTTTTAAAAATTTCCTTAAATATCGGTAAATTCCAAGCCACGATTGGTTTTTGACAGGCTTGGGCTTCAAGAGGGGCCAGGCCAAACCCTTCTTCATGGCTGGGAAAGACAAAAACAGCGGAATGTCTGAGTGTTTCTAGAACCTGACCATCCTCAAGATATCCGGCCAAAATAATATTTTTGACCAAATTTTTTTGGTTAATTTCTTTTTTTAACTTTTGAATCATCTCTTCGCGACCGTGACCGATAACAACCAACTTTGCCCAGGGTTTTTGGTCAGTTACATATCGCCAAATGGTCACTAAATCAAAAATTCCCTTTGAGGGGTGAAGGCGGCCCAAAAAAACCCCCTGATATTTAATCTTTTTAGGGCCGATTTTTTTAAAATACTGCCGATCAACGCCCAAGTAATTAACAACTATTTTTTTGGTCTCAAAACCCTTCTTGACCAAGGCTTTTTTAAGGAGATTGTTATCAACCACAATTAAATCAGCCCGACCTTTAATTAGTTTTAAGCTTAATGCTTGCAGCCAATAAGAAGCTTTCCTGTCTTGAGGAATTAGGTGAAAAACATGCTGAACCCAAATTTTTTTAGGAATAAGCCGCTTGATAATCCAAATGGGAATGGTATTGGGAAAAAAATCTGAAGAGGCCAAAAGAACAGTCTGATTCTTAATTTTAGGAAGAATAAATAAGCCCTTGATTAGCCGTTTAAGATAAAGAAAAAAAACATTATTAATCTCGTTCTCCCTAGTGGTAATCAAATAGCTGGTTTTCATTTTTTCCTGCTGGCATAATTGCTGGCCCATTTTTGAAGTAATAATAACGACGTTTTTTTGAGTAAAATTTTTGATAATTGCCAAAATTGCTACTACGCCGCCGCTTTTTTTTTCGGTGTAATCATTAAGAAAAATGGCAATTTTTTTATTAATCATCTTTATAGGCAACAACCTGAATCATTGACCAAAATAGCCGGTATTTGCTTATTTTAACTGCGGATGATCTTAGCCATTTAGGCAAGTATTCGAAGCTATTTTTAATCTCAAATTTACTAATCGTTACTTTTCTAAATCCGGCTTGCTGATGAAGACCGATTAGACTTTTAGGTAAAAAAGACAGCTCGTAGCCAAAACGCAGGTGGTGTCCGGGCAAAAGGCGAAGGTGAATAAGTTCGGCTAAGGGCCGCAAAATCGGCACATTAGGAATATTGCCCCAAAATTGACGATAAACTGCTCCCAAATTAAAGACAGGGACGGTATTAAAAGCAACCCCTCCCTTTTTAAGAACACGGTGGACTTGTTCCAAAACCATTCTGGTGTCCTGAAAGTGCTCAATTACTCCCCCGCCATAAACAAGGTCAAAAGTATTTTTTTTGAGAGGAGCTTTTGCTAAATCGGCCCAAATTAAAAGATAGTTTTTAATTTTTTTTTCTTGAAACATTTTTTGGGCCAATTTCAGGGCCCTAAGAGAAAAATCAATCCCAATAACAAAGCGACACCTTGGAGCCAAATATTGACCCAAAAACATTGGCCCACAACCAATCTCCAAAAAGTTTGCCTTATCTAAATCTGTAAGGCCGTCAAGGTCTTCTATCAACTGACGATGAAGGTCAAGATAGTCTTTTTCGTCTTTTTTTGAATAACTTTTTTCCTGATAAAAATTATTCCATTTAGTTAAAGATTTTTTATCTTGAACCGCACTAGTTTTAACAAAAGAAACAAAATGAGAATTAATGATGGGGTATTTTTTTTGACATTTTAAACAAAACAGACCTGATTGTTTAACAACTAATTTTCCTTGACACTTGGGGCAACAAAGAAAGTCTATCGTTGACCTGATCATTTTTTTAATTGAAAAACTTTTTGATAAATTTGATCATAGTCTAACTGAGTCTGATAACTGACAATCCGGTTAATGATGTTTATATAATCACTATTATTTAATGAAGCAATTTTTTGAAATATTTTTTTGGGGCTTTTTTGATAAACAAAACCCAAGTTGTTCTTTTTTATTATTTGGCTAATTTCGGTAGTATCGGTAGTAATTGGCGGCACCAGGCAAGCCAAATATTCTTTTATTTTCACCGGATCGGCATAATAGGTCCAGTCAGATTTTTGACTGTAAGGGGCTAAGCCAAAACCGGAAAAGCGTTTCAAATATTCTAAAATTTGTTTATGGCTCATAAAACCTAAGAAAAAAACCTGATTTTTCAATTTTTGCTTTTGAACCAACTGTTTAAAATGCTCCTCATCCGAACCGGAGCCAATAATAAATAGTTTTAAGCTAGTTTTTGTCAAAACCGGAAAAACATCTTGCAGACCATGGTCTCTATTTAAACTTCCAACATAAATTAACTGGGGCAAAAAAGACTTATTGCTATTAACCCGGCCAATATCGGCTAAAAAAACCCCGTTGGGGGTGTAAACAATTTTGTCTTTGCCTATCCCCTCTTTGGTTCGGGCTTTAATTGTTCTTTTGGTGTTGCAACAAAGAAAATCGGCCCCTCTGGCACTTAGACGATCAATAGCAACATATAGGTTGTTTAAAAAGGGGCTGGCAAAGCGTCGGCGAGAAAAATCAGTATTAAAAAAAACCACCCGATCAATATTTTTAAGTTTTAATTTTTTTGCTATTAAAAGAGCCAAGGTATCAAAACAATTCATGCCAATTGCTAAATCAATTTTTTTGGGTAATTTTTTTAACCAGCGCAGGGTTAAGAAAAAAGAGGCAAAATATTTTATTGGACTAATAAAGAGGGCCTTTCTTTGAGCAATTATTTTATTCTGATTTATTAATACTGAAGCAGAAATGCTCTGGTCTAAAGGATGATAAATTTGATAATAGGCAACCCCGTTTTTTTCGTTAAAAAAGCGGCCCAAAGACTGAACTGGGCCGGGAATTTTAGTAATATGGGCCACCTGAACAATGGTCATGGTAATAGTCTTTGCTTTAGGTAATTTATACCGACTAAAAATTTTAAAATAAAAACTCCCACCATTGCTTCGGGAAAGCGGACAATTTTTTTCCAACCCCCCCCTTCAATAAAAACCTGAAGGTAACGATAAAAAAAACCCAGCTGTTTCTTAATATCGGAGTCGGTCCTGCCCCATTTTTTAATATATTGATCAAAATTAGCCGAATAATAAGCCTTTTTGGCTAAATATTTTTTAAGGTTAAAGTTTACTTCATTATGATAAAGTATGCCCCTATTAGTAACTTTATTTAGATCATTAATAAGATTTTTATCCTGGTCGTTAATTTTGTTTAACTTTTGGTTAATTTGAGAAAAATTATAATTATCAATCATTCCCACCTTGCCCAATTTTTTTATTTTTTTGTTCAGATCCCAGTCTTCCGGGCCGGTAAGGTTGATATCAAAGCCGCCGGTTTTTTGGAAAATATCGGCCCTGATTAACCGAACAGCGTCAATCGGGGTGGCATCGTAAAAAGACCGTTCCAAACGACGTACCCGACACCAAAAAGAACGACCCAAAATAAGCTCGGGAATATATAAGGCGACTAGTTTTTCACTTTGAGATTTTTTTATTCCCCTTTTGACTACCGTAGAAGACAAAATCATATCGGCATCTAAAAATAACAACCACTCTCCTTTGGCAAGTTGAGCACCAAAATTTCTTTGGGCCGATCGCTCTGGACCTTGATTATAAACTTTTTTAGTGTATTTTTTGGCAATTTCCCGAGTTCTATCAGTCGAATTATTATCAACAACAATCAGTTCAATTTTTTGAGCCGGATAGATTTGCTGCCTGATCGACTCAAGACAATTAGCAATATTGTCCCCCTCGTTTTTAGTTGTAACGATAATAGAAACTAGCGGCTGTTTTGTCATATAAATCCGGGATCCGATTAGGGCTGGCGATGATGGAAAAGCTTAATATCAAAATTATTAATAGCTCGAAAGGTAATAAAATAGGCCAGGGGGTGATGATTTCTTAAAGAGGAATTATCCCAAAGAAGATGAAGCAAATAGCTTGAAGAAATAGCCCAGGAAAGCCCCTCAGTCCCCATTAAATGGCCCAAAACCCAAAAAAGAGGCACATATTCAAAGCCGTGAAGAAGAGCATAAACTTTGCCCTTAGGGTCAAGATAGGTTTTAACTTGGAAAAAATTTTTTAAATTCTTAAAACCCGACCAGCCAAAATAGGCAAAATAATCAAAAAAGTGATCAATATCAATAAAAAAACCAGTTACTAGGGCAACAATAATCAACCAAGGATTATTAAAAATAAAAAAACAAATCGTTCCAACCAACAGGGAAAGGCTAAGGTGAATTCCCTCATCAACTCTTAAATCTTGAACTAAATTATTGGTCATTTTTTAAAATCGAGCTTTTTAGCGATAAATTTTAACCCTTGGAAAGCAATATATCTAATATCATCAATTCCCCGAATTGATTTTAGAGTCCGAAAAACGAACCGAGGAGTGACAAAAGAAGCATAAAGCAATTGGATATCGCCTTTTAACTTTTTCTCAGCAACTTTTGTTCTAAGAACGGCCTTTCTCATATCATAATCGGCCCACTTTTGAGTTTTTAGCCAACCTTTTTTCTTGGCTTCGGCAAATAACGGTGTACCGGGATAAGGGATCACCAAAGTGGCCTGCATGGTAAAAATGAGTCCTTTTTGAAAAAGTCCTTTCACAAAAGCAATAGTGTGTTTGATATCGGCCTCATCTTCCCAAGGGTAGCCAACCATAACGGTAACATGAGGCATTAAGCCGGCCTGAGTAGCCCAGGCAAGAACCTTTTCAACTTGATCGACTTTTAAATTTTTATTAATTTTATCCAAGCTGACCTGATTAACCGACTCTAGGCCAAAAAGTAAAAAACGAAAACCGGCCCTGAACATCAATCGATAATCCTCTTTTGTTAAGTCGCTATTAAACCTCAAATTACAATTAATTTTTACCTTCTTGTTTAAGCCCGATTTTATTAAAAGACCGGCAAATTCCCTCAACCAAATCCTTTGAGGAAAAGTGCCGGAATCGTCCATAATTTCTTTGACTTGATAGTGGTCAACTAAGTGTTTAACTTCTTGAAAGGCCTTTTGGGGAGAAACAACCCGATAGGTTTGGGGGAGGTATAAATTATGAGCCCAAGAACAAAAAGAACACTTGCCCCACCAACAGTCACGAGCAAACATGGTATAGGCCCCGGGCGCCCGATAAAAGTTACTATTTTTGTAAGCATAATCCTGCCAACAGGTCAACTCCCGATCAATCATCGGCAAGCCGTCAAGATTATGATTTAAAACAAATTTTCCCGTGTTTTTAATGCCGACTTTTGACTTTTGACTTTTGACTTTTGACTTTTCTTCGTACCAAATCCCTCCGGCTAATTTCGTCTTTTTTTCTAAATGATTAACGAGGCTAAGTAAAGAAAAATCATAGTCTCCTCCGGTTAAAACATAATCGACTGGGCAGTTTTCTAACGATTCTTTCGGAAGAGCGGAAACATGATCACCGGCCAAAACAATTTTTAACTTTGAATTTTTAACTTTTAATTGTCTTATTATTTGCCAGTGGTACTTAACCACCGGGGTTTTTGTTTCCATAACCACCAGGTCGGGCTCAAAAGATGTCAATTCTTGAAAAAACCTATCCTTGGTCCACCTCTTGGTAATACCATCCAGCCAAGCCACCTGGTGGCCATTTTGAGAAAGTAGAGTGGCCGCCGAAGCCATCACTACCGGGTAAATAGAGTAAGCGGCCAAAGAGGCAGAAAACCATTGAAATTGGCGATTTTGAGACAATAAGGGTCGGCCTTTCCCTGATTCTATTGGCGGATAGCAAATAGCAATTTTCATTAAACTATTTTAACAAGTACCGGGATCTATTAAACATCTTTAGCTTCAACAGATCCCGGTACTGTTGAGGAATATTGGAACAAGCCAATAATAAACATTATGCCATAATAAACATGGCTAATAAGGATAACCGGCAAAAGTAAAAAAACAATGCCGATATTTTTTGATTTTACCAAAACCCAAAGACTGTTAAGAAACAAAAGTAAAAGGTATAAGCCAAAACCGACTAGGAGAATATTTTTAAAAAGATTAGCCAAAACCGTTAAGCCCAAAGAGGAGAATAAGAAATAAATCAGAGGCCCTAATAATAGGCCAAGAGTAAAAAGGGCCGGCAAGAAATAGCCTAGCCTTCTTGAAGTTTTGGGAAAAAGTTTAACAAACAGGCCCCGGTGATAACCATAGCGGCCAAGCTGTTTCAAGTGGGGAAAAAAAATTTTTCGGCGATGATGAAAAACTATTACCCCAGGATCATAAATAATTTTTTTGCCCAATTGGTAAACCAGGTCCAAACAAAGCTTGGTATCTTCGCCGGGCCAAAATTGACAAGAAAAGCCGGCAACTTTATCTAGGGCTTCTTTTCTAACGGCTAAATTAAAAGTCGGGTAATCATCAACCAATCTTTTCTTTTGGGGCCAGTTTCGATATTGACCGGCGCCACCTGAACCAAAAGGTGAGGCCCAAAACCAACCAGAAACTTTAGCCAAAAACGGGTCGTGGGGCGGAGTTAGGCCCGGGCCGCCAACGCCGGCAATTCTGGGGGTTTTTTTAAAATTTTTTCTAATATTTTTAAGCCAGTTTGAGCTAGGATAGGCATCATCATCAATAAAAACGACAATCTCTCCTCTAGCCCTTTTTAAACCATGATTTCTTTTTTGAGCTGGCGATCCCTTCAGGGGTAAAATCTTGGTTTTGGGAAAAATTTTCTTAGTTTTTTTGTCGGGAATAATTATTATTTCTAAGTTTTCCCCCTGTTTTAAAATCGCCGGAATGGTCTCTTTTTCAAGACCGGAGGTAATTTTAGGACAAGGAATAATAATCGAAAAAAACATTTTTACCCTCAAGTACCGGGATCTATTAAGACTAAAGTTAATTAATTTTTAATTTTGGGTCTTTTGGCCAGGCTCGCCAATTACTGTTGTCATAATAATGGCAAATTTTAAGCCGATAAAAAACCGCCGCTGTATTCCAAATCATTTCAAAGGCGGTTTTAAATTCAACCGTCGAAGAAAATTCAAATCGTTTTCGATTCAGTTTAATTGGCGCCTCATAAATTTTATTAAAACCCAAAAACTTAGCAATCGCTAAAAGCTCAACATCAAAGGCGAATTTTTTCACCAGCATCCGAGGTAAAACTTTTTTTAAAACCTGGCGTCGAAAAACTTTTAAACCCGCTTGAGTATCGGAAACCCTAAATCCGAAAAGAAACCAAACTAAGCGGTGGTAAACCCGGCTCATTATTTTTCGCGTTAAGGGGTAATCCACTTTGGAAGCCAGATGTCTTTTGGAACCAACAATAATATCGGCCCGATACCATTCCATGTGTTCTAAAATCATCGAAATACCGTTGGGGTCAATGTCCATGCCGGCGTCAATAAAGGCAATTTTATCGCCAGAAGACCGAGCCATGCCATAACGAACCGCGTAACCCTTACCCTGGTTTTTCGGATAACCAACCACCTTAACTTTGGATAAATTTAGTTTTTGGGCCTCGGTAAACGAACCATCTTTTTCTTTGCCATCAACAACAGCAATTATTTCATAATCAAACCGGGTAGCGCTCATAGCCCTGTTTATCCTGGTCAAATCTTGCCGGATGGTTTTTTCTTGGCTGAAAACGGGAACAATGATTGAAACTAGGCTGTTGTTTTCAAATATCTTTTGGGCCATTATTTACTAATGATTATAGCTTATATTTTGGTTTGAATTGAAATTTGGTAATTTTTTTTAGATAATGGTTTTTAAGATGAGCCTGAATAAAAAACAAAAAAAGTATCTCAAAGAAAATTTAAAAAACAGATCTTTGGCCAAAATTAGCCAAGAACTGCAAGTGAGAGAAGAAGATTTGGAAGAATATTTGGCCAAAATCTGGCGACCAGAAAAATTAAAAAAGTTTTTGAACTCACAAATTAAAAACGATCAATCATTGTTGACCAAAATTAATCGATTTAATCTAAAAGGGTTCTTTCAAGACAACTTGGGCTTGTTGCTTTTGCTTCTTTTTTTAGTAATCGGTGTTTACACTAACGGCTTGGGTAACGAATTTCTTTCTGATGACATTGCCGCCATTGACCAAAATCAGGATTTAAACAGCCTAAATTATGTTAGCCAAAGCTTTCCGGTAGTTTTTCGCCCCTTTCTCTATTTTCTAACCAATCTTATTTTTGGTCGCAGTCCCATTGCCTTCCGAATCATAAACTTAGCCTCTCACCTATTAGCGATAGCCGGATTGTTAGTTTTGGTGTCTTTATTAATTAACAAAACGGTGGGAACAATTGCCGCCCTGATCTTTGCCGTTCACCCACTTTTAGTCGAATCAGTAACTTGGATCTCCGGCGGCAGTTACAGCCAATACGCCGCTTTTTTAATTTGGGCCACCATTTTTTATTTACTATCTTTTAAAAACCAAAAATACTACTGGTTCTGCCTAGCCACTTTTTTGTTGGCCCTAGGCTCTTCTGAAAAAGCCATGGCTTTTCCCTTCCTGCTTTTGGCACTAGTGGTCACCCATTGGCAAAATCTGGGTAAAAATAAGTCTTGGCAAAAGGTAATTGTTCCCTTACTGATTGGCCTGGGTTGGATTGGTTTCTATTTAGCCAAGGTGCCGGAAAGATTGTCCGACCTGGAAGCCAGCTACTATCAAGATGCCTCTCAGGCACCAAGCTTTTTTTTGAAACTACCGATTGCCATTGCCTCTTATATTAGGCTGTTCTTTTGGCCGCGAGGCTTAACCCTTTATCATTCCGAAACCATCTTTTCAGGACCAGAATTTGCTTTTCTGGCTGCTATTTGCTTGGCATTATTGTTTTTTTCGATTTATCTATTCTTTTCTAAAAACCGCCGGTTATCTTTCTGGCCAGCCTGGTTCTTGTTATCTTTGGCGCCGGTTCTTTCTCCGTTTGGGGTCTCTTGGGTGGTGGCTGAACGTTATGTTTATTTAGGCACTGTCGGCCTGGTGGTTATGGTTAGTTTTTGGCTAACCAAACTTTTTAAAACAGATAATCTAAAACCATTAGGAGTATTAACCGTTTCTTTACTGGTCATTAGCCTGGGGACAAGAACCGTTGTTCGCAATATCGACTGGAAAAACCAAGATAATTTATGGTTGGCGGCGGCTAAAACCTCACCCAATAGCCCCCAAAACCATAACAATTTAGGTGATCTTTGGGCCAGGCGGGGCGATTGGGATCGGGCTATTGAGGAGTTTAAAATGGCCATCGTTCTTAACCCCCGTTACGGCGACGCCTACCACAACCTGGCCAATGTTTACCAGCAGGGGGGCGATTGGCAACAGGCCTTGGAAAATTATCAGAAAGCAGTTGAGATTAACCCCAATATTTGGCAAAGCCACCAAAACATGGCGGCGATTTATTTTGAAATGGGGGAATTTGAAAAAGCTGAAGAATCGGCTCTTAAGTTATTAACAATAAACCCCGAACTTCCTTACATCTACCGAAATTTGGGTCTAATTTATCTTAATTTGAACCAACCTGAAGAGGCGAAAAAATATTTAGAAATTGCCCAACAAATTAATCCCGAAGACGAAGAGGTAAAAAATCTTTTACTAAGTTTATAGCCTATCCTCAAGTACCGGGATCTTGCGGAAATTGAGCTATCTATAGATCCCGATACTTGAGGATAAAAAACATGCCCAAACGAAAAGTTCCTCTAGAAACAAATCACTTTTATCATATTTATCTTCACGCCCTTGATGATTTCAAAGTTTTCTCTTCTTACCAAAACAAAAAACTGTTTACAAGAATAATTGATTATTATCAGCATCAAAAGCCTCCGGTTTCTTTTTCTACCCTTTGTAGAAATTATTCCGCTCCAGAAATCAACCTAATTTTTAAAAATCTGAAAGAGGAAGATGATCGACTTGTTGATATTATTAGTTTTTGCTGTGTTAGTAACCATTTTCACTTTACCCTAAGACAAATAAAAGATAGAGGAATTTCTCTATTCATGAAACAAGTGCTTTCTTCTTTTGGGCACATTTATAATAATCAAAACGAAAGAAAAGGTAGTCTTTTCCGTTCTCGCTTTAAATCACGTTTAATTAAAAATGATGAAGATCTTATCCATCTTACTATTTACCACCATCTTCATCCGTATACTAATAATCTTGTTGCTTCTGTTGAAGAAGTTTTTAATTATCCATTCTCCTCTTTGCCAGCTTATTTTAACCAAACGTGTCTTGTTAATGCAAAACCCGATGAGGTTTTAAAAATTATTTCCCAAGAAGAATATCGCCAATCTTTGCTTGCTCAAGCCAAAGAGCAAAAGGAATTAGAAAAAAAGAAACGAGAAGAAAATCCGCTTTACAGTACCGGGATCTAGGGGGCGGTTTAGCTTACAAGATCCCGGTACTTGTAAGCTAAGAAAATTGGTTTAGCAATAAGCTTGATAAGAAAAACGGTTAAGTAGACGATGAGTTAGGAAATAGGAGCGCCAATTACCGGCACAGACTAACTGATCCCAAAGCAGATGAACCACATAGGCCAGACTGGTCCATTCCAGGCCGGGAAGAGCCCATTCCTGCCCCAAAAAACGCAATCCCAACCAGAACAAAGGTACCAGCTCCCAACCATGAAGAGGGACAATGACCCGATGGCTCTTTTTAACATAGGAAAAGGGGTCAAAAAAACTTTTAAGGTGGAAAATGGAATTAAACCAGTTTTTTTTCTCAACCGATTGACGATTTTGCCAAAAGCAGACCAAATAATCGACCAAATGATCGGCATCGATAAAAAAGCCTACTAAAAGAGAAAAAAATACTAACCAGTAGGAGGAAAAAATAGTTGCCAAAACAAAACCGATTATTAAGGCAAAGGAGAAATGAATAATCTCGTCGATTAATAGTTTGTCTAGTCCTAGTGTTTGACCAACGTTCTTCATTCTTGTTTTGGGCTATTTGGTAGCATACCATAACAAAAACTAAAATGCCAAAAAATACTATTCTTCTGGCTGGGGTAAAAATAAACCAATACCGCCAACAACAACAGAAACAGGCTCCTTTCCCGACGGAACAATAATTTTATATTGAGGTCCAGCCGAAGAGTCAATTTGATAACCCTTCTGGTTTATCAAATAAATATAGCTGGTGTCTTCGCTCGCGGGTACCGAAAAGGCAATATTAACCTTTTTCTGATTAAAGTTTTGGATTAAATAATCAACAGCCGCCCTTTTATTGGCCAAGCTAAACGGAAGAGGTTTAAGTTTATTTAGAGACAAGCTAAACCAAAATAAAGCAATAATAACAAGGATAATCTGACCCACTCGTTTTTGACTAAAAATATTAGCCAAAAAGATAATAATGAAAGGGGCCAAAAAATTAAAATAATATTCTGAGGGTCTGGCCCCATAAAAAGCAAAACCAACCAAGGTTATTAAAAATAAGCCAAAGGTGGCCAAGAAAAAACTTCGAGTAAGGCTTTTGGCATTTTCTTTTTTACTCTTAAAAAAGAAAATTAGAGCCAAAGAAACAAAAAAGATTAAAGCCAAAATAGAAGACAGGTTAGATCCGATAAGTCCGTTAATAAAATTTGCCAATGCCGGCAACCAAGCAGTTATATCTTTACTCGCCTCCCTGGCGGTAAGAAATTTTACAAAAAGTCTACTATTTAAAAAATTATGGCGAAGATCAAATAAGAACAGGGGCAAAAAAGAAATCAGAAAACCAACTATCGATAAAAAAGCTTTTTTTAAGTTAAAAACTCTTTTGTTGAAAGAAAAAAACAAGACAACGAAAGGAATTAAAAAAATCATCTGAAAATGAAAGTTAACTCCGAGCCCAAGAGTAAGGCCTAATAAAGGCCAGGCAAATTTATTGTTCTTCTTCAGTCCTAACCAACACCAATACCAAACAGTAACAACAACCAAGGGAATCAGAACTGGATTCCAAGAAATAATATCATTACTAACAAGCGAAGGGTTGACCGCCCAAAGAAACAAAGCCCAAAAGGCAATTTTGGCCGAAAATAATTTTTTGATAATTAACCAAAACAAGATAACAAAAACTATGTTGTAACAGGCCAAAAACCAAACTATGGCTATGGCCGAACCCTGAGTGACCAAGTAAAAAGGAGCCAGCAAATAATAAAAGTAGGGTCCCAAAAAGAACTTGTCCGGACCCAAAACACGGGGGCCAATTAGGGTTGGCTTTCCAGAAAGAATTTGACTAACAGTCTGGGCATCACGGGCCTGGTCCCAATTAAAGATTGTTCTTTGTTCAATCAAATAAAAGCGCAAAAAGAAGAAAACCAATAAAATTATCCCAGATCCGACTAAGAATAAACTATTTTTCGCCGAAAATATTTTTTTTAAAAACATAGCCGTTGATAAATAGTTAGCGTTTCCTGGGCACATTTTTCCCAAGAGAATTTTTTGACCTGAAGCAATCCCCTTTTAGAGAGCTCAAGAGCCAAGCCCTCATCTTCAAGAACTGCTTCAAGAGCTTGAACCAAAGAGCCATCTTGATGTGGATCAAAATAAAGAACGGCCTGGTCGCCAATTTCTGGCAAAGAACCCTGATTTGAGGAAATTACCGGACAACCACAGGCCATGGCCTCAACCAGAGGCATACCAAAGCCCTCATAAAAAGACGGTTGGCAATAAACCGTAGCTAGATTGTAAAGTACCGGCAGATCTTCATCAGAAACATAACCCAAAAGATGAATATTGGCGTCGTTCTTGACCTCTTTTTGCAACCAAACCAAATCCTGATTTTCCGGATGAGTTCTATCGTATTTTTGAGCAACAGCCTGTTTACCAGCAATAATGAGGGGAATATTAGCCCTTCGGCAAGCTCCCACTAGACCAGGAATGTTTTTGTTCCAATTAACATCACCAACATAAAAAACAAATCTCTCCGGCAAACAATATTTTTTTCTAATGGCCAGTTTAGTTTTTTCGCTTTTTATTTTTCTAAAATTTTTTCCCACCCCAAGATGAACCACAAAAACCTGTTCTGGTCGATAACCAGTCAGGCGGACAATGTCTTCTTTTGAGTTTTGGGAATCGGTAATAATGGCCTCCACTTGTTGAAGTCTTTTTTTCTGTTTGGCCCAATTTATTTTCCCCCTAATTCCGGGGGGGTAGTGATCGGGAAAAACTAAAGGAGTAAGGTCATGAACAGTAACTACGGTTGGTTTTATTTTTTTGGGAAGGGTGGGGAAAAAAATGTCAAAATAGGGATAATGAACGATGTCAAATTTTCCAATTTTCAAATCCCAACCCGTCTGCCGGACGGGCAGGTTTTCAACTAATTCTATTTTTAAGTTAGAATATTTTTTCTTTTCCTTAGCCGCCTTTTTTAAATTTTCGGTTAGGTTTTTGGTGTAAAAACCGACCCCGCGAAAGCGATTAGCGTTTTTAAGAGGAGAAATATCAATTGCAACAGAGGTCTTAGCCATTTTATTGGTTTAATTTATTTTTTATTTCCCAATACTTAATGAAAGCAACCGGATAATGAAGAGCAGAAAAAAGGGCAAAAACCAAACCGGGGAAACCATCAAGAAAGCCCTTGTGTCGAAAGTAACGAGATAAAAATTCGGCCATGGCTTTTGTCTCTATTATAACGTAGTGCCAAACGTTGGATCTTATTTTAGGATTATTTAAATATTCCTTGGCCGTTAATTGGGTGTAGCGATTAAATTTAACTAAATATTCGGTAAAATCAGGGTAGGGATAGTGAAGTAAATGACCGGACAGTTGGCCAATTTTACCGGAAGGAACACTGGCCTGTTCGTGAACTGATTGACAAGGCAAATACGCCTGACCCTTTTTAAAAAATCTAATCACTGCGTCTGGATATTGACCCCCCTTAGACAACCAGCGACCCAAGAAAAAATTTTTCCTCCTAACAGAAAAAGCATCATCCCTACTCCCCTTTTTTATTATTACCAAAATTACCTCTTTTAAATCTTGGTCAACGATTTCATCGGCATCAAGCTGTAAAACCCATTCGCCCCGACAGGCATCAATGGCCATCTGTTTGTTAATGTGAAAAATGGGCTTGTTGGTAGTTTTGATAACCCTGGCGTCGTATTTTTTGGCAATTTCCCGGGTCTTATCGGTTGAAGCGCCATCAACAACAACAACTTCATCTACCCAACCCTTAACTGCCTCAAGACAGGCAGGCAGATTTTTTTCTTCATTGTAGGTTGCCAAAGCAACAGACAAAAGCATGTATCGTGTATAAAGTATAATGTATAAAGTATAGGCCCAAGACTACATGTTGCCAACTGACTTAATAAGACCGGATATTAATTTATCCACCACCACTGCTTGATTAGCAATTTTCTTAAATGCTTTTACGTTAATATAGTTGATATCCTTGGCAATTAAAAGCTGATTTTCCACTTCAACCAAAGAACCCTTGGCCACATAGTAAAATTGTTTTTTCTCTTTTTTCGACCATCGCGCAAAACCTTCGGCAATATTAGAGGTAACGGAAACTACTGCCCTGGTCATTTGAGAGGATAAACCAAACTTTTCTTCCCTGGGAAAATCCTTAACAACGTGATAAACAAATAAGACTAATTTATGGCCTTCTACCCAAGCGTTAAGATTAGTAAAATTAGTAATTTTTTTCATCTTTCCCACTATACATTATACTTTATACACGATATTTAATTGGCCTCGCCGATTTCAAAGGCTTTATTCCCATCCGGAAAGTAAATTGTTTTGATTACCCAGTCGTCGGGCACATCACCCGGCTTGCCAACAAAAAGCAGTTTCCCCTCTTCCCGCTTGGCAATCTCCCTAACCGAATCGCCCACATCAGAAAAATCGGGAAAATAAAATTTATCAAACTGATCAACCCAAACCCAACCATAACGCCTGGTCCTGACCTTAGCCATTTCCTGATATTTCGCTGGTGAATACTGGGAATTAAACAAGAAAAAAATGTAGGGTTCGCCATAATGGCGAGTAAAAAACACCTTGTTGTAATTGTCTTTATTTTCCCAAACAAAAGTTACCGCCTCTTTGTGACCATATTGCCAGTCTTTGGCTCGACTGGCAGGATAAACAAGGTAATATTGTTTTAAGTAGTAGCCAAAATTAAGACTTAAGAGGAAAAAGAAAAGCCCTAAAGCGGCTGTTTTAAACTTAGTTTTTTTAACTCTTTGCCACCAATCCCATAAACCATAGGCAATAATTATCTGCCAAGCCGGAAGAGCGCAAAAGGTTCTTAGGGCGTGAGGAATAGAGTTCATGGTCGTAGCGGCGGCCACTGGAGAAACTAAAATCTGAACAAATAATATCCAGGCCGGCAAAGACTTTTCCCGAACTAATTTTTTGCCCAAAAGAAAAGCTCCCCAAACAAGAACGGGAGCAAAAACAATCATAAACTGGCCAAAACCAGGAATGCTCTGTTGAGTATGTTCGGCGCCGGTTAAAAAAAGAAAGTTGGGGGAAAAATGAGCCAGGTAGTTTTCTCCAAACACCCAAATATAGTGAGTAATTTTATTATGAATTAACCGGGCAGTCGAATCGGGCCAACCCATTGCCCAAAGACGACCCCGAGCATCATTAATTCGTAACACAAAACCGGGATCACCCTGAATACTAATTAAATCGTATCTACCTTGAATGATCGGAGTATTAAAGCGAAGAATTAAAGGCAAGGCGAAAGCAACAACGACCAGGATACTCAAAAAAAGAGCCTTTTTGTTTTTAAAAAACAATTTTTTGTCAAAAAGAAAAACCGCTAAAAAGAAAAGGGGCACAAAAATTCGCGAAGAATTATAGGTATAAACTGAAAAACAGGCAAAAAGAAAAGAAAGTATTAAAGAGAAGGGTTTTTCTTGAGCCCGATAAAGAAAAAATATTGATAATAATAATAACAATTGGGCCAAACCGGCTTCAAAAGCGGCCCTGGTAATTTGCAGATGCCAAATGTCAATCGCCAAGATGAAGGCAGATAGTAGAGCCAGAGTTTTATTTTTAAACAGCTCTTTAGTAAAAATATAGGTTAAGAAAACGCCAATCACCCCGAATAGGGCCGGCATAAAACGGGCCCCAAGAGAAGAAAGACCAAACAACCAAACCCCGGGAATGGTGGCATAAATAAAAACCGGTAATTTATATTCACCAAAAGACTCAAAGCCCAACAGAGGCCAAGATTGCCCCCACTCGTCTTGGCCGGTTTGAAGAATAGAGTAAGCGTTATAGGCAATGGCAGTTTCGTCCCAATTTAGGGCCGGCGGAACCCGATTAAGGCAAAAAAACCGCAAAAAAGCCGCTAAAACCAAAATTAAAACCAAGTAAAAGATGGGGGATTTGAAAAAAGATTTCATTTTTTTTGGTTAATCCGTAATTTTAAAATAGTTGTTGTTATCAGGGTTTTTTAGGCCTTTTTCTTTTTCTCCAAGGCCCAATAAAGAACAATCAACATCAAAGATGTCAAACTTAAAAGATTAGCCATCTTTTGGATTTTAGTTTCTTGCCAGCGAATCTGAACGTTGTGTTCTCCTTCGGGCAAAACCAGCGCCAATAGCCCCGTTTCCTCTTGGGCAAAAGTTTGGCCAATATTGCTTTGCCAGGCAGGAAAATAAAACTTAGCAAAAACAACTTCTGTTTCTTTTTCCAACTTTACTAAGGCTTGGCAGGAAAAGTCTTGACAGGAAAGAGCCTGGCTAAAATCATAACGATAATAGTCGGTTGGCGCCCAAATGGGTAAAATTTCGTTAGCGTTAGTAGTAGTTTCGGTCGCCTCTGACGAAGTTAAAACTTTTTCCTCAGAAAGAGCCCGGCTAATTTTAGGAAAAGAGTAATAACAACCAAAAGAGGCGGCTAAAAATAGCAAAACAATCAAGTTAACCCAAACTCTTTTCTTGGTCGTTAAAATCCCATTAAAAAGAAAAGTAATGGGAAAAATAAAGGCAAAGTTAAAAAAACCTAAAAATCGCCAAGGGAACTGAACTCGAGATAAAAAAGGTACCGCTTGCCATAAGGCGGCTGATCGATGATTCATTAAAAAAATAAATCCCAAGGAAGAGGCAATAAACAACCAAAGAGGAGCCGGTTTGGTTAAAAAAAGCTTAATTTTCTTTTTGACAGAGCAAATTATCACCAAAGCCAGGGCCGATAAAAATAAAAAAAGATGAGGCAGGCCAATCTGAAAAGACATCGTGTCCCCTGGTCCAGGCAAAGAAACGCCATAGCCCCAAGGAGAATAAACCAACTGATTAATGGTCGGAAAATGATCCCACCAATTAAAAACTGTCTCTCTTGATAGATGAACCAATTGGGTTTCCAAAAGAGCCGGAAACCAAAAAAAAGCCGACAAACCCAATCCTAATAAAGAAGGCAAGATTATTTTAATAACCCTCTTGCCGGCCGTTAATAACAAATAAAGGGAAAACCAAAACACTCCCCACAGGGAAACAATGTTGTGGGCCATGGCAAAAAAAGCTAATAACAAAGAAAAGAAAAAAACCACCATTGAGGAAGGGCGTTTTTTAAAAACAATCTCCTCGCCAAAATAAAAAATTCCCGGTAAAATCATCAGCGCCAAAAATTCAGGCAAATTACCCCGAACATAGATGTTGGTAAAAGTATAGGGGGCAAAAACGTAAAAAAAGGCTCCCAAAAAGCTGGCAAAGTAAGCAAAATGCCTTTTTAGAAACAAAAAGGTTAACAAAAAACCACCAAAAAAACCTAAGATAAAGAGAAGCCGAACCGAGGAAGCCAAAGAAAAACCAACCAGATGAAACGCTTCAGCCAAATAATAACTTAGAGGATAAAAATAATTAAAAACTGGCGCCCCCAAGCCCCCGGCCAAACCCGGCGCCCAACGAGGCGGTATTTGCCCACCCCTAATGGCCTTATCAAATTCAGCTAATCTAATCAGATGAAAAAAACCATCGTGAGAGGCAAAAAACTCAAACTTTAATAGGGGAAAAACAGCATAACCCAAAAGGCCAATAGTTACTACCAATAAAGGAATTAGCCCCTGATAAGAAGAGGCTCTAATAAGAAAATTAATTAATCTGTTCTTAATCGAACCATGATATTTTCGGCTACTTTCTACCAGATAGCGATTAACCCTTTGGGGTTCTTTTTGGCCGCTGGCGCCATGGTGATGAACCATTTTGACTTGAGGAAGGTAGTAAACTTTTAAACCAGCCTTTTTTATTTTT
>Ga0268282_1000442_pt1 | contig 21219 bp, 23 predicted proteins | sample saktaG_12_FD_190133 | JGI IMG/M metagenome (GOLD analysis project Ga0268282, IMG submission 190133) | Saline water microbial communities from Sakinaw Lake, British Columbia, Canada - sak_2011_5_24_120m | ecosystem: Environmental > Aquatic > Non-marine Saline and Alkaline > Saline ...
TAAACCGTGGATGTATAAATTTTTTATTCTGTTTGGTTTGTAGTAATTAGACATGGGTTTGAGATGTTCACAATTTAATTCACAATTTAAATTGTGAATTCTTTTTTGGGATTGCTAAAATAATCAAACGCTCCATTCGTTAGCAAAAAGTTCTGCTTGTTTGAGAATGTTATCAGTAGCTAATTTTTGCTCATCTGGCGGATAGCCATATTGTCGCAAGATCCTTTTTACAATTACTCTGAGTTTTGCCTGCACGCTTTCTTTGATTGTCCAATCAATTGCAGTGTTTGCTTTTACTTTTTGGACTAATACGCAAGCAAGTTTTCGCAAAGTATCATCTCCTAAAACTTCTTTTGCGCTTCCGTTTACCGCCAAGGCATCATAAAAAGCAATTTCATCTTCTGTTAATCCTAAATTTTCTCCACGCATATCAGATGATTTAATTTCTTTTGCGATGCTGATCAGTTCTTCAATTACTTGTGTTGCTGTTAATAAATTATTTTGATATTTCTTAATTGTAGCATCAAGCATGTCAGAAAGTTTTTTACTATGTACAAAATTCTTTTTCGTTCTGTTTTTTATTTCATCACCTAAAATTTTCTTGAGTAATTCTAATGCAAGATTTTTTCTTTCCATACCCCGTATTTCTTCCAGAAAATCATCAGATAAAATAGAAATATCTGGTTTTTTAATTCCTGCCGCATCAAAAATATCGATTATCCCATCCACAACAACCGCTTTATCTACAATTTGTCTTATAGCTGATTCTATTTCAGCATCGCTTTTACCATTTCCCGTTGGTTCAAATTTTGTTAAACGAGCTTTGACAGCTTGGAAAAATCCTAATTCCTCTTTTATGTTCATTGCAGGAAGTGAGGGTACCGAAAGCGCAAATGCTTTTGAAAGTAACACGACCTGTTTTGTAAATCTGTTTTTACCATTTTCCAAACCTAATATGTACTCTTGAGCTTCTAGAATAATAGTCATCTTTTCTTTTGTATCTGCGGAAAAATATCTCTTATAATTAAAATCCTGAAACATCTGTGCAACAATTTCATATTTTTCCATCATCATAGCGATAGCTTCTGATTGATCCATTGCAGGTGCCCCTTGCCCACCACTTTCTGTATATGTAGCAAGCGCTTGTTTTAAGTCCGAAGCAATACCAATATAATCAACAATGAGACCACCCGGTTTATCTTTGTAAACTCTGTTTACACGAGCAATTGCTTGCATTAAACTATGTCCACGCATTTGTTTATCAATTGCAGATTTTAGTCGTCCTCGTAAAACAACTTCTGAAAGATTTTCTCGTTCAGTTTCTTGTTCTTCTGGTGAAAGATAAATATACCCCTGTTTTTCCAGTAGTTCTAAAGTGAAATTTTCAACATCTGATTCGTGTAGTTTAGTCATGGTTGGTTGTTATTTATCGTCTAAAGATTTAGCGTTTTTTAATCCTTTTTTCTCATCTGATTTTAATTTTCTTTCCACTTTTTTAATATCTCTATCAGCAGGCAAACTTTCCGGTCTAATTCCTCTTTCAATCAATGTTTTTCTTACGCTTTGATTATTGGTAATATGTTCATCAGATATTTGATATCCAGTCCGCATTTGATTGGATTTTGCGTTGAAGATTGTAATCTCTGTCGCGAAATCTTTGGCTTTTAAAATAATGGTTGGCGCAAAATCTGATAATGCCCTGCCCTTTGGCACTTTCCATTTACTTTTCATCTGTGCGGTCGTGTAGCCAAACAACGCTTTATCTCCTTTGCTACGAATAATTCCAAAGTTTTTGTCGTTTCCTGTTTGTTCAAAAATCACTCCCGAAAGCTCTTTCTCGGTATCGGCAAGTTTTCTGCGAGCGGAAATTCTTTCTGATTCTAAAAGGCGTTGCTCTATAATTTCAAATTTTCTTGTCTGAATGGCAAAATATGTTTGAGCAAAAGCGATTTCTTCTTTGCGTGGATCGCCATTTTGAGCAATAAGATAACAGGCATAGCGAGTAAGCATAAAGTCATCTATAACTTTTTCCGCTCCCTTAGGCATTTTGATCGTTTTCCCGACGCCGGCAAAATGATCAGAGACTTCGTGATCAGACATTTCACAGGCGGTTTTTGCTTTTAAGATAACTTCTTTAAAATTATCCCATTTTTCATAGCCAAGCAACTGTTGCAGATCTCTTGCCAGCCAAAACTCTACGCCATTTTCAGTTTGTTTGGCATAGGATTCAAAATTATTGGTAAGTGATTGTATAATTTCAGTTTTCATAATAATTTGTCGTTAAAAAATTAATTTATCTACCCCTGTTTTTTTAGTAGTTCTATTGTAAGATTTTCAATGTCGGATTCGTGTATTTTAGTCATGAATTTTCTAATTCCTCTTTTAATTTTGCACATGAAAATGCAAATCCTATTCCAACATTAGAAGATCTTTTAATTTGTTGTGATACTATTTGCATTTGAGATTGAAGACAAAATAATGTTTGAAAAATATCCTGTCCCATCATTTTGATGTTTCCTTGTAATTCCTTTAGTTTTCTTGCAACTACGTTTTGAGCTGCTACTAACATATCAAAATCTCTATTTAACCCCGTATCTTTTCTCGTAATAATCCCGACTACTTTCTGCGACTTGATATCTATTAGTGGTCCTCCAGAATTGCCAGCATTTATACTAGCGTCTAATTGAATTATATTAATATCTTTACTATTTCTATATATTGAGGAAATATATCCGATGTGAGAAGTTAAATTAGTATGGTCAAAAGGAAATCCTTCAATTAATACCTTTCTCCCTCTTCTACGTCATTATGATCTCCTAATTTGAACTGATATTTATCGTCTAATGGAATTTGAGTATCATTAAAAACAATGAAGTCATGATAATGTTTTTGGCTTCCTCTTTCTACACATTTCATAAGATCACCATAAGCTATATCTATATTGGTATCGGATTCATCGCTATCGCCAAATTTTATTTTAACCCTTACTTTTTCATCTAAGAGTTCGTTTTTCGGAGTAAAAAATACATGATTATTAGAAATTATTTTATTTTGACAGATAAAACCTGAACCAGAAGAAATTTTTTGGTCCTTCTCATTATAAAAAGAAATAGAAACTATTCCAGATCTAATTTTTTTAATAATTTCTGTGATATTCATACTCTTCCTCTATTTCTCATCATTTCTCAGCTTCATCAGTTCTAATAATAAACCCTTCTTTTGAGTTTTTAAAAATTAAAATTTGTATAAATCAGCCATAATTATTTACCACCCCCAACAAGTTTATTTATTTCTTCAATAAGAAAATGGATACTTGTTGAAGGATTGCCTTTTTCACTTAAAACATTTTTCCAATCAATTTTGTTATACTCCACAGACAGTAACTGTCTTGCATTTTTAATGGCCTCTGATTGAAAAGGCAACAAAATTTTAAATACTTTTTGATTCTTTTTGAATTCACCCAATTTATTTTTCTTGAAAGTCTTTTGAATCTTATTCTCAATTTTATTACCTCTACAAATTTGAGCTGTTGACATTTCAAAATGAAGTAATATCCAAAGTTCAAAACATTCATTTATATAAGCGACCTTGATATTATTCCTGTGCGCATTTTTAATCGCTTGTAGCAATTCTTTTTTATTTTTTTGATAGAAATCATCTACATCAAAAATACACCAAACTTGATCATTGTCCTCTTCGTCTATCTTTCCCTTGTTTTTCCAATCAATAACATGCGCTATCAATCCTTGTGGACTCCCACAAATTTTCTTTTTCGGCATCAATAAATGGGCGTGAAAATAGTTTTTGAATTCTTGGAAATATTCAATTTCTGCCTTTTTCGTATGTGACCAAACAAAAATTTTAGGATGGATTTTATTAGAGAGAGCTTCACGATGTTGGTTTTTGTTTCTGTATTTTGCCATTGCCATATTTACTCCTTAGAAAACTTTAAATCTTCAAAATCTGAAATATACGGCAAAGCATTATATCGACCTTCTAAATATCTTTTCGCAAAATTAACGCCCTTTCTTTCTGAAAGATCTGCTAATGAAAATAATTTTGTAGCACCAAATTTATTTTTATCTGTAAAATAAATTTGATCCCTACGAAACAAACTTTCATCTAAAAGAGATGTATCGTGAGTTGTAAAAATTAATTGAGCATTATTTGGATTTTTTTCTTTAGAGTTAAAGATAGAAATTAAATATTGGCAAAATATAGGGTGTAAGCTTGAATCAATCTCATCAATAAATAAAATATTTCCTCTTTCAAGAGTATCTATTATAGGAGCAGATAATGAAAACATTTGTTGTGTCCCATTTGATTCTTCGGCAAAAAAATCCAATGCTTCATTTCCTACTTCATTTCCTTCGCTATCATATTTCTTATACAAAAATTTTAAGCTCCTTTGTGCTATTTGAGAATTATCCTTAAACAAGATGTCTTTAAATTTATCGGGAATGTTTTTAATTTGATCGGCGGAAACCATTTTTTCATCTGCCTGAATATCTTCAAACCCAACGCTTTTTATCAATTCTTTTATTTTTTCAGCTCTTTCTGGATGATTAATAAATTGCCCAAAGGTAAAATTTAATGTAGCTCCTTGATTTTCTGCAAGTATAATATTCGTTCTATGAACAAATTCAATTATTTTTTTAGAAATCTGTTTATTATTGCTTGCCAAAACTGACAAAAACAAAACCCGCTCCGCCGTTTGTTCTTTCAAAACCGCGGTTGCTTCTTGAAAATAGTTTTTATTACTTTTTATCTCTTGATTCTTTCTATCAAATAAAACTTTATTCCCTTTTTCTTGGCGTAACCATTCCGCACAAACTTTTTTCTTATCAATTTCAAACCCATATATAAAAATCTCATCATTAAGCAAGAAGGTCATTTCAAAAAATGACGATTTATTTTTTGTTTCTTCGCTCAATTTAAAAAATTCATTTGGTAAACCAATAAATGTATTGCTTCGTAGAAGCGATTCCAAAATCAGCATACGAAAAACAGTAAAAGCTTTTAAGATATTGCTTTTCCCAGCTGCATTTGGTCCATAAATTGCTACCGATTTTAGAAATGATATTTTGCCTCGTTCAAAAACCGCATCTTTTTCCATTGCTTTATCGCTTGTAGCTTGCAAATCAAGGACTACTTCATCCTTAATTGAACGAAAGTTTTTGACTCTAAAACTTAATAACATATTTTTAATATTAAAAATAATTAACTATATCTCAATTTTAGCAAACTATTTTCCAAAAGTCAAGTGTTTTTGCAAAATTTTAGCAAAAGGTGGTTATTTTTAGACAATAACGACTAAAAATAGCTAAAATTTCACCCTAACCGCCCCACTCATCAATTTCGGCAATAAAGTATCACGTAATTTTTCAAGCGTACGGATTTGCTTAAAATTTAAAATTAATTTCTCAAACTCTGGTACAATCATATTATTCATCTTTGATAATTCTTCAACTGTTGGAATTAAAACTAATGAACTAGTGAGATCGCCTCGTTTGATATGCCCCATTGTGGTTGCCTTGCTATCCGCAATCCCAATAAATTTTTCTAAATAATGTTTAGTCCAAAAATAATAAAACCATTTAGGGTATTTTTCTGATGTAATTTTGAATAAGTGCTGATTTAAAACACATCGTTGACCATCCCAAATCTTTAACATTAAACTTCCAGACCAAGAAAAAATTACATCACCAAATTCAACAATATATTTTTTATCAATTTTTGATGTCACCCAATCTGAATTTTCTGTTATTCCACTTCCTAGTTCTTTAATTTTTAATACTGGTAATTTTTCAACTTCGTTTTCATTAGGATATTTTTGACAAGCCAAACCATTTAAATAATTCGCTATTTCATCCAACGGCTTTTCTTCCCACCCATCATCCACCTCCTCCACAAACCATTTCCTAAATAACGTCTGTGCCATATCTTCTACGGTTTTATTCTGCCGATGTAAAAGATCTATTTTATCGTCAAGGCTGGATAACGTTTTTGCAATAGCTTTCTGCTCTGGAAGCGTGGGAAGTAAAATAGAAATTTGTTTTATAATTCCCTGAGTTAATAGTGGCTGTGCCCCTCCTATAGCCTTTTGATTTAATTGTAGGTTCGCCAATAAATAATACAAAAATTTCAAATCTGAATTTTCATTTGATTTAATTCCTAGAGCATTATCAGAAAGCCAAAAATTATTTTTTTCAAAAAAAACACTTCCGCAATAAGCTCCAACTCTACCGACGACAATTAACTTACTGCTAATATTGTACTCATTGGTAAATCCCAAAACTCCATTTCCTCCATAAATGGGATATTTCCCATTATCCTTCTTTTGAGGTCTAGATTTTCCACTTAAAATATTAGTAATTTTCTCTAAAGTTGTTTTTTGCCAGTTCTTTTTCATTTATTATTTCCACTTAAATATGTAGATAAAAAATCCTGCACCTAAACCACCTATAATCGCAGATAGCAATGGGTGTTTCTCTATAAAAATGAAAACACTACATACCCACCAAACAGGATGAGTATATTTCCACCATCGATTCACTTTTGTACCCTTTTTGAAACAATCTTCTTTCTTATTAGTGCTTGTTTTCTCTATTATTTCTTCAGATTCCAATTCCTCTCTCAACCCCCTAAGTATACCTATTCCACAATTCACATAACTAATACACGGTCTTTTTACTTTTTGAACAAAATCCTCATAATAAGGGCTTTGTTTATCCTCAACTATTTTTAAAATCAAACTTTTGGAACTCGCTTTCCATTTAGCAAATGCCCCCTCATCTACTGATTCGCAACAGCTTACAAAATCATCAGAGGGGAAAGGATCTGGTATATAAGTTTTTTTAACATCTTCAGCTTCTTTCTCAAGTTGTTTAACTCTTTCAATAACTTTTTCTTTTTCCATAATTTTATTCCTTTACTTCCAGCTTAACACAAACAAAAAACGACGCAATCACAAACAAGTCTAATAAAAAATCACTGAATTTGACGAATAAAGCAAACTATTGTGGATAATGTCTTGTTCTCAACCCTAACTAAATCTTTTTATTTCGCCAACCCATCACCGTCTATATTATACCCCGACGTATTAATAGTATCTTTTCTTCTAAAATATCTAAAAAGCCAATAAGAAAAACCATAGGGGAAGAGAAAGCCGACCATCTTTTAGAGAAAAATCAAAATCTTTCGTAACCAAAATACTTTCTTCTACCCCCCATTTTTCACAAAGTTTATCCAATGTTTTTAAACTTGGTACATTATTTCTCCACTTCACTTCTATCGGTAACGCCCCCGATGGATATTTCGCGATAAAATCCACTTCGCCTTTTTTATCTTTATAAAAAGATACTTCGCCATCTCTCCTTATACGTGGAAACCATCCTTCAATAGCTGTGCAGACTAAATTTTCCGCAACATACGACATTTCTTCTGGGTTATCATAAATTTCTTCTGTTTTTTTTCTCAAAGCATTTCTCAACGCAACATCAGTAACGTAAAATTTTATATTTCCAGATCTCCTCTTATGCTCAAATCTTTTGCTCTTTGTTCTATCTATACGAAAAAGGAGAAAAGTCTTTTGTAAATAACCAAGATAACGATCTAATGTCGTCCAATGTATTTTTAAATCTTTTTGCAGTTTACTTAAAACAGCTTCTGCCCCATTAAAATCAACTAATCTAACATAAAGCTTTTCTAAATCTTTTACCTTTCTAATTTTTGCTACCTGCGGTAAATCTTCAAATAAAACTTTGGCGATATGATGTTCCCATAATGTTCTTTGTTTTGAAGCAATGTCTGTTTGTTGCCAAACTCGAGGAAAGCCACCTTCAATAATGAATTTTTTTAAACATTTAATTACCGTTTGTTTTTCCCACACTTTTAAATCCTTAAAAATTGGTTCAAGTACACTAGACATACCGCCTATTCGAAACGAGGAAATAAACTTTTTCTTCTGTTCTCTTAATCTTTTTATAGCATCAATTATTTTTATATTGTTTTTTTCTTTAAACTCAACATATTCGCGAAAAGAAAATGGCCATAAAACATGTTCTGATATTCTTCCCAATAAACTCTCCCTATTTTTTTGTTGTATTCTTAAAGAAGATGACCCACTTACTATATATTTAATTTGAAAAGGTCTATCATAAAATGTCTTTAAAATTTTTTCCCATTGTGGAAGCTGATGGATCTCATCAAAGAAAAAATAAATCTGTTTCGTGCTTTCACTTAGCTGTTCTTGCAAAACTCCTTCGGAATAACTATCAATAATTTGATTGAACAATTGCTTTTGATCAAAGGTTGCACGCAAATATGGATCGTCAAATGAAACATAAAGAATACGCTTAGGATCAACTCCTGAATGCAAAAGATCTTTTATAATTTGACGCATAATTGTAGATTTTCCAACCTGTCGCATCCCTGCAATACTAACTATCTGATCTCCTTGCAAAAACTGATTTTTTATTTCAATATAGGCTTCTCTTTTATAATTAGGATCATTATATCGATCAATACCAACTAACCCTTGTTGCCACCAAGGATTCCAACCTTTTAATTGTGTGAGTAATTGATCATTCATAAATGCTTATTTTAAGCCATATTTTTAACACTTTCTCATATTATACACTATACTGTATAATAAAGTCAACATCTTATACACTATATTGAACAGTACGCTTCTACAAATCAAATCCAATATTTTTAAGTTGCCTCTTTATCTCTTTATTCATCTCTTTTTCTTTCTCCATCTGATTTTTTAATTCTTCTGTTAACCCTGCCATTTTATCCTTAAACGGAATTCCATCATCTTTTTCTTCAGGAAGGCCAACATACCGTCCGGGAGATAAAACATAATCCAACTCCTTAACCTTTTCAATCGCCGTTGAATTACAGAAAGCAGGAATATCTTTATAATCCCCTTTCTTTTTCCTCCACTCATGATAAGTCGTTGTAATTTTCGCAATATCTTCATCTGAAAATTCTTTTGTCCTTCTGTTAATTAGATGCCCTAAATTACGAGCGTCAATAAAAAGTATTTCCCCAGAACGATTTCTGTCTCCGTTAAAACCATGTCTCTTGTTAGATGCAAACCACAAACAAGCAGGGATTTGGGTATTAAGAAAAAGTTTTGGAGGTAAATTCACGACACAGTCTATAAGTCCAGCTTCAATAATGTTCTTGCGAATTACATCCTCGCCTGAAGTTTTAGAAGCAAGAGAACCTTTGGCGAGAACAAAACCAGCAACACCTTTGGGGCATAAGTGATACAAAAAATGTTGAACCCATGCAAAATTAGCATTTCCTTTTGGAGGCATTCCGTATTTCCATCTACCATCATTTTGCAATAACTCACCGCTCCAATCGCTATCATTAAATGGCGGATTGGCAAGGATAAAATCGGCTTTCAAGTCTGGGTGCATATCTTTTAGGAAAGATCCCTCATTATTCCATTTCACTTGAGAACCATCAATTCCGCGAATTGCTAAATTCATACGAGCGAGACGATAAGTTGTCTGATTGCTTTCTTGTCCATAAATTGAAATATCATCAATTCGTCCCTGATGTTCTTTTACAAACTTTTCACTCATCACAAACATTCCACCACTTCCACAACATGGATCAAAAACTCGTCCATGATAAGGTTCAATCATTCCTACTAATAGTTTCACGTCGGTTTTGCATATACTTTTGGTAAAATACCTTTAAGAGTTGGGTTCTCCTTTTCAATTTTTTCCATTGCTTCATCCAAGTCTTTGCCAATAGTTGGAAGTTTTGCACGCGAATGGAGATAAGACCAACGAGCATTTTTCGGCACCCAAAAAACATTTTCTGCTTTGTATTCATCCTGATCTTCTGGATCTGCTCCCTTAAATTTACCTTTACCTTCTTTGAATTTAGCATGAAGCTCTTCAAAAGAATCGGAAATGTATTTGAGGAATATTAAACCAAGCACGATGTGCTTGTATTCTACTGCATCAATGTTTTTACGTAATTTATCCGCAGTCTTAAAAAGTTGAGGTTCAAATTTTTCCGGTTTTTCAGTTTTATCTTTCTTCATATCTCTACAATACACCTTCCCACCCCCAAAATCAAACCAAAAAACTCCGAGTTAACTCGGAGCTTTTTAAAAATTTGGAGATTGATCATTGATAATTCATTGAAAATTGATCATTGGGAATTGAAAATTGATTTATAAACCCCCAACGTCTCTCGTGCACATTTCTCCCATGAAAAATTTCTGGCTTGATTACAACTCTTTTCGCACTGCCCCTTTATGTCGTATCTCTCTAATGAAAATTTTAACATTTTATCGGCAATGCTATTTACATCATAAGGATTCACAAATTCTGCTGCCCCACCAGCAACTTCTTTTAGAGAATTTATATCTGACGCGATAATTGGAAGGCAACACGCCATCGCTTCAACAACAGGCGAACCAAATCCTTCGTAAAGAGGGATAAAAATGAAAGCACATGATGCTTGAAAAAGAGAAGCCATCTCTTCGGGTGGAATGTATCCCGTAAAAATCACATCTTTTTCAATCCCCAAATCCACCGCCATGCTTCTAATTTCATCCGCCATCCAACCATCTTTCCCCGCAATTACTAATTGGCATGCTTCTGAACTTTGATCTTTAACTTTCTTAAATGCTTCTATCAAACGCGGAATGTTTTTAACTGGTTCAATCGTTCCCATGTAAAGCATGAATCTATCACTCAAGTTATATTTTTTCTTAACTTCTTTGATTTTTCCCTCATCTCTCTGACTGCAAATTCTTTCATCTATCCCTTCGTGAACAACAGTGATTTTTTCTCCAGGAATATCCAACAAATTTATAACATCTTTCTTAAGAGCATCCGAAGAAACTATTAAACTTAGATGGTCTTCATTTGCTTTTAACACTTTATTGATTCTTTTAGATTTATTTTGAGTTTTTTCTGGATAAAGTTCTGGATGTTTGGTTGATCCTATTCCTCTCCCTGTGACAACTATTTGACCAGCAAACTTTGGAGGAACAGCAGAACTCAATCCGATAATGTGTAAGATGTCTAAATTTTCCTGATTAAAGAAACCTCCCAACATTATATCCTTATACCTACTCGGCAAAAAACGTCTGTATTTATTGTATGGAAAAAATTTCACAGAGAAATTATCTTTCTGGAATTTACTAATATCTTTTTCCCTAACAGTTGAATCTAAAAAAATTACATATTCATTTTGCTTATCAATTTTCTGCAACTGTCGCAATAAATGATAAGTATAGTGTCCTACACCTATATTCCCTTTTTTCTCTGGGTTCAATATTGATCTTGCATCAATTCCTATTTTCATAAGTTTATATTACATCTTTTCCGGTGCACTAATTCCTAATAAGTGCAAACTTTCTTTTAAAATTATTTGGACAGCTAAAATTAACTGCAATCTCGCTAATGTGGAATTTTCATCTTCACTAATCACTTTACACTGTTCATAGAAATTATGAAAATCTCTTGCCAGATCAATCGCAAATTGAGCAAGCCCGCTCACATTACGTTTTGTCGCAGATTCTTCAATCACATCAGAAAATGAAATAAGACGACTAATTAAATGACTCTCGACATCAGAATACTGATATGTGCATTTTTTCTTACCCACTTGAGTAATAATTCCTCTTTCTTCCGCCATCTTGATGATGCTACAGATTCGTGCAAAAGCATATTGGACATAAAAGACTGGATTCTTTTTGGATTTTTCTCGCGCAAGATCTAAATCAAAATCCATGTGTGAATTAGCTGAATACATGAGAAAGAAAAATCGTGCAACATCCGCTCCTACATCGTCAACCAATTCTTTCAATGTCATAAACTCTCCCGCTCGCTTGGAAACTTTTCTCGTCTTGCCACCTTCTATCAATCTAACAATCTGCACAAGAATAAATTCCACCTCAATTTTACCTCCCAACGCTTCTATCATCGCTTTTATTCGTGGCATGTATCCATGATGGTCTGCTCCCATAACTTCAATGGCGCGCTTAAATTTTCGTTTTTCTTTGTTCTTGAAATACGCTGCATCCGAAGCAAAATATGTTTTCTCCCCATCATTTTTAACTAACACTCTGTCTTTATCATCCCCAAAATTCGTTGACCGAAACCACAAAGCCCCTTCTTTTTCGTAAACCATTCCATCATGGTCCAATTGATCTAAAACTTGTTGCACTTCATTTTTTCTTTGGTACCATGATTTGTTATACAACTCACTCTCGTAAAACCATCTATCATATTTTACATTTACAAACTCCAGATCTTTTTTAATCATATCCACCATGCTCACAAGAGTAAACTCCTTCACTGCCTTTTCAACATCTTCCAATTCTTGAATATCTATCATTTCTTCAATAACAAATTTCTTTGCAACATCTCTTATATAGTCACCTTGATAACAATAATCAGGAAAATCAATTTTTTCTCCTTTCAATTCCAACGCCTTTCGCGCAACAGATTCAACTAAAATATCTATCTGTTTTCCAGCATCGTTTACATAGTATTCTTTTTGAACATTAAATCCCGCTTTACTTAAAACATTTCCCAATGTGTCTCCAAAAAAAATCCCTCTACCATGAGCAATGGTGAGAGGGCCTGTCGGATTGGCAGAACCAAATTCAATTTGAACCTTTTGTTTTTTCCCTAACTTCAAATTTCCATACAAAAATTTTTGATTGAGAATTTTTTTAAGTTCATCCCCAAGAAATTTTTCCGAAAACTTAAAATTAATAAATCCGTTCTTCTGATCAACATTAGAAAAACTATTACTAATCTTCTTATCTTTTTTTATCTCATCAATAATTTCATTTGCAATGTCCACTGCAGTCTTCTGAGTAGTCCTTGATAATCGCATTGCTACATTTGAGGAATAATCACCATGCGAACACTCTCTTGGACTCTCTATGTCTGCGAACATTTCAATCTTATAAAGATTTTTGACAATCTCGTATATTTTTTGAGATAAATACTCTTTCATATATCTCCTTTTTTTATGTTCTAATTTAGTTTATTGTATCACGCTTTATCTGTCTTTAGCAAGACTTGTGATATACGCTATTTTATGTTAAAATATATCTATGAGTGAGCGAATTTTAGCGACAAATAAACAGGCTTTTTTTGATTATGAAATTCTTGAAAAAATAGAGGCTGGTTTAGTTTTGACTGGTCAAGAGGTAAAATCCGTTAAAGCAGGCCATCTTAGCCTATCTGGAACATATGTGGTCATACACAAAAATCAAGCATTTTTGACAAATTGCTTAATTTCACCCTACCAATACGCCGGTCTTTTGCCTTCATACAAACCAGATGCTTCTAGAAAGCTCCTTTTACATAAATCAGAGATTACGAAACTAATAGGTCTTTCTCAACAAAAAGGCTTGACATTTATTCCCATTAAGGTGTATATTAAGCATGGTTGGATAAAACTTGAATTTGCAGTAGCTAAAGGAAAAAAGAAATTTGACAAAAGACAATCTATTAAGAAACACGATGATGCTCGCCGAACCGAAAAAGAATTAAGTATTAAGAATTAAGAATTATATAAATTAAACATGAGAATCAAGATCAACGTTTATAAATTAATTAGCAGATTAAAATAAAGATTTAAACGGATAGTTTTGTCGTTATTTCCCTTAATTCTTAATACTTAATTCTTAATACTCGTATGGGGATGTTTAGTTTCGATAGAAGTTCTCTTTGAAAAATAGCAAGCCATGGAGAGTCCATGTAAAAAACATCACTCACCTAATAAGTGCAGTAAACAAGTTAAAGAGTTTAGTTGCTTCGGTGACTAATCCTCTTGCTTTCGCTATCGCCTAATCGCGGTAGTCATCGATCCGCTCACGCCTGATAGGCGGTCATCGGTGTTATACATCTGGCTATGATTACAGCTCGCTTTCATCTGTAATTGAATCTTAGAAAGCTCCGGTAAAAAGTTTTCTGACTATCTTTTATCTTTTTACTTAAACCATTAGATAGAATAAGCTTGTAGAATGTTTTTTAAACAACTTCTAGACGTGGGTTCAATTCCCGCCATCTCCACCTATCTTCGCGTAGCGAAGATAGCCCTGCATAGCTCCGAAAGAGCGAAGCATGGGCACTTTATTTAAAGCTTAGGCATCTTCCTACGACTGCGCTACGCTAGACAGACCATAAAATTAAATAATTACGATTAAACATTAAATTTTTCGTTATAAGCAAATTTTACAGAACTAACAATAGAATACGGGCTTCAAAAGTGAAGGTCATCGGGGCTGATGGAGAATTTCTTGGTGATGCAATGGATTTATCACAGGCATTACAAATGGCTCAAGAGCAAGGATTAGATTTAGTAGAAATTGTTGCAAAAACAGACCCTCCTGTATGTAAAATTATGGATTTTGGGAAATTTAAATATGATAAAGAAAGAGATAGTAGGATTAGCAAGATCAAGCAAAGAAAGACAGGAGAAATTAAAGGTGTTCGGATAGGATTCAAAGAAGGTCAACATGATTTAAATTTTAAGAATAAGTCAGCAATTAAATTTTTAGAAAAAGGATACAAAGTTAAGATAGAACTACGAATGAAAGGGAGAGAAAAAGCACACTTTGATCTAGCATACGAACGATTAAACGATTTTATTAAAGACATCTCTCAATCCATTGAAGTCACAGTTGATGGAAGAATCCAAAAAAGTCCACGCGGACTGATAATAATTATTCAATCAGGGAAAAAATAGCATGGGGAAAATCAAGACGAATAAATCTATTGCCAAAAGAATTAAGGTGACAAAGAACAAGAAGGTTATGACGAAAGTATGTGGACAAGCTCATTTCAACGCGAAAGAAACTGGAAAAGTACGAAGAGCGAAACGTTCGTTTCAATCTTTACGATCTTCCTGCGTGCCTAGAAAAACACTGCAGAGAGTTATAAGCAAATAATCAAGAAACCTATATGCCGCGAGTTAAAAGAGCCGTTCAGGCAAACAAAAGAAAAAAGAACATCATCAAGCAGGCCAAGGGATATCAAGGTCGCAGAAAAAGCACAATCAAAGCTGCAAAGCAGGCTGTGATAAAAGCTGGCGTTTATTCATACCGCGATAGAAAAACGAAGAAAAGAAATTTCAGAAGACTTTGGCAAATTAGAATCAATGCCGCTGTTAGAGAAAGAGGTCTTACCTATTCTAGATTTATTGAAGCGTTAAAGAAGAATGAGATTGAAATAGATAGGAAAGTTCTTGCTGATGTAGCATTAAACAATCCAAAAGCCTTTGATGGAATTTTCGCAGAAGTTTCTAAGATATAACTTGAAATCTAAAATCCAGAATCCAGAGTATAAACTGAAATAATAAAATCTCCGTATTTACGGAGATTTTTCGCTGATCACACGCTGATTGAAACGCTGATTTCACGCAGAAACACTGATCCGCGTATCCGCGAAGATATCCACGTAGTCATCAGCGTCAGATCAGTGGCTTTTTCTCAAAATAATTTCCTGCTTTTCCCTATCAGCGACAATTTCAATATTTTCTCCTTTTGTCCATCCAAAACGATTGATGATCTTCGGTGGAAGCGTCACATACAATGTCTTGCACCCACTCTGTGTTAGTTTTCTAACTATTTTTCTTCGTTTTAACATACTTCTATTTTACCACTCCATAAATAAATGGCAATGTTATGGAGTTTTCTTAAACGACATGCTATTATATAAACATGAGTAATAAAACTTTAATCGCGCTTGATATTGACGATACATTAGTGCCATTTGACCACCAATTTTTAGACTTAGAAAAAATTCGGAAAGTAGGAGAAGTAATTAAAAACATTCCAAATTGCATTTTAGGATACCCTACTGGCAGAGTGCTTTTCCAGACAATGAGAGCATTTAACGAATATCCCATTCCTCCCGCTAATTTTTTAATCTGCTCCAACGGAGCGTCTGTCTTTTTTTATGAAACAGAAAAATGGATTGAAGATTTAAAATATGAAAACTTTTTAATAAGACAAAACCCAGATTTTAATCGTGAAAAAATCGCAAAACTTTTAACTAACACTCTTTCTTTTCTTCAAGAAGCAGAAAAAGAAAGACAGAACAAAATGCGTGGAGTATTCTTTGTTGATCCCGAAAAGAATTTGCAAGAAGCAATGAAAGAAATTTATGAACTTTTTACATCTAAAAATATCATCAACGCACGACTAATCCCTGCTTTTGAATTCCAAACAGGGATGGGGATTATGGATGTTCTCCCTAAAAACATTTCCAAATTTACTGGTCTGCAATATGTCGCAAAGAAATTTGATGTTTCAGAAAAAAACATCATTTTCGCAGGAGATGGAACTAATGATTTTGAAGTTTTCACAAGCGACATCAAATCAATCGTAGTCGGCAATGCAGATGAAAAATTAAAACAAAAAATAAAAGAAACTGATTCAAAAAATACATACTTCGCAAAAGAAAATTTTGGAGATGGAATTGTTGAAGGGTTGGAATACTTTGAAGTTAAAAGTTCATAAAGTTATAAAGTCAAAAGTCCGACGCCACAACGCCAGTCGAACTTTATGGACTTTTGCCTTTATGAACTTTCTAACTATTTTATATATTTTCTCACAATTTTATCTGCTTCTAACCTCGCGGAAAAACTATCGTCAAACCTTAATAAGGCGAATGGACCAGGTGAACTGGTATAATCAAAAATGACATCATGCTCACTCTGAGAATCCATTAACCGATAATTTTCTTCTTTATTTCTCCCAACAATTAAAACCCCGTCTCCCACGGCAAACATCCTGCCATGTTTTATAAATTCAACATCATTCGCGGAAAATTCAGAATGGATTTTCATTAACTGCACCATGCGCATGGAAAATCCCGCATCTGTCAAAAGGCATCCTCCCGCTGGAGTTGGATATTCCTGAATGCCAAATTTATTTGCTAAATCCATTTGATCTTTTCGAGATCTACCCGAAATCTCATATAATTTATTTCTATCAATCCACTTTTCTTTTTCAGGAATTGTTTCTGGCAATAATTTAGCTGAAAGCGGACGGACAACGAGCCCTTCTATTTTCGCCTCCTTATCCATTTTCAAAAGTGTCTGTTTGTTTTGAGACATCGGACGTTGTCCTACCACCTCGCCTGTTGCTAAAAAATATGCCTGTTCTTTCTCTAATATCTCTCTCGCTTTTTTTAGCATCAAGATTTTACAATCAATACATGGATTAAGATTTTTCCCATATCCAAATTTCGGATTTTTAAGCATAGTTATAAAATCTTTGGAAATATCTATCCCGTCTTCATATCCAAAAAAAGGAGTCTTAAACTCCACAATTTTGGTGTCTATCCCCTGTTGTTTCATTATCTCAACAGCTAATAGACTATCCAACCCCCTTGATGAAAGACAAAGACATTTCATATTAGTACTTACTTTAGTCCTTTCTATAGAAAGGACTATTTTTATTGCGCTATGATCATAATAGCAAAAAACAAAAATATAAACCCGAACAGCCATCCTACATTACATAATAGTAATCGCACAGCATCTTTTTTCCGCTGTTCTAAATAAAGCCAAACCGGATATCCCAGCACAAGTAGTCCCGTCACCAAAGCCGAAAATACAAATAATAGCAACATTATGGCTGGTCCCCAAATTTTATTGGCTGTTCCAAATAAATTTTCAGCGTTCATCAATAACCATGAAATTCCCAAAATATATAATGTCACCCCACAAGATAACAAAAAACTGATTTTGCACAATTTACATTTTACATCACACGAACATTTACATTTATCCATATTGTTATTTTTAATGTTTAACTTTGTTGCATTTTACGTAACCGCGATAATTCGCAATTAATAATTACTAATTGATCATTGCAAATTGATTCTCGTAGCCCCAAGGAGAATTGAACTCCTGTTCCCAGGATGAAAACCTGATGTCCTAACCACTAGACGATGGGGCCATATTCAATTAACAATTATCAATGTCCAATTATCAATTATGCCGTTAGACGATATTGATCATTGTGCATTGATAGTTGAAACAGACTGTGGACCAGACAGGGGTCGAACCCGCTACCTCCTCGGTGCAAGCGAGGCGCTCTACCAGGTGAGCTACTGGCCCATATACCCAATAAACAATGATCGATTACGACGACCGTCCATTGCTCATTGTTAATTGTATTAACTAAATGCGTGTCCCATGCTTCGTCCTTGCTCCGCTCTTCGAGCTCCGCAGGACTACGCAGGGCATTCTTCTTTTAGCTTCTTCTATATATAGTAGTCATTCATAATATAGAGAACGTGGCTGTGCCATTCGTAGCTCGAAGAGCGAAGAATGGTGCGCGCAGAGGGATTCGAACCCCCGACCATCAGCTTAAAAGGCTGCTGCTCTACCGACTGAGCTATGCGCGCTTTTGATTCCTCTACTGCACCCTATCAAGATAGCACGGTCTTAAGACTTTGTCCATAATGCCATGTAATGCTATTGAATTATAGTACCATCTATGGAATAATAGAGAAATAATAATATAATATCATGGATCAATTCATCATTCAAGGCGGGAAACCACTTAAAGGGACAATTAACATATCGGGAGCTAAAAACGCTATTTTACCTGCAATTGCTACGTCTATTTTAGCGAGCGATGGTATTACTGTTATCAAAAATGTTCCTAATTTAAGCGACATCAGAGTTATGTTGCAATTATTGAATTCGCTAGGAATTAAAACAGGGTTTGATGTTAACAAAAAAACTATTACGATAGATGCTCAAAAAGTTTCCTCTACGACCGCGCCTTATGACATTGTAAAAAAAATAAGAGCATCTTTTTTAGTTCTTGGACCATTATTGGCAAGATTCAAAAATGCCCATGTTTCACTTCCGGGAGGATGCGCGATTGGAGTACGCGGAGTAGATATGCACTTGAATGCCTTAAAAAAACTTGGAGCAGAAATTAGCGATGGGGATGGATATATTTCCGCAAAAACAAAGAAACTAAAAGGCAACGAATTCTATTTCAACATCCCGACACACACTGGAACAGAAAATATTATGATGGCTGCTTGCATGGCGGATGGAGTGACAACATTAGTGAACGCAGCTCGTGAACCTGAAGTGACGGCAATTGCGGATATGTTAAACTCAATGGGAGCAAAAATTTCCGGAGCAGGAACATCTGTTATCAAAATTGAGGGAGTTAAAAAACTTCATGGAACAGAATGGACAGCTCCCCCATCAAGAATTGAAACATGCTTTTTTATTGCCTCAGCTGCAATCACAAGAGGAGAAATTTTAATAAAAAATGCCAACACTAAAAATATTGGGATTGTCCAAAACAAAATGTCACAAATTGGAATAAATATTCAAATAATAGATTCTTCTACAATTAGAGTAAAATGCAAATACAGAGTTAACTCTGTAGATTTCACAACTTGGCCATACCCAGGATTTATGACTGATTTCCAAGCACAGATGATGGCACTACTATCAACTGCAAAAGGAACATCTATTATTAAGGAAACTGTTTTTGAAAACAGATTTATGCATGTCAGCGAACTGAACAGAATGAATGCAGATATTCACGCCACCTATGATCAAGCAATTGTAGTGGGAGTAAATAAATTGGTGGGAGCTAATGTGATGGCGAGTGATTTACAGGGTGGAGCATCTTTAGTTTTGGCTGGTCTTGTAGCAGAGGGAAAAACAACTATAGATCGTGTTTATCATATTGATAGAGGGTATGAATCTATGGAGAAGAAATTGAAAAAATTGGGAGCTAATATTAAAAGGTTTAATCCTGTAAAAAATCAAAATTAATAGGGAGCTTCGGTTTGAAAGCTCCCTTAATAGATTTAATGAATAAGAAAAAGTGGATAAAAATTACAGAATTATAATAAAAGAACCATACACTTCCCTCCTTTGTTCCATCCTTTCAGATTTTCTATGTCATGGACAACCTCAAAGAACTTCACAATAAACATATCGGTAAAAAACAAGGGGGACTCCATCTGAAAGCCCCCCACTGTTGGATCTCTTCTTTTATCTTATCTTTGTCTTCTAGACAATCATAGGCATACCCTCCCTATTCTCTTAGCTCCTTGTGGCTAAAAGAACGTCTATCTATGTGTTCTCTATATGCACATATACTATCAAATATTAATTAATAATGCAAGCAATTATGAATATTTTAGGAATTGAGACATCTTGTGACGAGACAGCTGTTGCGATAATAAGTGCTCAAAATAGCCAAAAATCGCCTGTTTTTCATGTTCTCTCAAACATAGTTTCTAGCCAAGTAGAATTGCATGCAGAATTCGGTGGAGTCGTTCCTAACCTCGCTGCGCGAGAACATGCTAAAAATATGATTCCATGCCTCCAAGAAGCAATAGAAACTGCAAAATTACAGCCTGAACAGATTGATTTAATTGCTGTTACACGAGGACCCGGACTTATCTCTGCCCTACTAGTTGGAACAAGTGCTGCAAAATCTTTGGCTTACGCTTGGCAGAAACCAATCGTTGGTGTTGATCATATCGCTGGACACATTTATGCAAACTGGATAGAAAATCATAACATTGAATTCCCTGTTTTATGTTTAGTTGTTTCTGGCGGACATACGAAGCTTGTTTTAATGAAAGATTATGGAAAGTTTGAATTGGTTGGGAAAACTCGCGACGACGCAGTCGGAGAAGCCTTTGATAAAGCTGCCAGATTATTAGATTTAGGATATCCGGGAGGCCCTGCAATATCAAAAATCGCAAAAGATGGAACATCTGGAAAATTTAGTTTACCAAGACCGATGATTCATGATAAAAATTTTGATTTTAGTTTTAGTGGATTAAAAACTGCTGTGCGGGAATTAGTTTTGTCTCAAAAAAATATGACAGACTCCGTGCGAGCAGACATCGCAAAAGAATTTCAACAAGCCACAATTGATGTCTTGATTTCTAAAACAGTTAAGGCCTCAGAAAAATATAATCCAAAAACAATTGTCCTAGCCGGCGGTGTTGCTGCAAACAAAGAATTGCGCGAACAATTAGGCACGGCAATCCAACAAAATATGCCAGAAACAAAATATTTAATGCCCTCTATGAAACTTTGTACAGATAATGCTTCTATGATTGCTGTTGCAGGATATTTTGAAAAAGATAAAGCAACAAATGCTCCGTGGGATGTTGAGACGGATGCAAATATAACGATTGCGTAACG
>Ga0268282_1000447_pt1 | contig 21143 bp, 11 predicted proteins | sample saktaG_12_FD_190133 | JGI IMG/M metagenome (GOLD analysis project Ga0268282, IMG submission 190133) | Saline water microbial communities from Sakinaw Lake, British Columbia, Canada - sak_2011_5_24_120m | ecosystem: Environmental > Aquatic > Non-marine Saline and Alkaline > Saline ...
CTCATTAATAACCTGTGTCAGAGCGGCTATATGAGAGCCATCGGCATCCTTCAGGATTGTAGCGGCCGCCTTTAAGCTTGTGTAAGTGTCGTAAGGCTGTATATTCCTGGTAGAGGCCAGAGTGTTGACCGCCCAAATATCGATCATTCTTTCGTCAACACCAAGCTCCAGTGCCACCCATTTTGCCAGCGCCGGGGAACCCGAAATTTCAAATTGTAATCTCTCGGGAACCGGTGCCGCTGGAATATACGGCAGAGCAGGTGTTGGCGGTGTTGTCTGTGTTGTCGGTGGCTTACCTTCCTTGACCGTAATTGTCACAGTGGCTTGACCAGTCTCTCCAATAAGACCCTGTGCATCTGTAACGTTATATTCAAAGCTGTCATCCCCAAGGTATCCTTCAGGTGGCGTGTAGGTATAAGTGTAAATGTCATCCGATTTCGTTAATGTCACCGTACCACCTTGACTCGTGGTTAGCACGTTATCAATTGCTCCGACTAACTTAACAGTAACGAAATCCACCGGTCCACCCTCGCCGTCAGGAGTATCGGCATAATCGAAAGCACCGTTCACGGGATAGTTCATGTAGGTTTCCGTCGGACCTACATCATTCGCGAAAGGAAGTTGGTTAGTCAGTTCAATTGTAACTTCGGCTGGATTACTAACATGTTCGCCATCAGTGGCTGTGTACCAGAAGGTGTCAGTTCCAACAAAGCCTGCATCCGGCTCGTAGGTGTAGGTCCCATCTGGATTCAGCGTCAGCGTGCCGTGCTCGACATCAGTGTCTAATGCCGCTGTGAGCGGGTCGCTCTCCGGATCAAAGTCGTTGATCAGCACGCTGTCCTCAGGCGTAATTATTTGGCCCATATGGTTACCCAAATATTTATCATTGTACGCTTCCAGTTCTGGTAAATGGATTATTATTTGTGCATGGTCAGGAGGAACGTCATCACTCCATTCCTCGGCAGACTTATCGTCCTGAACTTCGGCCTGGTCGGCTTTAGCGTGAGCATCAACTCCAACTGCAAATTCAATATCACCATCACCCAATGCATCTACCTCTATAATCGCTTCCGACGTTCCTTCGGTTGATGCTTGTGCCACAGCCTCAAGATTGCCGTTTATAAACACATCCCCTGTCGAACTCAGATTTGTATTTCCAAAAATCCTGATTTCGGCGAGGGTTTTATCATCTACTGATACATCGTCGTCTACACCGTAAGCATATGCACCAACAAAACCGTTGAGTTCTAAATCGTCACCAGCACTAAGCTTTACTATGGCGTGAGCGTTTTCGCCATTTGGAACATTCTGTATTCCATTCCCTTGTTGTCCAACAATAACATCACCATTGACTTTCAGATTACCTGAAGCCTTGACATCGATTTCAGCAGTACCCGAGCCGCTCTCGATAATTAGATTATTTGTTTCTATATCACCTCCATTGAGAGTGGTCAGCTCAATTTTGCCCGCAAAGGGTTTAGAATAGGGAGAGGGGTCTTTAGCGGTTATCAGATTGCCGGTCATAATTCCGCCGCTGCCGGCTTCGATAATTATATCGCCCAGAGTTGTTCTTATCGTATTGTCAGTGTCATCAAATGAAACGGCACTATTTTCACCTTTTGCATGAAGCTCGATGCTGCCGTACCCGCCTGTGATTTCGCCGGTACCGGTATCGTCCTTTATGTCCTTGACGGTGATGCCCTCTGCCGCGTTTACAATAAGGCTTGTTCCTTCCTGCGAGAGAGCTTCGATATAATTCTCGTAGAGAGTGTCCATGGCAATGGGATCGTCACTGTCTGCAATAATGACACTCGGAGAATTAATCACCAATTTGCCGGGATCGCCGAATTCATTTCCGGATAATTCATTTCCGAATGAGGCGTCGATATCACCGGCAATGTCAAAGTTGTCGCAGGTGATTGTCACTTCACCACCGTTACCTGAATTACTGCCGCCGATAGCCGTAATGAATGAGTTCTCTTCGATGGTAACCTTGCCTTCGACAGTCTCCGTACCGGCTTTTATAGTTATCATTCCACCATTGCCGTTGAGCCCGGCATCTGCAAACAACTTTCCAGGATTAGGTACGGTCACTCCATCCTCACCAATTACGACTTCATCAGTTCCGGTCAGGCTGATGCTGCCGCCGTCACCGTTGCTGCTAACAGAAATCAAACCTCTGTTTACAACATGTGAAGCTTGCATCGATACTTCGCCACCCGATGCAGCAAGGATGCCAACATTACTAATAGCCCTGGAATACATATCACCGGCAGCAAGAACTATTTTTCCATTACCGGCACTTATGATATTTGAGTTCCGAATATCAAGGCTATATCCGATGTCTGATACGACAACTGAAACGTCGCTGCCATCCTGAGCAAGACGTACTTCGTCACCGGCAGCCATTACAACCAATCCGTCCGGAGCTATAATCGGGCCATTATTAAAGACCTTCTTACCGATAAGATAGACGCTATCGGCCGTGATTTTGGCGCGGCTTATCACGTCACCATTGCCGCCTACGAATTCCATCTTGTTGTTGTCAGGGTCATCAAGATAATGGTTGAATGCTTCGGGTGACATATCCAGACCTGAAGCGACCAACTGCGTTACATTTACAGTTGAATTCTGGCCGAATACAACACCGGCGGGATTAACTATGAAAATACTCATGCCGGGAGCGCTCAGGTCTCCGTTAAAATTCGTTGCAGCTCCGGAAACTCTGTTCAGAACAGCAGAATCGCTCAGAGTCTGCGTGAATGCGAGAGTCTCTCTAGCCTCAGTGGCGCCACCCGCCGTATCCAGGCTTGTCCAGTTAATAACTGTGCGGGTAGTATCAACGTTTACCAGTGTGGTATGTCCGTATGGGTCAACACCGTAAGTGATTGAGGCTCCGCCGCCATTAATTAGGTCGGGTGTACCCCCGGCTGGTGTGGCCATGACTGCCGGCAGTGACGTGTTTAAGAACAGGCAGCACGTCAGGAAGTATGTTATAACCTTCCTCCAACAACGGCCTTTCAAACTTCTTTTAATTCTTTTCATCATCCATCCCCTTAATAAAATTAACAATTGCTATCTAAATTCTTCCATGCACTATTATCACTCTATCTACTATTAATTTGCCTATATACTTTTTTCTTTTTTGTTAAAAGGCTCACCACCGCAGCATTACGCTTGCGTTGACCCGGCCGTTCCCACTGCTTGTATCAGCCGTATCCTTCAGTGGATGGCCGTAATACAATGCTCCGCTGAAATGATTTCCGAACTCGAAAGCCAAACCAACACCTACCGAGTAGATCGTTTGATTTCCCTCCTCACCCGGAGCAGGACTTTGTACCTTGGTCTTGCCATAATCAAAGAAGGCCAGGGGCGCCAGTTTCTTCAGTTCTTCGTTAGCTATTTTTATGGGCTCAACAATCTGGTTATCTCTGACCAGATCATACTCATATTGAATCGAGGCCAACATCCCGCCATCGGCAACAATTTCATATTCGTCATATCCTCTTACCGAGTACATGCCTCCGAAAGAAGTCATTTTTGCAGGGACTAATCTTTCAGAAGGCGCTATCCATCTGAAAGTACCTCTGAACTGCTGGACCTTATTTGGATCCACGTACTGACTGTGGTTGGCTGCCATCGTATAAATGGCAAAGTCTTGCTCCGCATTCCACCGAGCACCCGTCCACGTCAGAGGGTCCCAAAACGCTTCCTGGTCGGAACCACCGAAGTTCTGGACCCTGTTGATTGTTATAGATGTGTTTGAGATGTCATCTCTGTGATAAATATTTGCCCCGATTCCCCATAATTGCATTTTAATGTCACTTGCAAAAACATCTTCTCCGAACAACTCTTCCGCTGAAGAGTCAATCTCGCTTTCCTCCTGGCTTAGAGATCCGGTAACGTCGAAGAACCAATTTTGTTCCTGGTAAATATTGTAACGCAGTACGGCTCCATAAAATGTGCCGCTGCCGAGGAAATTAAACGGGCCGGACTCCGGATCTATGTCAAACTCACTGTATCCACCATAAAGGTTAAGGCGAAGCCGGGGATCCATAATCGGAAAGTCATAGCTCCCGAAAAGTGAGTAGTTCTCAGATAAAGAATCCGGAGATGCCTGGACAAGAGCGGTTAATCTGTCATCTATGCCTAAAAGGTTTGTATTGATCACACCGGCCCTCGGGGCCCATTGCCTTTCGTTCGTGCCGGAATTATCCGCCATGATGAAGTAATGCCAGGGATTGATTTCGTAGACATCGTACTGGATCGCCAACGTGTTCGGCTCAGCGCCTCTGGATACAACGGCAGATATGTGTCTGTCAGGATTGAGATTGAGAAGATTGACCAGATAATCCAGTGATTTCTGACTGGCCACTTTATCGCGTTCTATGGGTGACCATTCCTCAAGAGCAGAGCGGCGAAGATAGCCTTCCTCAACCTCATTTCTTTCGGCGTCGTAATATTTTATTCTGACTTCGCTAACAGGGGCCTCAAGAATGTTAATTGGTAAAATCCCATCCACCAGTTGATAGCCATCTTTGATCGCCCCTTCCGGCACATACACATATATGCCGGAGTAATTGTTTGTTTGGTATACGGAAAGTATGTATTGCGTTAGGCCCTGAATAGTCCTTAACGAGACTTCTCGGGGCTGGCCGGGCGCCGATACAAGTCCCTGGATAGTCCTCAGGTCATAAAGATACTGGCTATCAGCCTGGGATTGTGGCTGACCGGAGGCATTATAAACAGCCGGCATGTACTCCAGCAGCTCTCCGGTTGATATCAAAGTATTGCCGCTGATACGTAGTTCCCTTACGACCAGACGCGTGGTTGTATCTACGGGCAAATTCAGTTCCTCCGATGTCTGGGCTTCGACAGTCTGAGCAACACAGACTACCAATCCCATGTAAAGAAGAACAACCAACATTTTCCTTAATGTACCCATCTTGCAACCTTTCCAGACTAAATAATCCATTATTAATTGAGTAAACACATCTTCCTTCTTGCCCGAACTATTATCATATCAAAAGTGGACAGTAAATTCAAGGAAATAATACATCTCCTTATGGCTTTTTTGGCGTTATCAGTACTTTCATCGGGGTTATCAGCACTTTTCTGGGACCTGCCAATATTCTTTTTTAGGTGCGTTATCAATACTGAAAATGGCATTTTTAAAGTTCTTCTGCGTTCAAGAACACTTGATATTAAAAGTGAATAAAAGACTGAAAGACTTTCAGAAAATTCCATTTAAAGAAAACACTCCATTATATTTGAGATTTGCCTGAAGTTGATTGTCTGCTATTTATGTCAAATTTGTATCTTGTAATACAAAGCTTCTCGTTATGTCAGTTTGTCGATGTTCTTAGTTACCTTTATAAAAGCTTCCAAAATATTGTCTATATCCTTTGTAGGCCCAAGAAAGGCTATTTTGCCTTCTATGGAAAGTTTCTCTTTTCCACCGGGCTTGATATTATCTATTATCGGCAACTGTAAAGATTCTCTGTATTTTTTAAGGCATGCTTTCGAAAATGATTTACGAAATGCCTGAGAATTAATGTGTTCTTCCAACATCCCTTCTTTGTGGCAGCCGTTTGAGTATCTTCTTGCTCGGCCTGAGACCGGAATGCCTTCGGCTCGAAGGGCCTCGGCAAACCTCGATGCCGGGACATTGTCAAAGTACTTTTTGTCGTAATCCATTTCAAAAGTAACATACGTGAATCGCGTCTTTTCGGTGTATCTATTTCTCGGTGTGATGCCGGGAATTTTGGCTAATTCCTGCTCCAGATATTTTCCATTTCTTTGCCGAATCTCATCCTGTTTCTTAAAGCGTTTGAATTGCTCTGTAAGTACGGCGGCCTGGAACTCGGTCATTCGATGATTAGAGCCTGGATATGGATAGCCTCTCCTGGCTCCCTTCGGGTCCCTTCCATTGTTAACGAAGGCCGCGCATCTTCGCATCAGCTCTTCATCGTTTCCCAGCAAAGCCGCGCCTGTTAAACTTACGGATGTCTTCTTCATGAACGAGCGACGTGTCAAAAAAGATCTCATAGTAAACTACTATGGCTTAAACCCATAGCATTATGTTTTCAGGCTTTCGCCTGTCCGCCTCTGGCGGATAACTTCATCTACGAGTTAAAACTCGTAGCATTGCGACGGAAGAGTAAAATATGTGTATAGTATTCCATGGGGAAAGAGATGACAGCCGACAAACCGGCAATTGTCAAAGTGCAATACGGCAGCGGAAAAATTATTCTGCCGGGATTCCGAGTCCGGCATCGCAGGCAGTCTCATGGAATATTCCGCCTGCTGCTTGATGCAATCCCTGGCAGCTCGACGGTTGACGCAGGAACAATTTAGCCTGAGTCACCCGCGACACTTTACTCATTGTCTTGCATATTCAAAGTGCCCGACGGCCATCAATCTTTTATCATCAGGCAGGTGTTTGCTGCGAACATAGAGCGACCGACGGTTGTGCCATAAAATGTTTGCCGCCCTATTCAGGCTGCATTGCTGGATTCTTTTTCGTCCGTCGGACCAGTGAGATTCACAACAGTTGCAAACATCGAGATGTCTATCGTACCACCAGAGCTGAAAGCCGCCGAAGGATCGGTATCGGTCGTCCTTAATTCCAAAAACTTTGCCGTAGTAAAGTAACTGTTTGATTTGGGTCTTGTCTTCGACACTGATCTTTTTCATCTTTGAATCCTCCATGAAAAATTATCAGCATTTCAGCTAAACTTTTAGCCTTCATTTACGTAAGGCATTTCTCCGGATAAAGGTAACGCATTCTCATGTATTTTTTATATTCAGGCAGATGTTGTACATCTTTCCCGGCCTCGCCTTGTTTCTTTTATTACGTCCGGATTTAGAATTCGGGCTTTTTCTATTTATATTAGACGTACGAACAGCCGGATATGCTACAAACAATTTGCTCAAATAAATAAAAACGCTCAAAAACAGCTCCTTTTTTGTAAGAAATATTTGTGCTTTTTTGAGAATTTATGAAAAATATTTTGTTGCCGGGCTTTTCTCGTTATCGGGTTTAAGCAGGGAAGTTCGCTGGGTATGGGAGAAGATATATAAAATGTTAAGCTGGAGTTTTGGGTGATGGAAAAAGAGTAAGAAGTCTCAGATTAACAGGTAGCCTTGCCTGGGTTGAACCGGTTTATGCTGCCGGATCAAGTGACATCAAGAAAGCCTCAAGACTAATAGTCAAATCTGCCGATGCACGATGTTGGATAAGATGAAAGAAAAAAAATATACCAGACTGGCCTTGCCCCTGTGAATAAGAAGGCGAGTATTTCAAAATTTAAATACATAAAATTGAATTAAAGGAATAAACTCGTTCTTACTTGCACAGGGGCTTTTTTTCTACTTGTTATTCTCACTGTCACCGTATCCATTCAGAGGATGGTGCGCCGCCCTGCCGGAATAGCTTTTAATCAAGAATTCTAAAAGCGTGCCGGGCCGCTATATCCGATTGTATCGGAATTCGCGGCCCGGCTTCGTCATCGGTTCGTCCGGCGATTGATTACGATTGCTCTGAGCGTTGTTTCTCCCTCTGCTCCCTTTGCTGCTTCTCCATCAGAGGAATCAATGTCTTAAACGCGGATTGGATTTCCTGCAGGTGCTTCTTCGGCAGTACCATCTGTAATTTCATTTTACCATTTTCGGTAGTCCGCCCGGCAAATGCAATTCCGCTTTGGGTTGAAACTTGATCCGCCGAATCCGCACCCTCGATCATAAAGCGGGTTGCCATATTGAGCGCGCGGACATAATTGAAGGTGCCAACGACATCGGCCTGTCCGCTGCCGGGGATCGCATCCATTGCGGCCTTCATGTCAGCGCCAATCTTTTTGGGACCGCCGGCTCTTACCTGGTCGATCAACTCGCGGATCATCTTGTCCGCATCACCGCCAATCGTATAGACGCAATTGTTATTCACGAAAGCCCAGCTATAGTCCAGTCCATCGCCAAACATATTCTCAATCATCCGGCTCTGCATTGATTTCTCGCTAATCTTGAAATTCACCTTGGCCGCGTCGATTGTGACTCCCTTGTAGGTACCGGCACCGCGGTTAATCTTGACATCCATTTCCATCCCGAACCCTTTGTACAGCTCGCCAAAGGCCCCGTCCTCCATCATCTTCAGTTCCTTTTCGAGCACTTCTTTGAACGCTTTTTCGTCTTTGACATCGATGACGTACTTTCCCCAGAACGGCGAAGAGCCCTTGCCGTTGACTCCTATCGATACAGCGATCGAATCGCCCAGGGCATTGATCCCCTGTGTCGTAAGAGTTTTTATTTCTTCGAGGTCCGCCTCGGGTATGCCGTCAGGAATCATCTGGCCCATGAGTTCGAACAGCTTCATGTAACCGATCTTCATACTCGAACGGTCAATTTTGGCACCCAGGTTTATCATGGCACCGTTGTCGAGATAGCCTAACTTATTGCCGAAGTCTCCTTCTATGGGACTTCCAACCATTGCCGCCATCTCTGTTTCCGGCACAGCCTTGACACCGACTGTCACGCTGCACGCTTCGGCGCTTGGCGCCAGCGCCACCGTAACGTTCTCGGTCCCCTCGAGCACCATCTTGAAGATGCCGCCATAGAAATTGATAATACCGGTAGGATCTATCGGTGGCCCCTCGCCGCTCTCTTTGGCCTTCTCTAATTGGGCCTTCACCATCTGGAGCCCTCCGAAAAGCATCGGCTGGATCATTTGAGAGCCTTGCTTTACGTTCAGGTAAATCCATACCGGTGAACTCCCAGCCTGCTTTCTCTCATCGGCATCGAGACTACTGTCCAGGCTTTGATTTCTCTGGGCCAGCAGTTTCTTGACCTTTATCAGATTCTCGCGGGCGTTCGGCGGACAAAGCAGGGCAAACCGGCCGAAATTCGTCGCCAGGCCGCGGGGCTGGCCGTTCATCGCTATCATCGAGATTCCCTGCTCGTCGGGCTCGCCGCAGTTGGGATTGCCGGAAATAAAATCCTCGTATTCCGTAACCGGCAGCAAAGCGCCGATGAACATATTGCCCATCGGGCCGGGCGCCGCCGACTCACCCGGAACGTTCAGGCCGAATATGGCAATATTGCCCTTCTTGTTAACCCCTTTAAGCTCGTTATCGCCGAGCAGAGAGCCTAATTTCGAGAGTAATGCCGCCTTGGCATCCATAGATTCGGGCGCAACATCCTTCAAAAACTCGTTAGCAGCGTCCAAAGTACCGTCAAAATTGTTAATGCGCACACAGAACAGGCTCTCTGCCGGGATTGCCCCAATCATCCCAGCGGTTGGGCGTTCCGCTGATTCGGCCGCCCACACACCACCGGCAACCAAAATAGCCACTGTCGCCACTAAAATGACGCTTCTCAGACTTCTTGAATTGAACATAATTTCTCCTTTCTAAATTGACCGAATTTTTCTGTTTTTCCGGCTATAATAATAAAAACGCTCAGCGGGCCAAAAATTCACATTTATTTTTAAAAATCTGAATTAAATTCGGCATCTTGCCCGCAAAAACGCCTAAAGATAGCTCCACAGGAAACAATTATCATAATCGCCGCCTCGGAGCAATACAATTTTCAGCGAATGAAAGGCTGTTTCTGCTGGTTTACTGAACAATCCATATACGGATTTGGCAGCTTATTCTCATGATTGTTTTCTGTTTTTTACGTTTTCATAAGGAATTTCCGGATTTATAATGCGGCGGTAAAGGATAAGACAAGGAACGATATGTCACTTATACAATGTCCGGAATGTAACAACCAGATATCTGATAAAGCCGTAATGTGCCCGAAGTGCGGACTGCCTATGGCCAGCGCAAGGATGGGCTACGAGTACCGGTCCCAGACGAGCCTTTTCGGTCTTCCGCTCGTACACATTGCCTCCGGCGTCGATCCTTCGACGGGAAGACCTCGCATTGCGAAAGGGATTATTGCGATTGGCAATGTCGCCGTGGGTGGTCTTGCGATTGGCGGGGTATCTTTCGGCATCATCAGTTTTGGTGGATTGTCACTGGGTCTGATCGCGATCGGAGGGGCCGCTGTCGGATTATTGCTGGCCCTTGGCGGTATGGCAATAGGCCTGGTCGCAATAGGCGGAGGCGCTATGGGCTACTACGCCCTCGGCGGTGCGGCGTTAGGAGTTGCATCCGCTCTGTCAAAAAATTCAGGATCCACAAGCCGTAGAGTTCTTCAAGCGTTTTCTCGGCTCATGGATCGAGCAATTTCAGCAGGTAGGCCGGCGTTAAATGTTGTCTTTTGCGCTCGACGGCCTATTGTAAAAGATGTTTCAGTTCTGGACAGTGGTATCGTACCGTACGCCGTCGGGCACGGGGACGGGGACTGCAACGGTCATGCCGTGGTCGCCGGCGGTCTTCCGGGAAGAATCGACGGCGATGAAGGCGGTGTATGCCGACATCAGGCCGTATTCGAGTGCTACCTGCCTGATCTCGCCGGGCAGGTCCGGGTTAGTGTCGTAAGCGGCCTGACTGCCCAGCGTCTCAATCTTTTTCCGCGCCCATACGCAGGCAATGCCCGTATGTGTTGCGGCCGAATCTTCGAGGTCAGCGGCGATTGCAATGTCCTGAGTCATGTCGCCAACTTTACCTTTGACGTGAATGGTTGTGCTGCTGCTGCCATTAAATCTGCCGGTAAGGATTACAGGCCAGCCGACAAAAAGATCGGGTATCCGGCTGGGGTACATATCCGTAACCTGCATATCGCCCCAGTCGATAGTGACATCCGTCAGGGCCGGGTGACTGATGCGGTCGTAGAACTCATCGACGATTTGCCCGGCACTGTCGTCCATGCCGATATAAGCGACGGCACCTTTGCCGAGTTTGGCCATCCGGTCGAGCAGGTATCGGTTGACAGAGGAGCCGACACCGAAGCTGAAGATTCTGCTGGCGCCGAGCCGCTGGTGGATTGCAGCAAGAATTTCGGATTCATTGCCGATATAGCCGTCGGTCATAAACGAGACCAGGCGAAATCGCTGCGGATCATGCGCAAAGTCCAGGGCCGCTTTAATGCCTTCGATCATCATCGTGCCACTGCTGCCTTTCAGCGACTCTACATAGTCGATCCCTTCGCGGATATTCGCTGGTGTTGCCGGCACGGGATTCGGACCGAGCTTCGAAGCGTTATTTGAAAAGCGGATAATCTGGAAAGTATCGCCCGGCTGTAGTTTTTTCAGGGCCCTTGTAATCACTTGTTTGGCCTTGGCGATAGGTTTGCCGCTCATGCTGCCGGAGCAGTCCAGAACAAAAATCATCTCCATCGGGGCACGTTTCAGATACGAAAGATTTTCCGGCGGATAAAGCATGAGCGTGAAAAATCCGCCCCTTTCATCGCGGTGTGTCACCAGGGCCGACTTTACGGTTTTGCCCGCGACTTTATAGCGGAGCACGAAGTCCTTATTCGGAATGCTGTCGAGACTGCTGAGCTTGACCGTCCGCTTGTCACGTGCCGGAGAGCTGTTGTTTATCACGTGGCTGGCGCACACGAGTTGCTCGATTGTCACGCCAGCGTCGATATCCACGGCCAGCGAAATATCATGCCCGCTTCGCTCGGAAGGTTTGAGGTACTGGACCTCGGTCTTTTGACCCGAGATACCGGTCTTGCCGCGTGCGACGGCGCCGACTCCATCGGTGAATCCGGGAGGGTTGAATCGCGGCCCGACGACCATGGGGAAAACGAACTCGTACCAGCCATCCACATAGGCCAATGTATTGAAGTACTTGATATTAATGTCGATTTCATTGCCCGGCTCGATGTTGGCGACCTTCTGCGTGAAAATATTGGGCCGCTCCTGGGTAAGAAGCGAGGCAACATGTCCCTGGCTCCTGGCCTGCCGATAAATCTCCTCGGCCTCCTGTCGCTCGCGAATTATGCCGCGGATTCGCCGCTCGCCGATTGTCATAATAAACTCGTTAATCGCCGCGTTCTGAGGCAGCGGAAATACATAAACCGCCTCAATCTTCTCATCGTACGGATTATGAAACTGCTGGGTGACATCAACCGTTGCTATATAGCCGCTGATTTGACCTTTCACATCGGTATGCTTGAGTGGCAGCGGGATTTCCTTTTCCTCTTCGGGCAGCTTAGCAAGCATTGCGCCTGAGCCGGGCGTATCCTCAGAAGTGGGTACAGCCTGTGTTTCAGCTTTGGCTATCACCCAAACCTCATCCGCTGTGACATTGAGCAATTCGGCGGGCATTCGTCTATCCGGCACAGACCCTCTTGATCTGTAACGAACTGTCCCGGTGGAACGACGACCACTCAATGAAACCGAGGCCGGTCGCTTCCCAAGGCCATATCCACCCATGCCGCCCATACCGCCACCGTATGTATCACCATCACGACCTCTCCATCCATATTGGACGGGCTCGTAGCTGCTCGGGAGTTCTTGACTCGAATCAGCCGGGCCTGTTATAGCATTAGTTTTTTGTTCTTTCACCTCGCTCCATACAATATCAACCGAACGGTCGTCAGATTGAGCAACTGGAGCGGAAGAGATACTGTCCGATCCCGCATGTTGGCGGACTCGATTTAGGGAAGGAACAATCAGCGCTAACAACATAAATGCCGCACCGATGAGAGTAATTAATATAAGAAATATTCTTTTAATTTTCATTATATTTCTCCTTTTTCGAATGTGATTTCAGCGGGTATTTCTTTTGCGTCTGCGTCGGCGGCGACGATTAGCTTCAATTCGTATTGCGGTTCGGTTTCGCCGATGATTTGCAGATGTATAGTAGCGATTCGCGTGCGGCCTTTGGGCAGATCGCTGCCGGTGCTGAAAGCGGCGATGATGATACGGTCTTTGGCTAAGGCCGCCGGGTCGTAATAGGGCGCTTCTTTGAATGCTTCGTGCCGGCCGCCCTCGACGCCGACGATTTTGATTTGCCCGGCGGAAGCTTTAAGCTCGAACTGATAGGCCGCGAGGCTGCTGTTGCCGGAATCGATATAAATATGCAGCGGGGCGAAACGCACGCCGGACTGAGCGGTCGAATAATCCTGCTCCGACTGCTGCGCCAGGACGGGGACTATCATACAAATGCCGGCCAGAATGATTGGCGTTAATTTATTCATTATAAAACTCCCTTATCCAAACGGACGGCTGCGAGAGCGACCACATCGACGTCGCTGCGATCGATCAGGCCGTCGCCGTTAATGTCCCACTCGGTTTCAGCAGGGCCGGCGGATTCGATGTTCTTCGCTAATTTGAAAGCATCGAGAATGTCCACTCGGCCGTTTCGGTCGATATCGGCAGCCTGTGTTTTGCTGAGTAAAAAACGATCCGTTGTTGGAGTGGTCTGCTTTGTGAGGTCCAGACTGAAGGCAAGAATAATAACCGCAGCCGCGGCGGCAATCCGCCAGGCCCAGTGGATTCGCAGGAGTCTGCCTTTGCCGGATTTTATGCCCGCAAAGTGCTTATGGGCCCGGTCCATAACAGCACGGTCCACCTCGGGCGGCACTCCAACCTGCGGCTGAAAAAGGGTGTTCAAATCAGCCGAAAGCTTCGAAGGAATCCCCAAATCCATATCCTCATCAAAATGTTCTTTTCTTTTAGCCATAATTCGTTGCTCCATTATGTTAAGGGAGCCAACCAACCAAAAGGTTCAAATTATTTGAGGATTTTTTTTAAATTTTCAAATTTTATGGTGCCCCTCCGTGATTGCTCTTAAAAGAACGGACTATATTCGAGTCGCCAGGGCTACTCTGAATATCGCGCCGGTGGGCTTTGCGCCGATGATTTCCACGAAGCCGTTGTGGGCCTCGGCGAACTTTTTCACCAAGGCAAGTCCCAGACCCGTCCCGGTGGTTTCCCGTGTTGACTCGGCTGCCGGGCGATAGAATTGCTCGAATATCTTGTTTCGCTGCCGGTGCGGGACGCCGGGACCGTGATCTTCGACCTCGATTACAGTGAATTTCCCATCGGTTTTGGTCCGGACGGTAATCGTTTTGTCCTCAGCGCCGGCGGCATACTTGATTGCATTGTCCAGCAGGTTCACAACGATCTGCGTTACGGCGTCGGCGTCGAAAATCGCCTGCTCGATTTGGCCCGGCTCGGTCCGTATCGAAAAGCCCTTCTGCACGGCATAAGGCCTCATCATCTCGACCACGTTCGCGACGCACTTGTTGATGTCACCTGCATTGAAGGCGTATTTTTTTCGTCCCTTCTGGATCCGCGAGAAGTCCAGCACGTTCTCTATCAGCCGGCTGAGCCTTTCGCTTTCCTGCCGCATATTCCCGTAATATTCGACGGCCTTGTCCTGCGATTTGACCCAGTTCTTCTCCAGCATCTCAGCGTACATTCGAATGCTGGTCAGCGGCGTTCTCAATTCGTGCGAGACGGCTGAGATGAAATCGTCCTTTTTCTGTGCCAGCCTGATTTGTGCAGTGGCGTTGCGCCATAGGCTTGCCAGCCCCAGCGAGACCGCCAAAAGCACAATCGCAATGATGCTGAAATACCAGATTCGCAGGTGACGGATTTCTTTGCCGATCCAGCCGGGGTCGATTTCTTTAAGGTTCAGGACCAAATCGCCAAAGCCAAAATTCAGGATGGCGGCGTGGGCGATGTCCCCGTTGTCACGGGCATTTTCTCTCGGCGATAATTCAAAACTCATGCCCTTGCGCATGAATCGCGATGCGGAATCCTCTATCTGCTCGATAAGCATTTTCTCATTGAGCTGGAAGCCCTGCAGCAAGTGCCTGTCTTCAATTTGAACGTGACGCAGCAGGAACACCTGCCCGCCGAAGATGGATTCGGCCTGTTGCGAAGCGGAGTCTCCGCCGGGGACGACCACTGGAAAAAACGGTTCGATGCGCACCTGAACCGTCTCGGTTTGACTTTCGTCAGGGCTCATTGTTTGCTGTTCGTATTGATCTGCCATCTGCTCGGCCTGGGCTGCTAATTCCTGAGTTTGCTGCTGTGACTGAGCAGCCTCGTTCGAAAGAACATTCTGCTCGAAAACCTCTCGCCTTTGCCGGATTACCTTTGTCTTTTGGCCTTTGCTTTGCAGGGACTCGATGGGATAACTTTGGGACGATTTACCCTTCTGAGCTACCTTCTTATTGAACTGATCCTGCCCGACGGTTTCCGGCTCCTTCGGCGGCGCGATACTGCTTCGGCTATAAAAATTCATCTTCAGGGAACCGGGTGTAGTTCCGCTAAGCGCCGGCAGCAGGTTTATCTCGATGTTTTTCCTGTTCGATATAGCTTCGGCATACAGCTCGTTATCGGATTCGGTCAGATCCTGTCTTTGATTGACGTTATCGTTTGGCGTGATGACGCTGCCGTCCGGCTCGATTTGAAAATTGCCGTAGGCCAGTCCCTGCTCCAGACGGCCGGCCAGCGGGCTGCGCAACACGGGCATTTGCTGCCGGCCGGGCGCGACATTCTCCGGCACAAAGTAATATTGATAATCCGTGTACGGGCGGCTTTGCTCGGTCTGCATGAATTCATCGAGCCTGCGCGTGACATCTTGCCTGATTTGTTCGGCGACGGCGGCGAATTCGCCCAGGCGAGCGCCTTGCAGACCCTGCGCCCGTATCCGGATTGAGTGGTATCCCATCCAGGCCAGCCCGCAAAGGGCCGCAAGAATGATTACTGATAATATGATGAGCCGTTTATACATTTGCTATCCACTACTTTCGTATTTATAGCCCGCACCGCGGACGGTTTTTATAATTTGCGGCTCGGCGGCGTCCCGCTCGATCTTGCTCCTGAGCTTGGCGATGTGCATATCGACCGTCCGTGTGCCTAATTCGCTCATCGTCTCGTTCCAGACTTCTTTGTAGAGTTCCTCCCTGCTGATAATCCGGTTCGGATTCGCGGCGAAGAACTGTATGATTGCCGCTTCGCGCTTGCTGATCTCTATATCTTTGCCTTCGCGCCTAACTTTTAAGGCTGGAATGTCAACGTCCAGATCCGCAAATTGAAATGTCTGCCCGACGGCGCGTGCCGGGTCGGTTCGCCTCAGCACCGCGTTGATTCGTGCCAGCAGCTCTTCGAGCGAGAACGGCTTGGTGATATAATCGTCGGCGCCCAGATTCAACCCGGCGACTTTCTCTTTCTCCTGCCCCTTAGCGGTCAGCATGATAATCGGGGTCTGCAAACCATCGCCACGCCATTTGGAGCATAGTTGCTCGCCGCTGATTTTCGGGAGCATCAAATCGAGCAGAATCAAATCGAACCGTCGCCCGGCAACAGTACGCTCGGCTTCGAGCCCGTCGGCTGCCTCGGTAACTTCGAAGTTGTGAAACTCCAAAAAGTCCGCCAGGGCCGAGCGAATCTTCTCTTCGTCTTCAACTACCAATATGGATTCTTTTTCTTCCATAGTCACATTTGCTCCTATGTATATTATAGGCTATATCGACGCCGATGTTTTGTAAATGTTTTGTAAAAAAGCATCGCTGCTATTTTACGTCCATTTTACCCATCTCTCAACCGGAACTATCGTATAATTTATATAGTTCGAGAAACCAATATATAATCTTTTTTTGTAAGGAGGAAACGAAATGAAGTCAGTAAGCAAGAATCAAAAATGGCTGCATGGATTTATATCTCTTCTCGGAATCTGTATGATGTTTATCATTCAGAACGATGCAGCGGCGAATGTCCCCGAGGCAGCACCGGCAAGCATGCCCGTCAAAGAAATTACCATTTTCAAGGACGGCCATGCCTTCGTTCTGCACGAAGGAAAGATGCCGGCCGGCACCGACGGCAATGTCACTATAGACTACCTGCCCAGGCCGATCATCGGAACGTTCTGGGCCTATTCGGCGGACGCTAATGCCAAACTCACCGGCGTCGTCTCTCATAAACGCGTCGTCCCGGTTAAAAGAACCGCGCTGACCATTCCCGAACTCATCGAGGGAAACATCGGTGCCAGGGTTCGCATTATCGAGGCGGGACTGGCCGCCTATGAGACCACCATTCTTGGGATTCCAACTCGAAGCACCGAAGAGCTCAGCAGTGCCGAACCTCCGGGAAGCCCGGAAAAGCTGCCGCAGCGAGGCAGCATCGTTCTGCTGAAATTCGAAGGCGGCGTCAAAGCTGTTCCTATCAGCCGGATTCAGGAAGTGACTTTTCTCGATGAGCCTAAGCTGCAACTGGCCGGCGAGCAGTTCCGGGATATGATGACGCTCAAACTCGACTGGGGCAGACGCAAGCCTGAACGGGATGTAGATGTCGGCATGGTCTATGTTCAGCGGGGGATTCGCTGGATTCCCAACTATCGAATCGATATCGACGGCAAGGGCAACGCCACCGTCAAACTTCAGGCGACCATCATCAACGAGCTGGCGGACGTCGAGGATGTCAAAGCTCACCTCGTGATTGGCGTACCGAAGTTCGCATTCGAGAACACGCCGGACCCGATATCGCTTCAGCAGACGGTGGCACAGCTTTCAAGACATTTCCGTCCCGACAGCCAGGCCGCCTACGCCTTTTCCAATATGATTATGACCCAGGCCGCGATGCCTGTACGCCGTGCCGAGGTCCCGGCCGGCAATGACGGTAACGTGCTCGACCTCGGCCCCGACGTTGCCGGCTCCGGGAAGAACGAGGACCTGTACATCTTCACGCTGGAGCACGTCACCCTTAAAAAAGGTCAGCGGATGGTCGTGCCGGTTGCCGAATATGAGCTGAAATACCGGGACGTTTTCGTGCTCGACCTTCCGTTCGGACCGCCGCCGGAGGTTCGGCACAATTTAAACAGCGAGCAGCAGACCAAACTGGCGCAGCTTTACTATTCGCCGAAGGTAATGCACAAGATACGTCTTGCCAATAGCGCCAAATGCCCGCTGACGACCGCACCGGCACTAATCCTTCGTCAGGGCAGCATCATCGCGCAGGGCATGATGACCTACACAGCAGTCGGAGCTTCGAGTGACCTTGAGCTGACGGTCGCCGTGGATATTGCCGTTGAGAAGCTCGACAATGAAACCGACCGCATTGGCGATGCAGTCAAATGGGATAACAATACTTACGCCCGCAGTAATCTGACCGGGACCATCCATCTTACAAACCGCCGCTCTGATACGGTCAGTCTGGAAATCCGCCGGTCCGTGCTCGGCAATATCGACAGCGCCGGCCACGAAGGATCAATCAAGCACCTTGGCAGGCATGAGGGCGGATGGATGGATCCGAACAGCCGGCCATTCTGGTGGGGTTGGTACAATTGGCCATACTGGTGGTACCACTTCAACGCCGTCGGTCGTGTGACATGGGAATGCGAGCTCAAGCCCGGCAAAGAAATCGAACTTCAGTATAAGTGGCATTATTTCTGGCGCCGGTAAGGGAAAAAAACAAACCGCGTGGGCAGGAAGCCTGCCCACCCTACAAAACTTTTTGAAAGGATCTTAAAATGAAAAAGTTAATGCAAACAATTATGTTCAGCCTTTTGGTATTGCAGGCAAATCTGGTTTTCGCCGACATTTCACCTGTCAGTCAGTTGAGGCTCGATGCAGCAATGGGGCAGCCTGTCATGTTAGCTCACAAAAAGCAGGTCGCTTATCTTCGCATCGGGCTGACAGGTTTTACATTGCCAACCCGGCAGGATCGTGCGCCAGTCAACATCGCAATTGTAATCGACAAATCCGGCTCGATGAGCGGCGATAAAATCGCCAAAGCAAAGGATGCGGCGATCATGGCTATCGACCGTCTCAATTGCAACGACATTATTTCTGTTGTTACTTATGATTCAAGGGCAAATGTTTTGGTGCCGGCTACGAAAGCTGCGGACAAGGAAATGATATTCCGCAGGATAAGAGACATCAGCGCCGGCGGAAGTACGGCTTTGTACGATGGCGTCAGCAAGGGGGCAAAAGAGCTGGGGAAGTTCGTTTCCGAAAATCGAGTTAATCGGCTGGTTTTATTGTCGGACGGCCTGGCAAATGTCGGCCCGCAAACTCCGACTGAATTGGGTCGGCTCGGAGCTTCTTTGATTGAGGATGGTATCTCGGTAACGACTATCGGCCTGGGACTGGGTTATAACGAAGATTTGATGACTCAATTGGCTTATAAAAGTGATGGCAGCCATTACTTTGCTGAAAGTGCTAATGAACTTTCCGGTGTTTTTGACAGCGAATTTGGGCGGGCACTTTCCGTAGTAGCCCAGGAGATTCAAATAAAAATCAAATGTACACAAGATATAAGGCCTATCAGGCTCCTCGGAAGACAAGGACGAATCGAGGGACAAAATGTCGAGGTTTTCATCAATCAGCTTTATAGCAAGCATGAGAAGTTCATTTTACTGGAAGTCGATGTGCCCGAAACCGCAAGGGGGCACAAACGAAAAATAGCTGCGGTTAACGTCAGCTACTCGAATCTTAAAACCCATACGACTGACAGACTTAGCAGTCAGGTAGAGGTGAATTTTTCGAATTCAGAAGAACTAATCGAAAGACAAACCAATCATGACGTAATGGCCGATGTGATTGAACTTATCGCCACCGAACGCAACGAACTGGCATTGAAACTAAGGGATAAAGGAGAAATGAAGCAGGCTTGTGAACTGTTGTTCGAGAACGAAGCATATCTCAAAGACAATGCGGTCCGGTACGATTCTCAAAAGCTCAAAAAATACGCTGAGCAACAAAGAGAGGACAGAAATAATATGGACGAAACAAACTGGGCAAGGCAACGCAAAATAATGCGTGAGCATCAATTCTACAACAAAAGCCAGCAAGGCACAAAATGATTTGTCAGAATAAAATTTCGTAATCACAAATTTTGAAAGGAGCTGAAAAATGAAAAACCTCACACAGGAACTCGTATTGGCAGTTGCGCTAATGGCCATTCTGGCATCTGTTGCTTCTGCCGATGTGCCGACAACGACCGGCACCATCTCGAAGGTCACAGTATATCGCGGCCAGGCCCTCGTGACCCGGACCGTCGGCATTGATTTACCGCCGGGCGCATCGGAGTTCATAGTGAAAGACCTGCCGGCTATGATTGTGCCCGAAAGTATTTATGCCCAGACCTCGGACGATACTAAGGTGCTCAGCGTAAGATATCGTGAAAAAGCAGTAAGGCAAGACACGCGCCAGGAGGTCAAGCAGCTTGACGCTCAGATTGAGGATGTACAGCATCAGATCAAGCACGCCGAAAGCGAGCATAAGCATCTGGATCTGCAATGGCAAATGTTCGAGAAGCTCAAGGACTTTACCATAGCCGCGGCAAAAAGCGACCTCAGTAGAGGCCTTTTGGCTTTCGAGCCAGTGGAAAGCTTAACCGAACTGATAGAGAAAAAAGGACTTGAGTACTATAAGCAAAGGATGGAACTTGAGGACAAGATTGCCGGATTGAAAAAAGAGCAGGGACTTCTCGACCGCAAACGTAACAAGCTGGTGGCCGGTCAGTCCCGAACCGAGCGGGAAGCCGTTCTGTTTATAAGCAGATCCGGCGGCAAAAATATCGCGATTGAGCTAAGCTACCTTGTCGGCGGCGCAAACTGGCAGCAGCAGTACAATCTCCGAGCGGATCCTAAAAAATCAAACGTCCTGATCGAGTACAACGCCGTGGTGAATCAGACCAGCGGCGAAGACTGGGACGGCGTGGCGCTTAGCCTTTCCACCGCTGAGCCGACGATGGTTGCGGCACCGCCAATCCTGGAGCCCATGCTCGTGGCCCTTTCTCATCCGGCCCAAACCCAGCAGCTTCAAACTCAGGCTTTCATTGGGGCTGCTCAGGCCAGACAATACCAGGAGTCTCGAAAAGCCAATATTAAAAAAGGTATAGCTGCCAATACCGAACTCAACGAGCTGGCAATAAACAACCAGGCATTTTTCTTCAGGGCCGGCCAAAAAGAGCTGCAGGAATTCCAGCAACAGATAGCCCAGATTTCTCGAACTGAGGGAGTTAGCGTAACGTATGATTTGCCCGGCAGATTAACGCTGCCCAGCCGAAGCGACCAGCAGCTTGTCAGCATCGCTTCGATCAGAAGCCAGGCCGATTTTACGCTCATTGCGACTCCGCTGCTGACCGATTTTGTCTATCTGCAGGCAGACCTGCTCAACAACAGTGACACGGTTCTTTTGCCCGGAGACGCCAGTATCTTCCGCAACGGCGAATTCGTCGGCAAGAGCCGGCTGCCGCAGGTCACTATCGGCGAGACATTCACCGCCGGCTTTGG
>Ga0268282_1000453_pt1 | contig 21027 bp, 10 predicted proteins | sample saktaG_12_FD_190133 | JGI IMG/M metagenome (GOLD analysis project Ga0268282, IMG submission 190133) | Saline water microbial communities from Sakinaw Lake, British Columbia, Canada - sak_2011_5_24_120m | ecosystem: Environmental > Aquatic > Non-marine Saline and Alkaline > Saline ...
TGTTCTCGTCGAGATGGGGGTCGGCGGGCGGCTTTTTGTTTATGGTGGCTGGAGCGGCGGCGCTGATTTCCACGCAGATCGGTCAATTGGCCGGCTGGCCAAGACTGCTGGCCGATTCGTGCCGAATCTGCATACCGGGTTTCAACAAGAAGCTCTCGTGGAAATGGCAGTTCCGTCTGTTTTTGCTCTTCTTTTTGTGTGCGAACATGGTCATCGTTTTTTGCTTCAAGGAAAAACCAGTGGTCCTGGTGCAGTTCGCCGCTCTGCTGGACGGCCTGCTCCTGACTCCGATGCAGGCGATCCTCGTGGCGGTCGGCCTGTTCGTAGTGATGCCCAAGTTACTCAGTGCTGAAGCCGCTCGCGTGCTCAAGCCAAACTGGACATTTGCAATCGGATTGGTAATTGCGTTTCTTGTGTTCGGCTATTTCTGCATTGTCCAGATGCCGTCAGTTATCTTCAAGCAATAGATGCTCTTGTGCTACAGGCATTTGGCTTCGGCTGCGGCAAACTTTCAGTCGGCACGCATGATATCAGCGGCCTTATCGAGAATATAATTCGGCTGATACGGATACATTACCAGGTCCTCACGCCTGGTAATGCCGCTCAGTACCAGGGCCGTCTCGATGTCCGATTCGATGCCGGCGATGATATCCGTATCCATCCTGTCGCCGATGATGAGCGTATCCTCCAGTTTGCATCCGATTTTCTTGATTGCATGCCGCATCATGAGGGGATTCGGCTTGCCAATGAAATATGCATGCCTGCCCGTCGCCATCTCTATAGGCGCCACCAGTGCTCTGCAAGCGGGCACAATGCCTTTTTCCGACGGCCCCGTCAGGTCGGAGTTAGTCCCGATCAGCTTCGCGCCGCCGAGCACTAAGTGGACGGCGGTCTCGATTTGTTCGAAATTGTATGTCCTGGACTCACCGACTACGACATACACGGGATTTACCTGGTCGATGTAGAAGCCGGCATTATGCAGGGCGTTAATCAGGCCCGACTCGCCGATGACGTACACGCCGACATTTGGATTCTGACTGGCCAGGAAGCTCGCCGTGGCATGGGCGGATGTAATGAAATCTTCGATTCCCACGTCGATTCCCATGCGAGCGAGCTTCTGTTTGAGCTCCTTGGATGACTTTGCACTGCTGTTGGTAAGGAACAGGAAACTCTTGTTCTGATTCTTCAGCCAATCGACGAATTCTTTTGCGCCTTCGACCAGTCTGTCGCCGTGGTAGATAACGCCGTCCATATCGCAAATATAACCTTTTTTATCCGCCAGTTTTCCCATGAGCCGGACTCCTTTTTATAACATTATATTCAGGCAAGCCTTCCGAACAATGTCAGTGGGCTAACACCTGTTATCGTTACTTCCGCAAATTTTCCGGCCAAAGATTCGGGGCCGTTAAACACAACAATCCAGTCGCCCGATGTCCTGCCGATAAGTTGCGGTGCATCTCCGGTCTTGGGGGCGTTCAGATGCGGCTTCTTACTTAAACCTTCGACCAGGACCTTTACTTGTTTACCCTGAAAGTCCCTGCTAAGTTCATTGCTTATTTTTTCCTGCACGGCGAGAAGTTCGATATTCCGCCTCTGCTTGACTTCGGCGCCAACGGTGTCCTGCAATTTTTTGTCCGAGGCAGTTCCGGGCCGGGGCGAATATTTGAATATAAACGCGTTTTTATACCTGGCCTTTTTGATCAGGTCTACCGTAGCCTGGAAATCGTCGTCGGTCTCGCCCGGAAAACCGACAATGAAATCGCCCGCGATGGAGATGTTCGGCACAATCGCCCTGGCCCTGTCGAGCAGTTCCAGGTACCATGCGGCGGTATAATTGCGATTCATCGCATGCAGGATGTTGTCCGAGCCGCTCTGTGCCGGCATGTGCAGATACTCGCAAACCTTCGGCGAACCGGCCATGACATGCATAATCTCGTCGAAGAACTCCTCGGACGGATAGCTTGTCACGAACCGGAGCCATTCGACCCCTTCGATATTGCCTGCCGCATCGAGCAAATCGGCCAGGGACCATCTCTTTTCGCCTTGTATGTATTTGTACGAATTAACCGTCTGGCCCAGGAGCGTGATTTGTTTGACACCATGGTCCGCCAATTTCTTTATCTGCTCGATTATTGCTTCGGGCGGCCGGGACACTTCCGGCCCGCGGACGTAGGGCACGACACAGTACGAGCAGAAATTATTGCAGCCCCGCATGACCCGGACAAAAGCCTGGGCCGGGATTGACTCGTCCTCGATGCCGTAGGCCGATTCGAACTGTTCGAGCGCCTGGGTCTTTTCTTCGGCGGCTTTCTGACGGATTTTCTCCGTTACCGCCAGGCTTTTCTTTTTTTCTTCCAGGGCTTCTGTGATAAGCTGCATTATCTGCGGGATTTCCGCCGGGCCGCAAACGAGATTGACCGCATCGTGTTCGAGCAGTTTATCGCCGAGCCGCTGGGCCATACAGCCGATGACGCCGACCACCAGGTCGGGGCGGGACTCCTTAATGTGCTTGAGATGACCCAGGTGCGAAAGCACCCGCTGCTCGGCGTGCTCCCGCACCGAGCAGGTATTTATCAGAACGACATCGGCTTGCTTTACGCTATCGGTAATACCGAATCCGGCTTCTTCGAGCGCAGAAGTCACCAGCGCCGTGTCCAGCTTGTTCATCTGACAGCCGAAACTCTTAATATGTACGCACGGATTACTCATAAACAATCGAATATACAGCATTTGGAGCGGAAAATCAAATCGTGATTATGAACGATTCGTGCAGGATGTCAGCCCTGCATGATCAAAAATACGAGATAGCCAACATACAAAGCGACGAAGAGAAAACCCTCCCATCTGTCAAGTACACCTTTTTTACCTGTGAACATTACGATAAATAAGGCCAGGCTGGCGAAGACTGCAACACCGATATCGATATTGCTTTTCGGCTGCAATGGGATCGGTCTGATTAAGGCGCTTATACCGAGAATCAAAAAGATATTGAAGATGTTGGATCCGACGATGTTGCCTACGGCGATATCGCTGTTCTTTTTATAAACCGCCACAACAGACGTCGCCAGTTCCGGCAGGCTTGTTCCCGCCGCGACGATTGTCAAAGCTATCAGAGACTGGCTGACGCCCAACGCCGAGGCGAGAGCTACCGCACCATCGACAACAAATTTGGCACCCACAAGCAAACCTGCGAGCCCAAGGACGATCATCAGAATTGTTTTTTTCACGCCGTGCTGTTTTGTCTCAGCGGATGCGTCGGTACTTTCTTCTCTCTTGCCTGCGATGTGGAGCACGTAATATAAGAAGAACGCAAAACAGGCCAGCAGAATCAGGGCATCTATTCTCGACAATCCCTGAAAGCCGCCGTGTGTGAGCAAATGGTCGTTTGCCAGCAATCCGAGCAGCACAGCGGCCGCAAGGGTCATCGGTATCTCAAACCATACGGTGCCATGAGTGACTATCAGGGGAAAAATCAGCGACGAGAAACCGAGTATGATCAGGATGTTGAAAATATTGCTGCCCAGGACATTACCGATAGCGATATCGGCGTTTGCTTTGACGCCTGCGAATATATTAACAACAAGCTCAGGCGTGGATGTTCCGAAGGCAACAATGGTCAGGCCGATGAACAGGTCACTGACTTTGAGGGTTCTTGCAATGGAAGACGCTCCATCGACAAGCAAGTCGGCCCCTTTGATCAGCAGTATAAAGCCAACAATCAGTAACACATAAGTCAGCATGAGAAATACCAGTCACGACAAGCTGCCCCTTTAATCTCCAAAGAACGTCCCTACCGAACGTGCTGATTGTATGAGCGGGTAGGCCGGCGGGACAGTCTTTGGGCCGACTGCAACTTTGTCTAAAGGAAACTTTATCAGCTTGCTTCCTTTGATGGCGGACATATATCCGAATTCGCCATTCTGCATCAGTTCCATAGCTTTCGTTCCGAGGCTGGTAGCCAGCACCCTGTCGAACGGCGTGGGCGAGCCGCCTCGCTGCAGATATCCCATCACAACGGTTCGCGTCTCGATACCCGTTTCGTTTTCTATTTGCTTTGCGAGCACAAAACCGATGCCGCCCAGCCGGACCGGGTCTGCGCTTTCCTTGACGATTCTCTGAATGACGACTTCGCCACCTATGGGCTTAGCTCCCTCTGCAACCACGACGATACTGAATTTCTTGCCCTTTCTGGCTCTCTGTTTGACCGTCTTTACAACTATTTTTACATCGTACGGTATCTCCGGAATCAGAATAATGTCACCACCGCCGGCGATGCCGGAGTGAAGGGCAAGCCAGCCGCTGTGATGGCCCATGACCTCGACAATCATGACTCGATGGTGCGACTGAGCGGTGGTATGGACCCTGTCAATTCCTTCGGTGGCCACGGCGACGGCAGAATCGAATCCGAAAGTGATATCCGTTCCCCTAATATCGTTGTCGATGGTCTTGGGAACTCCGATGACGTTTAATCCGTCCCGGTGCAGCTTGTGAGCAATTCCCAAAGTGCCGTCACCTCCGATGCAGACAAGGCAGACCACGCCGAGCTTCTTTATGTTTTTAATTGCTGCCTTTGACAGGTCTTGGAACTTCAAAGTCTTATCTTTGCCGACCGGATACCTGTAGGGATTTGCTATTTTGGACGTACCGAGAATGGTGCCGCCAAGGGTCAATATCCCCGAAACATCGTTGTATGCAAGCCTTCTGTACTTGTTATTGACGAGTCCATGATAGCCGTCTTCTATTCCGAGAACTTCCAAATTATGTTCGAGAATGGCTTTTTTAGCAACTGCACGTATGACGGCGTTAATTCCTGGACAATCGCCTCCACCTGTAAGAATTGCTATTCGTTTCCGAGTTTTCATTTAATAATCTCCTTAATCTATTCGCTGCTGATTTAGAGTATACGCAAGAGACACGTAAAATCAAGCACGCATTTTCCTGTCTCTGAGGGTAGTACAGGTATCACGAAAATGATTTTTTAGTCCGCTCTCTGTTTAATTGTCGCTGAAGGTCTTTCAGCCGGTTGCTCTCGTCGAAGCCTAAGAGAATGATTGGAAAAGCGGTATTATTGTGCATCAGTGGCTCGTCCAGATCGACCCATTTGCGGCAATATTCGCCGTCGGGGGTCCCGGGTATCGGCGAAAAATCAGCCAGCATTCCGCGGATGCCGAGGCTGCTGACAAAACGCATCGAGGCTTCAAGCTCCTGAATATCAATATGCGGATGGCCGAGGATTTGATACGCAGTGATATTTTCAGGTTCGGCCCCGGCGTCAATCAGGTATCGAGTCGCCTGCACAAGTTCATCGGAAAAAACTTTCGAGCCGGTTTGTTTCTGCCATTGCTGCGAAGCACTCTCGAAGCCGAGATAGAAAGTCTTAAAGCCGGCCCGCAACATAAGCTCAGATAAATCTCTGGTGATAAAACGTGCGTTGAGGGCGTTCGGGCTGTGAAAGTTCACTCTTAAATTGCGTTTCAGGACCTCGCTTAGAAACGGAATCAGGACCTTATCTGCTTCGAACAGCAGGGCATCATCGTAGAAAGCGATGTTGCCGGCGCCAAGCCGGCAGAGCAATTCCAACTCACCTAAAGAATGTTCCAGCGATCGAGGCTTGAATTTGCCATACACCTTCGGCACCGAGCAATAGGTGCAATTGAAGGGGCAACCTTCGGTCAGCTTCAATATACCGACATTCAGTTTATCGTAAACTTCCCACAAGGCCGGCTGCTGAAGGTCCGGACCGATTGCCAGATATTCCCAGAGCGGCTCAAGGTTCATCCCCTTTACAAGCAAATCCGCCCCCAATGTCTGCGCATGATCGCAGCAAAGCGTAACGTAGTTACCGCCTAAAATAATTTTCGCCTGAGGTTGAAGCTTGTGGATATCCTCAATAACTTTTTCGAGACCATTGTACCAATAGGTCATTGTCGTCTGGATCATAACAAAATCGAACGGACCTTCTTTGGACAGGAAATCGGTGAACAGATTTCGAGGCAGGCCGAATCGCCGAAAGTAGCGGGGTATTGCTTTTAAGGCCGGAGGGACTGGGGAGTGTTCGCTGTAGAACCGGCCTCGGCCCCACCGGTCGGATTTAAACTTCTGTTGCCCGGCCATAAAGGGGACGAGCCGGTCGAGGTAATCGAACAGTTTAAAGTCGGCTTTGCCGCGCAGAAATCCGGCCACACTGAGCAGGCCGGAGGGCTTGAGCCAGAAATCGTACGCCGCGAAGTCATAGATCGGCGGATTAACAAGCAGCATCTTCGGCTTCATCGTTCCTTGCCGTACGTTAGCCTTCTTGGACGACGTTAAATCCCATCAGGACGCCGAGATTTTTCATGTCTTCCATGTGGTCGCCGTAGAAGACCGCACGATGCAGCAGCGCCATTGTACCGCCCTTGAGGATGTCTGCGCCCCAGTTATGATACATCTTGCGTGCATTGGCGACCTTCGTCCAGAACTGCGTTCGACAGCCCAGTTCATCGTGGGTAATCTTATAGATTTTTCCCGTTGAGATCAACATGGAGTCGAGGTTGATAAATTTGGCACAGGTAACATCCTGTCCGATTCGGTTCTCCACGTCGAGTGAGACGCCTCGCTCGCTGTCAGACTGGGTCCGGATGCTAAAGGGCAGACGCTGGCTGGCGGGGCCGTCCATTTTCGTTGCCGAAGTGCAGTGGAAATGTATCAGCGCATCCTCGGATGCATCGAAGACCGGATCGCTGATAACGCCCGGGATGCCATACGCATAATTGAACATGAGCATCGTCAGTGTCGAGTCCATATCCCCCTCGCAGGCCCCGACCAGGCCGAGGTCGTTGAGCTTGCTGAACGTAAGACAAGCCTTTGCCGGCCTGCCCATACAGCCCGAGCTCGTGATGGCCTGCGCCCCATTCTTAATCATCATATCTTTCATCGCCAGGTAGAAGCGTGCCGAGTTGATGATTTCTTCTCTGGAGGGTTCGACGATTTTCTTTGCTTTGCTGATCCAGTATTTTTCCGCTTCTTCCTCGGCGTCTTTGATATCGATTGCCTCATGAGCTTTTACCGTCTCCTCAATCGTCACCGGGATGACCTCGCAACCGAGGCGTTCTTTGACCTGCTCTGCGGAGCAGGCGGCGGCAGTTCCGAGCGGCCCATTGACAACGATTATGCGTGTTTTACGCAGGTGCGGCGCGACCCGCATCAACCCGACGGTTCTATCAATCTCGCTGAAGTCGCTGGTCGGTAAAAGTATTACTTTTTTCCCGTCTTTCTGCCACTGGGGAAAGTACATCCAGCCGTGCCCGCTGAATGGCTGGGAGAATACCGCGGTGGGCAGCCCGATGTCGATGATTCGGTCCATCGCCGCCTTTGGCGCGCCGCCGCCGTGGCCGGATAGATGGAATATCAGAACGCCGTCTGCATCGCTCAGCCTGGGCAAGATCTTTTCCACCTCGGTCGGGGGAACCAGCTCGCCGCCGGTGAACTCCACGTCGCCCAGCTTGCGTTCCACGCCGGCGAGATATTTATCGAATTTGGCAATCTCATCCGTGGGTCTTGAGAGATAAATCCCGCCGGTTCTGCCGATAAAGACTTTGTAGATTTTAACAGCGGGCAATCTTGGCGGCCATTCTCCGGCCCCGCCGGCCGCTGCGGCTCGATCGGCCAATTGTGTGCCCAGTATGACAGCTCCCGCTCCTGCTGCACTTGCACCCAGGAATTCTCTTCGATTGATTAAATCACTCATAATCTGGCTCCTTATTCTTATATTTCAGAGATTTTCACAAAACCGCCCATTCGGAGTATCCTTATTAGAATTCACTTTCATTGAACAGGCCAACCGATAATACAAATGGCCAAACCACAAATCAAGTACGAAATTATCAGAGAGCTATTGTGCCCTGTCAGCGATGATGGTGTGCAGTACATACCCTACGTATCTGCATTTTCTAATCTCAATTGAAAGGCATTGACTCGGCTACCCCCTATATGCTACAATAAATGTAGCTTAAAGATAAAATAATGACTATAGTTAATATCTCAAACAACCGCTGAGGAAGGGTTCATAAGATGCTCAGATACGTAAGAATCTCGTTAATAACCATTATGATAACCTTTTTATTGATAGGCTCAATAGAAGAGATCTGTCAGGCGGACGATTTAAGCAGAGGTCTCCGGGCCGATACGACAGAGCCGGCCCTGATGGCTGAGAACTCGTCCAATGTGGTCTCCGGCGTTGTTATTAATGAGATTCACTACGATCCCGATATCAAAACCGAACTTTTAGAGTTTATTGAGCTCCACAACACGACTGCGGTAGATATTGATCTTTCAGGCTGGTATTTTACTAACGCTATATCATATCAATTCCCGGACGGCTCGATCCTGCCGGCGAGAGGCTATATTATCGTGGCCCAGGACCCAACCCATATCAGCGGCAGATTCATCGTACCGATCTTCGGCCCGTTTGAGGGCAAACTCGGCAATAACGGAGACAGGGTCATACTTTACAACGCTGACGGCGAGGAAATCGACAGGGTGGATTATCAGCTTGGATTCCCATGGCCGACGGTGGGCGACGCGGTAGCGAACGGTCAGCCAGGCACAGGATATTCCATCCAATTGATAAATCCGTTTCTCGACAATGACCTGGCAGGCAGTTGGCGCTCGGCGTCTCCCACACGGGCGGCATTCAATGCCTCGGTTTACCTCGATAATTCACCGCCCCATATCCGCCAGGTAAAACACTCTCCCAAACAACCGAAGTCGGGCCAGCCGGTCACTATTACTGCTAAAGTAACCGACTCCGACGGTGTGGCCGATGTTACTCTGAGCTATCAGTTCGTAGAACCCGGCAATTATATAAATATCACGGATTCGCAGTACTATACGAACTGGACAAATCTCGTAATGCACGACGACGGGCTCAACGGTGATGCAATCGCCGGCGACGACATTTACAGTGTTCAAGTTCCAAGCTTTATACAGATTCACCGGCGGCTGGTACGTTATCGCATCACAGTTACAGATAACGGCGGGCGTTCTCTTATGGTGCCGTATCCGGATGATCCGCAGCCTAATTTCGCTTATTTTGTCTATGACGGAGTGCCGGCCTGGTACGGAGCCGATAGGCCCGGCATTACTGCCGTGGTCAAATACGACACAGACGTCATGAACAGCCTGCCCGTTTATCATTTTATCAGCAAAAAATCCGACGTCGAAGAGTGTAGCTGGTTTTTCCAACCCGGTTACACAAGTCCTCAGGCCAATGAGTTTAGATGGTACGGAACACTCGTTTATGAAGGAGAAGTCTACGACCATATACTGTATCGTCTGCGCGGCGGCTGCTGGCGACAGGCCATGGGTAAAAACATGTGGAAATTCAACTTCAACCGTGGACATCGTTTCCAGGCGCGTGACGATTACGGCAAAAAGTACAAGACTAAATGGGACAAGCTCAATTTCTCCGCGTGCATCCAACAGGGAAGCTTCGGGCAGCGCGGCGAGCATGGTATGTTCGAGGCTCTATCAAACAAGCTCTTTAATATGGCAGGTGTGCCGACTTCAAAAACAAACTGGGTGCATTTTAGAATCATCGACGAGCAATACGAAGACGGCACTCTTAACGCTGCACATCCGCCACTAACCAGCAGAGGGACCCAGTATGACGGCGATTTCTGGGGGCTTTATATGACCATCGAGCAGATGGACGGTCGCTTCCTTGATGAGCATGATTTGCCGGACGGCAATCTTTACAAGATGGACCAAGACTTACCTAATAGATGGGGGGAACTTAACAACCAGGGGCCAACAGCCGTCTCGGACAACTCCGACGTTACGAGCTTCAGAAGCGGTTACCAGTCAGCCTCTTCAGCCGATTGGTGGGGCTCAAATGTCAATCTCGAAGCATACTATGGGCTTTACGCTATTTATAATGCCGTCCACCACGGTGATATTACCAGCAAGAACCATTTCTTTTATCTGAATCCCGAGCCAACCACCAACGAGTGGGGCACAAATAACTTATGGTGGCAACTTGTCTGGGATGTTGACCTTACCTGGACCTGCTATTACGGCAGCATGTCGGATCCATTCAACCAAAGCGGAATCTTAAACCGTCCCGAGATCGATACAGCCTGCAGGAACCGGGTACGGGAAATCTGCGATTTGTTATTTAATTCCGACCAGACGAACCAACTGATTGACGATTTTGCAGCCATAATTGATGATCCTGACGGTGGACTTTCCATCGTGGACGCCGACCGGGCAATGTGGGACTATCACTGGGCTGTGGGCGACGGCGCCTATCCCAGGTATCTTAACCAGCAACCTTCTTTCAAGGCCGGTCAGGGTCGATTCTACGAGGAGGCCGCCGATCGCGGCTATGAGCGGGACTTCGCCGGCATGGTTCAGGTTATGAAAGATTTTGTTGTCGAGCGGCAAATCCGTATGAATTCTATATCAAACGATTCGGCTATCCCACGCACCCCGGCTGTGACATCAACCTGTCCGCCAAATTTTCCGATTAACTGCCTGACATTTGAGACAAGTCCCTTCAGTGATCCTCAGGGCAGCGGCACATTCGCCGCGACCAAATGGCGTATCGCCGAGGTGGCCCCGGGCTCCCAAGTCGCAGTTCAAAGCGACAGAATTATTCTTATCGATCAAGGTGACCAATGGAAATATTTTAAAGGTACTCGAGAACCGTCTTCGACGCAAGGTTCGCCGTGGCGTCAGATCAATTTTAATGACTCAAGCTGGCTCAGCGGCATTACGCCTATCGGTTACGGCGAGACATTCATTATTACAAATTTAAGTGATATGAGGGGCGGATACTCGACGGTGTATTTTCGCAAAACATTCGAAGTGACGGACCTGGATACTATCGACAGCGTTGTACTTGAAACCATGTACGACGACGGTATAAATGTTTGGATTAACGGCGTCCATGTCGCGTCCGGCAACACGCCCTCGGCGGAACTACCTTTTGACGCTACCGTCAGCAACCGTTCGGAGAATCACGGCTTTACTTCTTTTACGTTAGCCGACCCGAGCAATTATCTTGTCTCCGGCACAAATGTTATCACGGCACAGGTAATCAATTCTTACCTGTCAAACAGCAGCGATTGTTTCTTTGATATTCGATTGTTTGGCCAGATAGACGAAGGAACCGAACCTCCTGCTATCCCACCCGCTTACAGCAGGAAGCCGGGAAAATATGAGATCGATTCGGTCTGGGAAAGTGAAGAGATAACCGACGTTTCCAACAGCACCATACAAATTCCCGCCAGCGCGGTTAAGGTGGGGCGCACCTATCGGGTTCGCAGCCGGTTCAAGGATAACAGCAGCCGATGGAGCCACTGGTCATACCCGCTTCAGTTCGTAACAAGTGAGCCGATGTCGGCAGGAATACTGGAGGATTTGCGCATCACGGAAGTAATGTACAATCCCCCGGCTCCGCCTGTGGGTGACTCAACCGACAATGAAGAATTCGAATTCATCGAATTGATGAACATCGGCGACGAAAACCTGGACTTGAGTTCTGTTTCTTTCGTCAACGGCATCACATTCGATTTCGGTAACGGCAGCATTACGAGTCTTGGGCCCGGCGAGTTCGTCCTCGTGGTCAAAGATCGTGCCGCTTTCATATCGCGTTACGGCACGGGTTTATCCCTAAGAATAGCCGGCGAGTACTCCGGCAAATTGTCAAATACCGGCGAGAATATAACCCTGGAAGATTTCTGGAACTCAACGATTGTGCAGTTCGAGTACAACGACGGTCGGGGCTGGCCTTTATCGCCCGATGGAGGCGGCCATTCTTTGGTGCCCTTGGATTCGGCACTGATAGATGAGCCCGCCGGTTCGCTGAACTATGGGCGCAACTGGCGCGCCAGCACTTACATCGGTGGCTCTCCCGGCCAGGTCGACCCCGAACCGGAAACCAACGTTGTGCTAAACGAAATTATGGCTCATACAGACTATAGCAATCCGCAACTTCCGCAGTACGATTCCGACGACTGGATAGAACTCTATAATACGACGCCGGCAAGCGTTAATCTGAATCACTGGTATCTCAGCGACGATATCGGAGAGCTAAAGAAATGGGCCATTCCAGCGGTTGAGATTGCCGGCAACTCTTACATCAGTTTCGACGAGGTGACAGGCTTCCATAATCCAATCAACAGTGGATTCGGCCTGAACAAGGCCGGAGAAGATGTCATTCTCTCTTATCTTCCCGGCACATCAGAGGACCGCATCGTCGACAGCGTCAGATTCAAAGGCCAGTTAATTGATACTTCCATAGGCCGTTATCCTGACGGCGATGCGTACTGGCTCCATATGACACCCTCGCGTGACTCGGCCAATGACAATCCGGCCCTGAATGTAATGATCGACGAACTGATGTATCATCCTGCAAACGAAACCGATGCTGAGTATATTGAGTTATACAATCCCACCGCAAGCCGGGTTTATCTTGAAAATTCCGAAGGCTCCTGGCGTCTGGATGGTGCCGTCGATTACACATTCGAAGGCAATACTTCGATTCGGAGCCGCGGCAGGTTGATAGTCGTAGGATTCGATCCTTACACAGATACCAACCTTCTGGCTGCCTTTATCGCTGCATATAATACGGGGCCGTTAACCGCCGGAGTGGATATAACAGGTCCCTGGGCGGGCAGTCTTTCCAATGCGGGCGAAAGGCTCGCTCTCGAGATGCCACAGGCGGCGGACCTGCCGGGTGACCCGGTTTCATGGGTGATTGCCGACGAAGTGATTTTCGCGGACGTATCGCCCTGGCCGGAAACCGCAGATGGCACCGGCGACGTCCTGCAAAGAATCTTCACCGATCAATATCATTCAGGCAATGACCCGGACAACTGGCAGGCGGCTTCACCCACGCCAGGTTACAACCCGTAGATTCCCGGCAGAATCAGAACAAAAAACAAATACAATATATTAGGAAACAAACAGGAAATGCTGAGAAATACGAAAATCCGCCTGCCAATTTTAGCCTTAATGTGGACCACATATTTGATCGGCTCGGCCAATGCAGCAGAAACTACGCTGGTCATAAACGAGTTCATGGCGTCCAACAGCACTTCAATCCAGGACTCGCAGGGACAGTATGACGATTGGATCGAGATTTACAATTACGGTTCCAGTCACATCAATATAGGCGGCATGTATTTGACAGATGACTTGTCTTTTCCAACTAAGTGGCAAATCCCCAATAATAATCCGTCTGCAACCGTTATTACCCGTGGACAATATCTACTGATTTGGGCCGACAATGACACCAGTGATGCGGGCCTGCATGCGAATTTCAAGCTCGATGCCGACGGCGAGGAAATCGGCCTGTTTGACAAAGATGGGCAAACTCTCATTGACAGCATAATATTCCCCGGCCAGACCACCGATATGTCCTATGGCCGCTGCCCCGATGGCAGTGACGACTGGCGTTTCTTCGGCCTTCCCAGTCCGGAAGCGGAAAACAGCGGTGCGTATTTAGGTGTGGTCGCCGATACGAAATTCAGCCACAACCGTGGTTTTTACGATACACCTTTCTCAGTAACAATCGCCACGGAAACCGAGGGGGCTGACATTTACTACACCCTCGACGGATCTGAGCCGTACAAAGTTACGGCACGTGGATCCTCCAGTGGCAGTGTTTACTCAGGCCCGATCCCAATCAGCACCACAACGTGCCTGCGGGCCAGGGCGATAAAACCCGGCTGGAAATTCACCAATGAGGATACTCATACTTACATTTTCCTTGCTGATGTGATCAGGCGAAGCCAGCAGCAGATACTTAGCGAAGGCTATCCAAGCACCTGGTTCAGCCCATATTCTGCAGATTATGGGATGGACCCGGAAGTGTATAACGACCCTGACTATGCTAATCTCATGGACGACGCTTTGCTGTCAATCCCAACCGTCTCGGTAGTGACGGATAAAGATAACCTTTTCAGCCATGATAACGATCCCGAGACAGGCGGTATCTATATCTACACAGGCCACTCGATTACAGGGGGCCAGGATTGGGAACGTCCCGTTTCAGCAGAGTTCATCACTCAGGACGGTTCCGAAGAATTCCAGGTCAACTGCGGCATTCGCCTTCAAGGCGGAGAAAGTCGAAGACCTAACAAATGTCCCAAGCATTCATTCAGCCTTCGATTCAGGGACGAGTACGGCCCGACCAGACTTGACTTTAAGCTGTTTGACGAATGGCCTGTGAATTCTTTCGACACAATCCAGCTTCGAGGTTTCTTCAACAATGCCTGGACGCACTGGGCGCCAGATCAGCGGGAACGTACTCAATATATCCGTGACCAGTGGATGCGCGATTCGCTCATTGATATGGGCCACATCGATGCCGGCCAGGGCTTTTTCGTCCACCTGTACCTGAACGGCATATATTGGGGCCTGTACAACCTGCACGAGCGACCCGTTGCCTCCCACTACGCCACATATAATGGTGGCGATGAAAACAATATCGATGCCATAAATGGTGGTCACGCAACGGACGGCACCACCTCCGCATGGAACCGGATGAGAAATATCGTTGCCAGCCGCAATTGGGACGAGATCCAGAAGGTACTTGACGTGGACAACTTTATCGATTGGACTCTATTGTGCTTATCAGCCGGTAACGTCGACCTCAAGACTGACGGCAACTGGCGGGCGGCCGGCGGCGGCACGGAAAACAGACCATGGCACTTCTACAGTTGGGACAGTGAGCACGTACTCGAAAATGTTCGCGAGACCGGCACAAGTCCATCATCCGATCCGACGGGTTTGTTTAACTATCTCGACGATATCGAGGAGTTTCGTATACGCTTTGGCGACCGCGTTCATAAACACCACTTCAATGGCGGCGCTCTGACGCTGGAAAATAATATCCAACGATGGATCAACCGCTCCGACGAGCTTGACATGGCCGTGATAGCAGAATCCGCTCGATGGGGAGACTACCGCAGAGACGTACACCGGTATAGTTCCGGCCCGTACTACTTGTATACGAAAAATGAATTCTGGATTCCCGAGAGAGACCGATTAATCAACCAGTATTTCCCTGCTCGATCGGACATAGCGATCGATAACTTCAGATCAATGGGCCTGTATCCACGAGTAGATGCTCCGGTTTTTCACATCAATGGATTCTATAAGCACGGCGGCCCGATTTTGAAAAATAACATGCTATCGATAACCGCCACAACCGGCACGATATTGTATAGCCTCGACGGTTCAGACCTTAGATCGCCGGGCACATCACAGCAGGCCACTACCCTCGTACCTGAGAACGCCGAGAAACGAGTACTCGTTCCAACCGGCCCGATCAGCGATAACTGGAAAGGCGGCGGAATTTTTAGCGATCAGGCCTGGGCGAGATGTACAGGCAGCCCCGGCGGCGTCGGGTACGAAAGAAGCTCTGGCTACCAGCAGCTTATAACTCTCGATGTCCAGGAAGAGATGTACGCGAAGAATAACACCTGTTACATCCGCATTCCATTTACTCTCAACAGCAATCCCGATGACTTCAGCTCTCTGACACTGAACATTCGGTACGACGACGGTTTTATCGCCTATCTCAACGGCGTCGAGGTGGCCAGAAGCAATTTCAACGGCACACCAGGCTGGAACTCCAACGCCAGTTCCACACATTCCGATTCGGCCGCCATCCTGTTCGAGAGTATCGATATCTCAGCTTTTTTCGACAATCTCCGGCAGGGCGCCAACATATTAGCCATCCACGGCTTGAATGCTTCCGCCACAAGCTCCGACTTTCTTATCTCCGCCGAGCTTACCGCAAGCGGAGGCGGCTCAAGTGGTGGCATTTTGCCGGGTGTTATAGAATATGCCGGCCCGGTTACCTTGCCCCGCAGCATCCATGTCAAGTCACGGGTATTGAGCGGCAATACATGGAGTGCGCTGAATGAAGCTGTCTACGCCGTCGGGCCCGTAGCAGAAAATCTGCGCATAACCGAGATAATGTATCATCCACTGGACCCGAACGAAGAGTTTATCGAGCTAAAGAACGTCGGCACCGAAACAATCAACCTGAATCTGGTAGGGGCAGGCCCGCGTGCCTGCCCTGGGCAACCACATGGGGTTGCCCCTACGAACGGCATTGATTTCACCTTCCCGAGCATCGAGCTTGCAGCAGGCGAATATGTTGTCGTCGTCCAAGACCGCAATGTTTTCGAAGCACGATACGGCACAAATGTCAACATCGCAGGCCAATACTTCGGCAAACTGAACAATGCCGGCGAGAGAATCACGCTGGAAGATGCAATCGGCCGAACCATTCTGGATTTTAGCTATAAAGATGGCTGGTGCTCTCTTACCGATGGCGAAGATTTTTCACTGACGATAATAGATGCTGCGAATCCCGACCTTAGCAGTTGGGACAAGAAAGATTCATGGCGTCCAAGCGCTTATGCAGGCGGCTCGCCGGGACAGGATGACGGCGGCATTCTCCCCGAACCGGGTGCTGTAGTTATTAACGAGGTCCTGACCCATTCGCACGCCGATGCCTCGGACTGGATCGAACTATATAATACGACGGGAACCGCGATTGACATTGACGGCTGGTTTCTCAGCGACAGCAATGATAACCTTTTCAAATACAAGATTTCCAACGGGACTACAATCGGCCCGAATGGATACCTGGTTTTGTATGAAGACTTGAATTTCGCCAATGCAAACGATCCGGGTGCTTATGAACCTTTCGCCCTCAGCGAGAACGGCGAACAGTTATACTTAAGTTCAGCACAAAACGATGTATTAACTGGCTATCGCAACGTCGAGGATTTCGGCGCTTCTCAAACCGGTGTCTCGTTCGGGCGTTACTACAAGTCCAGCACGGGCAACTACAACTTCGTAGCGATGGAACAGAATACGCCGGGCTCCGCTAATTCGTATCCGAAAGTCGGCCCCATCGTCATCAGCGAAATAATGTACAATCCCGACTGGCCGGAAGGTGGTTCTTATACTAACGACCAATACGAATACATCGAACTGCACAACATCAGCGCCGAGCCGGTCACGTTATACGATTACATGACAGCCGAGCCATGGAAGTTCACCGACGGCATCGAGTTCACTTTTCCGAATGATGCGCCAGTGACAATCCCTGCCGGTGGATATCTATTGATAATCAAGAAGCCGGCGGCATTTTCATGGCTTTATCCGGCCGTGCCGGCCGGCATCATTTTCGGCCCCTACGACGGCAACCTAAGCAACGCCGGCGAAAGCCTGGAGCTGAGCATGCCGGGTGATGTAGATAAAGACGGCGTACGCCAATACATCCGTATCGACAGGGTCAATTACAGCGACGGCTCCCATCCGGAGAATTGCCCCGGTTCGATAGACCTCTGGCCGACCGAATCCAACAGTAACGGCATGGCATTAACACGAAAAGTCCCAACCGACTACGGCAACGACCCCGAAAACTGGCTCGCCTCGGCCCCTTCGCCCGGCGAGTAAACACTAAGACTCAAACTCAGATGTCAAAATAAAAAATCATCTGTCAATCCGGCTGATAGACAGATTTTCTCATGGCAATTCTCAATTTCACTGAGAAAACAGTTTTTTTGAATCTTGACCGGCATCATAAATCATCTTATTATGACTGCTTTCGGGCGAGCGTGATTGTTTTAATGAAATGAGCATGAATAACAAAACAATGGAAAACAGGTAAGGAGACAAATAATGATGCATTTAAGATTGGTGGTTGTTTTGTTGTGTGTTGGGATTTTGGCGGGCTGCATGGAGCAACAGAAGAAAATGAAAAAAAATACATTTGGCGACGATCTGAAATTTCTTAAGAAGCATACGGACGTAGTCGTTTTGTCGGACGAAACAGGCGACGGCCGGGTGGCTGTTCTGCCGAAGATGCAGGGGCGTGTGATGACCAGCACGGCAGGGGGGTCGGATGGATTGAGCTTCGGCTGGATTAACCGGGAACTGGTCGCATCCGGCGAGTTTGTCGAGCATATGAATACTTTCGGCGGCGAAGACCGTTTCTGGATCGGCCCCGAGGGCGGGCAATTCTCCGTCTTCTTCAAGAATGGCGTGCCGTTCGATCTCGAACACTGGTTTACCCCGGCACCGGTCGATACCGAGCCGTTCGAGCTTGTTTCCAAAACCAAAAACCTCGCGATTCTGAAAAAGGATATGCAGTTGGAGAACTATTCGCGCACGGTTTTCAACCTTCGGGTTGACCGTGAAGTCCGGGTTCTCGCCCGCGGCGAAGCTGTCACAGTCCTTGGAATAACACCGGCAAAAACAGTCAAAATGGTGGCCTTCGAATCGACCAACAAGGTGACGAACACGGGCGAGAAAGCATGGGAAAAAGAAACCGGGCTGCTCTCTATCTGGATTCTCGGCATGTTCAATCCGTCCCCGGCCACCACGATTACGATTCCGTTCAAAGCTGGGCCGGAAAATAAACTCGGGGCCGCAGTCAACGATACCTATTTCGGCAAGGTTCCTGCTGATCGGCTGGTCGTCAAAGACGGCGTTTTGTTCTTCAGCGGCGACGGGCAATACCGCAGCAAGATCGGCCTTTCGCCCCTGCGAGCCAAGCCGATACTCGGCAGCTACGATGCCGTCAATAAGGTCCTGACAATTGTCCAGTACAGCAAGCCCAGGGGCGCCATGAACTATGTCAACTCGATGTGGGAACTGCAGGACGAGCCATATAAAGGCGATACGGTCAATTCATATAACGACGGTCCTCCCGAGCCGGGCGCCAAGCCTCTCGGGCCGTTCTACGAGCTTGAAACTTCATCCCCGGCGGCGGCCCTGAAACCGGGTGCAACAATCTCGCACGTACATCGCACGTTTCATTTTCAAGGCTCGGAAGCGGACCTCAACACGATTGCCACGGCAACGCTCGGAGTCACGATAGAAGAGATTAAATCGGCGTTTTGAAAACGGATGCACCTGCAATGAGCGGGCAATCCAATCAATCCGTTCAGCGGCTGTGGGACTCCATTGATCCCTGCACGCTATGTCCCCGCCGGTGCGGGGTCCATCGCCGCAATAATCAGTTCGGTTTTTGCGGCATCGGCGATGTGCCGCAAGTCAGTTCCATCGGTCCCCATTTCGGGGAGGAAAGCGTGCTGGTTGGCAGCGGCGGTTCCGGCACGATTTTCTTTGCCGGCTGCAATTTGGGCTGTGTGTTCTGCCAGAACTTCGACATCAGCCATCATCGGCACGGCCAGACAACCACAATCGAGCAGTTGGCCCAATCGATGCTCGAACTGCAATATTGCGGCTGCTACAATATCAATTTCGTCACGCCCACGCACGTGGCGCCTTCGATTGCCGCCGCCCTGGAACTGGCCCGCAAAGAAGGCCTGACGCTGCCGACCGTTTACAACACGGGCGGCTACGATTCGGTCGAGACGCTCAAGCTGCTCGAAGGCTTCGTGGATATTTACATGCCGGATATGAAATATGCCGACACGAAAGTTGCCGAGGAGCTTTCCGCCGCCCCGGACTACCCACAGATTAACCGCGAAGCACTCAAAGAAATGCACCGCCAGGTCGGCGACCTGAAAACCGAGAAAGGCGTAGCCACACGCGGCCTTTTGGTCCGCCACCTTGTTCTGCCCGAGAACCTTGCCGGCAGCTTCGAGAGCATCGACTTTATAGCAGAACAGATCAGCCCGAAAACAACCATCAATGTCATGGATCAGTACCACCCATGCTACAAGGCCAACCTTCATCCCGCAATCAACCGCCGCCCAACTCCTGAAGAAATCCAGTCCGTCCGCCAATACGCAATTCAAAAAGGCCTGAATGTCCTCGATTAGCCAAATCTCATCGAAGAAACAGCTCAAAACAAGCTATCGACCTTGAAATTGGGTTTGTTTGGCTTTGTTTTCTTCGGCTCCGCTTGCCGGTTTGTTATCATAATCTCCTTTCATATAAGACTTTACGCCAATTCGTGCCGGCACAAATTGGGTTTGTTTTTTCAACTTGGGTTTTCAACCCCCAGCACAGGTCTGGGGGCTAATCGAGATTGGCTTTGTTTGGCTTTGAATTGGCTTTGTTTTTTCGCCGTCCAAAACCACAAAAATCTTCATAATATCCTTTCATATAAGACTTTGCGACAATTTAGCCCTACCGCAAATTGGGTTTGTTTTTTCAAATTAACCACGAATTAACCCTGTGAGATAACGGTTTTACCTATCTCATGGGTTGAACACGAATAAAGATAATAATCATTTTCATTAACCGCAGATAAACGCAGATTCACGCAGATGTTCAATACTCGAAATTGTCTTACCTCTATCATTTATCAATAATCATTAATCAATAATCAATAATCATTTAGTTTAGTATTATACGAATCTAAACGGAGAAAGGCGGGCTAATTCTAAATAAATCTCCGATACACGGCGGCCACTATTCGTGCTGTGTTCAGCGTTCTGCGTGCTGCATAAAGATATCCAGACAGGTAGGGTGGCGGCTTGCCCCACCAACAAGAAGAAATAATAGTAAATAGCCAATAGAAAATAGTCAATGACAAAGCCTTTTTTCCTTGCTCGGCAGGGAGACAGCATCTATAATTGAACATAGCGAATATGATAGCTCTGAAGCGGCAACGTCGTAGTTTGTGCTTTCTTGATTTATGACGAGAGGCTTGGGATGTTATTTGGGAACCATATAGATTTTAATAGGTGACTGTCCCGAATAGTACTCATTTGGGCTCATCCGGGAAATGAGTAGGTTTGTTATGGGTTCGTACGACCGAGAAAAATCGTTCGGGGCCCCAGAGGTCCAAATTACCCCCCTGGCAGCCCTAATTTGGCCCTCTGCCCAAACGATTTTTCTCTCGAAACAACTCCAGAGCCCCTTTTTGTTCGGGCAATATACGCATTAACCGGATGAAGCCTCATTTGTAAACAAATAGCGTGAGAAGAATGGATATCATACCTAGTGCTATGTCACAATTAAAGATTTGGTTGGATATTTCCGATAATTCTCTATGGCTTTAATTATCATGGAGGATTACTCATGGTCAAAAAGTACATT
>Ga0268282_1000456_pt1 | contig 20907 bp, 24 predicted proteins | sample saktaG_12_FD_190133 | JGI IMG/M metagenome (GOLD analysis project Ga0268282, IMG submission 190133) | Saline water microbial communities from Sakinaw Lake, British Columbia, Canada - sak_2011_5_24_120m | ecosystem: Environmental > Aquatic > Non-marine Saline and Alkaline > Saline ...
TTTTAGACAGACCAAGTTCAGGGATTTGTAAATTTGAAGGAAAAAGTATTGATAGTTTAACTGACGATGAGTTAGCAAGAATGAGAAATAAAAAAATGGGTTTTGTCTTTCAATCTTATAATCTTTTATCCAGAACTACGGTTTTTGATAATGTAAGATTACCTTTAATTTACACGGGTTTTTCTAAACAAAAAGAATGTGAGATGGTCAAACAAGCTCTTGAAGCAGTTGGTATTTTACATAGGTCTTCTCATTTTCCAAATCAACTTTCTGGTGGAGAACAACAAAAGACAGCAATTGCTCGAGCAATAGTTAATCATCCATCTGTAATTTTTGCAGACGAGCCAACTGGTAATTTAGATAGTAAATCCGGTCAGCAAGTAATGGATATTTTTCAAAAACTTAATGATCAAGGACATACTGTAATTTTAGTTACACATGAAAGATATACTGCTGAAATGGCAAAAAGAATTATTTCATTAAAAGATGGAGAAATAATTAATGACGAATTAGTAAATTTAAGGCATTATGCTAAAGATGGTTTGATTAAATAAAATTATGAAATTTAGTAATTCTTTTAAAACAGCAATAATAGGATTAAAAACGAATAAAACACGTTCTGCTTTAACTATTTTAGGAATTGTTATTGGTATTTCATCAGTTATTTTAATGATGTCATTAGGTGATGGAGCTCAGAATTTAATTTTAGGACAAATTATGTCCATGGGCCCTAATAATGTTTATGTTGAACCAGGTGCTTTCACTACAGGAGGAGGTGATATGACACAACAAATGATGGAGGGAATGGAAATTAAAACATTAACCCTTGAAGATATGGAAGCAATTGAAAATGATCCATTAGTGGAAATGGTTGCTCCAATGGTTCTTAGCGTGGGCAGAGTAGTTTATAAAAACAATGATGAAAAAATTACTCTTTTTGGTACTACTCCAGCATATAATAAAATAACCAATAGCAGGACTGTATTAGGATCTGATTTTATTGATTTTGATGTTCAGGGCATGTCAAAAGTTGCTGTCTTAGGGTATAAAGTAAAAGAGGATCTATTTGAAACCGAAAATCCAATTGGTAAAATTATTAGAATTAAACAAACAAATTTTAGAGTAATTGGCGTCATGGAAGAACAAGGAACACAAATGTTTCAAAATCTTGATGAATATATATATATTCCAATTACTACTGTTCAAAAATTCTTATTAGGCATTAATCATGTGCAGTCTTCTGTAGTTAAAATAGTTAATCAGGATAAAATTGATGAAGCTGTAGAAGGTATTCGTTTAATACTAAGAGAGCGGCATAATATATATAATCCAGAAGGCGATTTATCCAAAGATGATTTTAAGGTAGTGAGCGGAAAAGAAACTGCTGATCTTATGAATACAGTCACAAGTATTCTTTCATTACTTTTATCTTCTGTAGCTGCTATTGCTTTAGTGGTTGGTGGAATTGGAATTATGAATATCATGTTAGTCTCAGTAGTTGAAAGAACAAGAGAAATCGGTTTGAGAAAAGCAGTTGGCGCTCGGAAAAAAGATATTCTTTATCAATTTTTAATTGAAGCGATGGTTTTAACTGGACTTGGTGGAATATTAGGAATTTTATTAGGAGCTATTCTTTCTTATCTTGTGAGTATTGTTTTAACAATAGCCCTTGGAATAGAATGGGAATTTGTTCTTTCTTTAAGTTCTATAATTATAGCTTTTGGAGTAGCTACAGGTATTGGTCTTGTTTTTGGAATTTATCCTGCTCGTAAAGCAGCAAAATTAAGCCCAATTGATGCTTTGAGATACGAATAAATCTATAAGGATACTTTTATTATACCTGCACCCGAAAGATAGAAGATATAATTTATTGAAGAATCGTAGAAAAAATTATTATTTTTTACATCACTGGCAATAGGCCAGATTTTATTATTTTTAAGAACATAAATATTAAGCATACCGTCTTTTAAAAATAGAAGATAATCATTGTTAAGAAACCATGAAACCGGAATATCAGAATAAAGTTTTTTAGAAAAGTTAATGTTATTTTCTAAATTATAAATTTCAATTTTATCTTCTGAAGATAATAATATTTCGTTTTCGTTTAAAGAAAAAATACCATCAATGATATTCTCACTAATTAATTCTGGTAGATCCTCAAATATTTTTAGAAAATAAGCTTTTTTTGATCCTTCGATGATTAAAAATTTACCATCATTTTTCTCTTTTCTGATTTTAGTTTTTTCTAAATCTTCAAGAGAAAAACTGTACAATGATGTTTTTATTTCTTCTTTTGTCTGCAAAGAAACTTTAGTAAAGACACCGTTTTCTTTTATAAAATAGATATAGTCGTCATCAACTACAAAGGGAGAACTTTTACCATCATATATTTTTTCTATAGATTCTGTGAGAAAGTTGAGAAGATAAATAGCATCAAGAGTTTTAATGATTATATCACCATCATTTTTAGAATAAAAAGTAGCTTGGTCAATAGTTAAAGATGTTTCTTTTTCTCTTAATTGCGCTTCATCTAATGCTTCTCTTAATGAAGTATTTAATGAAATACTATTTTTAATTAAACTTTTTGGCAAAAATACAATTTTCCAATCATTTTTTCCCAAATTAACAAGAATCTTTTTTGTAGAAAAGGCCACTTCGTTAGGCAAAGAAGAAGATTCAAAAAAATATTCTTTTTCTTTTGAATTTCTATCAAAGATATACCAATTATATTTGGAGAATTTTTCTATATAAAGAATCCGATTAGAATCTGGGCTTAAATAAAATCGGTCGATGTTTTTACTTACTATAATGTTTTCCTTAGGCCAGTTATTAGGGAAAAGATAAACATGATTAAGATTAATAGTTTTATTACTCTCTATAACTATTTTATCTTCCCAAAATGAATAATCTGGATAAGAAAAGAACAAAGAGTATTCACCAGGATTTAATCTTATTTTTAAACCCCCTTGTTTGTCTTGATAGGTTCTGTTGTTGATTTTTAAAGTAGCTTCTGCAGGATGAATTCTGACTTCTAAGGAACCTTTAGATTCTATATATTTTTGGAAAGAACGAAATCCAAAAAACATTCCAATTCCTAAAAGAAAAATTATTATTAATACTTTTAATAATTTAATCATATGAATATATCTTATCTTGATAAAGATTCTTATTTGAGCTTATATTAAAAATATTATACAATATAATAGATGTTTACACAAAATAAACTTAATCGTTTATTAATTACTTTTAGTTCAATCCTTCTAGTGGTAGGTTTGATTGCTTTAATAAGTGCTTCTGCTGTAATAGGGGAACAAGGGTACGGAGATGTTTATTATTTTGTTAAGAAGCAGTTGCTCCTTGGGATATTTTTAGGATTAATTTTTGCTTGGGTTGTTTCAAAAATTGATTATCATTCTTTAACAAAATTTGCTCTGGTTTTATTGGTTCTAAATATCGTTTTATTGCTTTTATGTTTTATTCCAGCTCTTCAGCCTTTAGGATCGCCAGCTCGTCGTTGGCTTAAAATTGGACCTATAAATTTTCAACCTTCTGAATTTATAAAAATAACTTATATCATTTTTCTTGCTGGTTTTTTAAGTCGTTTTTCAATAGATAAAAGAAGAAAAATGAATGCTGCTCCTTTTATTGTTTTCGTGGCTTCTTTGGCCATTATTGCTACTATTATTTATAAACAGCCAGCAACAGGCACCTTATTGGTTTTAGTGTTATCTAGTGCTACAGTTTATATTGTGGCAGGTATGGGTGCGTTTCAATTTTTGTCTTTAGGATTATTAAGTGCTTTGGGATTAGCATTTATGATAAATAAAACTTCTTATCGCGCCGAGAGAATTTTATCATTCTTGTCTCCAGGAAGTGATCCATTGGGCAAAGGTTATCATATTATTCAGTCTTTGATTGGCATTGGCTCTGGAGGATTATTTGGAATAGGATTTGGAAGATCAATACAAAAATTTAATTATTTGCCTGAAAGTCATACTGATGCTATTTTTTCTATAATTGCCGAAGAGTTTGGTTTTTTAGGATCTTTATTAATTATCGTTCTTTTTCTTTTACTTATATCAATTGGTTTGAAAATAGCTAAAAAGGCTCCAGATAATTTAGGGAAATTTTTAGCAATAGGTCTAACTTGTAATATTGGTTTTCAGGCATTTATTAACATTGCAGCTATGTGTCAACTATTGCCAATCACAGGAATTCCTCTTCCTTTTATAAGCTATGGTGGAAGTTCTTTAGTTGCTACATTGATTAGTATTGGAATTTTAAGTAATATAGCAAAACAAGCATAAATTATAATTAACAAATTTAATAATTCTAAATCATGGATGTTTCATTTTTAAAGCCTAAATTTTCTTTTGATAAAACCATACGCATAGTTATTACTGGTGGAGGTTCTGGTGGACATACATTTCCTTTAATTGCTGTTTATAGAGAGCTTAAGAAAATGGCTGAAATACAAAAAGTTTCTTTAGAAGTTATATATATTGGGCCTGATGATTTTACTCTTCCATATATTTTAAAAGAGGAGGGGATTAAGGTTAAAACAATTACAGTTGGAAAATTAAGAGGTTCTTCTAATTTTATTAAAAGTATTCTAGGATTTTTTAAGATTATTGGTGGTATTTTTCAATCTCTTTTTCACATATATGCATTAATGCCAGATGCTATTTTCTCTAAAGGGGGATATGGTTCTTTTCCAGTAGTTTTCTGGGGCATTCTTTTTTTCATTCCTACTTATACGCATGAAAGTGACGCTGTGCCTGGTTTAGTTAATCATATGGTAGGAAGATTTTGTAAAAAGGTTTTTATATCTTTTGATTATACAAAAAAATATTTTTCTTCAAAGAAAACATTATTAACAGGGAATCCAATTCGATTTGATTTGTTTGATCAAACATTAAATAAAAAAGACGTAAAAAAACTATTAGATTTAGACGAGAAAAAACCAGTTGTAACAATAATTGGAGGATCTCAAGGATCTCGTCATATTAATGATTTTATCTTAGATATTCTTCCGAAAATTATTAAAGATGTAGAAGTTATTCATCAAACAGGTAAAATAAATTATGAAAAAGTAAAAAGAGAGGCTGATGTTGTTTTTCAGGAAATTATAGGTGACAAAGAGCAACAAAAATATTATCATCCTTTGCCTTTTTTTGAAGAAACAGCAACCCCAAGCATTTCTTCTTTAAAAGATATATTTGCTGTTAGTGATTTAATTATAGCCCGCGCTGGAAGTGGTCTAATTTTTGAAATTGCTGCAAGTGGAAAACCTTCAATTCTTATACCTTTGCCATGGGCAAGCCGCGGTCATCAAAAAAGAAATGCTTATGAATATGCTAAAAATGAAGCAACTGTTGTTATCGAAGAAGGTAATTTAAAACCAAACGTATTTTCAGATTTAATTATTCAGATTGTTTCTGATAAAAAAAAGAAAGAGAAAATGAGTCAAGCAGCTCTTGAATTTGCTAAGCCAAAGGCAGCACATGATATAGCACAACATCTACTTCAAATTGTATAGGGTATAGAGTATACTATATATAATATATTTTTATGGATGATCCTAAAATTCCACAATCATTGTTCGGGCCCAGAGTGAGATTAGCGCCTAGTCCTACTGGTCTATTTCATTTAGGTAATGCCAGAACAGGCTTATTTAATTATTTATTTGCTCGTAAAGCAGGTGGAAAGTTTGTTTTAAGAATAGAAGATACTGACAAAGAAAGATCAAAAAAAGAATATGAGAATACTATATTAGAAGGGTTAAAATTTTTGGGCATAGAATGGGACGAAGGTCCTGGTACTAATGGATTTCTTGGTCCTTATCGCCAAAGTGAAAGATTAGAAATTTATGAAAAGTATCTTCGTCAGTTATTAGAAGAAGAAAAAGCATATTATTGTTTTTGTTCTTCTGAAGAAATAGAAGCGCAAAAAGAAGAAATGATTGCTCGCGGTGTTCCTCCTAAATATTCAGGTAAATGCCGTGATTTACCAAAAAGTACATTAGAAACTTACTTAGAAGAGGGTAAAGAAAAGACTATAAGAATAAAAATTCCTAATAAGGTAATTAAATTTGAAGATATTATACGAGGGGAAGTAGAGTTTGATTTAAGCTTGATAGGCGATATTGTGATAGCTAAAAGCTTAAAAGAGCCTTTATATAATTTTGCCGTAGTAATTGATGATTATTTAATGAAAATAACGCACGTAATTCGCGGAGAAGACCACATTTCTAACACACCCAAGCAAATAGCTATCCAAGAAGCATTAGGCCTTCCTAGACCCAATTATGCGCATTTACCGATGATTTTAGGGCCTGACAGGTCTAAATTAAGTAAAAGACACGGCGCTATGGCTTTAACTGATTACAGAAAAATGGGCTATTTACCTGAGGCTATAATTAATTTTTTAGTATTTTTAGGGTGGCACCCAATAGGGAATGAAGAGATATTAAGCTTAGAAGAATTAATTAATAAATTTGATTTAGAACGTGTTCAAAAAGGAGGCGCTATTTTTAATATAAAAAGATTAGATTGGTTTAATGCTCAATATCTTAAAAAAATGTCCTCAGAAGAATTAATGGATAGGGTAGTAGACTATATTAAAAATTTTTCATCTGCGCCTGAAATAATTAAAGAATATGGTATTGATTATATAAAAAAGGTTATTGATATAGAATTACCAAGAATGAATAAATTAAGTGATTTAATAGATTTATCTGATTTCTTTTTCAAAAAAAAGATTGAATATTCAATAGAACTTTTGAAATGGAAAGATATGACTGATACAGAGTTAACAAAATCATTACAAGATTCTTTAAATACGTTAGAGAAAATAAAAGAAAGTGAATTTAATAGAGTTAATCTACAAATAAAGTTTTATAGTTTTATAGATGAGGATTTAAATTATGAGGGTAATAAAGGTAAATTACTTTGGCCTTTAAGAGCTGCTTTGTCAGGAAAAAAAGCTTCACCAGGTCCATTTGAAATAGCTGAAGTTTTAGGAAAAGAAGAAAGTATTAAAAGACTCAAGCAAGCCTTATAAAGTATTAATTAAAATTATGAATATAGATCAATTAGTTACTCAAGCATCAGAAATTCTTACTAAGCTTTTTCATGAAATAACTTATCTTACGGACCAGGTTTTTATATCTGGAATATTGGGGCATTTATGGGCATTTCTCAGAGCAATTGGCCAGTTTATTATAATAGCATTAGAAGCAATAGTTAGGGTTTTAAAGTTTTTTATTCATTAAATATTTTTTATACCTAAGTTTAAATTACATATGTGCCTTAATTAGGGGGAGTATACTTGACAAGCTATCTTAGATAGCTATAATTAAGGTATAATAAAGTTCGCATAATTATAGTTAAGCGAACATCTAATATAGCTTATTACACTTTAATACGTTAATAACATGAAAAAGAACCAAAAACCACTCCCCGACCATTTATCTGACTTTTTAGATTGGTTAGATATTGAGAAGGGTTTATCTTCTAAGTCCCAGGAGAATTATAATAGATTTTTAAAAAAATTCTTAGATTGGTTAAAATCAAATAATTTAGAAGATTTAAAACCTCATGAATTAACTACTGATCATATCTGGAAATATCGAGTTTTTCTTTCCCGTCGGTATCTCCCTAAAACAAAAATACCTCTTAAAAAGACTACCCAGAATTATTATTTAATCGCATTGAGGTCCTTTTTGAATTATTTTGCTGATAGAAATATCTTATCTTTACCATCTGAGAAGATAAAATTAGCTAAAGATAGAGATGAAAAACAAGTTAGTTTTTTAAATTTAGAACAATTAGAAAAATTATTTTCAGCTCCTGATGTTTCTAAAAAGCAAGGGTTACGAGACAGAGCTATTTTAGAAATTCTATTTTCTACTGGAATGAGAATAGCAGAATTAGTTTCATTAAACCGGGATCAAATTAAAATAAATTCTGGAATAAAAGAATTAGAAGTTGGTATTATTGGAAAAGGAAGTAAAGCACGAACTGTTTATTTCTCTGAAAGAGCCCTATTATGGTTGTCTAAATATATTAAAACTCGAATTGATGATGATAAGGCGTTATTTATCAATTATAGGAGTAAAAAAGGAGCGCCTCGAAGATTAACTCCCCGTTCCATTGAAAAGAATATGAAAAAATATGTGGCTATGTCAGGAGTGCCAATAACAATTACTCCTCATTCGATGCGCCATAGTTTCGCAACTGATCTTTTAAATCAAGGAGTAGATTTAAGAATACTCCAGGAATTTCTTGGTCATAAAAGTATTGCTGCTACCCAAATTTATGCTCATGTTACTAGTAAAAAACTACGTGAAATTCATCAAAAATTTCATAGCGGTCGTAAATTAAAAAAATAAATAATATAAATAAAATAAGGTAGAGGTTTGTCCCCCTACCTTATAAGCTTAGCTTCTATTTTCTGTTTTTATTTTATTATTCATAATAGGTGCTTTGAAATATTTTTTCCCTTGCTTTTTCCCCTCCACATTCTGGACATTTAAAATCAGCTTCTATTCTATAGCCTAAATGATATTTTATTATTTCTACTCTAACTGGTTTACATATAATCTCATCGGAAAAATTACAATTTATACATTCTATATAGCGTTTGCGAGAAAGACTTATTCGTTGTGCTTCTTTCTGGGAATCTTTTTCTATAAATTCTTCAGATTGATGTCCTGCTTTTGGAAAACCGCACTTAGGACAAGGATCAGCTTCTTCACTAATCTTTGCCTTACATTCTGGACATATAACTAACATTTCTTACACCTCCTTTTATTTTTTAATTCTAAAACTCTAAAAGTCTTTCCACAGTTAGAACAGATGTGCTTTTTTCTTATTTTTGTAGCTAGCCATCCAGAGATTTTATATCCACAACTTGGGTTTGGGCATGAAATTTCTGGTATGCCATCCTCTATCAATTTTTTAGCGAAAAATAAGAATTTATTCTGAATAGTCATTTCTTTTACCCACCTTCTTTTTTTTATCTATTTCACTTGCCATTTTTTTAATCTTTCATCTTTGTTTATTTTTAAACTTTTTAGGATTGCTCCCACTTGGTCTCTTGATTCCTTAGCAATGGAATTTCCACGTTTCTTTTTGTTTTTTTGACTAATCTTTTTTCGTGTTTTTTCCTGAATAGGCTCTGTATCGTGATTTAGAACAGAACACAACTTTAATTGTTCTTCTTTCATTACAATCCCCTCCTTTTCTCTTTTCTATATATTTTTAAATTTATTAATTTATTCAGTTTTCAAGCTACACGATTATGTAATCTTATTATATCAATAATAACTCTATCTGTCAATATGTAAAATTGAACAAATAAATGCTAGGATAATTAATATAATTCATTGTTATTTGTTATGAGAATAAGTTATTCCAGTTTAGAGAATTTTAAACAATGTCCTCTAAAATATAAACTTTCTAATATAGATAAAATAAAAGAGCCTAAAAGCAAAGAGGCTATTTTTGGTACATACATTCACAAAGTTCTTAAATCGTTTTATCAAAAAGATCCAAACTTTCCTACTCTTGATGTTCTATTAAAATATTATCGAGATTATTGGCCACAAAAAACAGAAGGTTTTGAATGGAAAGATTCCGAAGAAGAAAAATCTTATTTTAAAGAAGGAATAAGAATATTAGAAGAATTTTATAATAAAAATATTCCTCATAAAACATCAATTTTAGATTTAGAAACAAGGTTTGAAGTTGTTCTTGATGAACATCCTGATAAACCAAATGGTAAACATATTCTAACAGGCGTAATAGACAGAATAGATAAATTACCAGATGGTACTCTTGAAATAATTGATTATAAAACAGGAAAAAGAATGCCTTCTCAAAGAGCTCTAGATAAGAATAATCAGCTTTCTCTTTATGCTATTGGATTGAAAAGTCGTTGGCCAAGAATTAAAATGGAAGATTTGAAATTAAGTTTATATTTTCTTAAGTTTAATGAAAAAATAAATACAAAAAGAACAGACAAAGATTTAGAAGAAGCGAAAAACAAAATAATAGATTTAATTCATAAAATAGAGAAAAGCGATTTTGAGCCCCATTCATCATTTTTATGTGGCTGGTGTGGTTATCGAAACATTTGTCCTATTTGGAGGCACTTTTATGAAAACGAAGAAGATAAACATTTAAATGATGTAGATATTAAAAAATCGATAGATAAATATTTTGATTTAAAAGGAAGGAAGGAAAAATTAGAAGAAAAATTGATAGAATTAAAGAATTTAATTGATGTTTATTGCCAACAAAAAGGTCTAAAACGCGTATTTGGTGAAAATGGTTATTTTAGCCATGCTGTTTATAACAAAATTTCTTATGATATTCCTAAATTAAAAGAAATTTTAGAGCCATTAGAAAAATGGGATGATGTTATTGAAATTAATACTAAGAAATTAAAAAAGATTTTAAAAGAGATACCTGTTGATATAAGGCAGAAAATAAAAGAAATTGAAAAAATAGATGAAGAATTTAAATATTTATCTATCAATCATACAAGCAAAAAAGAAATTGAAGAAGAATTAGAATAGATTTATATATTATTAATCACATCTAGTGTTATAAATATATCCATTATTCTCGGCTTCTTGCTGAGTCCTAAAATATATTCTATTTTCTTCTTTTAATCCATTGGCTAAACTACAATCTACTGGATAATAATATTTTCCCCTAGAACTAGCTACAAATGGAAATTCTTTAGGTTTTGTTATTGTTTTTTCTATTGTATGTTCTCCAATACTTGTTATCAATTCTTTCTCTATGATTAATGGTGGACGAGAGATAATATTAGCTCCGATAATAATACCAAGGGAGAAAGATAGAGTTATACTTAAAAATCCTAGGATAAACAACCAGAGATTTTTTTTGACAAATACAACAAATTTTGTTAGAATTTTGGAACGGTGGGGCATATATTAAAATTTAAATTAAAAACTTTTAAACATGGCACACGTTAAGTCAGGTGGTTCAACAAAATTAGGAAGAGATTCTAATCCTAAAAGACTAGGGATTAAGAGATCTGATGGTCAGACAGTAAGTCCTGGCAATGTTTTAATTAGACAAAGAGGTACTAAATGGCATTCTGGGTTAAACACTAGACAAGGTCGCGATGATACAATTTTTTCTCTTGTTGATGGAATTGTGAAATTTTCTAAAAAAAGAAAAATTACTTTCACAGGAAAAATGAAGAAGATAAGTATGATAAACGTTATTCCTTCTGTTCAGAAACAACAGCATTAATTCTTACTTTTAAAGAGGTTTTTACTTCTGGATGAAGAATTAAAGGCACATCATAAAGTCCTTCTTTTTTGAGGGATTTTTTTAATTCTATTTGATTTTCTAGTAAATGAACGTCTCGAGACTCCAATTCTTTCATGATTCTTTTACTGTTCACAGAATCATAAGATTCTTTTCCTTTTTCAGCAAATTTAAGAGGAATTTCTAATATAATTTTTTTAATCTTGGCAGCTAATTCAAGGGCCTGCTCTTTTGTTTTTTTCTCTGTTGTTATTTTTTGTTCTTTTTCCTGTGAAACTTTTTTAATAATATTTGCATCGGCTCTTTGAGCAATTTTCTGAGGAAAAAGATAGTTTATAGCATAACCATTTGCTACATTTTTAATTTCTCCTTTATTTCCTAAGCTAGGAAGATCTTTTAAAAGATAAATTTTCATAAAGATTATTAATTATTAATTAGTAATTTTTGTAATTCTTCTATTGCTGTTCGTAATTGGCTATCTTTTTCTAAATCTATTTTAGAAAAAGATCCTAATTCTTCTTCCATTTTTACTTCAACATCAGGAATAAGGCCATTGTCTTGAATTATGGTCCCATTAGGGGTTAACCAACGCGATATAGTCATCTTGACACTATTATTATCTTTTAAAGAAATTAATTCTTGTACAGACCCTTTACCAAAACTTTTTTCTCCAATTAATCTTACTCCCCTATTATCTCTTAAAGCTCCAGCTAATATTTCTGATGCTGAAGCAGTCCCTTCATTTATCAAAACAACAGTAGGAATGTCTTTTAACAATGCCTGTCCAATTCTTACACGGAAAAGTTTTATTTCATCATGTCCAAAATCTTCTTTAAGAACAATATCACCTTTTTCTAAAAACCAACCACTAATATCAACAACGGCTTCCAAGTATCCACCAGGGTTATTTCTAAGATCTATAATTATGCCCTGTGGTTTAGCCAAAGATATTTCTAGAGCTGTTCTATAAAAATTAAGAGTAAGTGGTTGATTAAAATTATATATTTTCAAATAAGCGATATCATTGTTTATTTTTTCCCATCTTACTGAAGGAATGCTAATTTTGCTTCTGATCAATTCAATTTCTTTTGTTTCATCCCAACTAGATCTGTAAATAGTTAACATTACTTTTGTTCCTTCTGGTCCACGTATTAACTTAGCAGCTTCAAATGAAGATAAATTAATAGTTTCAGTTTCGTCTATTTTTATAATGCTGTCATTTGCCTTTAGTCCGGCTTTTTCTGCCGGAGTATTTGGAAGAGGCGCAATAACTACTAAAAATCCATCGCGCCTTCCAATCTCCATTCCTACTCCATAAAACTCTCCAGATAATTCTTGAGAAAGGTCTTTTGTTTGTTCAGCATTTAAAAATTCTGTATATGGATCTTCTAATGATTCTACCAATCCTCTAGTAGCGCCCAAAATCATTTTTTGAGCATCTAGGTTATCTCTGCCAACATATTTTTCCAAAGCAACTTTCCAAGTATCCCAAAAAATATTCATATCAGCTTCAGAAACTTCTAAGGGTTTTTCTTTATTAATTATCTTTTCAAATGGAGAGGGTAAATTAGATTTCCATCCCCAATTCGCTCCTTGAGAAAAGCCAAGGACCCATATACTTGAAAGACAAATGAGAACTAGAATAATTAAACAGATTTTTTTACAAATTTTTTTCATATTTTTTCAATAAACGAATAAATTTTTTAGGAAGATTTGTTATTTTTCCCGGACCAGTAAAAAGAAAAACATCGCCATTTTTCTTAAACTTAAAAAGATTTTTTAAAAAAGATTCTTCATTTTCAACAAGATATAATTTATTTTTACTTAAAATTCTTTTCTTTAATATCTCTTTATATATTTTTTCACTGTTAATTCCTTTAATAGGTTTTTCATTAGATGAATCTAAGGGTAAAAGGAATAAAACATCACAATTTTTCACTGCTAGAGCAAAATTTTTACACAAAAGAGAAATTCGAGAATAACGATGAGGTTCTAAAACTAATACGATTTTTCTTTTCGGAAAGACAATTCTTGCCATTCTTAAGGTACCTTTTATTGCAGTAGGATGATGGGCATAATCATCTACAATCGCGATTTTTTTATCATAAAGAATAGAAAATCTTCTTTTTATACCAGTAAAGGTTTTCAAGTATTGTAATGCGTTATCCAAAGGAATCTTAAGAATTTGTGAAACTGAAATTGCGCCTAATGCATTGTAAATATTTTCTTTTCCAGGCACAGAAAGCTCTAATCTGCCTTGAAATTTGTTATTTAAGAATAAATCTGAAAAAGTTTTTATTCCTTTATAATCAATATTTTTTACCAATAGATCAGCTTTATTATCTATTCCAAAAGTTAGAGATTTCCTTTTCTTTTGTTTTGCTATTTTTCTTAAAAAAGGGTCGTCATTATTGAGAATAATAAATCCTGATTGGCTGTTTTTAGAAAAATCTTTGAAAGCTTTTTTCAATAAAGAATATTGTCCTTTATAAGGACCATTAATATCTAAATGATCATTGTCAACATTAGTAATTACGCAAAAAAAAGAAGGAGCTTTTAAAAATGATTTGTCGTGTTCGTCTGTTTCCAAGACTGCATATTCCCCTGAATTCCATTTACTTCCTAATGGATGTGCTTTATTTTTAGCTCCTAAATAAACAGTTGGTTTTAATTTTGCTTTTTCTAGAATATGAGTAATCATTGCTACTGTAGTACTTTTTCCATGAGTTCCGGCAATACTAATAATTTTCTTTTCAGTCAAAACATTCATTAAAAAATCAAAACGATTAAATAAGGGAATCTTCATCTCTTTAGCAGCTTTAATCTCAATATTATCATTAGGAATTGCTGAAGAATAAACTACAATATCTGCTTTTTTTACATTGTCAGCTTTATGACCAATATATATTTTTATTCCTTTTTTTTCTAAAATTTTTCTCGCAGAAAAATCATTTTTATCAGAGCCAGATAATGAATGTCCTTTTTCTAGTAGAAGATTAGCTAAAGCAGTCATCCCTGTCCCTCCAATGCCTATTAAATGAATTTGCTTCTTAATGGCCATTTAGTAATTATATAGTTTAAACCCTGTTTTTGTCAATTTTATAGCCTATAAAACAAGCTGGAAATTATAGTGAAAATGAGATAAGATAGGTATAATTGGTATATTTATCATCATGAAATATAGAATATTTATTGCTTCATGTCTTCCTAATAATCTAAAGAAAATTTTTATAGATTATCAAAAAAAGAACCTTGAAAATTCTTATTTTCGATTAGTACCTGAAGAATCTTTACACCTAACATTGGTTTTTATTGGATCTATTAATAACAATGATTTGTTACAGATTAATCAAGTTTGCCAAGATACTGTTTCTTTGTTTTCTCCAATAGAGATTAAATTCAATAAAATTACTTATGGTCCAAATCCTCACTCCCCTCGCCTAATTTGGGTAGAAGGTGAAATTTCAAAAGAATTAACTCAGCTTTGCGAAACTTTAGAAAATAAATTAATAGAACAAGGAATAAATATTAAAGTAGAAAGTCGTTTATTTAAACCTCATATTACTTTAGCGCGTTTAAGAACAAAACCATCCTCTTTGTTGAAAATAGAAGAAAAAATAGATAAATCTTTGGTTGTTGATTCTATTTCTGTTGTACAAAGTGAATTAAGCAGACAAGGACCAAAATATACAAATTTATCAACATATTCATTTAATAAATAGCAAATCTTTGATGTTTATCATTAATATAATCCCGTTAACAAATCTTCCAAGGTCTCAACCACAAACTTTTTCATATTTTTTTAAATCAAATTTAATAAAAGGATCTGTTGTTGAAATACCTTTAGGTCACAGAAATGTAATGGCTATAGTGTTAGATTCAGTACCTGTATCTTCAAAAAAAGCAGCTTTAAAAAAAGCTGACTTTGTTTTAAAACCAATAAATAAAGTTATTTCTTCAAAACAAATAGTCCCACCATTGTTTTTTCCTTTAGCTAGTTTTATTTCTCGCTATTATTTTTATCCAATTTCATTATGTCTAAAAATTATCTTACCACGACGAATAAAATCTTTAATAACTTATATTGAAAAATTAAAAGATTTTCCAGAATATTTCCAAACATTAATTTCAAACAAAAAAAATAAAATAAGTTTTTCTAATAATTTTTCTGATATTGTTAAGGAAATAAAATTAAATATTAAAAATCAAAAACAGGTATTAGTTCTTGTTCCTTCTATTTTTTACCAAAACTATTATTTTACTAAACTATCATCTGAGATTTCTGAACCAATCTTTATTTCTTCAAATGATTTAAAGGTTAAAGAATTTAATTCCTTATGGACAAAAGTTAATTCTCAAGAAGCTCAATTAATTATAGGGCGGCGTTCTGCTCCTTTTTTGCCATGGCGAAATTTAGGACTTATAGTTGTAATAGATGGAAATAATTCTTCTTATAAATCATGGGATCAAAAACCTTATCATAATTCCGCATTTCTTATTAATTATCTAGCTTTATATTATAATAGTTCAATTACTTATTATGCCCGTTATTAAAATTATTGATTTAAAAAAAATTAGGAAAAGCAAAAAACCATTTCAGGCAATTTCTGCTGATGCTTTTATTGAAATTGAAAAAGCTTTAAAAGAAAAGAAAAAAATTGTTATTTTTATTAACAGACGAGGTTTAGCAACTAGTGTCATATGCCAAGAATGCGGATTTGTATTCAAATGTCCTAATTGTGATATTCCATTAGGCTTTCATAGCGAACATTCAGATGAATCTAAAAAGATTCTTATGTGCCATCATTGTGATTATAGTACCCCTATGCCTTCAGTTTGCCCTGCATGCAAGGGTTATAAGCTTAAACCATTAGGAGTTGGTATAGAGAGAATTGGTGAAGAAATTAAAAAATTTATTATTCCAACACCTCCTTTTGCGCTAATTGAAGGGGAAATGTCTGATGAAGAAGAATTAGATATTTTTGATAAATTTAATAAAGGACAAATTAAAATATTAATAGGAACCGAAGCTCTTTTAAGGCCTCAATTAGAATCAACTGATTTATTATTAATAGTATCATGCGATTCTGCAATGTTTTTACCAGATTATCGCAGCGAAGAAAAAGTATTTCTTAATCTTTTAAAATTAAAATCTTTATCCAAAGAAAAATTAATCATACAAACATTAATTCCTGATAATAAATTATTTCAATATTTTACAAAGAATGAAGAAGAAAAATTCTTGCAAGAAGAAAAAAAATGGCGGGAAAATTATCTTTGGCCTCCTTATGTCCAATTAATAAAATTAACACTTTCTTATAAAGATAAAGAAAAAGGAGTAAAAGAAGCTGAAGAAATAAAAAAAAGATTAGAATTAGCTGTAGATAAATTAATTCCAAAAGAGCTTCAAAAAAACTTTATTATATTAGGACCTGCGCAAGCTTTTGTTTTCAGAAAAAAAGGCTTTTATAAATGGAGTATTCTGGTAAAATATAAATACTTTGAGAGTAAGGTTAAAAATGATATTAATCCTTTGTTTGGGCTAAATTTACTTTCACCCATACCAACTAAAAAAGAATTAATGCTCAGGGACAAAATTCTTAAATACGTTCCTTCTCATTGGAAAATTGACGTTGATCCAATTGATACACTTTAAAAAATTCAAAAATTAATATGGAAATACTTATCGGAGAAAATAATCAAACATTACGGCAAAAAAGCCTTCCTGTTAGGCGTATTAATGCAGATGCGCGTAGTTTAATTGAACAAATGAGGAAAGTAATGAAACAAAATAACGGGGTGGGATTAGCAGCAATTCAAATAGGAGAACCTACCCGTATTATTGTTTGCGAAATAGATGATAAGTTTTATACTTTTATTAATCCTGAGATTATAAAGTCTTTTTCAGAAACTTCAGTAACAGAAGAAGGATGTTTGAGCTTGCCAAATATGTATGGTGAAGTAGAAAGACCAAAAAAGATATCTCTGAAAGCTATTAATTTTGATGGTAAAAAGATAAAAATTAAAGCTTTTGGTTTATTAGCCAGAGTAGTTCAGCATGAAATTGATCATCTTGATGGTATACTATTTATTGATAAGGCAAAAAATATAACAAAACAAACACGAAAAACAACAGCTTTATAAAATTATGCGTTTTATATTCTTTGGTTCATCTAAATTTGCAGAAATAATACTTAATAAGCTCCTGAAGGCTAATATGAAGCCAGTTTTAGTAGTAACTGCTCCTCCTAAAGTAAAAGGAAGAAAAAAGATTCTTTCCCCTACTCCTGTTCATAATCTAGCCGAACAAAATAAAATTCCTATACTTACTCCAGAAAATTTAAAAGATGAAGAATTTTTATCAAATTTTAAAAATTATAATCCAGATTTAGTAATCCTTACTGCTTATGGGAAGATTATCCCTTCACAATTATTGTCTATTCCTAAAAAAGGAGTTCTTAACCTCCATCCATCTCTTTTGCCTTGTTGGCGCGGAGCTACCCCTATTCAATCTGCTATTTTAGCAGGTGACAAAGAAACAGGAGTTAGTTTGTTTTTAATGGATGAAGAGGTAGATCATGGACCAATTATACAAAAAACAAAATACAAAATACAAAATCTAAGTATTACTTACTCTGAATTATCTCAAAAATTAGCAGAAATAGGCGCAGATCTCATAATTAAAATTGCTCCAAAATGGTTTAAAGAAGAAATTAATTCAATTCCTCAAGACCATTCTTTGGCAAGTTATTGCCATAAAATCTTGCCAGAAGATGAAAAAATTGATTGGAATAAATCAAATATAGAAATAGACAGGAAAATAAGAGCTTTAAATCCCAATCCAGGAGTTTTTACTAAAACAACAAAAGAAGATGGTATAATTATAAAGATAGTTAAGGGTTATCCTGTAAATGATTTAACGATTTACAAAAATAAAGCACCAGGGCAAGTTTTTGAGTTTAAGAATAAATTGGCAGTTAAATGTGGTGTAGATATTTATGTTATTGAAGAATTAAGACCAGCAGGGAAAAATACAATGAGCAGTGAAAGTTTTTTAAGAGGTAATCAATGGATATTAAAAACTAATTTTTAAATGTTTTCATTTTTTAAAAAATATTATCCAATAATTTTAAGCTTTTTTTTGCTTATTCTTTTTGGATTTTTTATTAGCGATGGATTAATAGAAAAAAGATATTTAACATCATCATTACTTCAGTCAAAAACAGATTCAATGGATCAATTAAGCTTAGAAGATCTAAGAATTGATATTCCTCCGCATATTAATTTAACTAATTTTTATAAAACATATGGCCAGCGGATGCTCGGTAATGATCAAATAAATATTATTAGTAGAGAGGAATGGGGCGCTGATAATCGTTATTCCGACATCCAGTTTATAGAAGATTTTTGTCAAAAGAATTATTGTTATGAAGATAGATATAATCCAGAAGATACCTTTTCAGAAAAAGAATATTGGAGATCTCTTGAATTATCAATAAACTACAAAAAGAATTTTGAATCTTATGATAATTACTTCCTTCAAAGCTTAAAAAAAGAAAATGATTTTGTTTATTACTATTTACCAGTAGAAGGAATTGTTATCCATCATACTGCTGGAAAATTTACTACAGATTTTCAAGAATCCAAAGAAGAATTACGAAAGATCTATCTTATGACTGCTGTGCAAAGAAAATGGAGAGATATTGGATATCATTATTTAATAGATGGAGCAGGTCGTATTTATGAAGGAAATTTAGGAGGAAAATATTCAATTGGAACTCATGCTTATGGACACAATAAAGGAACAATAGGAATTTCTTTAATGGGTGATTTTCGTCCTGGACATAATGAATTAACTGAACCAATGAAAAAAGCCTTAATTAATCTTGTTAAATACATAATTAAGGAGTATCAATTAGATGCTAGTAAAAAAGAATTTTATCTTCGAAAGCCAGATTTATCTGGCCGGGAAATGACTCAAAATCTTATAAAAGGACATATGGAATTAGATATTAGAGAAGAACCAACAGAATGCCCTGGGGTAGATCCTGAATATCTTAGAAATATTATTTATTCTTCTTTGAATACTTCTGCGTTATATTGATAAATTTCTAAATCCATTTTTTTCCATTCATCTTTTTCTAATCCAGCTTTTGCACATAAATGAGAAATAAATAATTGAGCAGAATTTAAATTTTCCCAAACTTGTGGTAAAAAGGTAGCTTGATGAGCTCCTTTTTTTATTAATAAACCTGGTTTATATTTATTCAAATATTTAAGAAAAGAATCATAATTAGTAAAATTAGAAAGTTTTTTTAATTCTGATAAAATAGAAATCTCTATTTTTATATCATCTAATTCATTGCTTTTTAAAGTTGTGAAACGAGGATCAAGCAAAGCGCTTGCTAAACAATTATCAATTACACTTTGATAAATTGGTTTTTCACTTTCTAAATTACCAATGCAACCTCTTAATTCATTATTTTTCCACAAGGTAACAAAAGTTCCCTTTTTTTCTTTTAAAGATTGAAACAATTCATTTTCTTCAACTTGAAAAATCCCTTCATCTTGAAAGTATTTTTGTATAGCTCTTCTAGCTATTTTTAAAAGATATTCTTTGTTTTTTTTATTCATAATACGCAATACTGGCATACCCTACTACCTGACTTTTATCTCCACTTATTTCTCCAGAATTCATAGAACATAAAAGCTTAGGGTTCCATTGTTTTATATTTACAATGTTTAATAAAAGTTCAATTGATATTTTCCCACAAGCATTACCATATTTATTAAAACGTTGAACATCATTAGCTAATATAGCGTCGACTGTTACTTTATCTATCATTTTTGCTTGATTATATTGTAGATAATGACTTAAATCCGAGCTAATCAAAAAAAGAGTTTTCTCATCATAGATTGATAACAAAAGATTACTAATTTTTTTATAATCAATAATATTACCAACTAATAAAGGAAAAATCTCAAAATCATTCAAAACAGTTTGTAAAAATGGCAATTGGACTTCTAAAGAATGTTCTGGTTCATGAATCTCTGATGATTCAATAATTCCTTTTTTATTCTTAAGTTTTGGAAAATCATTTTTTGATAAAACCTTTATCTTCCCTATTGGTGTTTGCCAATATTCTTTACCGCAAGAAACAAGATTGTCAAATGAAAAATGATGGCTTGGACCTAAAAGAATAATCTTTTTATAAGAATAATCTTCTATGGATTTAAAAGCATAAGCAGCTACTGGACCAGAATACACATATCCAGCATGAGGAACAATAATTGCTTTAACCGGTGACTTATGTTTTTCTACAGTTGCATTATCTAAAAACCCATGAATCATTTTTTTTAATAATTCAGAATCATCAGGATAAAATGTACCAGCTACAATTGGATGCCTTATTTCCATTTTCCTTGAATTTTTGTTTTACATTTAGGACACTTTCCATTTTTTAAATTATTTTCTAAAACCTCCATACCCCATCGTTCTACAACAAGTGTATTACATTTTGGACAAAAAGTACTTTCATAATTGGAATTTGGAATATTACCAGTATAAACATATTTTAATCCTGCTTTCTTGCCAATT
>Ga0268282_1000457_pt1 | contig 20879 bp, 18 predicted proteins | sample saktaG_12_FD_190133 | JGI IMG/M metagenome (GOLD analysis project Ga0268282, IMG submission 190133) | Saline water microbial communities from Sakinaw Lake, British Columbia, Canada - sak_2011_5_24_120m | ecosystem: Environmental > Aquatic > Non-marine Saline and Alkaline > Saline ...
GCAATTGATGATACGCTGGAAGCTGGCGCACAAAAGGCAACTTATTTTCGTAAAGATGTTATTCTCAAACTCGAAGAGGATGCTTATTTCATCGAGAATTCTCCGCACACACTCCTGAAAAAAATTACTGCAGATTTTATTGAATATCAAAAAGAAAATAAGAAAGTCCATGCCCTGAATAATATCGTTGCAACAGATTTTATTGAAAAGGTTATCTGCACCTGCGGGAAATTCAGGTATGATATGGATACTGATTACGGACTGGCACGGGATGATCCTGTTCTTACTTTTCAGCGGGATAATGAACTAAAGATTTATAGCAAGCAGATGGAACTTTTTGCAAAAGACAAGAAATTAACAGCAACCTATGACGTGAAAGTCGAGACTGAAGACACGTATGCGACATCCAATTTTCTGATCTATTTCAATGATCAAGAAAAGGCGGTCATGCTCGGAAATCCGCAGTTCAAGAGCTCTTTGTCAACTGCAACTGCTGAAGAATTCCAGATATTTTTTAAGGATGAAAAAATTCGTCAGCTTCTGCTTGTAACAAATGCAGTGATACATTTCAAGGAAGAGAAAAGTATCGGGAAAGAGAATTATCTGTATGCAGAAAAAGTGCGGATGGAGATCAATAATGACAAGATTATTTATATGCAAGCTCGGAATGTGTCGCGCAGCTTCTTTGAGCAAAGAGAGGATGATGATATTCTTATAAATAAATTAGCAACGCTCCAGCTTGAAGTATTCTTTAATGAAGGTGAAGATATCAAAACGATAATTGCAGATGATGACATTAAGGGCACTTATACCTTTACAAGTTCAAAAAAGATTTTAGAGAAATAATATGGAACAAAAAGAAAGCATAATCCGAACTCAGGATTTGGTTAAGATCTACGGAAAGAAAAAAGTTGTAAATCAAGTTTCAATTGAAGTAAGGCAAGGTGAGATCGTTGGACTACTTGGACCAAACGGTGCAGGCAAGACAACAACCTTTCATATGATGATCGGACTCATCAAAGCCAATGGTGGGCATGTCTTTATCGATGATACAGATATTATTAAAATGCCGATGTTCAAACGTGCACGAATGGGAATTAGCTATCTTTCACAGGAACCATCTGTGTTCAGCAAACTGACTGTAAAGCAAAATATCATGGCAATTCTGGAAACACAAAATTATACAAAAAAGGAGAGAAAAGAAATCCTTCAGGAATCTCTTGATGAGCTTGATCTCGCAAAACTTGCTGATCAAAAAGCATACTCTCTTTCCGGTGGTGAGCGGCGTAAGCTCGAGATTACACGCTCTTTGATCACCCGACCGAAATTCCTTTTTTTGGACGAACCTTTCTCTGGAGTCGACCCTCTTGCAGTTTCAGATATTCAGGACATCATAAAAAAATTACAGAAAAAAAACATCGGAATTTTAATCACTGATCATAATGTGCTTGATACTTTACAAATCACGGACAGGGCATATATTATCTATGAAGGCAGAGTCCTTCTTTCGGGCACATCCCGGGAATTGGTCAATGATTCACAAGCCCGAAAAATATATTTAGGTGAAAGGTTTTTGAAATATGATTTTAATTAATTCAAGTTTAGCAGTAGATATTATAAAAGGTTAAATATGATTTTTTCAAGTAATTTCTATCCTGTGAAATATGAATACCTAATTACAAATATCTAATTTCTAATGAAATTTCAAATGACAAATGGCAAAAAATAAGAAATTCGATTTAGAGGAAAGAACTGCAAAATTTGGTGAGGATATTATCGAATTTGCTAAAAAAATCCCCCAAAATCCAATCCGCCAGCTGGCGGACCTCTAATAACTCAATTAGTTAAAGCGGGTACAAGTGTTGGCGCTAATTATTCTGAAGCAGATTGTGCAGAGTCAAAAAGAGATTTCGAACATAAAATAGGTATTTGCAAAAAGGAGTCTAAAGAATCAAAACATTGGTTGAGAATGATTGCAAAAGCAGTTCCACAATTAAAAGATGAAGCCAAAATTTATTGGAAAGAAGCTAATGAACTTAACCCTGTTAGATATTTATGCTATTAGATATTCTTTCTGATATATATGAAATTATCTAACGGGGTAAATTTAATTTTCTCATCAATTGTAATTAAATCAAGGAAGAAAAAATTACTTTGACATTTTATTTGTCATTAGAAATTAGGATTTAGAAATTAATATAAATCTTACTCATCATTTCGAAGAATATATTATAAGAGGTTAAATATGATTTATTTAAGTATTTTTCCACGTCCCGCGAATCTTCAGTTAATTAAATTTGCCTTTTACATTTTCCAGTAAATTATTAGTATAAAATACATGAATAAACTATTAAGAAAACCATCCTGGTTGAAAGCAGAGATGCTTGGTGCATCGAATACTGCCAATCTCGCAAAAATGCTATCGAAGTATAAACTTCATACAGTGTGTGAAAGCGCGCGCTGCCCAAACCGGGGAGAATGTTTTGAAAAGGGCTCCGCTGTTTTCCTTATTATGGGAGATGAATGCACAAGAAATTGCAGATTCTGTGCGATACCCACGACTGCATATCCATTACCTCTTGATCCTGACGAACCGCGCAGAGTCGCAGAAATGTCACAAAAACTTGGTCTAAAGCATGTGATCATCACCTCTGTAACACGTGACGATCTTGAAGATGGAGGTGCTGGACATTTCCAGCAAACCATCAAAGAGATCAGAGCTTTGCTCGGAGATAAGGTATTCATCGAAGTGCTCACTCCCGATTTCAATGGAAAAGAAAGTGCAATTGATACAATTGTGAAAGAAAAACCGACGATTTTCAATCATAATCTGGAAACCATTAAGCGATTATATTCAACCATCAGACCTCAGGCAGATTATAAGCGTTCGCTCGCTCTTTTGGAAAGAGTGAAGCAGCAGGATCCAAAAATCATTACAAAGACAGGTATTATGGTTGGATTGGGCGAATCACAAGATGAAGTATTGCAAGTTATGAAAGATGCCAGGAATGTTGGAGTAGATATGCTGACAATCGGGCAATACTTGCAGGCAACAAAAAAGAATTATCCGGTGCAGGAATATATCCATCCGAAACTTTTTGAAGATTATAAAAACAAAGGAATGAAAATGGGATTTCTCTATATTGAGTCTGCTCCGCTGGTGAGAAGTTCCTATTATTCTCAAAATTTGGCAACCATTCTACAAAATAAATAAAGCGAGGTATGAAACTATGCAAATCACAATTACTGCACGTCATTTCGAGTTAACTGATCCTATCAAGGATTATGCGGATATCGCAATGAGAGGACTTAAAAAATATTTCGACCATATTATCGTCGCTGAGATGATATTACGGGCTGAGAAGAACAGAAACATTGCTGAATTAAATCTGAGTGTAAAAAAATTGAACTTAGTTGCTAAGTCCCGCGAACAGGATATGTATACTGCCATCGATAGCGTAATAAGAAAAATCGAGCGACAGATCAAAAAACAGATCGGAAAGATGAAGCGGCATCATTCAAACGATAAGGTCGCACTGAAAGAACTTGAAAAATCAGAGATCGCCACTTTGAATATCATTCAAAAAACTATAAAACCCGTAGAACTTGACCTTGATAGAGCAATTGACGAGTTTAATAAAAGGGATAATGGTTTCTTTCTTTTTCGAAATACAGGAACAGATAAGTATGCGATAATAAAAAAGATCAAAAACGGCTACGAAGTCATTGAAATTCAATAAATGAGGCAATAATGAAAGCATTAACTGTAGAAATGCTATTCGAGCTTAAACAGAAGGATTTAACTTTTACTCTTCTTTCAAAGAAAAAGGGACTTTCAAAGGAAATTACTACGCCTGAACTTTCCCGTCCGGGACTTGCTTTTGCCGGATTTACAGATACCTATGCCTATGATAGAATTCAGGTACTTGGTGAAACTGAAGTTCAATATCTAAAATCCCTTGAACCCTCTACTCGATATGATAAGATAAAAAAACTTTTCTCCCAGTTCGATATCCCCTGTTTTGTGATCTCTAAAGGGCTTTTTCCTACAAGAGAGCTGGTCTTCCTTGCTGATGAACATAACATTCCCGTGATCCAATCCCGCATGAAAACTATTGCTCTTTATCATGGTTTATCGAATTTCCTGCAGGACTGGTTTGCACCTTCCAAATCCATTCATGGAACCCTTGTTGATGTGTTCGGTGTGGGAATTCTAGTCACTGGTCAGAGCGGAATCGGGAAAAGCGAGTGTGCACTGGAATTGGTTTCACGTGGTCATCGGCTTATTTCTGATGATGTTGTCCATATTAAAAAACGAATGGATATTATTATTGGAGATGTAAATAAGCAGCTCGGACATTTTATGGAGATTCGCGGTATTGGACTTCTCGATATTGAAGCTATGTTCGGAATCCGCGCCATTAGAATGCAGAAACGGATTGAAACTCAGGTTGAGCTAATTCCGTGGCGTCATAATATGGATTATGAAAGAATTGGCTTGAAGGAACGTTTTAACCGCATCCTCGATGTAGAAATCCCAATCATATATCTACCTGTTTCACCCGGTAAGAGCATTGCTGCTATCGTTGAGGTTATAGCTATGAACCATATGCTGAAGGTTTATGGTCATAATGCTGCAGAAGTGTTTAATGAAAGAGTTCAAAAGGAGATTGAACGCAAAAACAGAATACGAACCTATCTTGAAACTGATAAAGAATAAATGATCATAAAAACTGTCATACTCACAAACAAACTTGGCATCCACGTTCGTCCTGCTTCGTTGATCTCCAAAACTGCTTCCAAATATAAATCCAATTTTCTCATTCGAAAAGATGATATGGAAATAAACGGGAAAAGTGTCATGGGTATCATGATGCTGGGAGCTGGTAAAGATACGGAGCTTGAACTGTTCTTTGATGGTGTTGATGAGCAGGAGATGATGGGAGAGATCGTAACACTTTTCGAGGATAAATTCGGAGAAGAATAATGAAAGAATATATTGGATATTCCATTGCTCCAGGACTCATCGCCGGTAATATTAATCTTGTAGAAGGCGATATTTTTACGGTTTCGAAAGGACACATCAAAGATTCCGAAATAGAAGATCACATTCAGAGTTTCCAAAATGCTATTACACTCTCGATCAATGAGATCGACCTTTTGCTCACTTACCTTGAAACTCGAGCCAAAGATGAAAGGGATATTCTGCAGTCCCATCAAGAGATCCTAAAGGATAAAATACTTATTGAGGATGTAGCAGCTATTATCAGAGAAGAACTGAAACCCGCAGACAGAGCCGTTCAGGAATATTTTAACAAAATGATCGACCGCCTTTCGGATATTGATGATGTAGTGCTCAGTCAGCGTAAAGAAGATTTTGAAGATATCAAGATGCGTATTATTAGAAATATGCACCATCAGGATATTCATATCAATGATCTTGTGAAAGAGAATAAAGTTGTTGTTTTGGCGGAAATCATTCCATCACTGGTACTGAGTATTAAGGATTCACATCCTCTGGCTGTCATTGTGGAAAAGGGTTCACCTCATTCTCATTCTGCCATAATTGCCAAATCAATTGGCATACCGGTAATATTTAATATTGAAAATGCGCTCAAAGAATTTAAGGAAAATGATTTTGTTATTGTATATGGGACAGAGGGGAAAGTCATTCTCGATCCTGATATGAAGCACATAAAAGAATATGAAATTCTCGAGAAGAGGGTAAAGAAGGAATACAAAAAAAAGATTGCACTCCTGAAAACACCCACTCTTACAAAAGATAAAACCAAGATCGAGCTGATGGGAAATATAGAATTTCCTGAAGAGTGTGAAATGCCGGAGGTCAAGTATATAGATGGAGTAGGTCTTTTTAGAACAGAATTTCTCTATTTTCTGGAAAACACTTTTCCTTCTGCAGAAAATCAATTCATAGTATATAAACAGGTAATTGAAAATCTTCCTGTTGGAAAGCCTGTGTATGTACGCACTTTTGATGTTGGCGGGGATAAACTGCAAAGAGAGTTTGGACTTCATAAGGAAGCAAATCCAAATCTTGGGTGCAGAGGTATCCGATTTCTTCTTAAATACAAAGAGATATTCCGACAGCAAATTAAGGGCATTCTTATGGCATCTGCTTACGGAAATCTCAAGATCATGCTGCCAATGATCTCTTCGATAAAGGAAATAATTCAATCACGCGAACTTATTGAGGAAGAAAAAGTTCGTCTCACAAAGAAGAAAATTGCATTCAATGATAAAATTGAAGTAGGTATTATGATTGAAATTCCTTCTTCCGCAATTCTGGCTGACCTGTTTGCAGAACATGTAGATTTTTTTAGTATCGGCACAAATGATCTCACTCAATATGTGCTGGCAGCAGACAGGAATAACGAAGCTCTTGCCGATGAGTACACCTATTTTGATCCTGCAGTAATAGAACTCCTCAAGACAACAATTAATGCAGGAAAGAAGCACAATATCGATGTGAAATTATGTGGAGAAATGGCGAGTGATCCCATCGCTGTTCCGTTACTTTTGGGTCTGGGATTACGCTCTTTTAGTGCAAATATCAGCAACATCGTTCAGGTTAAAAAAATACTATCACGTTTCACCATTGAAGAACTCGAGAAATTTTACAAAAAGCATCGGAATGCTTCTCAAGAGGAACTGCAAACACAATATGAACAGTTAATTAAAAAATAAATAATTTCATACTTTTATGAAGAAAGGAGAGTAATGTCTTCATCAATTAGTTTAGATTATACTGGAAATTTCAATCGATTTGATACTGAGCATATGTATAAACAGATCATATCTCTTCCACAGCAGATCGAAGAAAGCTATTTTAATCAGGAAAAAAGCGATATTGCACGATTCTATAAGAATATTTCTAAGGTGTATATCTGCGGAATGGGGGGCTCTGCCATCGCGGGAGATATTGCAAAAACTCTATTCGGAAATACCCTAAATATCCATGTATTTAAGGACTATAATATTCCTCCGTTTCTTGATGAAACAACCCTTGGTATTGTATGCAGTTATTCAGGAAATACTACTGAAACAGTATCCTGCTTTGAAATACTGAAAGAAGCAGGTGCCCAGATAGCAATGGTCACATCCGGTGGAATATTGAAACATTATGGCGCAGAGGAAGGATACCTCATCAAAATGATACCACCGGGATTCCAACCGCGCGCTGCGATAGGGCATTTGTTTTTCTCGATTGTCAAAATATTCGAAGAATTAGAGCTTATCGAGAACCAGAACATAAATGCAAAACTCACTCTCCTGAACTTGAATAATAAGCTTAAGTTTATCAACTGTGATGTGGAAGAATCCAAAAATCTTGCAAAAGGATTGGCACAGAAGATCTATAAAAAAATCCCAGTTATTTACAGCAGCAATCCAAAATTATTTCCCCTTGCCTATAGGTTCAAATGCCAGATCAATGAGAATGCAAAAACTCATGCATTCTGCAACACCTTCTCGGAAATGAACCACAATGAGATCGAGGGCTGGGAAAGTGGTTACATCCATTCGCTCATTCCAATCTTTATCAGTGATTTTGAAGAGAGAAAGAAATATCTCAAACGCGCACAGGTTTTTAAAGATATTATTCGACTGTCTGAAGAAGAGAAAAAAGATGCAAATCCATCGTACGAAGAGATAGAATATCTTGAGATCTTCACAGACGGAAAAACCCTTATGGGAAAAATCTTCTCAACGATTCTTTTATGCGATATGATAAGCTATTATCTGGCAATTTTAAATCGTGTAAATCCAAGTGAGATAAATTTCATTGATATGCTAAAAAAATCTATTTAGAATCAGTATGCAGAGATCCTTCAATATTGCATTTCTCACCTCGGGCAAAAGCAGGGGCTCGAACTTCGAAGCGATCATGAAACATCTGCAAAAATGTAATGTGCAGATTGAGGCAAAATTCCTTATCATAACAAGAGCAGATGCTCCTATCACTCTACGAGCGGAGAAATTCGGAGTTCGATACATACTTCTCGATGATAAAAATACCTTTGAGCAAGAACTCCTCGCTCTTCTCAACAAGAATAATGTGCATCTTGTTGTCCTTGCCGGATTTATGAGAAAACTGTCCGAAGATTTCCTGCAGAATTATTCGGGAGATATCATCAACATTCATCCCGCCTTGCTTCCAAAATTTGGAGGTAAAAGTATGTACGGAATGCGTGTGCATGAAACAGTTTTTCAGATGAAAGAGAAATTTTCCGGCGCATCGGTTCATTACGTTAACGAGCGTTATGATGACGGGGAGATCATTGCGCAGCGGGCAATTCCAGTTGATCATTGCACATCTGCCGAGGAGATTGCAGGAGAAGTGCTCAAGATCGAGCATCAGCTTTACCCCGAAGTGATTGAAAAATTAGCTCACGAATTCCACGAATTACATAAATAAGTACAAAATCTGAGTGAAAAAAATTTCTATAACTACTCTCGGATGCAAAACGAACCAATTTGAGTCCGAAGCAATACTCAATCAATTTGTGAAACATGGGTATGTTCTTTGCAATCTAAATGATAAACCTGATATTGTCATCATAAACACCTGCTGTGTGACGAACAGGGCTGAGTATAAATCCCGATATGCAATCCGAAGGGCTTTAAAAAGTATTTCTCCTGGCGGAAAGGTCGTGGTAGCCGGCTGTTATGTGAATAAGGGAAGTTCTTTCTTTAATAAAAACAGTGAGCGGTTAGTCCTTTTTCCAAATAATAAAAAACATGAAATATTTCATCATATTGAAAAATCAATAGAAGAGAGCCCGCAAAATTTTTTAGACCTTTCTACAGATTCATATTACTTGCATACCAGAGTTCCTGTGAAGGTTCAGGATGGCTGTAATTTTTTCTGTGCTTATTGCATTCTTCCTTATGTTCGGGGAAAACCAGTAAGCCGTCCGATTCGATCTGTTATCGAGCAGGTAAATACCCTTGCAGCTAAAGGAGTTAAGGAGATCATTCTGACCGGCATCAATCTTGGGCTTTATGGTTTTGATCTTGAAAATTACAATTTATTGTATTTGCTAAAGGAAATTGTGAGAACTGATATTCAGCAGATCCGCCTGAGTTCAATTGAGCCGATGTTTTTTGATGATGATTTGATCCTGTTCCTCGCATCTCAAGAAAAAATATGTCCCCATTTTCATATTCCTCTTCAAAGCGGTTCTGATATTGTACTTGCAAAAATGAACAGGACATATTCCACAACGGATTTCATGAAGATCATTGAAAACATCAAAACTGCGATCCCTGATACTGCGATCGGATGCGATGTAATAGTTGGATTTCCGGGTGAGACTGATGAGGAGTTCCGTAAAACATATGATTTTATTGAAGATCTTCCTATTAGCTATCTGCATGTGTTCAGATATTCACCAAGAAAGTTCACAAAAGCATCAGAAATGAAATGGGATTTGAACGGAACAGTCAGCAAAAAAAGAATGCAAAGCTTGCTAAAATTAGGGCACACTAAAAAAAATGAATATTCAAAATATTTGATTGAAAAGAAGGTTCCATTGAAAGCAGTTTTGGAAACAAAAGAAAAAGAATATTGGACTTCAGTTTCCGACCATTATGTAAGAATTTTTCTCAAAGATGATAATAACACTGCTGAAAATGGAATGTTGAAAACGGTTGTTTCAAGGGAATTAAAAACTGATAATGAAGGATTGATCGTAGAAGAATTCAGCCATGATTGAGATCAAGGGATTGAAGAAGACTCTGGACGGCACAGTCATTTTAAATGGGATCGACCTTACGATCGAAAAGAATAAAACTACAGTAGTGATCGGCGAAAGTGGCTGTGGAAAAACAGTTCTGCTCAAGCACATTATTGGATTTTTTAAGCCCGATGCAGGTGAAATTTTTTGTGATGGTGAAAGGATCGATACGCTTTCGTGGAAGGGCTGGAATGAGTTCAGACGGAAAATGACCATGGTTTTCCAAAACTCAGCACTCTTTGACTGGCTAAGTGTATATGACAATGTGGCGCTTCCTCTTAGTGAACAGCACGATCTTCCTGAAAAGGAAATCAAGGAACAGGTTGAAGAAAAGCTCGCAATGGTCGGTATGTCCGGTCAGGAGAAAAAGATGCCTGCAGAACTTAGTTTCGGGATGCAGAAAAGAGTGAGTCTTGCCCGGGCAATGATACTAAATCCCGAATATATTCTCTACGATGAACCCACAACGGGTCTTGATCCGATAATAGCGAACAATATTGTTGAACTGTTCTCCACTTTCAAAAAGGTATATCATACAACTTCTTTGATCGTATCTCATGATATCAGTATCGTATTCAAGATAGCTGACAAGGTTGCATTAATGAAAGATGGAAGTATGATTTTTCAGGGATCGGTCGAAGATCTCGGCAAAGTGGAGAATTCGTATATAAAGAAATTTATTTCAAGATGAGTAAAAAATTATGAAAACAAAAAAAAGTGAACTAATCGTAGGAATAATAATCATACTTGCGGTACTGGTCGTAGTCTTTGGCAAGTTAGTGATTACAGGCAGTAAGCAAAAAGCTGATATGGCTGAAATCACAGTGCAATTTCCACAAATTGGTGGTTTGGATGTGGGGAATACTGTTTTTGTTCACGGAGTTCGAGCCGGCAAAGTAGCAGTTATCGCTCTCGAACAGAACGGAGTAAAAGCTGTACTTCTTGTAAACAGGGGAATTACTCTGAAAAAAGATGCTCGCATTGTGATCTCGGAACGCGGTATGATGGGGGAAAGGGAAATCTCAATTGACCCTGGAAGTTCCTCAGAAACACTCGATACTTCGCAAATCATTCAAGGTTATTATAATGCAGGATTTAATGAGACTATATCTCAAATTGGTGTTACTATTAAAAATATCAATGCCCTTTCCGGTACTCTGGAGGAACTCATCGAAGACAAAGGTCAGATTAGAACCATCAAAGATGTGATCCAAAATCTGAATGCACTGCTGCTAAATATGAATCACATTTGTGAGAAGAACAGAGATATTACTATAGATTTTGAGCGTATCAATAGTATAGTGACCAACCTTGATATCCTAATCAGCAAAAATGATGAGAAGGTGGATAGGATCATTACCTTTGCTGATGATAAAGTATCCGAAATTGATAGCATGCTGGCTCAGATGCAGGGGCTTATTAATAAGCTTGAAAAAGAAGATAACGATCTTGGACGTTTCATAGCAAATGATTCTCTTTATCAGAAAATTAATGCGACAATCGTACACTTTGATTCTCTGTTGACAGATATCAGAGAAAATCCCAAGTATTATTTCCGTCTTTTTTAATTAAGGATTTACCATGAAAAAAATCATTTTTTTACTGATCTTCATAATGATAATTGCAAGCTCGTTACATGCGACGTATTTTAGTAAGAATAAGACAAATCTTCCCGACATGCAATGGTCAGTTATGAAGACAACACACTTCGATATATACTATCAAACAGGACTCGATATTGTAGGACAGATCACGACTGTGATCGTTGAGAATGCCTACTACAGATTTCAAGAACTGTTCGAACAGTCTCTTCCACAGAAAATTCCTGTGCTCATATACAATTCTCATAATGAATTTGAAGAGACGAACATATTATTTCAAATAATTGAAGAAGGCGTTGGCGGTTTTACTGAATTCATAAAAAATCGTGTTGTGGTTCCCTTTGACGGAGATTATAAAGTTTTTGAAACAACAGTTGTACACGAGCTCTGTCATGTTTTTATGTATTTTACTATGCAGGGTGGGAGCTTTTCAAATTTTGCAAGCGGACTCTTTTATTCGCTTCCTTTCTGGTTCTCCGAGGGATTGCCGGAGTGGTCGTCGGAACACGGCTCTGCAAGCAATGAGATGTATTTGCGTGATCTTATTGTAAATGATAAGCTCATTCCGTTGGAATATGTAGGCGGATATTATGCTTATCGTGAAGGTGAGTCATTTTTGCTCTTTCTGGAAGAAATGTTCGGTTCTAACAGTATAATTGAACTGCTCTATAATTTCAGAATATATAAAAGCGTGGATGAGGCAGCCAATCGCACTTTTGGCTTTAGTATGAAGAGTCTTGAGGATCAGTGGAGTTACTATTTATACAAAAAGTACAGCAGCATCATAGACAAAAATGTACTTCCAGACAGCAAATATCAGCAGGTTACAAAACATAATCCCAAGGAATCAAATGCAAATTGGGATCCTGTCTTTTCACCGGATGGAACGCAAATTCTCTATTATTCAAATAAGAATTACACTCTCGGAATATACAAACGCTCTACCCTCGGATTGTATAAACCAAAGAAAATAATCACAAGTGGATATACTAATAAATATGAAGGATTTCATTTTCTGAAAACTTCACTTTCCTATTTTCCTGATGGAGAGCGCTTTGCCTTTGTCGCCAAAACATCAAAAGGCGATGATATTGTCATTGCAAAAGTTAAAGATGGGAAAGAACTTGAAAGGTTCACACTTGATTTTAACAGCATTTTTGAGATCGATGTATCTCCTGACGGCAGAAAAATAATCTTAGTAGGTCTTAAAGATGCACAAAGTGATCTATATATTTATGACTTGAAAACGAAGACTGTATCTCGATTGACAGATGACTGTTTTGATGACCGCTATCCACGCTGGTCACCGGACGGAAAACAGATAGTGTTCTCATCCCAAAGATTTATAAAAGAACCATTTCAGCAGGAGGATGAGCATCTCATTTTTTCAAATCTGTACTATAATATTTTTACCTATGATCTGATGACCGATACGATTGTTGCAATCACAAATGCATCCTATAATCACCAGTATCCCACCTGGACCCAAGATCAGCAGAATATTGTTTATAGCGCATATAGAGATAGTGTTTCTAATATCTTTGTGTATGATTTTCAGGAAAAAGCAATAGCCAAATTGACCAATATATTCAGCGGTACTTTCTCGCCATGTGTGAGTGAAGATAATACCGAGATGGTCTTTTCAAGTTTTTATAAAATGGGTTGGGATCTTTACCTTTACAGCAATCCATTGGACAGTCTCAATTACATTGCCTATCAAGAACCCCAGACTGTTAATGAAAATCCCTTTGATGAAGTGTTTCACCTTAAGGAATTTAGAAGGTTCTATCGGCTAAGAGAAAAACTGATCACAAAAAAATCGCGTTTTGACAGCGATTATTTCTTTATGAAGGATACGCTGGAAAACAAACCGGATTATAGGGAGGATAAAGAGCCCGAAGTTGAGGATTACAAACTCAAATTCACTCCCGATTTTTTGTTTGGAGGTCTTGCTTATTCAACTGGTTATGGTGTTTCAGCCCAGATATATGTCGCCCTAAGCGACATTCTCGGGGATCATCATATAGATATTTTATCCGATATTAATAAATCGCTATCAGAAAGCAATATCATTCTGAATTATTACTATATCAAGAAACGCATTGATTACGGTGCTGGTATTTTCAATCTTGTCGATGACTACTACTATTTCAATTACTGGATCGACGATCATGGCTTTATTTATGACGGCATGAAGAAGGATAGAAGCACCGGTGTGAGCACGCTCGTCAGCTACCCGCTTGATAAATTCAATCGCTTCGATCTCTATAATAGTCTGTTCTACAACAAAATTGAATGGTATAGTTGGTACAACAACGAATGGCACATCGAGGATAAATACACAAGAGATGCCTGGGTTTATGCTCCTTCACTGTTTTACACTCACGATACTGCATTGTGGGGAATTACAGGACCAATAAAAGGATCGAGATTACAAACAGGTGTTCAGAAAAGTTTTGGGTCAAAGAATGATTATTTGAATATCTATGGCGACTTCCGTAAATATATCGCTTTCAGTCGTAATTACCAGCTTGCAGGAATGCTGAATTTGGGCTTCAGTACCGGTCTTGATAAGCAGGATTTTATAATGGGTGGCTACTATAATCTTCGTGGTTATCTGGACAAGGAATACCTTGGAAACAACATTGCTATCGGTAGTGTGGAATTCCGATATCCTTTCATTGAAGAACTGAAAATTGGTTTTCCTTTACCGATCTGGATCAGAAGTATCAGAGGAGCGATCTTTGCCGATGTCGGAAAAGTATGGGATACTTATGATGAGTTTAAAAATACTCATGATAATCCTATAAAGATTGGATATGGAATCGGCACTCGAATGAATCTTGGTTACTTCATTCTAAAATTTGACTGGGCGTGGAAAAGTACAAAAGGATTCGAGTCAGAACCCTCATTTTATTTCTCGCTCAATGCAGAATTTTAGAACTCATGAAAAATATTTTTCTGATTGGTGCAATACTTCTATTTCTTGGTTGTTCAAGTGTTTTTTTCCACAAAACTGAAGATTCTCAAAATAGAGAAGCGGCACTTCATAAAGATCTTAATAGTATTGATGAATTGATTCGTACTCATCAATTTAATAATGCAAAGAAAATTATCGATAAATATATACAAAATAATCCCTCTCGGATGAGCGGGTATGAGAAATTATTTTTTTTCTATAATGTTGCTGATATATCTCCTGATGACATAAAAAAAGATAAAGAAAAATATCTGGCTTATATTGATAAAAACTTGTTACAGGATAGTCTTTCAATGCAAGTTGAATATCTGTTTTTGATAACTCTTGAAGACTCTTCAGCAGTTTCAATACTCGATTCACTGATCCATTATTACCCCAACTGCTCAGTTACAACCGATAATGCGCAGGAGCAGGTCTTTGACTATGCGGTCATGAGAGACGATTCTGCACGAGCAGCAGGTTTGGAAGAATTCCTTATAATATATCCTGATAATAAATGGGCAGCCCTTGCATGGCGGTATTTGCTCTACTCGTATGACAACATAGAAGATGAAACAAAATTGGATTCAACCTTAAACGTAGTTGATGAAAGATACTCCAATGATCCGAGAATGCTCAATACTGTTGCCCGATATTATTTAGATATGAAGCAGAAGCTATCTGAATATGAAGAGAAAATGAAAGTAATGATCGATTCGATTAATTATGATGATTGGGACAAGAGTTTTTATTTCTATGGCGACAAATCCAGGGAAGAGCAAATGGCGACATATCGATTTACTCTTGCAGAGCTTCTATTTGAGCAGGAGAAATATAATAAAGCCTTGAAGGTTTTAAACGAAGTCCCGGAAGACCAGTTGCTGGCGCAGCATTTTTACCTCATGGGAAAGATTGAGATGACTGCCAAACAGAATGCATCAGCTTTTGATCATTTATTGAAAGCAGTAATAATGGGTGACGAACGTAACAAGTGGACTGCCCAAGCTGATTCCCTGTTGTATGAATTATATGATGACCTGTCGGATGGAGGAAGAGCATTTCGTCAGTTCGTGAACATATGGGCAAAGTATGATGCACCGCTCTACACTGATGTCACAGAAGAAGCAGGTTTAAAGTCATACAAAAAAAGCCGCATTGCTTGGGGAGATTATAATAATGACGGTTTTGATGATATCCTTTTAGATGGAAATGTGCTCCTGAAAAACAATACTGATGGCACTTTTACGGATGTAAGTGAAAGTGCAGAAATCTCTGCAGGAAGAACAAACGGCGGACTTTGGGCTGATATTGATAGAGATGGTAATCTTGATTTTTTTGCAAATTCATCAAGTACAGAAAAGAATGATATTTTGTGGAAAAATATGGGTGATGGAATTTTCAAAGATGTTACAGATAGCACACCTCTGGCAGATACTTTGCAGACTGAGGGCGCAGCCTGGGGCGATTATGACGGCGACCTTTTTCCGGATTTGTATTTAGCAAATTATGAACGCTGGCAGATAATTGAAAATGAGCCTGACTTTTTGTTTCATAATGAAGGGAATGGAAAATTTAAAAATGTGACAAAATCAAAAGGAACTATCCCTTCATTTAATGAGAATCAAGCAGGTAGAGGAGTTAATTGGGGAGATTACGATAATGATGGCTTTCTTGATATCTTTGTTTCAAATTATCGGTTGGATAAGAATTTTTTGTGGAAAAACATGAGAGGTAAGGGATTTGAAAATACGGCTGAAAAAACTGGAGTTGAGGGCAACTATGTGGAAGGCTGGTATGGACACACAATTGGCAGTGAGTGGGGAGATTTTGATAACGATGGAGATATGGACTTGATCTGTGCAAATCTTGCTCACCCGAGATATATTAAATTTTCTGATATGACACAACTCTTTGTAAATGATCTGAAAAAAAATAAATTCTATGATATTAGAGAAACAGCCGGCATTACCTATGACGAGTGCCACAGTGATCCTTCATGGGGAGATGTGAATGGCGATGGTTATCTCGATCTCTTCATAACCTCGATCTATCCAGATAGGAGGAGTTATCTCTATCTCAATAATGGAGATAAGACTTTCACGGATATTACCTATCTTGCTGGAGTCCGCATTTTCAATTCATGGGGTGCAGCATTTTCAGACTACGACAATGACGGAGATATTGATCTGCTCGTATGCAGCAATGAGGGAGTTCATCTATTCAGAAATGACACAACACCAAAAAATTGTCTCAAGGTGAAAGTAGTTGATAAAAACGGCACAACTCCTCTTATCGGAACCAGGATCGAAGTAATTCAAAATAACATGAAACAAATCCGTGAGATCGAGGGCGGAAAAGGAACAACAAATCAGCATAGTATGACACAGTATTTTGGATTTCCTGATAAAGATGTTGTTGATATAAAAGTTAGATTTTTGGATGGGAAAAAGATGTATTTGCAGAATAAGACAATAAATCAGATTATTAAGATAGTTTATAAATAATTCACAAAGTATGTGTTTAAATTTAAAATTCTTACAACAATTAAATAATGAAAAATAACTTATTTGTTTTTGGGGCAATTAATTCAAAGGATGTCACAGATATCCCGTTGGCATCAACGCATATATCACACCAAATATCATAAAATTACTACTGCCAGTCTCCATTTACATTTAACTTTGCAACATAACGGCGTTGTGGCTAAGGCGCAGCCCGAAACTACAACGCCATTATTTCAATTAACTTTTTATTTAGAAAAAACATTCAATTACAAACTACGCTACAGAACAAGATCGAAACAGAAAAACAAAACCAATAATTAAAAAAATGCCGAATGCGAAAAAGTTGTCTCTTCTATCCACTTGTTATACGGTTTTCCCTTTAATATGTTTTCCAGCTCTAATACCTTCAATTCCAGTATTGCCTAATAATAAAAAATTTACATCTTCAATTATTTCAGGCCACTTCCAATGTTTTCTTTCATTGATTCTAATATTTATTCTAGCTGCTTCATCGGGTTTTGCTGAGTTGTAAGGACTAAGTGATAAAAGATTTTAGTATTCTTTTTTATCAGTAACCAAGTATGCAATGGGATAATATTTAAATATTTGAAATAAACCAAAGTCGTCATATTTACCACGCACAGATGGCATTAATATATCTCTAATAATAATAGTTAGTTTGTAAGGGTATATCCAATAAAAAACATTGATATCCGCTGGAATGGGTTTGTTTACATCAAATATTATTTCTCTAACTTTCTCATCAAAATGAAAATCATCAATTTCATTTTTTGTTGCAAGCAAATGTCCTAATACGGCTCGAATTAATCTGTTAGGTTTAGTCTCAATGCTTATTATATCGGGAAACTCAAGTTTTGAAGTCAAGAATTTATTTGCATCCAATGCAAAAGAATTTAAAACCGTATCATATTCTCGTCCAATTTTACTATTACAGCATTCGCAAATAGTTGTAAACTTTACCCCATTTTGAGAGATAAAATATCTTTTATTTCCTAATTGATTAGTAAAAAAATCAAAAGCTTTTTTAATATCAACGGATTCTAATTTAATACCTCCTTGCGGTGGAACGTGGTCATCACTTAGCTTTTTATTAAATCCACAAATTTTACAAGTCCCATATACTTTATTTTTTCTGCGCGCCATTATTTTATTTTAACTTTTGTAATTAAATTATCTTATAATAACTGTTCAACATTTTTGCCACAATAAGAGTTAATAACTATATTTTTCTTGAATAGGCGTTTCCGCCAGTAAAGGAACTAGCAATCCAAGCCATTTGGCTGTTTGAAACATCATAAAGCTTAGTTTCAAATTCAGCCCAAGGTTTATTTAATGTGTATCCATATTGGTATGCCGTTTTGGATTTTTGTTTATAATTAGCCGTGTTACCATAGACATTAACATTCCCTTCTGTCTTTATTGTTGAACTAGTTTGGGGGACATAAACTTCACTTACACCGCTTTCACCAACAGGAATTGATATAAAAGCATCAATGTTATTTTTAAATAAAAGGTCAACTTTCGCTTCATTAGTTAATTCTCGCGTTGGTGGAAATTGTTTGAAGCTTTCTAAAGCAAATAAACCTACTTCAGAAAAAACTTCGGTCATTTTAGATTCTAAGTTTTTTTTATCTTCAAAGTCATTTGTATTTGCAACTATCAAGATGCTTTTAAAGTTTGCTTTCTGATAATCTGGGTCTTTGAATGAAGTCATTCTTGTTGAAGCACAACTGAATAAAAGAAAAATTATCAAAAGGATAATTAAATATTTTATTGATTTCATAATACCTGCGATTTTCTAAAATGTATAACGACAAAGCTCACCGGTGGCTATGGAGCGTAGCGGAATAACCGTCCATTGGAGAGCCTTTTTAGCATCTCCTGATCTTTTCAATTGACTCTGCCATCAAATCCTTATTACGTGTATTTTCTTCCAGCCTGTGTGCCCGTGTTAGACAAGAGATTGTGTTATCCCTGTCAATAAATCCAATTTCACCAACAGCCCAAGAAGACAAAAAACGAATAAAATGGTCATGGTGTGAGAGGAATTGAAGCAATCTGTGCAGGTTGCCTTGTTGATTTTCACCAAGAAGAGCAAGAGAATAAATGGCGCCAAGTTTAACCGAGTCGTCGGGATCACTGGCCAAGGCATTGAGAGCATGGATGATCTCAGGAGTTCTCTGGCCAAGTTTTCCCAATGTAATTGCCAAAAATCTTCTAACATCTTGGCTCTCATCATCATGAAGAGTCAGGAGTTGTGGTATCGCCTTGAAACCTTCAGACCCAAACTTTGCAATCTCGCACAAAGCTTCACCCCTAACTTTTGGGTCTAGGCTAGAAGCAGCCAGTAATAGTGCATCGATCGGTTCTTCTATAGAAGAGTGGAATTTCCGTAGAATCGTCCAGAATATATTATTTAGCCAATCATCTTTGGTTTTTGCTAAGGCAATCATCTTTGGGATTGCACATAGTGCATCATTTCCAAATTGGCTAAGTGTTTCCGCAGCATATCCACTTACATTATAGTCACTGGATTCCAATGCCGCCAATAAAGCGGGCAATGTAATTTCTTTCAAATGAACAGTAAGCCCTTGGTATTTTCCTATAGCACCACAAGCCACACGAGCCCAGTGATTATTTGTTTGGGAATCAACTAATATTGATTCATCTAAACAACATTCCAAAAGAGTAGCCAGAACAGGAACTGCATCATCGGGATTGCACCCATGCAGAGCAAGCATTTCAGCTGCCATGATTCTTGCCCATCCATCACCAGTATATATTGCGTTCCGAAGTGATTCTACCCATCCCCGATAGGTTGGTCCCATTTTTCGGAGTTCTATCCATGCGAGTTCTCGGTCTTTCCAATCTGAAGAGTCACCCATCTGCCTGATTAACTCAGAAATATGTGGGTCAGTAGTTAACCGTTCGATATCCTGAATTGCTCTTCGGGCTAAATTTGACGAGGTTTTTTGGAGTGCAAGCGTGCGAGCCTTTACAATCGCACCAATATGCTCTGTGTTTTTATTATCAGGCATATTTTACCCTTGAATCTTTGCCAGTTCGTTCCGGGCATCCTGAATCTCAGAGTCAATAGAAACCGACATTTCTGCAAGGATATCTCTACCAGCCAAATCCGCATCATGCACTTTGTCCATCAACACCTTGATGTCAGAAGTCATTATCTCGGAGATTTCCGCCTCGATTTCCGATATCCGTCTTTTGATTTGTGCTGTCGCTCGGATGGTTCTTACCAACTCAGCAGCGGTGCCTTCTCCTGATATGACCTCGGGGCTTTCCTGCCATTGATCAAGGATGTTCCGCATTTTGGTGATGTCTTTTTGTGCATAGGCTTCGTTCAATTCGGCCATCAGCCTTGTACGGAGATGACGAGACTTGTCGTCTGTCGCCTTATCGGGATGAATGATTGAAGCAATCTTCCGATACAGCCTCTTTGTATCCTCTGATTCTTCAGACTCCAGTGAGTCTGTTTGGGGTTCGATCTCGAAGCCCTCGTATTCATCAGAGGCATTTCTCGCCTGTGTTCGAGCTCTCACAGCTTCTTGGTTCAGATCATGATCTTGGGGCTTCCGTCTGGCTATTAACTCAGCGATCTGTGCCCGAAGTTCGTCAAGTTCAACGTACCTTTTACCAACTTTGGAATAGTAACACTGCTGAAACTGCGCAACAGTAAGTTTGAGTTCCTCAATACCGAGTTCTTTTTCGGCAAGAATGTCGGAAAGCCCCTCTAACTCAGCCTTCTTTTTTGCGAGTTCAGCTTCTTCTGGCGTATTAGTTTTTATCAATTCATTTCTCATTTCTCTATACCACTAACATCGTAATCAACTGCGAGACTCGCAGTATAATATCCTTATATCTTCGCATAATATCATTCACCCTAATATTTTTAAATTCTTAGGTTCAAGTTTTTATTGCAACAAACTTACAAAAAAGGATAAGTTTGTTGCAATAATGAAGAAGTATAAGAGATTAAAGAATGAAGATCGAGAGAAAATAAGTCAGTTATTATCACAAGGTA
>Ga0268282_1000458_pt1 | contig 20877 bp, 18 predicted proteins | sample saktaG_12_FD_190133 | JGI IMG/M metagenome (GOLD analysis project Ga0268282, IMG submission 190133) | Saline water microbial communities from Sakinaw Lake, British Columbia, Canada - sak_2011_5_24_120m | ecosystem: Environmental > Aquatic > Non-marine Saline and Alkaline > Saline ...
TAGGGGCGGACCCGCGTGTCCGCCCTTTCCCATCGACATCACGTTTTTCACCATTCACCATTTAAATCTTTCCCTAATACTGTTTTTCAATTCCATATTACGAACATCTTTTAGTTCGGGGTCATTTTTTACCAAATTAAACGCTTCCTCTCTTGCTTCTTCCATAATGGCAAAATCTTTAACAACGTCCCCGAATCTAAGTTCCGGAAGCCCGCTTTGACGCGTACCCAAAAATTCTCCGGGGCCTCTTATATCAAGATCTTTTTCGGCTATTTCAAATCCGTCATCTGTTTGAACTATCGCCGAAAGCCTTTCAGCCGAAACCTCAGACTCACCCCTGCTCATAAGAATGCAATATGACGCGTGCCGCCCGCGTCCAATACGCCCGCGAAGCTGATGAAGCTGAGCCAGTCCATATTTTTCGGCATGTTCCACCACCATAACGGTAACATTGGGAATATCCACTCCCACTTCTATTACCGTTGTCGCGACAAGAATATCAAATTTTTTATCTCGGAATCCGGCCATTATATCTTTTTTTTCGTCAGGAGCCATTCTTCCGTGAAGCAGAGCTAAACGCATATCGCTAAATATATCTTTTTGGAGATGCTGATGCATTTCCACCGCGGCGCGCGTTTCGGTGATATCTTTCGCGCTGATCTGAGGATACACGATAAACGCCTGCCGGCCTTTTTTTACTTCTTCGCGTATAAACTTATAAACAGCTTCCCTTTTATTTTCATCCAGACAGCACGTGGCGACCGCGGCGCGCGCGGATGGTTTTTCATTAAGAACGGACACATCCATGTCGCCGAAAACCGTAAGAGATAAAGAACGCGGTATCGGAGTCGCCGTCATAACCAGAAGATCCGGCATCACACCTTTACTCCTCAAGGCTTCACGCTGGCGAACACCAAACTTATGCTGTTCATCAATTATTACCAATCCCAATCTGCCGTATTCAACATCCTCCTGAAAAAGAGAGTGCGTACCGATAATAATATCCGATTCACCGAGAGAAATTTCTTTTTTTATTTCGGCTTTCGCCTTAGTCTCTATGCCGCTGATAAGAAGCCGCACGTTTATTCCAAGCGGCATAAAGATCTTACTGAACGTCACATAATGCTGGCGCGCTAAAACTTCCGTAGGCGCCATCACCGCGGTCTGATACTCGCTATCTGAGGCAATAAACGCCGAGCGCATCGCGACAACCGTTTTCCCGCTTCCGACATCACCCTGAAGAAGCCTGTGCATAGGTTTGCTTCCGGCCATATCCCGTTCTATCTCTTTAATACATTTTTTCTGCGCGTCCGTAAAACTGAAAGAAAATAATTTTTCGAAATCCGGAAGTATAACAGAATTTATTTTATGCGCTATCCCTTTTTTTCGTATTTTCCCGCGCTTCATAGCCATCGCGGTTTGTAAAACAAAAAACTCTTCAAAAACCAGGCGTTTATAGGCTCTTTCAAGATTCTCGCCGGAACGCGGGAAATGTATATTTTGTACGGCATACCTAAAATCCACCAGTTTTTTTCTAGCCCTTATCTGTGTAGGCAATAAATCCGCCGCGCTTTTTAAATACGTATCCAGCGCGTTTTTTATGATATTTCTCAAATATTTTTGGTTAAGATTTTCCGTCAGTGAATAGATCGGAACTATCCGGCCTATATTCAGAGAATCTTCAAGTTTCTTATTATCCAGAATCTCAAAAGTCGGATGGGTGATCTGAAGATGTTTCTGAAGTTCGATTTTGCCGTAAAGCGCGACTATTTGCCCGATTTCAAAAAACTTTTTCATAAAAGGCTGATTATACCACACGGCAAACAATTTTCTGCCGGCCGAGGTGATCACCATTTCAACTATACATTTGCCGGTTTTTGCCCTAAAAATCTCTATCCCCGTAATCTTCCCTATCGTCCCCTGAACAAGCCCCGGTCTAAGATCCTTTATCTCGACAATAAGGCTTCGATCTTCATACCGGCGCGGAAGATAATAAAAAAGGTCCCGCACCGTTTCAATCCCTATTTTCCCGAACAAATCCGACTTTCGGGGACCAACTCCCTTTATATACCTGATAGGTACTTTTTCTAAGGTCTTTTTCTCTTGCATAATCCTCTTCGTTATGATAGTATTCAAACTCAATTCAGCGTCCGGACGGGACTTTGTTATTATACGAAGTATGCTCTCCACTGTAAAGGATGAAGATAAAAACGAGAGGTGAGATAAATTATGTCAAAAGAGTGTTTTATTTGCGGAAAAAAACCTGTAAGCGGCAGATCGATCAGCCGCAGAGGTATGGCAAAAAGTAAAGGCGGCGTCGGTCAAAGAATAACCGGCACCACCCTGCGCCGTTTCAGCCCTAACCTGCAAGCAACCCATGCTTTAATTGACGGTAAAAAGAAAAAAATTAAAGTCTGCGCAAAATGCCTAAAAGCCGGCAAAGTTCAAAAAATAAACTAATCCGCTATAAATAACAAAATTTTACCGCTGTTTTACCCGTGAGGTGAAACAGCGGTGTTTCTACCCTTCGTGTAAGGCAAAATACCACAAGGGATATCTATATATCCGGCAAGAAATCTTTGGCTAAAAGTTGATATCTTTCTGCTTTAAGAAGCTTCGTGAGAAAATGAGAAAACCTTGTTGAAAGTGTCCCAGAATTCCAATAGATTAAAAAAATAGTTACTGGTTGGCATGTTTATACTGCGAGGTAAATGTCGCGGACGCGTTCGTAGAGTTCGCGGAGGTTTTGGGTTTGGCGGGTCATTTTGGGGAGAATTTTGAAAAGGCGGTTTTGTTTCATGTCGCGGAGTAATTCTATTGTTATTGGTTCGTTTGCGATTGAGTCGTAGAAGGATTTGATTCTTTCTAAGTCAACATTCAATGCGGCCATAAGTGAAAGAGTAATTGATTCAAAAACTGGAAGAATAGATTCTTTACCTGCTCGAGAATCGTCTATGCCCGTTATCCATGCTGTGCCCTTTAGTGAGTCGAATATGTTTGTGTCAATATTTATTTGGCTTCCTACTAAAAAGAGGTTGTTTGTATTGAATACAACGTTTGGATTTTCAGTTAAATTTTCTTTGATTCTTCTCATCAGTGTACCCTCTGAAGCACTGCCTCTTACACAGTGTAGATTTGGAAATAGTTCATCGCCTTTTTCATCGGTCATATTTTCAAGTTGATCGATAACTTTCCAAAGAGCGGCAATATCACCGGCTTGTTCTATCCCGCCTATGTCTGTGTCTATTGCAATCGCAAATTTTATATTAGGGTATTTTTGTAGCAATTGCAGTATATTATGTTTGAAAAGTTCCGCATTGTAGGTAATTTCAATATGTTTTGATGTCGAACAATCAACAAAAATTTCACGCATCAACATTGGGGAAGCATTTTGCGGTCTATGATCTTCTGTGAGCTGAACTACACCGAATCCTTTTTTGTACCAGTCGGGATCATACGCTTCTAATTCAAGAACCTTACTTTCGGGAATATCGGTCCCCACTTCGGATTTCATAACTTTTAACGTCAAAATTGGTGGAAGCCCCAGATCTTTCATGATATCGTCTAACTTAGACTCATAATGATGATAATACGCGCCAACAAAGCGCCGATATAAATACTCCCCTTTAAGTATAAGTAAATCCGATTGAACTAAATCTTTTTTGTCTTTTTCGGGTATTTCTACCCGGGAGTCCCCCTTCGAAAGCCAACCAGCCGAAACATAGCTTAATGACCCTGACGTTAATAAAGTTTTTAAATACCTGCCAAGACTACACTGTTTGTCATTGTCGGACTCTGCTAATCTTTCAAAAGTGCTACACAGGTCTTTTTCGGTTACATCACTAAAATAAGAGGGTGTTTCCTTAACATGTATTATAATTTTTAATTCACACTTTTGCCCTTCTGCATAACGGAAAAGAAAATTTATCAGATTTAAATCATTCAGCAACTCCTGTCCTACGTTGTCCGTAAACCAATCTAACCTTGCTACCCGCTTGTTAACAAATAGTTCGTTTAAAAATTTTATCGTTTTTTCAATCTCATTCACTAAAAGCGATTCGAAGATTTTCGGATTTCCCAAATCTGCCTGATTCCCTACAATGGAATTAATAAATAATGTTTTCAAGATTTCTTTCTCAGCAATCTCTGAGCTCACATCAATTTCCTGTTTTGTACGCATATGTAAAAAATCATTATAGGCCTTATCAACACCAGGGTCTTTGTTGCAAGCAAAAAAATCTATTTTATTTTTCCAATATCCTATAACCGACATAAGCCGATGCTGAAAAAAATGATACGCCAGATCCAAGGGAATATTGTCCCTCCAATTGCGGTATTTTTTCATCTTTTCATTCCAATAACTCGCATCTGGATAATTTTCCGGTAGCAACCCTATCGCTGCTTTTTCAAAATTCTCCACCTCTTTTTGAATCTGATCCAATTTACCGTTAATAATATTTTTTTCGTCATATCCTTCTTTTTGAGAGACTGTCTTTCTTACCACGGTTATCATCTTTAAAAGCATTTGTTTGATTTCCCTGTATGCCTCCATTTCCTTTCCATCACCTGTTTTGTCCCCGGTAGTCAAGGGCTTACCTAATAATTCATCGGGTATAGTTAAACTTTGCGATGTTGTCGGTAAATTAATAAAATCTCTAATATTCTTTTTGAGAGCCTTAACTTCTTCTCTGCCAAATACCGGAACCCGTAACTTAGAAATTACTGTCCTATGCTCATCTCTTCCGTCTTCTTTACCTATACCTTCATCAAGTTCTATCCCTTTTTCTGGTATGTTTTCATGGTATATGTACTGTGCCAGCCGCAAAATTGAGATCTCATGGAGATACTCTATTAATTGAGGCGTTAACCCGGTAAAAGCATCAGTTTCATTCTCTCGTCTAAATCCAACAAGATAATCTTCTTTGCCCTCCACGACAGCATTAAAAAGGTATAAATTATGGAGCAAATATTGTTGTAAATTTAGCAAATTCGTGAATGTCTTCTCAGCTTGTTCGTTGTATTTTGCATCTATCAAATTACGCTTTTCTAAATGTTTGTTTATTGCAAGCTGAAGAGCTTCGCTTACTTTTTCACGCACTGAAAGAATAAGTTCGGCTTTGTCGCCGTCAGGACATTCCTTCTCTGAACCAGGAATTCTATCCGGTAAGCTACTCAATAATTTAACAAGCGACGCTCCATTACCTATCGCACCCGACATGGTCTTTCTAGCAACATCTGTTTGTGCCACGCTTCTACCTGTACCCATATCGTTACTGACCCATGCGGGGGACAGATTTTCATAGGCAAAACTTAACTGCAATTGGCCAATTGAAAAAATGATCGCTAATGCGAATGAAATAATTTTTTTCATAATTGTGTCCATTGTAGCAAAATAAGACCGTTAGGGCAATGAAAATGTTGCTTGCTTTTGTATTCTTAATTTTGAAGGTTTATACCTATTACAGAAAATAATTACCTAAAAGAAGCAGAGATCCCGGCTCCCTTCGACAAGCTCCTCTCAACTTCGCTTCCCTCGGCTTTACTCGGGACAAGTGAGACAGGCAGGACAGGCAAGACCGGGATGGCAATATTGGTATGGTTATATTTTTACGTTTAGCCGCACACCTTGCCATCCCGGGCTTGTTGGCTCATACTACAGGAGCTACTCTGGTAGAGGAATTTTGGAACGAATGTTATAATATAAAGCGTTAGCCACCACCAACCTCGTAGGATAGTGGTTACGATTGGAGCAGAGAGTAAATGGTTTGTAGCAAGTTCAACCTCGTAGGTTGGTAGTGTTCTTTACTACCATCCTACGAGGTTGAACTTGGAGTATTTTGCTGGTCGTTCAAATAATAACCACAGCATAGAGCCAGCCCTGGTGACCCGGGATCGGTTATGTTCTATAAAATGGTCTAAACACACGAACGATACATATCTTTCGTAGTTTAAAATGTGCGATTAATTAACGTAATTGGTATTACTTTCCTACTGAAAGAATGCTTCCGAATATTTTTATAAGTTTATTTTTCACGTGTCTCATTTGTAAGTTCTTTCGTTTTGGTTAAAAATTCTTCGGCAAGTTTTAACATTTCGCCGGAGCCGAGTTCTGACCAGTCGTCGTAATAGTCGGCGTCTTCGCGCAATGCTTTACCTTTCTGTAAGGCTTCAACAAAGTATGCCGGCATTTTTCCGGTATCAACGTAAAGATGTTTTAGAGCGACAATCAAAAAATAATGACTTTTTTCACGGTAGTTTTTTTGATACAGAAGAGCTCGCGCGGAATGAAACATCGCGTAGTAACTTTGTATTGTCGCCCATTTGTATTTCTCTCGGGAAAAACCTTCTTTCCCGTCGGAAAGATCTTTTTCCGCGGTTTTAATTTCTTTTTGAACAAGGGCTTTCCCTTGTGAGAATTCTTTTATTCTCCCCCGTCTCAATCCTTCATCAAAGCTCATTTTCGCTTCTTTCCCATAAAACGATTCCTTGGATCGCTTGTTCGTAAAAGACCGAATCCGTTTTTTTCTTTTCCAAAAGTTCGACATTTGTACAAATAATCGACTGAATCTCTCTTTTGGTTTTTGCTTTTTTAATTTGCTCGATAACCGAACCTTTGCTTCGGCTTACGATTAACAAGTCTATATCGCTATCCGGAGTATTTTCTCCTCTACTGGATGAACCAAATAAAATTATTTTTGAACATATCGGTTTCAACTTTCTGAGCAAACAATTTAAAAGAGTAAGGGTTTCTATTATTTTGAGCTGTTTAACAATAAGATTTGCGCGCCTCAATTGGTAGAAGTATGCTTTTCCTCTTTTGTGACGGGAAATATAATCAGTTTCAACCAAATTCCGCAAAGCATAGTTAACCCCGGATTTACTTAGCCCCGTGGTCCGCTGGATTTCGGTTTCAAGAAAATCTTCCAACGGGTGGGATAAAAGAAAATGTAAAATTTTTTGCGAATTTGTGGATATGAGCACATCTTTTTTATTCATGTTCCTCCCATTATTTTGAACTATTATCCATTATTTTGGGTAGTTTTGTCAAGCGGTATCCCTTCATTAGCGGCGGGAATGACATCGTTTTTTTGAAAGTGCCCGTAATTTGTTACATTATCGGAAAAGACAATCCTCATTTATTATCCTCCTTCCGAACTTGTGGGTAATGGGTAGCGTTTAGACAGAAAACTATCGGCCGGCAGGATATTGCAAGTCTTTAATATTCAGCTGGATGGTATCATATCCGCCCCAACTGTTGATTGACGGCGCGTAGGCGAGATTGATAATGTCACCGGCTGAAGGTTTTGTGATTTTATTTTTCTTAAAAGTAATTGCCTCGCAGGTAAGATTCCCGCACCGAGCTAAGAACTTAAACCCGTTTTTGCCGAGATCCCGAGGTGTATTTTTTACTTCAAGACCTCTCGAACAAAAAACCGGCTCTCTATTGCCGGGACCGTGCGGCATCAACATTTCAATTTCATCTATAAATTTCGGCGTAATATACGAAAATGGAAGATCAAAATCAATTAAAAATTCAAGGCTTTCATTTTCATCCTCAAAACACTCAGGCGCAACCGAATTTATACTTTCCCTAAACGAATCTATTTTTTCTCTTTTTATTCTTATCCCGCAAGCGGCTTTATGCCCGCCGAAACCTATCAAATGTTCTCCCGCGCGGCTTATCGCTTCAAACAAATTAAAACCTTTTATTCCGCGCGCGGAACCTTTCCCCTCTTCCGCGCCGAGCGATATCAAAACTGCCGGCATATTATACGTTTCCGTCAAACGCGAAGCAACTATACCTATAACTCCGGCATGCCACGCCTCATCGGCAAGCACTATAATTTTATCTCTATCGGGATCTATTTCTTTTTCCACTCTCAGAAGCGCCTGCTCTAAGACACCCTTTTCAATATTCTGCCGAAGACGGTTTTCTTTATCAAGGATTTGGGCCAATTGATACGCTTCCTTAGGATCCTTACACATAAGAAGCTTGAGCGCTGTTTCCGCCGTTCCAAGTCGACCCATCGCGTTTATACGCGGAGCTAAAACAAAACCTATATGCCGGGAATTAAGTTTTTCCGGATCAATTCCCGAAACCTCCATTAAAGCCTTGAGGCCCGGTTTCGAGGTTATTCTTAACCGCCTAAGACCCTTTTTTACTAAAACTCGGTTTTCTCCGTTTAAGGGCACAACGTCCGCGACAGTTCCCAAAGCAACCAAGTCAAGATGATCATCCGCCGCGTCTTCCCTGCCTTTCATAAGAGCGCGCGCGAACTTATACGCCACGCCGACACCCGCTAACTGTTCGAAAGGATACTCGCAATCATCCTGATGCGGATTAATCGCGGCAAACGCCGCCGGACGCTTACCTCTTACTTCATGATGATCCGTTATAACAACATCCATTCCTAAATTATTCGCCGCGTCCACTTCCTCGCTTGAATTTATACCGCAATCAACCGTAACAATGAGACTAACACCTTTTTCAGCGAACCTGATTACGGCATTTTTGTCAAGCCCATACCCTTCCTCAAGCCGATTAGGTATAAAAGCTTCAAAATTAGCGCCTAATTTTTCGAACACATCCGCCAAAAGAGCGGTGGAGGTCACTCCATCAACGTCATAATCACCATAAATTAATATTTTTTCTTGTTCTTGAACCGCTTTTTTTACTCTTTCCACCGCACGCGCCATATCCTTCATGATATAAGGATCCGGACATAAAGAAATATCTCCAAAAAGAAACATATTTGCCGCGCCCGGCGTTTGAATTCCCCGATTTATCAAAATTTGAGCGACTACGGACGAGATCCCTAATTCAGAACTCAAAATCTGCTGTAATCGAGAATTTTTCTCGTGTACTTTCCATACTTTTTTGTTATTTGCCATCTCATCTCCGTTTCGTCAACATAAAAAAAAGCGAAGCCTGACCCACATAGTGAATTTGCTCCGAAAATATAAGCATACAATACGCCCTGCATGTTGTGTGATATTATAGGCTAATTACAAAACATTATCAACCGAAATATTGCTAAAATGTTTCGCCATAACCTCTTACGCACTTTACCCTTGACGTTCCGCTAAAATAAATCTATAATCAAATTCGGTAGTAGGGGCGCCGCTTGCCTGCGCCCGTAATAACATAAAATTATCAACAATCGGTCAAATTATAAAAAATCAATGGGACAACATACCGAATGAATATAATAATATCGAATTGGATCATTCCGTTATTATGCCTAATCATCTACACGGTATTATTGTTATCAACAAACGGGCGCAGGCAAGCGGCGCCCCTACGATATCTCAAATTATTCGATCATTTAAATCAAAATCTACCATGGAATACCTGACATATATTAAACAAAACAATTTAAATGTTTCCGGTAAAATCTGGCAACGATCATTTTATGACCATATAATAAGAAACGAAGAATCATTAAATAAAATTCGTGAATACATAATTAATAACCCCGCCCAGTGGGCAGAAGATGAGGAAAATCCAGATAATTTTGATAAAATGAAAACAGAAAAAATATATTCGGTGAAATAAATAATAAACGCGTAGGGGCGCCGCTTGCCCGCGCCCATAATGACATAAAATTATCAACAATCGGTCAAATTATTCGATCATTCAGACCAAAATCATACAATTAAACATATCACCCGTAACAAAAATTAATAATCAAATTATATAAATCAAAGGGCACGGCATGCCGTGCCCCTACGGGGTAATTGTCATAAAATTAACATCGATAAACGGGAGAACGCAAGGGGCCTGCCCTGCATTTTTTCAATCAATCTTCGGCTCAACGTGGACGTTAACATCTTTTACGTTCAGCATTTCACTCGAAATATTCTCTCTTATGATATCAGTTATTTTGTGGCCTTCTTCAACTGTCTTTTTGCCGTCAATTCCGACGATTATCTCCACGAAAAACTCTATTCCTGTTTTTCTTATCATTATTTTTTTTACTTCCAACACTCCATCGACAAGAGATGTGATATGTTGTATTTTTATATAAAATTCCTCAGGAGGAGCCGCGTCCATAAGTTCGTCATACGCGGCATGAAATGTTTCGATACCGATCTTAATAATAAATCCGGCTACAATTATCCCTGCCGCCGGATCCATAAAAGTGTATCCGAGTCTCGCTCCGGCAATTCCTATGACTGCCGCGATGGATGAAAGAGCGTCACTTCGATGATGATGGGCATCCGCCGCGAGTGAAACACTGTTTATCTTCTTCGCCGCGCGCAAAACCTGTTTATACATAATCTGTTTAACGATAATCGAAAGAAGCGCCGCGAATAAAGTAATAGCCGCGGGTTCGTTTATTTTTCCGGAGATTAAAATTTTTGCCGAGCTGTAAACAATGCTTATGCCCGTCAGAATAAGAACGATGGAAACAATTTTGGCCGCGACGGGTTCCGCTTTGCCGTGCCCGAAAGGATGATGTTCATCGGCAGGTTTTATCGCAATGTTAAAACCAATCAAAACGGCCACGCTTGTTAAAGCATCGCTGGCCGTATGAAACGCGTCCGCGAGAAGCGCCTGACTCCTGCCAAAAATACCGGCGCAGAATTTGACAATAAAAAGCAATAGGTTGCCCAGAATACCCATGCGCGCGTTCTTCTTGCCTATCCGATACCCCTGTTCATAAATCTGCGGCATATTTTTTTGTTGATGGCCGGTTGGTCTTCGGTTGTTGGAACCCGGCAACAACCTCGTAGGTTGGTAGTAAAGAGCACTACCAACCTACGAGGATGTTACCGAGCGATTCACCATTTATCGTTTATGGGCGCGCGCACGCGTCCGCCCCGACAAAGAACCGATCTTATCTTTTCTTCACGACTTTTCTTCCGGGCCAGTCTATCAGGAGGGGGCTGGCAATAAATATGGATGAATATGTACCAACAATGATACCAACAAGCAGTACAAAAGAAAAATCATTGATCACTTTTCCGCCGAAAATAAAAAGAGCCAAGACAACAAGCAAGGTCGTCAAAGACGTCAGCACCGTGCGTGAAAGAGTTTGGTTTATACTCGTATTTATTATCTCTTCCTGTCCGGCTTTACGCATCAGTTTACGGTCTTCCCTTATCCTGTCAAACAAAACTATCGTATCATTGATGGAATACCCCACTATCGTTAAAAGCGCCGCTATAACCGGTAGAGAAATTTCGCGGCCCGTAAGAGCGATCATCCCGAGCGAAACCAAAACATCATGTATCAACGCGATTATCGCGGTCGCGGCAAATTTAAACTCGAAGCGAAACGATATGTATATACAGATACCCAGCATCGCGAATATCAGAGCTTTTATTGCCGCGCGCCTAAGATCTTCTCCCACGGCGGGACCCACTTCTTCCACCCGCATAACTTCAAAAGAGCCTTCTCCGAATTCTTTGCCGAGAGCGTCTTCAATAACTTCACTTTTACCGCTTGAAGACCTTATTATGATCTCTTTACCTTCTCCGAATTTCTGAACCCCGGACTCCCCTAATTCGACATCCGAAAGAACTTCTCTGATCTTTTCCATCGGTACGACTTCCGTGAATCTGAACTGCTGTAAAGTTCCTCCCGTAAAATCAATACCATAATTTTTCTCTCCGCGAGCGAAGAAAAGAAACATACCTCCGGCAATAACTAAGATCGAAACAAGGTAGGCTATTTTACGAATCTTCACAAACTGGATATTCGGTTCTGAAAAAAACCTCAGCATCGGAAGACGCGTCATACGCGGATTAGCCAGCGTAATAAAATCAAAAACCACGCGAGTTACCACCAGGGATGTAAACATACTGGCAATAATACCAATGCTTAGTGTCGTCGCGAACCCTTTAACCGGACCGGTACCAAATTGAAACAATATGAGGGCTGTAATGAGCGTTGTAAGATTCGCGTCCAGAATGGTCCAGAAAGCTTTATCATATCCGGCGTGAATAGCGGCCCTAAGCGACTTTCCAAGCCTGGATTCTTCGCGTATCCTTTCAAAAATAAGCACGTTAGCATCAACAGCCATACCGATAGTGAGCACAAGCCCCGCTATACCGGGCAGAGTAAGTGTCGCGCCAAAATATGATAACGCTCCCGTAATAATCAAAATGTTCAAGACAAGCGCGAAATCCGCGATAACTCCCGCTAAAAGATAATATCCCGCCATAAAAAGAAGAACACATACCCCGCCGGCCATTATCGCTCTTATTCCCTTCGTGACAGAATCTTTACCTAATGCCGGTCCGACACTTCTCTCTTCAATAATTTTTACCGGCGCGGGCAAAGCGCCGGCTCGTAGAACTAAAGCGATATCTTTCGCTTCCTGAACTGAAAAATTACCGGTGATCTGCGCTCTTCCCGAAGGAATTCTCTCCCGTATTACCGGTGCCGTATGAACTTCACCATCAAGAACGATAGCTAAACGCCTGTTAATATTTTTAGCAGTCACATCAGCAAATTTGTCCGCGCCTTCAGCGTCAAATTCAATGGAAACATACGGCTGACCAAAACCCTGTTGGCTGAATTCCGCCCGCGCGTCAGTTAATCGATCCCCGACCAGAACGGCTTCAGTTCCAACAAGCAACATTTCTGTTTTTCCGTCACGGTTTTTCGCGTTTTTAATTTCATACCCCGCGACCTCTTCGCCTGACGTTATTTTTTTAAGAAGTTCGGGATCATCGCTTACAAGCTTAAACTCCAAATGCGCGGTTTTTCCTATAATAGCCTTCGCTCTCTCCCTGTCACTGATACCCGGAAGCTGAACGAGTAAACGGTTATTTCCCTGAAGTTGAATGACCGGCTCCAAAACACCAAACTGGTCAATTCTGTTCCTTATGACTTCAAGCGCTCTTCGAGGCGCGTCTTTAGCATCCTCCGGAGTCAACTTTGAAGTATCAACCTCTAAGATTAAGTGCATACCTCCCTGCAAATCAAGCCCAAGGTTGATCTTCCCTTCCTTGATCACCTTACCTCCCTCATCTTGAATATCTAAAGGAGGATATGAAAACCATATCGCCAGACCCGCGACGAGAACAATTAAAACGCTTTTCCATTTAAGCTTTTTCCACATATCTTTTTACATCCTTTCCAAAAATTGCAAGTTACAGGTTTCAGATTACAGGTTACAGGGGTCTGGTTTTTTCGCCGAAGGCGAATCCGCCTTCGGCGGAAAACTTGCAACCTGTAACTTGTAACCTATCTACTTCTTTTCGTCGTTTTTTTGACTCTTAAGCTTTGAGATAGAACTCTTCTGAATTTTTATCCTTGTATTGTCATCAACACGCAAAGTTACAACATCGTTCTGGATGTTGACTATTGTCCCGTACATCCCGCCCGCGGTAACAACTTCATCATTTTTCGACAGGTTCGAAAGCATTTGAACGTGCTCTTTCTGAGTCTTTTTCTGCGGACGTATGAGCAGAAAATAAAAAATAACAAAAATAATGGCAATCGGCATAAGCCCTATAAGCGAATTAGCCGTGCCGCCGGACGGCGCGGAACAAGTTTGCGCGAAAGCTAAAGTTAACATGTTTCCTCCCTTTTTTCGTTGATCGTTGGCTCGTTAATCGTTGGTTCGTTGATCGTTTGATAATCTAACAATCAACAAGCTGGCCATCAACAAACCAACGAACAAACCATCTCTATATTTCTCAATTACAACCTACGTTAAACCACCATTCTCGTAGGATAGTGGTGGCTCCACCAACCACTATCCTACGAGAATGGTGGTTGGTAGAATTACCGATTAACCATTTTTATACTTCTCAATAACCCTTTTCTTAAATTCTAAAAACACACCTTTTCTTATTGCCTCTCTTACAGCTCGTATAAGTGTAGCATAAAAATATATATTATGTAAAGACACCAATCGCAGGCCCAACATTTCATTAACATTGAAAAGATGCCTGATATATCCTTTAGTGTAATACTTGCAAGCAAAACAACCGCAGGACGTATCTATCGGTTCAAACTCTTCTTTAAACTTCGCGTTTTTGATCTGAATTTCCCCGGAAAAGGTTAATGCCTGCCCATTTCTGCCGTTACGCGTGGGAATTACACAATCAAACATATCAACACCGGAGGCAATCGCTTCAAGCATCTCAGGCAGAGAGCCTACTCCCATAAGATACTTCAATTTGTTTTCAGGCAGAAAAGAAACGGTATGATCCGTCACCTCACGCATAAGTTCCTCATTTTCACCCACGCCTATACCCCCAAGCGCGTATCCATCCATATCCATACCGGCTAATTCCAAAGCGCATTTTTTCCTTAGATCAAGATATGTGCTCCCCTGGACTATACCGAAAAGAGATGTTTCCCCTTCTCTTTCAACAAATTGTTTTTTGGATCTCCGGGCCCATTTCAATGTAAGTTCAACTGAATTCGACACATAATTTTTATCAGCAGGGTAATGAACACATTCATCAAGCGGCATTATAATATCACTACCGAGTGCCAGTTGTAAATCAATAACACTTTCCGGAGTAAAAAAATGTCTTGCCCCATCTATGTGGGATCTAAATTCAACGCCTTCAGAACTTATTTTGCGTAATTTCGCGAGACTGAACACCTGAAAACCGCCGCTGTCGGTCGTGATGGAACAAGGCCATCCCATAAATCGATGCAATCCTCCCGCCTTTTTTATAATGTTTTCCCCCGGACGAAGGTAAAGATGATAAGAATTCGAAATTATCATTTCCACACCCATGTCCGTCAACTCTTTACTTGAAATCGCTTTTACGGCCGCGCGAGTGGCAACCGGCATAAAAACAGGAGTCGACACCTCTCCATGTTTCGTTAATATTTTCCCGCACCGCGCGCGGGAAGTTTTATCTTTGCATTCAACAGAAAAATTCATAATTCACAGATACAGCTCTCTCTTTAATTTCCATTTTTCCCGCTTCGCAGGGGCGGACTTATGTGTCCGCCATTTTTTCACGTATCATGTTGTTTCAAATGTACAATTATTTTCCACGATTGGTATAAGAGCGCTCGCTCAAGGAGCCGCCCCTATGGGGTATTGGAGGGAACAAACTCTTTTACTGCAGGATTTTCTTTACCCGGCGAACCAACTCATCTGGACTAAAAGGTTTTGTGATATAATGTGTTACCCCGCAAGCCCGTGCCGTCATCTTCTCAATATCATCATCAAGACAAGTTAAAAAAATCTTAGGCACATCCTTGTATAAACCTTTATCTTTAAAGTCTTCGACTATATTAAATCCTGTTCTTTTCGGCATAAAGATATCGATTATCAATAGATCCGGATTATATTGATCAATATACTGCTCCGCTTTACTTGGATCCGAAAGCGTTTTAAACTCAAAACCTTCGGGTTCAAATATATCCTTAAGCGTACATAGAAAAACTTCATCATCGTCAATTGCAAGTATGATTTTACTCATGACGAATCCCCCCCGCTGTATATTGTATGTCCTAACCTATTTAACAATCTTATTTTACCACTTCTTTCAACATATTGTAAAGAGGTTTAACGCTACAGATTCCCGTTCCTTCGACAGGCTCCTCTCAACTTCGCTTCCCTCGGCTTTACTCGGGACAAGCGAGACAGGCAGGACAGGCAAGCCCAGGGCCTGGCTCATGCTGTGGTTATTATTAAAAACCACCAGCAAAATACTCCAAGTTCAACCTCGTAGGATGGTATAATGCGGGCACATGCAATGTGCCCCTACTACCAACCTACGAGGATGAACTTGCCATTCACGGGCGCGCGCACAGGCTCGCCCCTACACTTTATCGTAAACACCAACCTCGTAGGTTGGTGGTGGTTCCGCGCGCCACTATCCTACGAGGTTGGTGGCGGGCGGCTATACTATCAGCATCGCGTCACCATAGGAGAAAAACCTCAATTCAAGTTCAACAGCTCTCCTGTAGGCCCTAAATACAAATTCTCGTCCGGCAAAAGCGCTGACCAGCATGAGGAGAGTAGATTTCGGAAGGTGAAAATTGGTTATTATGCCATCCACTATTTTAAAATCGTATCCGGGGTAAATAAAAAGATTCGTCATTCCTTTTGACTCTTCCAATTTACCTTTTTCCCGCGCGGCGGATTCTAACACCCTGACAGAAGTGGTCCCTACCGCGAACACTCGAGAGCCCGAATTTTTTGCATGGTTGATAACTTCAACGGCTTTTTTATTTATTTCATACCATTCCGAATGCATTTTGTGATTCTCGATGTCTTGTTCAACAACCGGCGAAAAAGTTCCGTAACCGGTATGAAGCGTTACATATACTATCGAAACTCCTTTTCCGGAAAGGCGTTTGATAAGCTCTTTTGTAAAATGAAAACCGGCCGTCGGCGCCGCGGTAGCTCCGTCATTACACGCGTATACCGTCTGGTAATTCCGCGTGTCTTCCTTCTTATCCTCTCTTAAAATGTACGGAGGCAAAGGCACATGTCCTTCTTTAAACACCTCTTCCAAAGATCTGTTAAAACTTACAAAACGTCCGATCGGAGCTTTTTCAAGAACTCTGACTTTAATTCCATCGGCCAACTCGATCTCTTCATCTTGTTTAATACGTTTTGACGGCCGGATCAGCGCGTATAATTTTTCGGAGGCGGGATTCAGCAAAAAAATCTCAACTTTCCCTCCGGTTTTCCTTTTCCCTAAAAACCTAACAGGAAGAACACGTGTATCATTAAGAACTAAACAATCTCCGGAACAAAAATATTCCGCGATATCACAAAAAGTCTTTTCCCGAATGCTTTTTTCTTTTCGGTGTAAAACCATTAAACGAGACGAATCTCTCTGTCGTAAAGGTTCCTGCGCGATCAAATCTTTCGGCAATTTATAATTAAATTCTTCAAGTCTCAAGTTTTAAGTCCCAAGGTTCAAGCTACAGGCTTCAAGGTCAAGTTTCAAGCTACAAATTACAGGTTAGGGTGAGAGGAAGTTCCTTAACCTGAAGCTTGACTCCTATAATTTTACAATTTTCGCGCCGGGATAATACACCTTTAAAATCTTTTCACAGGTATACCGGCGTAAAGCTAAGTTTAGCGCTCCCCATTGACACATTCCTACCCCATGCCCCCATCCGTATCCGCTGAACAGATAGAAAAGCGGATATTTTTTAATGTGAAAATTCGCGCTTTTTAAAGATTTTCGGCCTACCGCGGCACGAAAATCTTCAGTTCCTATTTCAAATACCCTATTCCGAGATTTTACTACCACATATTTCAAACGGCCCGAATCATCCCGCCGGCCGGGAGAGATCTCTTCAACCGTCGAGATCGGATACCCTTCTTTTGTTAATTCTTCTACAAGTTTCTTCGCGGGCACTTTTACCTGCCACCTGAAATAAGGCGTCCATTTACACCAACCGCATCTAACACCCCGCAGTGGTAAAATTTGGTTTCCCCAAACCCTCTCGATATTCTGCGTATGTCCGCCGCACGAGGAATGAAAATATCCCGGCAGAATTTTTCCGTCATATTCAAGCACCCTTCCTTCTGTCGCCTTAACTGCCCTCGTGGTACGCCACTTTTCAGCGCTCTCGGCGCCATAAACCTGGGAAAAGGTATCATTCGTAAGATCATATTCTTTTTTTCCGCGCCGAAGACTTTCATAAACCGCGTAACTGCGCGAGGCTATAGCCTGCGCTTTTATCACTTCTAAAGGCCAGAGATAACTCACTTCCCGGGGCAAAACACCTTTAAGATAATCCTCTAAACCCAAGCTGTTAATTACACTAAGGCCGTTGTCCTTTTTAATTATATCTATGCACCCTCTATAGCGGATACCGTCAACTTCTATTAAACATTTTTTACGAGGTATAATACGAATCCTGTCAGAATTTAATTCCTGCCTGCCTATCCGTATGCCTCTATCGGCGGAACTCACTTCTTGCCGTTTGGAAATTTTTATATTTCTCTTCAGTAACCTTCCTGTTTCAGCATCCCTTATGTCGCATTTATTTTTCGCTTTTACAACCGTCTTTTCCGCGGCTTTCACAATTCGAACGCGCACAATAAACTTCTCCGGCGCGATAACGCGCGGGTTAAGCGGGTTAAACGGGACATAAAAAAACCTGAAAATCCCGATAGCCGCCATACAAATAAGCGCGATCTGAACAAACCTTCGATTCGGCATAATGAGTTTTATAAAAGCGCGGGTTTAGAACTCAAATTAAAATAGATTTTCGGGATAAATGCTTTTTTTACCCAAATATTCGCAAGCTTTATCCGTTAGTTCACGGCCCCGTGAAGTTCTTCTTAAAAATCCTATTTTCAAAAGATACGGTTCAATAACATCCTGAATTGTATCAATTTCTTCGTTAAGTGACGCGGCAATAGCTTCAATCCCTACAGGACCTTTTTTATACGTGGTAAATATAACTTCTAAAACTTTGCGTGAGATTCTGTCAAGCCCTTCAGAATCTATCCCGTGTGTGGTCAAGGCTAATACCGCCGTTTTGGCGGTAATTTTACCATCGGATTTCACTTCCGCCCAATCTCTCACCCTTCGTAAAAGACGATTAGCAATGCGCGGCGTACCCCTGGAACGAGCGGCAAGTTCCTTCGCGGCTTCGTCATCGATAAAAATATCCAATAGTTTCGCCGAACGTTTTATAATGCGGGTTAACTCTTCCGCCGAATAAAATTCAAGATGAAAAAACATCCCAAAGCGATCCCGAAGCGGAGCGCTTAAAAGTCCCGAACGCGTAGTCGCTCCTATAAGCGTAAACCGCTTTAGATTAAATTTTACGGTCTTGGCATACGGTCCTTTATCTACTAAAAAATCTATCTGAAAATTTTCCATAGCCGGATAAATAAACTCTTCCACAACTTTTGAAAGACGATGAATCTCATCTATAAAAAGAATATCCCCTTCTGAAAGATTCGTAAGGATCCCGATAAGGTCTCCGGCCCGATCAATGGCAGGACCGCTTGTCGCGGTAACTTTCCGTCCCTTTTCACTCGCGATAATATGCGCCAGAGACGTTTTTCCAAGCCCGGGAGGACCGGAAAAAAGCAGATGTTCCAACGGTTCATCTCTTTGCATAGATGCCTGAAGCGCGATTTCCATCGGCTCAACTACCGCCGCCTGCCCAATAAAATCTTTGAGCCGCTTAGGACGAAGAGACAAATTTAATATTACATCATCATCCGTTTCGTCTTCGCGAACGACTTTTTCAACTTCGTCAACAAATTTTTCCCGCCCGTCTTTTTCCATTTTACGCCTTTTTTTTAATCGTTCGAAATCGGAAGATGGTCTTTCCTCCGCCAAATACCATTATCGATTCAAGGGCGGACCGCATGTGTCTGCCCCCACGCTATCCACCCGGGGTCATTCTTCCCTTATACACTTCATTCAGCAGCTCTTCACTTGTTTTTAAATCCGGCCGGCGGCGGATAGCTTGCTGGATCATCTTTTCCGCTTCTTGACTCTTATATTGGAGCTGGAGAAGAACTTCAAAAGCTTCATATTTGACATTATTATATTTCTCATCAGGCTCACTGCCTTTCAGGTCCTGTATTAAACCGAATTTACCGACTTTTCCCTGTAATTTCGCGATTATTAAACGAGCTCTTTGCTGACCTATCCCCGGTAATTTTTTAAGAAAAGCGATGTCCCCCGAATCTATCGCGCCGGCTATCGCGGAAAAAGGTTCCGCCAGAGCCCTGCATGCCGCTTTAGGTCCGACCCCGGAAACTGAAATGAATTTTTCGAAAAATTCTTTCTCGATTTCGTTTGAAAACCCTATTAAAACCGGAATAGCTCGGGAAGGCTCCATTTGGTAATAATGATATGTAACCAGATCAATATTACGCTTCAGCAAGTTTCCGCCTTCGGTCTTAACGTTATCACTTTCACAATCTGTTTCCGCTCCATTTTTTATCACCTTCATAATAGCAAGAGGAACTAAAACTTCATAGCACAAATCACCCGCCCCGATAAAAAGAGCGCCGTCTTTTTCACCTTTTATAACCCCTGAGATCCGTGCGATCATAGTATTACCCTTCTCGTTTAGCCCCCATATAAACATAACTCATCGCGATCGCGAGAGCGTCACTCACATCAAAAGGTTCCGGAGTTTTTTTTAGTTTCAAAAGCTCCTTCACCATACTCTGAATTTGTTTTTTACTTGCTCTGCCGTTTCCGGTGACGGCTTTTTTTATATGTGTCGCGGAATAATTTACGAGCCTTATGGAATTAATACCGCACAACAAACACACAACGCCTCTGGCGTGCCCCATAAGAATGGATGTCGCGGGATGTTTATAATGGGAATAGATCTTTTCCAAAACAATAACAGAAGGCGTATGTGTTTTTATTATATCTTCAAGATTTTCATAAATAACGTATAAACGTTTTGAAATGCCCTGACTTTGGACAGTTTTGATAACTCCCGCTTCGATAAATGCCGCCCGGCCCGCGGACTCAGTCTCGACTATTCCGTATCCCGTCCTGATCAAACCCGGATCAATACCTAAAATTTTCATAATGCTCCATTGTTTTAGGTATTAAGTTCTAGTTTCTGTTTTTCCACCGGAGGCGGGTATTACCTAAAACCTAACAACTATACCGTTCCATAACCTACTCTTCTTCTATTGTTTTTAAAATTTCATCAGGAATATCAAAATTTGAATAAACATTCTGCACATCGTCATTATCTTCAAGCTCTTCCACAAGCGTTAAAAGTTTTTTTGCCGTTTCCGCGTCATCAACTTTAACCGTGTTTTTAGGAACCATGCTGAGTTCTCCTGACTCAAGTTTTACCTTTTTTTTAAGTAAACCCGAGCGGACTTTATCAAAATCCTGCAGGCGGCAAATAACTTGAAAAAAATCTTCGTCAGATGTAAGGTCCTCCGCGCCGGCTTCTAAGATCACGTTTAGAAGCTCTTCTTC
>Ga0268282_1000460_pt1 | contig 20849 bp, 25 predicted proteins | sample saktaG_12_FD_190133 | JGI IMG/M metagenome (GOLD analysis project Ga0268282, IMG submission 190133) | Saline water microbial communities from Sakinaw Lake, British Columbia, Canada - sak_2011_5_24_120m | ecosystem: Environmental > Aquatic > Non-marine Saline and Alkaline > Saline ...
TGTCTCGCTTTGTCTTGCCGTAGTTCTTTCGCAAAAGAACGTAAGCAGACCGCGCCGTATCTGCCTAAAGCAGAGGAGGTGGGTTTTAATTTTTTTCATCATTGTTTCGCAATTAATAATACTAAATTTTCTTCTTTTTCTCCTTTGCGATTAGGCCAAAAAACATTAACTTTGATCTTTTTCAACCCAGTATCAGAAGATGTTTTTTCTAAATTTGTATCCATATAATCAACTTCTACTTGATTTTCAAAAGCGTAAAAATGACTTTCGGAATCATTAGAAAATTTTTCTCTCTCACTAATTCCCTCTGATATATTATCATACCCTAACGCAATAGTTTCTTCCAATTTTCCTTGTGCGAGTGCCATCGCCATCGTTTCTTTTTCAGCATTGTAAGATAATTCTATTCCCATAGAAAAAGTTTGTGAAACAGCTGTAAGCGCGAGAGCCACAATCACTGCCGCAACCATCACCTCTATTAAAGTAAACCCTAAAACATTTTTTTCTTGCATACCTTTTTCCCTTGTCCTCCGTATCCGCCCAAGGCGGAGAAAGAGGATTATTGTTTCTTAACAAAGCCTGCTGGAGAAATTTCAACCACACATTGACTGCCTTTTTTGTTTTCTAAAACGATAGACCCAGCATCAGTGACAGAACCAAATGGCACAAACTTCACTTGAGAATCTTCTATCCCAACAATTTCTTTGATGAAGACATTTTTTTGTAGTTCTCTCTTTTGCACATCAAACTCTGTGACAACTCCGGGAGTTTCAGTATCTGGTTCTTGTCTGATGATCGTCCAATAATTTTGGTCTGTATTGATTTTTACGACATGATTGTATTGTTGAGAAACCGCTTCCTGCTGAGCCATCTTGAGAGATGAAACAAGTGTGTCGCATTCTACTCTTAAGCTAGCTGATTCAGAAAAATGACTTAAAGATGGAATACCTATTGCTAAAATGATTGCAAAAACTGCAATTACTGCCAGAAGTTCTATTACAGAAAATCCTAAAATATTTTTTTTATCTTGCATGAACAACATAGCTAAAATTAAATCGCTCCCATAAGAGAATACATTGGTTGAATCATCGCAAAAGCGAGAAAACCTACAGCACAAGCAATAACAATCATCAACGCTGGTTCTATAATAGATGACAAATTTTTCGTAAAATTATCTATGTCATCCTCATAAAAATCTGCTAGTTTAGCAAGAATACTCCCGGATGTTCCTGTTTCCTCCCCTATTTCCGCCATCTGCGTCACCAACAACGGATACAGTTCATCAAATTCTTGAAGCGCATCATGAAAATTTTTCCCTTTTTGTATTTCATCCGCCACTTTTTCAAGAGACATTTTATAATAGATATTTGGCAAAGTCTGCGCTGTTGATCTCAAAGATTCTGACAATGGAATACCTGCCTGAATTAAAGAACTCGCGATACGAGCAAATCTGGCAGAATTTATTTTCTTTACCATGTCACTTATTTTGGGAATTTTGAGAATAATAAGATGGAATATCTTCTTCCCGCGACTACAAGATAGAAAACATTTGAACATGATTCCCACAACGATAAGAAAGATTATAGCTACAACAGAATGGTTTTTCATCCATAAACTAACATTGATAAGTACTCTCGTTGAAAGAGGAAGAGTGACTCCTAACTCCATAAACATGTTTGCTAATTTAGGAATGACTAAAATCATCATAGCAATCCCCACCACCACCATTGCAAAAACAACCATCAACGGATAGGCCATAGCTCCCCTTATTTTTGCCATTAAAGAATGTTCTTTCTCTAAATGCTCTGCAAGCAAATCCAAAGTGCTATTAAGATTACCTCCCTTTTCACCTGCCTTGATGATGTTTATAAAAAGATGACCAAAAACTTTGTTATGCACTTCCATACTATCTGATAAACTTTTTCCTTTTTGAACATTGTCGGCAATATCTTTTATGATATCTTTAAGTCTTTCTGTGCGTGCTTGATGTTGTAAAATCCCCAGTGATCGTGGGAGAGTAATCCCTGCATCAACCATAACGGCCAAATGTCTAACAAAGAGCATTTTATCTTCTAACGTCACCCATGCAAATTTATCAAACCATTTTTCAAATTTAGATTTTTTATTTTGATTTACTTCTTTGAGAAGAGTGACTGAATATCCTTCTTTTTTTAACCTATCATAAACTTGCATTCTCTCATCTGAAGAAAATGTTCCATTTTTAATTTCTCCCAAATTATTTTTCGCGGTGTATTCAAATGTTTTATTCATCTTTTTGTTGTTCTTAATACTTCTTCAATAGTTGTGATTCCTTTAATGGCTTTAGCGATCCCATCTTCAAACATGGTCGTCATCCCTTCTTTGATTGCCTGATGTTCAATCTGATCTTCAGAAACCTTTCTCCCAATTAGTTCTTTTATTGTTTCCGAGACTTCCATGACTTCAAAAATTCCACACCTACCTTGAAATCCATCTGCACACTTATCGCACCCTGCACTTTTGTAGAATGTCGCTTCTTTAATCCCTCCACTTTTCAGTATTCCCTTTCTCTGTAATGACTTTTCCACTCGATCTAAATCATCATTCAATTCAAGCGCATCCATTGTCATTTTATCAAGTTTGTATTCTTGCCTGCAATTAGCACACAATCTTCGGACGAGTCTCTGTCCGATCAAAACATTTACAGAAGAAGCAATTAAAAATGGTTCTACTCCCATATCTATGAGACGCAACGGGGCACTCGCAGCATTATTAGTATGCAAAGTAGAAAATACCAGATGCCCTGTCATCGCTGAATGGACAGCAATTTCAGCAGTTTCATTGTCTCTAATTTCCCCCACCATTATGATGTCGGGGTCCTGCCTTAAAAGAGATCTTAAACCATTTGCAAAGGTAAACCCTATTTTAGCATTAACCTGCGTTTGATTTATTCGTGGCATTTTGTATTCTATCGGATCTTCTATTGTCGCAATATTGACTTTTATGGCATTGAGAATATCTATGATAGTATAGAGAGTTGTTGTTTTCCCAGACCCCGTCGGACCAGTTGAAAGAATCATCCCCGAAGCATTTTGTATGTTTCTATGAACTATTTCTAAAGTTTCCCCATCCAATCCCAACCCCTCAAATGTGAGTCCTTTTGATGATTCATTAAGCAAACGTAGGACAGCTTTTTCTCCACCAAAAACAGGAAGGATAGAAACTCTCAAAGCAATTTTCATATTCTCTGAATCAATTTTGAATCGTCCATCTTGCGGAAGTCTATGCTCATCAAGCTTCAATTGAGCAAGCACTTTAATCCTCGCTATTAGACCAAGCAACGCTTGTCTCGGAAGAGTCATTGCATCATGCAAAATGCCATCCACTCTGTATCTAATTATAACGCTTTCATTTTCTGGTTCAATGTGGATATCGCTCGCTCCCTCGGAAATTGCGTGATTTAGAATAGAATCCAGAACTTTTACAATTGGGAGGTCCTCCGCCATCTTTTGCAAATCTCCCTCCTGAGTAATATTTTTTCCCTGCTTGAGAATACTCTGAAATTCGGCTTGCAAACTTTTCTCATATTGCCCCAAAGCAAACTCAATCCCCTTTTCTGTTGTTAAACATGGGGCTATTTCCATGTGAGACTTTTTCTTAATAAAATCTATCGCTTGCAAATTATCGGGATCAACCATCCCAATTTTTAAAGTATTTTCATCACAAGCAAATGACACGATCCTATTTGTTCGTGCAACCTGTTCTGGAATAATAGAAAGGATTTTCTGATCTATCTTTTCTTTTTCCAAATCAACAAATGGAAAACCTAAAATATATGCCTCTAATTTTTTCAGCTCAATCTCGCTCATTACTCCAGATTCAATCAATTTCTGTTTCAAATCTTTACTTTCATTCTCTGCCTGTTTCGCAACTTTCTTGAGTTTCTCTTCTGTTAAAATTCCTGCATCTAAAATAAATGATTTTAATTTTTTTTCTTGAACTCTCATTCTATATTTACTTTAATATCTCTTGAACTTTGGAAACTATATTTTCCAAACTATAATTTGATTTTACCAAATAACAAACATTTTCTCCACTCGCCATTCTCCCAACATCAACATTCTCCTCTAAATTCGTTAGCACCATCACGGGAATTTTTTTTAGTTTTTTGCTCGCACGAATTTCCTCAAAAATCTTAAAACCATCCATTTTAGGCAGAATGATGTCTAATAATATCAAATCGGGAGCGGATGTTTTGCACTTCTGCAAACCTGTTTCCCCATCCAACGCACTCACAACTTTAAACCCTTCCTGTTGCAAAACTTCTGACAACGCCTTCTGAAGAGTAATTTCATCATCTATAATTAAAACTGTTTTTTTATTCATAATGTAAGACTTAGGAATTAAGAATTGAGAATTAAGAATACGGACAAAAACATCGCTCCTTAATACTCAATGCTTAATACTTATTTCTTGAATCTACTATATATCATATCGATTATTTATATACGACGACAGAACCCAACAAGCCAGTTTTCACTGAGTTATGTCAGCTGACTATCTAAACCGTCCACTTCAGATCGAATCGAGGCAGGTCGGATCGTCCCTTAATTTTTAATTCTCGTTACTACAATTACTTCTCGAATGGAAAGGCGCAATAGAACACCGTCCCTTTATCTTCCTCTGATGTAAACCAAATTTTTCCACCACTACTTTCAATAGCCGATCTCGCAATAAACAATCCTAATCCTGTTCCGATGACTTCATATTTTTTCACATTCGTGCTTCTAAAAAACTTCTTGAATACATCCTTCTGCTGGTCTTTAGGAATCCCTGCTCCATTGTCTTCAATCCTCAAAACAACATTATTCCTTAATCTTGATACAGAAATTTTAATCTCTCCCCTATTTCTTGAATACTTGACCGCATTGTCTATCAAATTCTGAATTGCCACTTTAATTCTACCCGGGTTAATCGTCACCATAGGTAAACCATCATCCACAGAAAGAGTTAACTGAACTCCCCGGATTTTAGCAATTAGATTGTACTCCTCCACAAGTTGCTGAACAATTTCTTCTAATGAAATCGTCCTTGCAACTCCTATCATCGTCCCCGTGTTAATTTTTGAAACATCCAAAAGATCGTTTAACAGTTTAATCATCCGCTTATCATTAATCTGAATACTTTCAATATATTCTTTTTGTTTCTCACTCAAATTTCCTATACGAGAATTCTCCAAAAGATCAGCCGCCCATCGAATGTTTCCAAGCGGAGCCCTTAATTGATGGCTGGCAATACTTACAAATTCTGATCTTATTTGATTAGCTTTAATAACTTTTTCAGCAGCTTTAATTAGAATCATGCCAATGGACATAACAGCAACATTTGTAACCGCCAAACTCAAAACAGTGAAAATTGGATCACCTAATCTGCTTGCAACAAAATATATCAAAATGGTTATTAAAATATCAAGGAAACCGATCAAAATAAAAAGGAACGATGGACATTCCCAAATACCAACACCATTCTCACGGCATTGTTGAACTAAATTCGCACTATCTAAAAACTTCCTCAAGAAAGATTTTTGCTTTTCTTCCCCCATAAATATGTTTTTATTTCTTCATTTGTTATTATACCATAAAATTGACGCGGGGGAAACAAGATGTTAGAATACATTGTGCATAATATACGGGGTGTAGCGTAGTGGCCTATCGCGCCTGTTTTGGGAACAGGAGAACCCGAGTTCAAATCTCGGCACCCCGACCAACCTACGCTCTGCGGAGCTTCGGCTGGCAGGCCAATTCCAAATATGCAATTTTCAACCATTCGTATTGTACTGCGAGCATCGTATAATGGCTATTACTTCAGCCTTCCAAGCTGAAGATACGGGTTCGATCCCCGTTGCTCGCTCTGTATATAAAAAGAATTCACAATTTAAATTGTGAATTCTTTTTATATAGCAAGTCATCTACAGAGTTAACTCTGTAGATTAATATATTTCTTATTCCGTCGTCGTCCGTCGTTATTGATAGATAGAGTGCGCTACAAGAGCCCTATATCTACCCGCGAAGAAACAATTTCCGCCGCAGTTAAGCCTGTAATGGCAAAATGAAATTTATTTTGCACTGTGGCGTAGAATATTTGGGCGTAATTTGTTTTTGGATTGTAGCCCGCGCTAGTGGCAAAACATCACGAACCTTTTGATAAAAATTGGCTTCCGATGTTCTAATTCTGCGAATTCTTTCTTCCCATTCTTCAAAGTAAGTTTTAGCCACACGACCTTCAGCCAATCGTTCGTCATCCATTACAAATCCTTTTACTATGTACTCCTTTAACTTCTGTGTTGCCCAAATACGAAATTGGGTGCCTCGCAATGATTTTACGCGGTAGCCGACGGATATAATGACATCTAAATTATAAAAATTGACGCCATATATTTTTCCGTCCTTGGCAGTATGCTGGAATTTCCGGCATACTGAATTTTCTGCTAATTCTCCCTCTTTAAATACATTTCCGATGTGTTCCGTGATAGTTTTCCTATCCTTATCAAAAAGCTCGGCCATTTGCTTTTGCGAAAGCCAAACGGTCTCATTTTTCATCCGCACCTCAATCTTAGTCTCGCCGTCCTCGGTTTTATAGATGATGACTTGGTTGTTTTGATCTTTGTTGGTCATAATTTTTACCCTTTGCGAATATTTTTGACGGTGATGTTGGTTTTTTGAGTTGGTTATTTAACATCCTGTAAATCTCTTAATTTTGTGCCTTTATATTTAAAATAATTTGCACCTGCATAAGCTCCGCTATTATTTAACTTTCTTTTTTGTCCATATTAAATTCACCAACAATTTTTTTCACTAATTCAAGAACTTTTTCTAGTGAAATATCAATTTTTTCATTTTTCTTAATTTCTATCTTTCTCTTTCCCTCTAAATTAATATCAACCGTTTTTGTTCCTTCTGAACTATTATAAAGACTGTCTATTAAAATTCCGTAATTTTCATATAGATCGTTGCTTTTACCCAAATCTTTATTGCTTTTTAAAACAACCCAGCTATCTAAAATTAAATTCATTTTCAGTACCCCTAAATAAGTTTCGCTCACATAGTTATCGTCTAACAACCAACCGACATTTTTGATGTGATCTCTTTCCCTGCTACTCAAATCCAATTCGTCAAAACTAATGTTTTTCAACACCCTTTTAGTGACGAGAATGTTGTTGATTCCTAAATAGTAAATCCTCAGGACATTTTTCATTTGTAAGTAAAAATTATGATTACCCTTTTTATTAATTTCGTCTACTAGATCAATGATCTTATTTAAATATTCTGTTAAGTCCATAGTTATAAAGTTAATGTTTATTAGATAACGAGCTAAGAATCGTCTTTATTTATCAATTGTCTTAAATCATCTTTCAGATTTTCAATTTCTCCTTTCATTATTTTTAGATCTTGTTTTTCTATATATTCTTTCTGTTCATTGACTATTTTAAAAAATTCAATATATGCATCTTCCTTATGATGATAGGCATCAAGAATAAAACCGGCGAAACTTACAAATAGAACAAACGATATCCCCATAACAATCAAGTTTAATGATTCGATTTTTTCGTTCAATCTTTTGGCTCCAATCTCTGCATTATTATCATTAGGAGTTTCTCTGTCACCCACTTCGGGATGTGAATTATCGTTTAAAAAATTATCCTTATTTTTTCTTTCCGTTTTTCTATTTTTAAACAATATTCCCTTTATTTTTTTTCTTTGTGAAATAATCCATACAATTAAACAAATCTCCAAAAAAAATCCAAACCACGTAAAAATTTCTATTAAAATATCCATTACTTTTGTGCTTTATGAATTAACTTTCTGTCCATATAAAATCTATCTCTCTATTTTTTTTCTTATGTCTAATAAAAATTCGTTTAAAAGTTTCTTTGCCATTTAGGTACGAACCTTGTCCGTAAATTCCATTTGGATCTTGATCAACACCTCTATTTGCTCCAAGTAACTCAAACTGCTCCGGTGAATACTTATCTAAAAAACTAATCGGCACGCCCATTACGCCGTCATAATCGCTCGGGATAGAATCAGTAAACGACACCTCTATCGCATCGTAATTATCATATTTATCATACGCTTTTTTGCCTTTAATTTCTTTATGTTTGCTGTATTTCAAATTTTCTTCCATTGTCATAAGCGGCAATGGCTGATGACGACGTCCGTGATCAAGATTGGTAAACCAACAAACATTTCTAAATTTTACTAAACCAGTTTCAGGAATATAAACTCCCTCTCCATTTGAGTATAGAACTCATCATTCTTTGCCCGCTTTGCATTTGTAAGATTTTTGTTTGCCATATTTTATTACTAATCCTCTACCCCCGGTTACAATACCACCAAGTAACCAAAAAGAAAAGCCCTATTTCATTAAAAAATACACATTAATTTATCCGCCTTGTATGCTCGCCTTGGGTGAGGGTGGAAATGCACATTTTATTTTAGAGATTCTGTATTGACTGAGCCACAAAAATTGCGTATATTATCTATGTAATTATAGCAATTAAATTATATGACTATGTCGCAAAATAAGCCTCCAATATATGAAGATAATAGGAAGCTCTCTCATTCACAGAACTTTTTCAAAAATGAAAAAGATGTTCATGAATTAATATCTATGACAGATATTTCTATTGATGATACCGTTATAGAAATTGGTCCAGGAACAGGAGTAATTACTAATGTTTTACTTAAAAAAGCTGGAAAAGTAATTGCCGTTGAACTTGATCAAATTCTTTATAATCAACTAAAAGCACGCTTTGAGGATAATCATAATTTGGTTTTATTAAATAAAAATTTTCTTGAATGGAAACCAAAAAACAAAGGAAAATACAAAATATTTTCAAACATCCCTTTTAATACTACTGCCGATATTATTAAATATATTATTGAAACAATTAACCCTATCCCAATTTCAACTTATTTGATTACACAAAAAGAAGCAGCCGAAAAATACATTTTGCAAAAAGATAATAAAAACTCTCTTTTATCTATAGTATATTATCCTATTTATGATATACAAATAATACAAAAAATTTCTAATCTTGTTTTTAAACCAAAGCCTCGTGTTTCCATAGTTTTATTATCAATTAAAAAAAGGATAAATCCTTTAATTAAATTTGAACACTATGCTCTATTTAGAGATTTTGTATCTTTTTGTTTTACTTCATGGAAAAAGGATATAATGGAAAATTTGATATATTTGCTTTCAAAAAAACAGGTATGTAATTTTAATAATCAGCGTCTTTTGAAAGACAAACCGTCACAACTTAATTTTGAAGAATGGATTTTAATTTTTAATTATTTTCGAGATAATTCTGATAAAAAAGGATTTAGTAATATTTTTGGATCATGGGAAAAAATTAAAAAACAACAACAGAATTTATCTAAACGATATAGGAGCACGAATTTTATAAAGAAAAAATAATTATTGAATTATGTCTTCTATTGTATTGATCAACTTTTCAAAATCTTGTGTAGATTCTATATTATTAAAATGAATAAAATTATTTCTGTCTATATTTTCCTTAACTAATAAATCGTTGTCTCCGATCATTATCAACGGTTTACCAATATCTAACGCTAACCCAATTTCACTTAATGTTCCATATTTTCCAGTAAAAGCTAAAATACAATCTGCTGACCAAATTAAAACATTCATAAACGATAGATCAAGAGACGTCGCGATAACATAATCAATATATTTATTTGCCGTTTGTTTATCATTGCCTTTGATGATAGCAATCGTAGTACCCTTAACAGATTTGACCCCCTTGCACACAGATTCCATAATACCATCCTCTCCTCCAGTTGCTACTGTATAACCATGTTTAGCCAATACAATACCTATCTTTTCTGATATCAACTTGGCTTCTGCTGTTGTATTATGATTGTGTCCACCAATAACGCCTATGACTTTTTTGAAATTCTTTTTCTCCATTTTATTTGATTTATAATCTTATAGACTCTATTAACAGTAACGGAGTCTTTTATTTTCTCGAGATTCGAACACCCTGTCTCAAAGTGAATACAATTTCCTATATTTTGTTTGACTCCATCACACTTTACAGTAGATTCTACTGAATAAAAATTGTCACCTAAGCTACCCCAAATTATTGGATCCGTACTAAAATATAATCCAACTGTAGGAATATTGAGAGCACTAGCAAGATGAATAGCAAAAGTATCGTTAGAAACAATTACATCTTGCTCGGAAAATAAATGCATTATTTTTACTAAATCTTTAGAAATAGAAAAGCTAATATGGTTATTCTTACATCTTTTGATGACTTTATCAACAATAAAACTCATACTTTTTTGCTCTTCTGGCGTAACTCCGCCAATAAAAGACAATGAGATCAATGATTGATCTTTGCATATTTTGTCTGAAAGTTCGACCCATTTATTAGAATCCCATCGTTTAGATTTTTGACTTGAACCGACATAAAAAAGTATTTTGGGGTATGGAGCGTTATTATTTGATTTTTTACTTATCCAATGCGGTTCAAATTTGCCAATATCACACCCTAGCCGTTCCAGCATTTGTAATGAATCATCAATGATATTCTTATTGATTTTTCTCTTAAAAATTTCATCAAAATCTAAATTCCAACACTTAATTCTATCCTTATATTTTTTCTTAAAAGCAAAATAATTTTTATCGTAATTTGGCCCCTCATTTCGAAAATTTATAATGGTATCAATATTATTTTCTTCAATAAATTTAATAATCGCTGACCATTTATTTTTAGGGAAGCTTCTCCAGCTTCTGTCAAAAGAATTTTCTAAATTATCTATTTTAGCTTTTTCTTTAAAATACTTGATTGCGAGGAATGGATTATCTACATAATAATATTTAACCCTTGGGAATGATTGTTCTAATATTTTTAATAACGGGATGACCATTAAACCGTTTCCAATACCGATATGATTTACTATTAAAGCTTTTTTCATTTTTTTCTATTGTTGAAAGAGCTTAAATAATATGAATAATAAATTTCTGCTGATTTTTCCAAAGATAAATTATTTTGTACAAATTTTCTAGGTTTATATTTATCTTTATCGTTCCAAAATTTATCAAAAGTATCTTTGTAATTAAAAATTTTTGCAAATCGCAAGCCACACTTATCGGAAAACTGCGGAACTGAAGTAGATTTAACGGGTTTTTCTGAAAAAATTTCCCACATAGGATCCACCCAATATCCGGGATCCCAAGCAAGCACTGGTACATTCATAGACAACGCCTCTTGATAAGCCATACCCTGTGTTTCATGCTCACAAAGAAATATCATAGTTCTACTACGTTTTAATAAATCCATATATTGTTCATGAGAAATATTCCCATAATTCAAAATATAATAATTAAACCCTCTATTGTCTAAATCTGCTTTTATCGGATCTAATAATAATTGTTGCTTTACGTTTTTTGTCCATCTTAATTTGTTATATATTAAAACATCAATATCTTTATGAGACTTTTTTGCATCTATCCATTTATCAATTTCTATTCCCGCATACCATAAAGCACATTTATTACCATAAAAAGGTTTAAATACATCAAGAAGCCATTGGCAAGTAAAAAGATATTTATCAAATCTTTTGTCTTTCATTAAATTAGGGTTTAAACGAGGATGGTCATACATACTTGGTCCCAATATAACAGGATTTGGTAAATCCCAATTTTTCAATGCGATAGACGTACCGACAAGCCCAACTGGATAATCTGGATTTTGTTTTGCTAAATTAAAATTGTTTTCAACGACATTAAATCCTTTGATTTTTAAACCTTTAACTAGCCTTAGATACCATGAATAAAATCCAGAGATAGTCCTATTTGAATTAGCATCAGGAAAATCATATTGATGTTTTCTATAGAATAGTAAAACGTCGTTTTTGATGTCTAGTTGATTCATAAATTATTTATCTTTTGGATGGATTAAATTTTCCTCTACACTTGTTGATAATTTTCTTTCGGACTTATAACATTTATAGTAATCTGTATTTAATTGATCGTACTTATCCCAATCAATCTTTTTTAATGCACTCTTTATCTCATTAGGTAATTTGAATGGGATCTCTTTTATATAACAACTTAAATCTTTTTCAGTAATTCTTTCGGGGAGAAAATGTAAAGCATAATTTGGGTATGGACTTAATTTATAATATTTGAGGTGAAAATGAAACGCTCCATTTGTACAATATGTTTTTGAAGTTGAATTAATAATTGGGTGACTACCATCATTAAATAATCTCTCAAACTTTTTATTTTTCTTTATTACTCGTGTATGCGGGTCAATGAGATCGACATCATTAATTTTTGTCTTCCAAAAATGAAGATATTGATTTTCTGAATATAAATGCCATGTGGTAAAACAAATTGAATCATATCTATTATCTGACATCTTCTCAAGAATCAGATCCTTGAGCAAAGATGATATAAGTTCATCACCATCAATAAGTATAAGAATATCACAATTCAATTTTTCAAATGCTGTGCGAATAATATAATTTCTTATTATCATTTCTCCCCTATCAAAAACGGGGTTTTTGTTTGTACTTTGCTCAACTATTAGTAATGTCTGGGCATACTTTTTAGCTAATTCAACAGTTTTATCAGATGAATTGTCATCATACAAATAAATCCCGTCCACCCATGAAAGATTTGACATCAAAGATTTCATAAATATCTCGGTATTTTTTACCATTATAGCAACACCTATCTTCATAAATTATCCATAGAGCTTAATAATTGCTTGTTTATCATTTAGATATCCATTAATAATTACCATTGAAAGATACTCAGCGTTATAAATTTTAAAATTAAAGGCTTTGAAATCATCCTTATTCCAAACAGATCTGTGTGCTTCATTCTCTTTATTGTTTACCGCATACTGCACATATTTTTTGGGATAAACTACAATTATTTTCTTTGCTCGATATACAAGATAATTTAATAAATCTATTCCTTCCGATTTTAATAAATGTTCAATTATATCACCAATAATAACTACGTCAGCTATGGCATCGGATTTTTTGCTGATATAATCCATAATATTCCCTAAAATTATTTCATTATATGTTTCGGAAAGATGAAATTTATTGATATACTCGGAATCGATTTCGATTCCTTTTAATTGTGCATTTGGATAAATTTTTCTAATAATTTTCCCATACTTTCCAGCTCCTACGCCAATGTCAAAATAGCTAATATAACCCCATTTTTGTATGAATTTTTCAATTTTTTTATCAAAAAATGTTGCAGAATATGGCATCATGCAGATAATAACACCTTACTTTGTAAAAAGCAACCGAAGCAAAACAAAAAAGAATTCACAATTTAAATTGTGAATTCTTTTTTCCTTGACTTGTCCAACCATCTCACTATACTTATATCATCACTCAAAAAAAATATGAACATCATTGAGGTACAAAATCTAACAAAAAAATTTGGTGATTTGGTGGCTGTTGATCACATCTCCTTTGAAGTAAAAAAGGGAGAAATTTTTGGATTCCTTGGACCCAACGGAGCAGGAAAATCAACAACTATTAATATACTCTCAACAATTCTCCCGCCAACAGACGGAGATGTTTTTGTAAATCAATGTAATGTTTCTTCTCAAAAAAATGAAACACGGAAATCTATTGGGCTTGTTTTTCAAGACCCATCATTAGATGATCGCCTTACAGCAGAAGAAAACTTGCGATTCCATGCAAAATTGTATGGAGTTCCAAAAGATGAATTCAAAAAAAGAAAAGAAGAAACTTTGCGATTGGTGGACTTATGGGAAAGAAAAGATGAGACGATAAAAAATTATTCAGGAGGAATGAAAAGAAGATTGGAAATAGCACGTGGGCTTATTCATTATCCAGCCGTTCTCTTCTTGGATGAACCAACCATCGGACTTGATCCACAGACACGAACTCATTTATGGAATTACATTTTGAAACTGAAACGTGAAAAAGAAATGACGATATTCATGACCACGCATTATATGAATGAAGCTGAAAACTGTGATAGGATTGCCATTATTGATCATGGGAAAATAATAGCACTTGATACTCCAAACAATCTCAAGATGCAAGTTGGCGGAGATGTTATCAGAATGAAAAGTAGTGACAAAAATTCATTGAAAAAAGAAATTGAGAAAAAATATAGCGTGCAAGTCAATGAAGAAAATGACGCTTTGCGAATAGAAGTAAAAAACGGCGACCAATTTCTCCCTCGCCTCTTTAACGATTTGACCACAAAAATTGATGCTATTGAACTAAGAAAACCGACATTAGATGATGTGTTTTTACATTTCACTGGGCATGCTATCCGTGAAGAAGAAGCCTCCAACAAAGACCGAATGCGCCAGCAGATGCGTATGCGAAGGAGACATTAATTTAATTAAAATTTGTATGCAATTTATTCAAACAATTTACACAATTTGGCAAAGAGAAATTATCCGCTATTGGAGAGACAAAGCGAGAATTATCTCTACCATTTTTATGCCACTGATGTTTCTTTTTGTTTTCGGATCTGGATTAAGTAAAACTCTTGCGATGGGAAATTTTGGAGTTGATTTTGTGCAATTTATGTATCCGGGAATTGTTGCAATGAGCGTTATGAGCGTTGCTTTCTTCTCCACCGTCTCCACTGTTTGGGATAGAGAATTTGGTTTTCTCAAAGAAATTTTAGTAGCACCCGTCTCCCGCGTAGCGGTCGCATTAGGAAAAACATTGGGAGCAACGACCATCGCCTCAATCCAAGCATTACTTCTTCTAATCCTCGCTCCACTCATCGGAGTAAAAATTAGTTTTCTTACCATCCCACAACTTATCGTTTTCATGCTTTTGCTCGCTTTCGCCATCTCTGGAATGGGACTATTGATCTCCTCTCTTATGAAAACAACCGAGAGTTTCGGCCTCGTAATGCAAGTTCTGATTTTCCCGATGTTCTTTATCTCCGGCGCCTTCTTTCCGCTCACCGCTGTTCCAATATGGATGCGTGCTCTTTCATACATAAACCCATTGACTTATGGTGTTGATGCAATGAGACAAATCCTTCTGGGAGGTCAAGTCAATTCAAATGCTCTTAGTCGTCTTTCTTTACTTAACACATCTATCAATGCCCTATTCCTCGTTGGTTTTTCCGCAGTAATGGTAGGCGCCGCAGTCTGGGCATTCAACAAAAAGACCTAATTTAATTCTTGTAAATAAAAAATACCACATCATCCGATGTGGTATTTTTTTAGTGTCAAGTCCGCTTTACACTGATTTTTATTTTTGATTTTTAGGCTTACCTTAGCCATTTACAGTGGACTGTTGGCATTAGAATTTTTGGATTCAACGAAAGAGAGCCATTCCATCGCCCTTTTAGTTCATCAATTTGAGCGATTTTTAAAATCACCTCATTTGAAAGCTTTATTCTTTTGTTGAGTCTATCTTTTATCATATATTTTCAAATATATCCAATTGTATACGATTAGTCAAATTTATTTCCTCCCCCATCCTACAGACTTGCTATAAATTACATTAGTAAAAAATATTTCAAAGGTATTTTGACAGCATTTGCCTCTTCATTATATTCAAGAACTTCAGCCTGTTCCGAGATGATTATCCCATAAGAAGAATTTATTTTTTTAGCTGTCTGCACAATCTGTTTGTATTCTTTTTTATTAGCACCCACTTCTACTGCAATTTTCTTCCCTTCGGTTATTATAATAAAATCAGCTCCGCCCTTGGCACTATCATAAGTAATAGAGAAAGAAGGTTTTTTATCGCATAAACGATAAAAATACATCCCCACTAAATCCTCTAAAATTTTCCCTCGCGCATTTTGCCCACTAATAGTATTACCTATTGTTTTATAATACATAGCACGAAACGCTGGAGATGAAAAAAGATACTTAGATGGTTTTTGTGTAATTTGCTTAAAATGTGATCCTTGGGGATAAATACGATGTAGAATCTCTGTTTGTTCAAGTACAGAAAAAATCTCAGCAATTTTTGGACGAGAAATACCAAATTTTTCAGCCAATGTTGTAAAATTTAAAGCATCCATATCAGCCACCGCATATAAAATAGCAGAAATTTTTGATATAATTTCAGAAGACAAACCACGCATTTGGGGAATATCTTTATTTACAACTCGTTCAAGAGATCTATTGATTTGATCATATACAAGAGCTTCGTTTTCCAAAGCAATCATAAATGGCAAAGAACCATAATAAAAATAATTTTCAAAATCCAAACGACTAATTCCCATATAATATCTATTAATTTTCTCTTCTTGCCTCTTTAAGTCATCGTAAACATCTTTAGCATTTTTACTTAAAAAAATAATTTCCTGCAATTTTTTTGCGAGATTTTTAGTCTCGTATTTATTATGTTTAATTTTTATAAATTCAGTAAATGAAAGAGGGTAAATTTTTTCATAAATAGCACGCCGAGCAATATCTGGATTGCTATTTATCAACGCAGCAGCTGATCCAGTTGAAAAAATAAAAGTTTTATTAGAACTGTCATAAACTGTTTTAAGAGTTATCCCCCATTTCTCATCATATTGCACTTCATCTAAAAATAGAAATAATGGTTTATCTAAATTCACAATCGGACGCCCGATAATTTCTTCAAAAACTTTTATTACTTCATTTATATTGCTTCCGAGTGTTTGTGTTATTTCGTCAACCGAAAGAACTAAAAAATATCCATCAATATTTTTCTTAGAGTGATACAACTGATGCATAATTGTTGTCTTCCCCGCTCCTCGCAAACCAGTAAGTGCTATCCAACGATAAGATGCATTACCAGAAATAAATTGATCTAAATGTGATTGTATTCTAACAAAGATATTTCTGTTCGGTCTCTTTTGATTCTGCTCGTCAAAAACATAAGCTTGCGATCTAAAATCCGCTTGAGCAATTTGATCATTTATATATTCTTTTATCTTTTGCTTCTTTAAATCCATAGTTTTTCTTTAATTTTAGCGTTAACTATACTTTACGCTCAATCTCTTTTAGTGTCAAGTCCGCTTTACACTGATTTTTATTTTTGATTTTTAGGCTTACTTTAGCCATTTTTTGATACATTTTATAGATTACAATTTTGATTTATCGTCATTTAATCCCCCGCCCGTCCCGTCGCAACTGATAGCTGTCTGCCCGCAGGCTAACGCAACTGATAACTGTTAACTGAAAACTGAAAATTGATTAGCTCCAGTCTTCAATAATAATTTTCTTTCCGCTTTTTTTAACAATTACTTTTTGCGAGTATTTTAATCGTTATCTTTGCAGTTAATCGCAATTATCCTTTTCCATCCATCCACATTTTTGAAATCATTTTTATTTAATTTTTCTGCTATACGCCAATTGCCTTTATATATTTTTTTAGTGATATTCAATGCTTCAGAAATATTATTTATTATGCCTATTAATATATTTCTTTTGTATTTAAAAAATTGCCAAATTGTCGTATCAATTAAGTAAATTTTATTATAACATTCTACCGCCAAAATATCATGGCATTTTTCTTTTCTATTAAAGACTTTCTTGCCTTGTAAAATAAAAACTTTAGTGCTTGGCTGTTTTTGTAAAATCCAGCAACCGACTAAACGAGACATTTCGCTACAATTATCTTTCGCCAATAAATAAAGTGGTTTATTATTATATTTTCTTAATAGATTGACGACCTTTTCCTGAATTTGTTTTATGAGTTTTTTAGTCATGTGTTTCGCCTTGTATACTCGCCTTGGGCGAGAATGGAAATGTGCATTAAAATGTGCATTTTATTTTTTAATTACTCGCCGACCGCGCGCCGCCTTTAGCTTTTTTAATCCGCCGTGGCGGAAATACCTATTTTTATTATATCGTGTTTTTGGTTTGGGTTGGGGGTAATAAATTTCGTATTTCGTATTATGATTGAGATAATTTAGCAATTGCTTTAACGTGTTCCCAAGAAATACCCATAAAAATATTTGCATTAGTTTTTAATGGACCGTTAGACACGACACCAAGAACTTTTCTATGATCATTTTCTACAACTATTGGAGACCCACTAAACCCGCCGACAACAGGACCCATTATTCTAATTTCTTTTCTGGTCACACTTTTACATAATTCGACACCGACTACCCCATTTGAATAAGTTGGATCATGCCTTTGATTAAGTAGTTGTGTACCATATGGATACCCAGCATATGCAACTTTTGTTGATACTGGCGAATTTTGATTAACAATTTCGAGACCTGTTAAAAATTCATTATCTAAGATAGTTTTAAACGCTTCGTCAGTTATGTTTGGATTTTTTTTAAACCTTAAGGTTGCCAAATCGTGAGCAAAATCTATACAGTCAATAGAAACTGCACTATATTTCTCTAGTCGCCCCATAACCAACATTCCCGATATTTCAACAGGTGAATTAATAAAATCTTGTATAACATGTGCGCATGTTATAATAGTTCTATACTCTTTCAAAAGAAAAGCTGTCCCTTTAATTTCTAATTGGGGAGGAAGAAACCCTTGTTGATTCTGATTAAATCTTGGTTTAATTAAACCAATCGCACGTACAGCATCTATTACCGGCGGTTTATCATTTTTTGATAAAAGATTTTGATCTTCCATATTTTTTTCCACTTTTATTTATTAATTTAATTCACAATTTAAATTGTGAATTGTTTTGGGTTGGTTTATATAACTTTAATATGATGAGTATGATTCACCCCCCTTGCATCATTGAAATCAGTTTATTTAATATCGGCACAGTAGATCTTTTATAGTCTAATAATTTTTTAGGAAAAACTTTATCATATTCCGTAAATTCTCTTCGTTTTTTTCTATGAATATATTTATTCTCAAATTCTTTTTTACACCATTGAGAATTTTTCTTTTTCGGTTTTTTATCAACAATCGTCATCAACAAATATTCTAGACAGGGAGTATTTTCCAATAACAATATGTTCCTAACCTTAGCTTCTTTTCTGGCTTGAATCATTTCATTTTTAGGTTTATCATTATCAAACATTACTACTTTTTTGCCAAAAGCTCCTGGAATTTTATCGGAATCAACAACTATATTTTGTGCATTTCCTCCTCTCCCCTTTTTTACAGTGACTGCTATGCCACTATCATAAGCATACAATTTCCTTAAATGTTTTAAAAACATTTCTTCATTAAAACCTTCTCCAAATATAAGGATGGTCTTTTTTGCTCTTCGTTTTTTCTTTTTGTTTGGATTTGTTCGCGACATATTAATTTTAATTTATAGCATAGGGACGGCTCCGTATGCACCGGCAATATATTTTGCATAATAATTCTCATCAGCACGTATCCCCGACACATCATCTAAGCGCCACGCTTCGCTCTCTCCCTTATCATTTTTTTCAGTCAAAATAATTTGATATTTATCAAGCTCGTTTAATATCAAATGACTATGTGTGCTAAAAAATAATTGAGCATTATTAGGGTTTGTTTCTGGATGGATAAATAATTCATATAAAGCCAATACTATTTCGGGATGTAAATTAACATCAAACTCATCAAATACAGCTATTCCCCCATTAGCTAATACCACAAGAATACTTTTTAGCAAGATAAAAAGTTGTCGAGTACCGGAAGATTCATATTGTATTGGAAGATATTCAGTTCGTCCGTTAAAAGTATGTGGGACTTTCACTTTTACTGTGAACCCATCTTCTTTTTTCTCTTTTTCTATTTCAAATGATTTCAATCCAAGATCAAAACGAGATAAAAGTTTTTCAGCTTCTTCTTTAATTTCTTTGTTTTTATCATCACTATAAAAATTTAACACTCCCATTAGTTGTCGCACCACATTAGACGAAAGATGATCGCCAATCCATCCAGCTTCAATAACATTAGTTTCTATATTTTTCCAATAATTAAAAAATTTGGAACTCTCTTTATGTCCCAACCGAACAGCAACACTTATAATGCTTGCATTTGGTCGTATCTCAAACCCATTTGGCAAATTAAAACTTTTATCTTTTAGATCATATTTGCCACTATCATCATTCCACTTACGAGAAAATATATTTTTGCTAGTTGTTTTTTGCTTAGTCTTATTCTTCACCGTCAACTCTTCTGAAATAATCTTTTTTTCTTCCATAACAACATTGTATGTAAAAATATCCCCATCAATTTCAAAATCTGTTGATAATTCTATTGGATTATCTTTTCGCTCATTAAACATAAATGACTTTACTGGCAAATATCCATCTGGGTCTATGTTAGATGAATCAATAATCAACCATTTTATAAATGGCAGGACTTTCAATAGATTTGTTTTTCCAGAGGCATTATGGCCGATAACCGTCCCAACCTTTGACAGTCGCACTCCTGAAGGAGCAGTGAAGTATCCATTATTCTTCGGGGTTTTTTCGTTGACAACAAAACTAACGGTCGTGAGATCGTTGAAAGAATAGAAATTTTTACACGAAAATGAATGAATCATATTTGTTATTTTCTACTTATTATATAGTAATAGTATAGCAAATAGTTATCCACAAGTCAATAACGCACGAATTTTCGTATAAAATTGACAAATAAATACTATTTGGTATAATTATTAGACAGAATTCCAAAAGCCATAACGAGGTGAAAATCATGGGTCGGCTCCCCGTTTGAAAGTGTTTGGTTTATTATCCACAAATAGTATTTTATAACTACATTTTCAGTTTTTGGAAATAATAATTAATCTAAGATTACAACTATGGATAAATATTACGTTAATAGTAATTCGCAAGCAAATGGTGATCACGAGGTTCACAAAACAGGATGTTTATATATGCCTGAAATTGAAAACAGGATATATCTTGGCGAA
>Ga0268282_1000462_pt1 | contig 20834 bp, 9 predicted proteins | sample saktaG_12_FD_190133 | JGI IMG/M metagenome (GOLD analysis project Ga0268282, IMG submission 190133) | Saline water microbial communities from Sakinaw Lake, British Columbia, Canada - sak_2011_5_24_120m | ecosystem: Environmental > Aquatic > Non-marine Saline and Alkaline > Saline ...
TGAACGTGCTGAACGGCGGCAAACATGCCGAAGGCTCTGCCGATATGCAGGAGTATATGATCATGCCCATTGGCGCGCCATCTATTGTCGAGGCGGTGCGCTGGGGTGCGGAAATCTTCCATCATCAGGGCAGAATCATTCAGAAAAAAGGCTGGCCCACTACCGTTGGGGATGAAGGCGGCTATGCTCCGCCGGTTCGTTCGAACGAGGAGCCACTTCAACTGATAATGGAGGCCATGGAAGAGGCGGGGTACGCCCCCGGCACGCAAATCGGAATCGCGCTGGATCCTGCGGCCTCGGAACTTCATCAAAACGATCGATACCACCTGGAAAAAGACGGGCGCAAGGACTTGACCAGCGATGAAATGGTCGAGCTTTATGTCGAATGGGCCAGGAAGTATCCTATTGTTTCCATCGAGGACGGCCTGGCGGAAGAGGACTGGGACGGATTTGCCCATCTCTGGAAAGAAACCGACAATGCGATTCAGATTGTCGGCGACGATCTTTTTGTCACTAACGTCGAACGCGTGGAAATGGGAATCCGGAAAAAGGCCGCAAATTCCGTCCTTATCAAGGTCAACCAAATCGGAACCATCACAGAGTCACTCCAGACCATCAAGCTGGCGCATCAAAACGACATGACCTGTATTATCTCGCACCGGTCGGGTGAAACCGAATTGCCCTTCGAGGCCGACTTTGCCGTAGGCACGCATGTCGGACAGATCAAAATCGGGTCGCTGTCGAGATCCGAACGCGTCGCTGAGTACAATCAGCTAATGCGAATCGAACGGCAGCTTGGAGACAGGGCCCAGATGGCTCGCTTTAACTTTTTGCCCAAACCGGCTTAGCCCGCACCCCTGCGGTGCGGGTCCCTTCTCAAGGCCTGCCCTGAGCGAAGCCGAACGGCGCAGTCGAATGGGAAATATTTAAACCAGATTTTGCTTTATTATCCAAAAAGTGCTAATATTAAGTCTTTGAGAGGTCCGCACCGCACAGAGATAGTTTAGGAAATGACGATATGGCGGAAAAATTGCCGGTCGCAATAGATCGACGCAAAGAAAGCGAGTAAGAATGAATCCGGTCGAAAACTACCTCAAAGACATCAATATGATCAAATCGACTGGTGGTTCAGTTGATGAAAAATCCTTCTACACACCTCTATGCAATTTAATCAACGAGGTTGGAAAAAAGCTTAAGCCTAAAGTCTTTTGCCATTCTGAAGTCAAGGATACAGGTGCTGGGAATCCCGACATTGGCTTATACGCTCAGCAACAGCTTCAGAACTTGAAACAAGGGGGCCCCTTGGTACAGATTCCAGAGCGAGGCGTGGTCGAGGTCAAGCCCGCGAGCGACGACTCATGGATTACTGCTGAGGGTGAGCAAGTAACAAGATACTGGGGACATTATGGTCAGATTCTTGTTACGAATTACCGAGATTTCATTTTCGTAGTACAGGACGAAAATGGCAATCAGGTCAAACTCGAATCCTTACGTTTAGCAGAAAGTGAAACTAATTTTTGGGATCTAACGACTCGACCCCGCAAGGCCGCGGAGGAAAAAGGGGAAAGACTAACCGAATACCTCAGTCGGGTGATGTTGCATTCTGCTATAATCTCTGATCCCGAAAAGGTAGCATGGTTCCTTGCCTCTTATGCAAAAGAGGCGAAAGCCAGGATTGAATCAGCCGGCGATTTGCCCGGCCTCGCAGCTATACGACGAGGATTGGAAGAATCGCTCGGCATGAAATTTGAGGGTGACAATGGTGAACACTTCTTCCAAGCTACTCTGATACAGACGCTTTTCTATGGAATCTTTTCCTCTTGGGTGCTTTGGTCTCGTAATCATAGCCATAAGAGCCGTGAGCGATTTAGGTGGCATGAAGCGGCTTGGAACCTCCACGTGCCTATGATCGCCGCTCTTTTCTCACAGATTGCTACTCCAAACAAACTAAAACCACTCGGAATAGACGAAGTTCTTGACTGGGCTGGGATGGTGCTCAATCGTGTCGATAGAGCAAGATTCTTTGAGATATTCGAACATGAGCATGCCGTCCAGTATTTTTATGAACCGTTCCTGAAAGCGTACGATCCCGAATTACGCAAGGAGCTTGGAGTCTGGTATACACCGCACGAAATAGTCAAATACCAGGTTGCCCGTGTAGACACTGTCTTGCGGGAAGAGTTGGATATCGAAGATGGTTTGGCTGATCCAAATGTTTACGTTTTAGATCCTTGCTGTGGAACCGGAGCCTACCTTGTGGAAGTATTGAGAAAAATCCACGAAACACTTGAGAATAAAGGCTCTGATGCCCTGATGGGTCAGCAATTGAAGAAAGCCGCTATGGAAAGGGTGTTTGGTTTTGAGATTCTGCCCGCCCCTTTTGTTGTGGCCCATCTCCAACTTGGGCTGATGCTCAAGAATCTCAATGCTCCGCTTTCGGACAAGAAGAATGAACGTGTTGGCGTCTACCTCACAAATGCACTGACCGGGTGGGAACCTGAGAAAAAACCTAAAGACAAACTCCCATTTCCTGAATTGCAGGAAGAACACGATGCGGCGGAACAAGTTAAGTGCGACGTCCCTATTCTTGTAATTCTTGGCAATCCACCGTATAATGCTTTTGCAGGCACCAGCCCCAAAGAAGAGGAAGGACTCGTTGAAGAATATAAAGGCATTTACTATGAGCAGAAAACATCGAAACGCGGCGGTCCTGGTAAACAAATTAGGCATTATAGGTTAAATGACCCGGAATCAAAAGGTGGTTGGGGAATAAAGAAATTTAATCTCGATGAACTATATGTACGCTTCTTCAGGATTGCCGAACGACGCATTGTCAAGGGTGGAATGGGGATCGTCTCTTATATTTCTAATTTCTCATATCTCGGCGATCCGTCATTTGTCATTATGCGCGAGCGGTTTCTTGCAGAGTTTGACCAACTCTGGTTTGACTGTATGAACGGTGACAGCCGGGAAACAGGAAAAATAACTCCGGAGGGTAAACCCGATCCAAGTGTGTTCTCTACTGAGCAAAACAAACAGGGTATTAGAGTCGGAACAACGATCAGTTTGATGGTACGTAAACAAAAACGCAGGAAAGAGCGTCAAGTACGTTTTAGACATTTCTGGGGCACTGAGAAAAGGAAAGAACTTCTCGATAGCCTGAGGGCGGGGAACATCAATAGAGAGTACAATATTTCCAAGCCCACAAAAAGTAATAGATATTCATTTAGACCGTCCAATGTAGCTGAACACTATCTTGGATGGCCTAAGGTATTGGAGCTTTCCTTGATGCCTGCATACAACGGCCCAGTTGAGAGACGAGCCATGGCCCTTATCTCTATTGATAGAAATGCTCTGATGTTCCGAATGAAAAAATACTTCGATAAGACTGTCAGCAACCAAGAAATTGTGTCTATCTACCCTTCGTTGATGATGACAGGTAATCGCATAATTGGTCCTGAAGCACGTGCAAAGATCATGAAGGGATTCAGATATGACGAGAACTGTATCGTTCGTTATCCATTTAAGCCCTTTGATATTCGCTGGTGTTATCTCGAAAACTTACGTCCGCTTTTCAGTGAACCAAGCCCTCAACTACTTAAGCAGCGTTCTGTTCCTAACAACGCATTCTTCTTGACACGTGACACAGCCGACAAGAAGACCGAAGGGCCACCGTTCCTTTTCGCACGTCTTGTATGTGATTATGACTGTGTCTCAGGTCACGCCCGGCACTTTCCGATACGGCTCTGTCAGAAATCTCAAACAAGAGATAAGAATAATGCGACTGCCAATATGTTCGGCGATGATGCATTCGTTACCGCAAATCTTTCTAGACCGGTGCGCATTTATCTTAAATCGCTAGGCATCAGGAATCCTGATAAGAATGCGGAGACGGCAGGCTTGATTTGGATGCACGCACTGGCAATCGGTTATTCGCCAGCGTATCTTTCTGAAAATGCAGATGGAGTAAGGCAAGATTGGCCTCGGATTCCATTGCCTGATTCGGAAGAAACGTTGCTGAGCTCTGACGCTCTTGGCAGTGAAGTAGCGGCATTGCTTGATACGGAATCGCACGTTACGTGCGTTACGGGTGGGACTATCCGCCCGGATTTGCGGTCTATCGGCGCTGTGAGCCATGTAGCTGCCCATTCCATTGATCCGCAGCAAGGCGAGCTCGATATGACCGCTGGTTGGGGGCACTTCGGTAAGAGTAAAGCAATTATGCCTGGCACGGGGAGGGCAGTAGAACGCTCTTACACACCAACAGAGCGAGACCTGATAGAGCAAGGCGCTGTTAAGCTCGGATTGACTCTTAAACAGGCACTTGGACAGTTGGGCGAAACGACATACGATATATATGTCAATGACGTTGCCTACTGGAGCAACATACCGGTGAATGTTTGGAATTACTACATCGGCGGCTATCAAGTCATAAAGAAGTGGCTGAGCTATCGAGAAAAGGAAATTCTTGGTCGCGGCCTGAAAATGGAAGAAGTACATGAAGTAATGAACATGGCTCGTCGTATTGCCGCCATAATATTGCTTCAGCCTGCGCTTGACGAGAACTACGGAGCAGTCAAGAAGTCAACTTTCGACTGGCCCGGTGACAAATCATAATCCATTTCCTTGGGATGGATAAAGTGGATTAACGAAACAATCGCCGCCCACGGCGGCTGGCCGAAGAAGTGAATTTAGAATTTAGAATAAAGAATATCCCGCCCCCTTGCGTTGCCGGGTCGAATCACGCAATACGCACTATGCAGCACGCACTACGAATAATGGAAGCCGTCTCACGGAGATTTTTCTGGAATTCCCCCGCCCTATAGTGTAATTTTTCGTATAATGTATAACGAATTTATGTAGAAGACATGAATTAAGTAAAAAGGCAAAAGTAAAAAGGCAAAAACAGATAGATGTCAAAATAGTCAATAATCAATAGAAAGCTTGTGCCCGCGAAGGCGGGTATAGTAAATCCGGTGTTTATTCGTGTTAATTCGTGGTTAAGTTGAAAAAACAAAACCAAAACCGGCCTTCGGCCGGAAATCCGAAGCACTAAGCACTAAATCCGAAACAACGGCATTAAAAATAGCTTAGTTGAAAAAACAAAGCCAATTTTAGAATGGTCGAAATGACGTTAAGTTAATATTAACAATGGTTTACGGAGATTTTAATGGGCCGGGGCAGCGAAAAAACAAAGCCAATTCAAACCCAAACGAAGCCAAACAAAGCCAATTTATGTTAGCCCCCAGCACTGCTGTGGGGTTGAAAAAAACGCAAAATAATGAAAAAAACAGGTGAAAAAGAGTAGAAAACGACGAAAAATGGAGCTTAAGTTGAAAAAACAAACCCAATTTCGAAATGGGCAAAATGAGCATAAGTATCTATATGAATAGGGATTATGAGGATTTTTACGCTTTGGGTCGGCGAAAAAACAAACCCAATTCAAACCCAAACAAACCCAATCAAAGCCTGACACCAACGGAGCAGGAGGGATTCCGAGAAGGCATCGGGCGCCAGACACCGGCCACGCCGCCGGGGCGTCAAACCCCCGTGGTATCTGCTTGGCATCTATGGGTGTTCGAACCGCTCCTAACGGAGCAGGAGGGATTCGAACCCCCGTTACCTTTCGGTAAAACGGTTTTCAAGACCGTCGCCTTAAGCCGCTCGGCCACTGCTCCTTCGTATTTTGCATACTTTACGAGCAACAGGCCGGCATTGCAAGAAAATTAGGGGTAAGCTTAATGACAACTATGATAAAACCAGAATCAAGGCTGCAAGAGCGGCTTTTACTCTTTGAAGGAACTTTCCAGATTCCATCCGTTGGTGGTCAGGACGGCATGGTCTTTTGTGGCTGGAAATGTGGCCTCGATGGTTCTGGTTTCGCCGGGCAGCAAACTTATATAATTATCTTCCCAGAAGACCGGCAGGATTGTTTCGCCGCTTTTCTTGTCCGACATTTTCAGCTCGATGAAAAATGCGATTGTATCGCCGGCGTTGTGCAGCGTTGCCATCATTTTCGTCTGTTCGCCGGATCTCTCGGTATGATACTTGAAGTTAACTCTGGCAGGCAGCAGCGAATTCAGTGCGGTCAGGTCTGCGAATTCTTTGCTGGGCGTGTAATAGGGCCAGGGCTCGACCTTGGCGTCGTAGTCCAAAACATCCGGCATGGTCGACAACCAGTAGAAGTTATTTCCAATTTCGATACCCTTGTCATTATAGAGCCTGAGATCGAGAAAATACGTCGTGCTGATGTTTGCGAATTCAGGAAGCTCGAAGATTTTAGCCGACGATTCAGGTTGGGCGTCAATCGCGAATGTCCTGTTGAATGCTTCCGCGGAATTTATGTCCAGCACACGAATGGTCGCTTTCAGATTCCGGAAAGCTGTCAAATGGTCGTTAACAATATAAATGCCGCGGTCACCGTAATTGTAGAGCAGATGCAGCGGTTCGCAGGCCTTCCTTGCGGCGTAGAATGCTCCAGTTGGCATGAGATACTTGTCATAAAGCTGCCAGTACATTTTCGGCCAGGCGGTGTTGAGCATCCACTGGATGATTCCGGTAGCCGAGCCTTTGTTGGCACGAAATCCTTCGAACATCGGCCGGGTCAATTCGTAATTCAGGGCCTGAGCTTTTCCGGTGAATTCCTCGACGCTGTCCGGCTCGCCATAGCGGCGATTCATCGCTTCACGATATCGATCCAGCGTGCCGAATTCGTTCAATCCGCAGTGGAATTCCCAGAATTTATCGATCGGCCAGAGATGATCTTCGGGAATCATTTTTTTTATGCTGTCAAACGTCGGCACAATCGCTCCGGGCGATGTCTCCGTATTGAAACCATAAGCTCCGCCGAAAGTCTTGTCCGTGTACCAGTAGACCGGCGGTGTGTACGCATAGGGGCCGAGCATCTTGACGCCCGAGGGGCCGAAGATGTCACTAATGACAACATCTTTGCCGATGATTTGCTGTTCGCTGCCGACGCCGCCCGTCGATGCCAGGTAGGGGCGATATGGATCGTGCCGTCGAAAAATCTCGATATATCTTCGCGCCAGCTCCGGCGTCGGCACCTTATCGCTGGCGACGGTCCAGACGTAGATACTTGGGTGATTTCTCAGCCGGATGACCTGGTCCTGCCACGATTGGGCGATCAGTTCGATATCTGCCGGGCAAGTCACGCCCCCGTAGCGGTCGTCGACCGGCTTTCCGAGGTATTGTTCGTGCTCCCAGTGACAGCTCCAGCCGACCATCATCAGTATACCGTACCGGTCGCACAAATCGTACAGCGTATGGTCCCTGCCCCAGATGCCCTCAAGGCGGATGCAGTTAAGATTTATGTGCCTGACGTATCTCAACTGTGCGTCGATGGTCTGCGGCGTGTCGGCAAGCAGCAGGTCATCCGTCCAGCCGGCTCCTTTGATAAGGATTTTTTTCCCGTTGATCTTGAATCCACGGTGCCCGCCTTCGTTCGTATAGTCTTCGATTTCACGAATCCCGAATCTCACATGTGCGACGTCACAGACTGTTTCGTCTGCTGTAAATTTCAAATTCAAATCGTACAGATTCGGCCGGCCCAACTGATACGGCCACCAAATTCTCGGATTCTTGATTTTCAGGCTGGTAAACTCTACGGTTTTTCGCTCTTGTGGTTCTATGTCAATAGCTGTGCTGAATCTTAATGATTCTATTTCGCCTTCGACAATTCCTGATACTCTGTGTTGTTCATGATTGGCCAGCTCTGCTGTGACAGTGAGTGTTGCTTCATCGAGTGTTTCCAGATTCAATTTGGTATGGACAAAGGGCCGTTCGATTGAGACGCCCCGGCAGAATCTCAATCTGACGGTGCGAAAAATACCCATATTGCGGTCGGGCGGCGGGGGATTCCAGTCGACAAAACCGGTGGAAAAATCACCCGGCTTCGGGGGAATAACTTCTACCGCAAGCGCGTTCGTGCCTTCGGAAACGAATTTCGAGATGTCGAACTGAAATCGGCGGAAGGCGCCTCTGACCTTGGTTGCCGGCGCGATCTGGTTGCCGTTCAGCCAGATGTCCGCACTGTAGTTTATGCCGTCTAATTCGAGCAGCACCGTCCCGGCGGCGTCTTTCTGAGAAAGTTCAAATTCCGTTCGATACCACCACGGTTTCTCGTACGGTTCGCTGGGAATCTTGCTCAGATTCATGCCGAAATAAGGATTCTTATAGACGCCGTTCTCCACAAGGGCGGCTAATACTGTCGAGGGGACACTCGTCGGGTACCAGCGGCGCGTGTCAAAGCCCTGGCTGGAAATTCGCTCCGTCGGCTTGATAATTTCCGAAGACGCCTGAATCATCCAGCCGGCGGAAAGTAATCTATCATATTGAGAATCACTTTTATTCATAGCCTTGCCATTGACTGCGTTGTTCACCATGAATCAACTCTAATTATGCAATTGATGGTACAGAATAGGAGGAACGGTTGCAACTATCAGATAAATTTGTTATCTTGGTTCAGTCGAGTTGGTACAGACATTAAGAAAGGAAAAAAAGAATGAGCATGTTAGCCATCAATGGCGGCAAGCCGCTGCGGGATGCCAAAGCGAAACCGTGGCCCAGGTGGCCCGTTTGGGATGAAAAGGAAGAGAAAGGCCTGCTTGAGGTCTTAAGAAGCGGAATTTGGTCGTATAACGGCCCGAAGGAGTTGGAGTTCAACAAGGCCTTTACGAAATTCATCGGGGCCAAATATGCAATATCAGTGGCCAATGGAACCGTCACTTTACAGCTCGCTCTGGAGGCGTGCGGCGTCGGACTGGGCGATGAAGTGATTGTCCCCGGGCTGACCTGGCAGGCGACGGCCGGAGCGGTTTTGGATGTCAATGCCGTTCCCGTGCTCGTAGATGTCAGACGAGACAACTGGTGTATCGATCCGGCTGAGGTGAAGAAGGCAATCACGCCGCGAACCAAAGCGATTATCCCGGTGCACCTTTACGGATGTTTTGCCGACATGGATGCCATTATGGTGATCGCTCGCAAGCACAAGCTAAGAGTAATCGAAGACTGCGCCCATAAGCATGGGGGGCAGTGGAAAGGAAAGAAAGCCGGCAGTATCGGTGACGTGGGAAGTTTCAGCTTTCAGCTTTCGAAACTCATGACGGCAGGGGAGGGCGGGGCCCTTACTACAAGCGATTCTGAATTGTTCGAGAAGCTCGATGCGCTTCGAAATTGCGGCAGAAGACCCGAGAACCAAGAGTCCGCCGATAAGGGCGCGGGGCTCTATGGCAGCGAAGGTGACTTGATTCAGTCGGGTAACTACCGGATGACGGATTTTCAGGCGGCCCTGCTGATTGAATCGCTGAAAAGACTGCCGGGACAAAATCGTATTCGAGGCGAAAATGCAAAATATTTAAACTCATTGCTCGCGGAACTTCCCGGTGTTCTGCCGATGAAAAACGATAAAACGGAAGCATTGGGAGCGTGTTATAATTTCTCGTTCAGGTACAATAATGAGAAATTCAAGGGCCTCGATGTCAGGAAATTCAGAGAGGCGCTGGGCAAAGAGCTGGGATGTTCGATTGAGGCAAGTTATGAGCCTCTGAATGCATGTGCGTTATATACCCCCCATACGAAGCCGCAGCGATATAAGCTGAGTAAAAAGCACTGGCAGCAAATCGATCCGGCGGCATTCGAACTGCCGGTTTGTCATAGAATCTTTACGGAAGAATCGGTTTGTTTTCATCATACCGTGCTGATGGGTACAAAGGCGGACATGGATCTGATCGCCAGGGCCATTAAAAAGATTTATGACAATGCAGGGGAACTGCTTTAGGCTGCTCGTAGGGGCAGACTTCAGAGGCCTTAGAAAATATAATAAGTGATAAAAATAAAGGCCAGATCGCACAGTGCCCAGAGTTTCAGGTTAAGCCACCATCTGCGTTTTTTCAGTCCTTTGTAGATGTAATCATTTGGAATAAGCAGAACCAGAATCCCTATCAGGACGAACAGGACGAGAAAAACGTTCTTGGCGGCACCGATTGAGACGCCGGCCAACCAATCGAAATTAAGGACATATCTGACAGCGTGTAATATAGCTTTTAACATTCTGCTTAAGCCCCAACTTGTGCCGTGTTTGGTTTTGGTTCCGCCAGCCGGTATACTAATCCGTACAGCCGTTCATCCGGGTGCGGCCGGGTGAAAAGGCTGACAACTATAGCAATAACCAGCCCGGCCAGGAACGACCACCAGGAAACATAAAGGAACGGGTCCTCGATTTCAAACAGGTACCCTTTGAAAATATAAAGCAAAGCGGAAACTGTAATCCCGCCCACCAGGCCGAACAGTCCGCCCCATTGTGTAGTGCCGCGCCAGAAAATACCCAGCATGAGAACCGAAAAGACCGGCCCCTGGAAGAATGACAGGAAGGTTTGTATCGCGATATATATCCCGGCGAAGTATTGACTTACCGGAGACGTAATCACACCGAAAATTAATAGTACGATAGTTGCCATTCGTCCCACTACCAGGTAGTGCCGGTCGGGGGCATCCTTTCTTATATATTTTTCATAAATATCTTTCGTCCACAATGTTGCGGTCGAATTCAGCATCGAGTCGATGCTGGACATTAAACCTGCCAGAAGGGCGGCAAATATCAATCCCACCAATCCCCAGCCGGCGGGGAGCAATTCTTTAACGAGCAAAGGAAAAGCGTTATCGCCGTCTTTAAGGCCGGGATGCAAAACAATCGCAATCAGGCCCGGGAATAATACCAGCACCGGGATAAACATTTTCAGGAACGCTCCCCAGATCATGCTGGCCTTGGCGTCCCATTCGCTTTTGGCTGCCAGGCACCGCTGGACAATAGCCTGGTTGCCTATCATGTAAGCGTTGGCCATTACGAAGGTCAGGCCGAAAAGAATCCCCGTCCAGGGGAAAGGAGTTTTAGTGTCCGCCGGCTGGATTAATCGAAAATAATCGCTGACTGAATTACCCTGGGCGGTGATCTTATCGACCAGGCCGTCCCAGCCTCCGACACGGTAGAGCCCCAGAATTACAATAAGGGCTCCACCTGCAAACATGATGACCAATTGAATCACGTCGGTCATCACTACGGCGGCCAGCCCTCCGAAGAACGTGTAAATCCCGACCACAGAGGCCGTGATGATGATCGACTGCCAGAAAGGCCATCCCATCAGCGTGTTCAGCAGTTTTGCACTGGCCCAGAAGACGACCCCAAGATTGAAGGCGAAGAAAATGATCCAGGTCAGCGAGGCCAGAGTGCGGACGTAATCGTTGTAGCGCTTGCCTAAATATTCAGGGATAGTATAGACGCCCGCCTTCCAGAAATACGGAATGAAAATAAACGCCCCGAGCAGCATCGCCGGCACCGAGCCGATCCAGTCGAAATTGCCCACGGAAATCCCGAACCTGTACGCCTGACCCGAGACCCCGACGAAATCCTGTGCCCCGATGTCCGAGACGACAATCGACATGCCGATAGCCCAGAACGGCAGGGATTTGCCGGCGAGAAAATAATCCTCGGAGGAATGGACGTAACGTTTGAAATAGAACCCGAGCAGCATGATGCCGATCAGGTACGCGATAACCACCACATAATCGAGCCCGCCTAACACGAATCAGATCTCCTTACTTGATTTTATTCAGGTATCTGCCCAGCCAATAGGGCAGAAGGTATATGTCGCCGCTGTATTCCCGGCGTCCCCCTTCGCCGCCGTCCATGCTGAAACCGTTGCCATTGTACTTGCTCATGGGCCGTTCATCGGGCGGCAGGACCTCGCGGGTAGTCTGGTCACGAAAATTAGGCTCCAGCAGCTCAATGTCTTTGCGATGACTGTTTTGAACGGACCAGCTTATAATATCCAAAGGAAATTCTTTCAGGCTCCAGATGGTTTGGTCCAAATCAAAATCCGCCGCTCCTGTCATGGCATAAATCAGGTTCCAAAGCGGATTCTTTTCCGGCCGCTCAATCTCCCAGTGCCCCTTAATTGTCTGGAAGTATTTTTTGCGAAGTTCGTCATTAAAGGCATATTTGTATAAATTCCAGTAAGACATAAAAGCCAGCTCATCGTCGGAATGATTCCATTCGGTTGTCAGATCTATGCCGGGAATCCGGCCTATTCTGGAGATGGGGATCATGATGTTATCCAGGTAGCCGTGCTTTTCTAACAACTCGAAGGCTTTGTCTTTGTAGATTTCCTTGCCGGTGAAGTGATATGCCGTCTGCAGGAATCCGATGATTTCGACGGAGTTGAGCCTGCGGTCACCCACCTGCTTTGGGAATTTGTTTACGTAATCCGGATTCCACTTGCCCCAGAGCGTCGGCTTGCCGTCGAAGTCGACAAGGTATAAGTCATTTCGCACAATGTGAGCCGTAATATCGTCTATCAGGGTAATCGCCCGGTCTCGCCATTCTTTGTCCGGAACGACTTCGGCAAAAATGCTGTAGACGAAGATGTGCCCGACGATTTCATCGCTGCTGGTTGTCGCTTTCCATGTCCAGTTCGGGTCCCCGGCGGGCTGCCAGCGGGACTTGTCCGACAAATGGTAGCCCGCGCGTTCGAACGATCGGGAAGGAAAACCTTCGATGTGGTTAATATGCGACAGGCGTTCCATTGCATCGAACGATTCGTAGCAATTCTGCAAAGCATCGTCGGACTTGGTGACGGCGTAACGGAAAAGCTCGCCGGCCAGGTACATGCTGGTCCATAAGCCGTCGTTGTCGCTGTCGACAAGTGTTCCCGACGAAAAATCACCTGCTTTGCTCATGGAAAGTGCGCAGTTCAAACCATGCCGCATATGGCGTTTTCGTGTTAGCTTGTCGAAGTGCTCCGCTTTTTGCTCAAGAGTCATCGGCTCGAAGTGAATTATGTTAAGCCCGCTCTCGCTGAGGACCAGTACGCAGTTATCAGGGCCTTTTGATATATCGATAACCTTATCGTCTACGAGCCAGCGTTTCGAGGCGTAGTAGTTCGTCCGGCCGTCACCGTCTAATGCAAAAGCTCCTCTGGGCGTCCCGAACCAGATTGATTCGCCGATTTGCCTGATGCAGCGTATATCTGTGCAGGGCAATTTCTTTTGCAGGTCCGACCGCGGCTTCAAGGAGTCCGCATCCAGTTCGAGGTAACCATCCTGAGTGCCGATGACGAGGACGGTATCGTTTTTTATCAATCCCATGCAATTCAAGTTACCGCTCTCGAAGACTGTAGCAGCCTTTGTCCCGGGACTGAAAAATTCGAGCCGGTCGTCGAACAGCAATAAAAATCGGTTGCGTGTCCGGTCGAACAAGATTTGTTTCGCCCCGGTCCGAGCTGTGTCCCACTTGTCAACGCATTTGCCCTGGTTGAAATAGGCGAGAGAGTTTTTTCCCGCCAGCAGAAAATCGAAGCTGCTTCCCGGCACAAACAATCTGGCATCGGGCATTTTGTGGGGAATAAGCAGCCGGCCCGCCCAGGCGTTGCTTAGAACTGCCTTATCGGTAAGGTAGATAAATTGGCCGCGATATGTCTCCAGACTTTTTATCTGCATATCCGCCAGCGGCCTGTAACTGAGTTCCGGAACGAGTTGCCCGTTATGAACCTGCAAGAGCCCCTTATTCGATAAGACAAGGACCCGGCCGTTTCTATCGGAGCGTACGGCAGACAATTTTGTGCCGGCCAGCTCTTCGGAAAGCGGTAATATCTGCGAGAAATCCTGAATAAAAGGACGGTCCTCGTAGAAATGCCGAACGTCACTTGAATAAGCAGCCGAAGCGCTAATTAATAAACCGCAGATTGCCGTGCAGAGAATCCTAATCATCATATTATCCTAACCATCTAATTCGATTGTTCTGTTCATCATGGAACGGGAAAAAGTATGTTATTCCAATAAGCCATGGAGGACATTGTAATCATCGCGAGCGGGCATTCAAGGAAAATTCAAGCCTTACGAATGAACGATAAAACGCTGTTGAAAAATCGAAAAAAAAAGGGCCTATACCTCATTGAGCGGCACAGGCCCCTGATTGATACAAATTTTATGTCATTTTAACGAAAGCTGCGTTTACTCTGCGGCAGCCTCATTCGTTCGATTCAGCCGGATATCGTCGATGTATATCTTGCCGAAACCGCCGGGGATCGTAATGTTGCCCTGGGTGCCAAGACCGATAGCAATTCTGTCGACGTTGCTCAGGTCGACGCCTTGATCGGCAAAGGCCTGCAGTGGAATAATCCACTCGGTCCATGTTTCTATCGTAGCAGCGGCCGGATCATCGTGGATAACAACCGCGGGTGCGCCTGCGATATTGGAAACGGCTACATACAGCGGCTCAGCGGCGTTAGCCGCATAACCATAGAACCATAGCGACAATTCCGCAACGCCTTGCTCGGTCCAGTTACGGTGGACGGTTAACGTATGCTCGACTTGCGAATACTTGTTGTAGCCCTGCTTATTGTTGTCATAGGAAATCGGCATAGACTGACTGCCGCCGTGGACGATAATCTCCTCCGTGTAAGACGGGGATGTTTCATCGCCAACCGCAGCGCCGGTACCGTTGCCGGGATAGTAAGGGTCAGTACCCATCACTCCATAACCAAGACCATCTTTCCATGCGTACCATATCTGGTTCTCGCCGGCATCGTAGTCTTCGAAATCGTCTATCCCGATGAAATCGGCAACGGTAAAGCTCCATACTTTGCCTTTGCTGATAGTCCCGTCGTTATTTAACTCGTCGATACGCCAGTAGTAAGGTCCGCCGCCCCATTCGACATCGGATGAGATGTTGTAAACGGTATCATTCTGTTGCCCCCGGTATATGCCTGCCGTGTCGGACGCATCGGCATTTGCGACGGCGTCTTTATCAATCCCGAAGTAAACATCATGCTGGGATACATTATCTCCCGGCGAGAAGCTAAGAGTTGCCGCATCTGTGACATAAGGATTGGAGCCGTTGGCCGGAATCGGGTCCCAGGCGAGTAAGGGGTCGCCTCTCATAACCTGCTTGATCTCGTCCAAAGTTAGAGCCTTATCGTAAAGCTGGACGTCACTGAGCCAGCCTTGCCATCGTCCTCCGCCGGTGGGTTCGCCGGCCATGTAAAATGGATTTGCAATGATAGTTTTTGTGATAGTGCTGGTTCCCGACTCGACGCCATTGCGATAATAGGTCAGGGTTGTTCCCGTCTTGACGCCGGCGTGGTGAATCCACAGGTTGGCAGGGATGTCTTCGTAATCGACGGTCATGAGGTAATCGGGATCATTGTTGTAGAACTCGAATTTTGCCGGTGTGAACTTGATGAACTCAAGCGGGTCGGCACCTGTGGAGCTATACCGGTTGCCCAGGATCAAATCGTTGCCTCCCACGGCTGTGTCCGTGGCCTGGTTCGGGTGCTGCCTGGCCCAGAACGACCAGGTAAATTCGTTGGTCAGCGTCATCTCCTGAATTCCGCCGGCAATGACGTATGCTCCGGTGCTGTCGTTTCCGTTAAAGCTGAGAACCATGCCGCGTTCCGGGTCGTCGAACCAGACCGAACCGTTTTCGCCGAGTCCCTGGTCCATGTTGATTATGGCCCCGTGATTGCCGTATCCGGACCAGTCAACGGTGGTCTGGCCGTAGCCCTCATCAAGCTTCCACCAGCCGAGAAGATTCGGATCGGTAATTTGTATATCGGGCAATGTTGTGAAGCTCCAGACGTCGCCCTTATGCGTGGCTAAGCCGTCGAACTCATCGATCCGCCAGTAGTAAGTCTTATCCAATTCGAGGGTACCGGGTGAATAGGTTGTAGTTACCTTAGAGAGTCCATTCGCGGCATTATTCACATCGTCAAAATTTTCGCCGAAATATACGTAGTGCAATATGGAATCGTAACCTGCCGTCCATGTAAGGGTCACACTCGGATCGATAAACATGGTTCCGTCTGCAGGACTGGCGTCATAAGCCTTTTTGGAGGGAATCCAGAAGCTCCAGACCGGTCCTTTCCAGGGGCTGTTTGGCTCGGCCTGGTTGACCTCGTCTATTCGCCAGTAGTATGTTGTGCCCGGAACGAGACCATCCGGATAAGGAAATCCGATGAAGCCGATGATAAAATACTCCGACTCATGGTTCCCCTTAAAAGTATCGCCGGTTCCTTCATTTACATCGTCGAAATTTTCGCCTATATATACGTCATGTGAAGCCGCAAAATCTCCCGGTTTCCACGAAAGACTTACCCATGTATCGGTATATTGGACACCATCTTCCGGAGTGGGACCATAGGCCTTTGTTACCGGCCCGGCAATTTCATTAGTAAGGCCATAGAGGTGCCAAGACTGGTTAAAGAGGCTCTGCGTCGCGGTGATCACCAGATCCTGGCCTTCGACCGCGGTGAACTGGTAGTTGACGTAATAGGCGTCGTTACCGTTGGTGAATCCCGGGGGAGAGGCAGAAGCGTCGTCCTGGTTGATCGGTCCGGTGGAGTCAGAAATGGGGCCGGCGCCATCGGGATCGAACACGATGGTCGCTGTGCGGTCGTTACCCGCTCCCCACTGGCGTGAGTAGATCCGAGTGCTGTAGGTCTGTCCCGCGGTGAGCCCGCTGAGCGTCCACGTCGTGGTCCCACCGGCGTCGTTATTGCCGTTGTAAATCATGTCGGTCAGCAGGTTCGCCAGACTACCGGAGACGTTGTGAGCGGCATTGCCGGCGTGATCGTTCAAAGTTCCCGAGGAAATCGCTCTGTTGAAGTTCAACGTACCGTTGGCCGCATTGTTGTAGGTATCGAACTGAACCCCATTGATCAAGGCACCTGGGCTGCCGGTCCCAAAATCCAATTTGTGGGTGTAGGTTTTGTCAGCACTGATGCCGGAATCGGCATCATTAGTGACCTGGACATAACTGATCACCCCCGCGTTGGCCGAGGTGGTCGTGAGGCCCAGGATTGCCATCGCCACAGCGGCGAGGGTCAATACAGTTCTGGTTCTCGTAGTCATCTTCTTACACATAATAGTCCTCCTTATCAAAGAGTTTGAATTATTACGCTTTAGCTGTGACCTAAAGCAGCTGACAACGATCTTTACTTTCACTTTGCTCATTCCACGTTTGCTCGGTGCAATTTCTTATGAATTGAGGTAAGCCTCCTTCAAAAGCAGACTATGAGTATTTAGCACAAATCCAAAAATATATAAAAACCTATGTAAGTTCGGCTCCAGGGCGGAAAATACCCAAAAATTCCATTATCATTTATACCAGATTGGCCATCTTCGAGTCAACGAAAATCTTTTATGTCCTAAAGAGCGGTCAGTTCACGCTTATCCTGCAGGCTTTAAAGATATAACCATAGTTTCTTAGGTGGGATTTCCTTGCTATCGGGCTGTAATGGTTTATTTGCAGAGTATTTATTTGCTGCAATAAAAAGCAGGGCCCATACCGGATTGCACGGTATAGGCCCCGTATTTAACCCAATCATCTTGATTGAAAGCCGTCTTTTATTCTGTAACGGCGTCGCTCGGCTGAATCAGGCGGATATCGTCAAAGAACATCTTGCCCGAACCGCCGGGCGTGGCCATATTGCCCTGGGTACCAAGACCAATAGCTATCGTGTCGACATTGGTCAGATTTATGCCCTGGTCGGCAAAAACCTGTAGCGGGATAATCCACTCGGTCCAGGTGTTGATCTGTGCCGCGGCCGGATCATCGTGTACCACCACCGCAGGTGTGCCGTTGCTGTTGGACACGGCCACATACAGTGGCTCGGCATCGTTGCTGAGTATGCCGATATCCTGGCTTGTCCACTGCCCGGTGACATTACCGGTAGTCGTGACGTTAGTCAATACGGCCTGACACGTTAAAGCAGCGTCATGGCTTGTCAGTGCCAAACCGATGTGGACATTCGAACCCATCGGGATGCTCTCTGTGCCCAGCATGGTCCAGGTGGATCCATTGGCTGAATGAGACGCTGTAAAGCTACCGGAAATACTACGCTCCAATTTCACCCAGTATGGTGCAACAATTCCGGTTGCGTCCGTATTAGCGCTGGTCTGGCCCGTGCCGGGACGTCGCTGAAAGGAAGCACCCGAACCGGGGGTCACGATCATCATCGCGTGCGCCGAGTTAGGATTGAGTGTCTCACGAATCATCACGCCGGCTTTTGCCCAGACGTTTGTGTTATCGACGCTTTGGACTCTTGCTACAATCGAGCCGGCGCCGGTTAGCATCTTGTAAGCAAAGTGGAACTCGTCAGCTTCCACGCCGTTAACTAACCAGATATCCGCTCCGGAAGCGGTCATCGTATAGGTGCCGGCCGGGCCTTCGACGAAGCTTCCGACAACTGCCGGGTAGCCTCTGAACCAAAGCGACAATTCCGTAACGCCTTGCTCTGTCCAGTCACGCTGGTCTGCCAACGTATACTCAACCTCTGAATACTTCGAGTAGCCCTGTTTGTTGTTGTTATATCCAACCGGCATAGACTGGCCGCCTCCGTGGACGATAGTCTCCTCGGTATAAGAAGCGGAGGTTTCATCGCCTACCGCAGCGCCGGTTCCGTTGCCGGCGAAGTAATCCGCGGTACCCGGCGCGCCGTAACCGAGCCCATCGTGCCATGCGTACCAAATCTGATTCTCGCCGGCATCGTAGTCCTCGAAATCGTCTATGACAAAGTAATCGCCGGTCGTAAAGCTCCAGACGTTCCCTGCCCAGGGACTATCAGGGCTGATGCCATTGGCTTCATCGATCCGCCAGTAGTATGTCGTATTAAAAGTAAGCTTGCCGGGTTCATAGCTCTCTTCGCCAAGGGCTTTTGTCCCCTTGTACTCGGGCGAGGCTGTTGTGGCGTTCTTAACTGCGTCCGCGTCCGAGCCGAAGTACACCTCGTGTGAATCTGCGACGGCTCCGGCAACCCAGCCAAGCACCACCGATGGCTTTACGTCCATAGCACCGTCGGCCGGATTCGGGCCGCTGACGGCACCCTCAGTAGTGAAGCTCCAGACTTCGCCTTTATATGTCTCGATGCCGTCGAACTCATCGACACGCCAGTAGTAAGTCTTAGCCAATCCGAGTGGGCCTGGAGTGTATTTTGTAGTTCCGTTGGGAATACCCGCGACAGCGTTGCTCACCTCGTCGTAATCTTCGCCGAAGACTACATAGTGCAATCTTGCACCATAACCTGCCGTCCATTTAAGCTGCACATCCAGGTCGACAAATTCGGCTCCGTCAGCCGGATCGGGGAAATACGAAGTTTTGGGTGGAATCGATAAGCTCCAGACATCGCCTTTCCAGGGACTGTTTGGTTCGGCTTCATTGACCTCGTCTATCCGCCAATAGTATGTCGTACCCGGAACAAGACCGTCCGGATAAGGGAATCCCGGGAAGCCGGCAACAATATATTCATCAGTCGTGTTGCCTCGGAATGTATCGCCGGTGCCGTCGTTCACGTCGTCGAAATTTTCGCCCATATACACATCGTGTGAAACCGCAAAAGCTCCCGGTCTCCATGAAATTGATGCCCATGTATCCGGGTATAGAGCACCGTCAGCCGGGGTCGGCTTCGAGGCGTATGGCCATAGTCCGCCTCCCCCTTCCATAACGCCGAGAACCTCTCCTGCCGATAGCGCCCTGGTGTAGAGGCGAACATCGCTCAAACAGCCTTGCCACATCTCCGCGACATTAAGAGCGTCGCCGCCCATGAAAAAGGGATTCTCATCAATGGTCTTCGTGATCGTGTTGGTTAATGTCACTTCGCCATTACGATAATAGGTCAGGGACGTTCCATCCTTGACGACTGCCTGATGGACCCATACGTCACCCGGGAGGGGATCGTAATTAATACCCTCTGTGTAACTGCCGTCGTCGTTATAGAACTCGAATCTTGTCGGCGTGAATTTGATGAACTGGAGCGGTGTTGCCGTGCCCCCGTAGCGATTGCCCAGCATCGTATCGTTGTTCGTCTCTTGTGCAGAGTTCTGCTTAACCCAGAATGCCCATGTAAATTCGTTTTCCATGGTCATTGCCGGAAGAATCAGGTCGGTTCTGACATATGCACCGGTGCCATCGTCTCCGTTAAAGCTCAGAACCATGCCTCGCTCAGGGTCATCGACCCAGGCCGATCCGCCATTGCCCAGGCCGCCGCCGGCGGTTTTGTTGATGGTTCCGTCATTGCCGGAGGCGGACAGATCGGTGGCGGTATTCCCGGAGCCTTCGTCTAATTTCCACCATCCAATAAGATCAGGATCGGCGGCGCCGGCTCCGCTTATTAGAACCATATCCAGCACCAAAACAACAGAAACCAAAAGAATCAATTTCTTACACATAATAGTCCTCCTTCAAAAGAGTTAAGATAACTGTGCTTTGGTCACATACCAAAACACCCTTTGTTTATGATAGGCATAACGAGATTCTTGCTTTGAATAAGCATTCGGTCTGATATCACCTCCTTTCTTCGCGAACCAACTATTAATTGAAAAGCAAAGACTTCAATCCCAAACTATACGCATGCGACGATCTTGGTTTATCTGCTACGTGTCTTTTGGTAAAATCCAAACAAACAAAGCCAATTTAACCTGTATGAAAGCTAAATAACTCAATGGCGACCGATAAATGGACACGCTTCACCAACCACATATATATACCAAATTATTGCCCTTTCTGTCAAGATAAATTTCTGAATTATGTATTGTTACATAAATTGTTGTATGTAAACGGTTTGACAAGGTGCTTTACCGGCGATAAAGTATGCTAAAAGGGGGATAAATTAACAGGATATCAATTTAGGATGTTGTGTGACTATGTCTTGTCCTGTGATAGGTTGTCAGCTAAATGATATGATAACTTATTGCAGGAGTTTAGAATGGATCAGAGAATCATTGTTCGTTACAGTATGAGTTTCAAGCAGCAGGTTGTTGAAGAGTTA
>Ga0268282_1000464_pt1 | contig 20752 bp, 17 predicted proteins | sample saktaG_12_FD_190133 | JGI IMG/M metagenome (GOLD analysis project Ga0268282, IMG submission 190133) | Saline water microbial communities from Sakinaw Lake, British Columbia, Canada - sak_2011_5_24_120m | ecosystem: Environmental > Aquatic > Non-marine Saline and Alkaline > Saline ...
GAGTATCTGTCAGTTTTATTGTCTGTCCCATGACAACCTCCCGGCGGTTCCACCGCCTTTATTCTCATTATTAATAAGGTCGTCAAAATGGGACTTCTTATATGAATCATTTTGCGTTACTACTTAGCATATAGACGATGGTCGTCCACCCACAATCGGTAAACGGTTGCTGGAACATTTGAAATGTGGATGGTTTTGCCATTGTCTTTTGAAAATCCGAGAAAGGATCCGCCATACGTCTCATCCAGGAGCTGACCGACTCTCAGTGCAAGAATACTACCGCTTGGATTCCATACAGGATTCGCTACTAAAAGGTTTGGGTCTACCGGATAAGAGGATATCTCCGAAATATCATCGCCGGATATTCGGAATCTTTTGATTTGCTTTTCTTCCGCAGCGGTGATGAACAGCAATTCATCGTGCTCAACTGACGGTCTCCATGCAGCTCCCAGACTTTTGTCGGAACCGGGGAATTCCAGGACAATTGGTTCAAAATCATCATGCGTTAGCGGAATGATGTAACGTTGCGAGACACCGTCTTTCTCGACACCGCAGAACAGCAAGTCGCCGGAACTGTTGATGGCTATAGGACCAATTATCCTTGGTGCTCTGTGCTTTTCGGTCACTTGCCATCTTACGCCTTCATTCAGCCACAAGACCAATGACGTAATTGTTATGAGCAGGCACGTTCCTGATACGGCAATGTGGCGCCATGTAATCGGTGGGACAGAGTTTCCATTCTTCAACCTGGGTCGATACCAGAAAAGCACTGCCGCCACGGTAATAATGCTAAGAGCACCCGCTACACTTGGCAGGCGACCGATGCCGGGAGCAACTTGATTCCAGTCAAACGAAAGAAACTCATACGCGCCGGGCAGAGCGAGAAATAAGAACAGGGCCAGGAATCTTGATTTGCCCGTAAACCGGCCTCCGCTTAGAATCAGTGCTTCAACCCTCACGAATATCGACGTGCAGAAATAAAACACCGTACCTGCAAAGAGCAGTGCACCGGTAATAAGGAGGATCCACCGGAGAACCGCGGAACCGGGAAATTCCAGGACCTGGGAGAACAAGATGATTTTGCCAACATCTCCCGTAAGGACAGGATGATAAGAGTTCCATACGATGTAGTCTATGCCTTCGATCAGAAAAATGAACGCGCCAATGAGCAATGCCAGTTGAATGTCGGGCCTTCTGCGGAAGAAGAAAACAAGACCCCAGAGTATCGCGCCGCATAGAGTTGTCGCGATGATGCCGGAAGCCAAAAAGAGAATATGATGTGTTACAGGTGCTTCAACCGGCAGATCGGCAAACGCCCATCCCATCGTGTCCCATTTGACGATGAAACCGGAGAACTGGCCGCCGAGAAGCACAGCCGTTAGGCCGTGACCTACAACCTCGTGAATGGTTGTACTCAATATCTCGGCCACATATACGATGGGCAGAACAAAGAACGTAAGCCTGACAGCTCTCGCAATTGTGTTATTGCCGTGAATTATATTCATAATGCAAGGCCCAACAATGATTGCATAATCCGCATAGCAAAGAGATAAAAGGCTGGTGCCTCTTACAAGAGGAATTATCGTATCATCCTGTAAATCCGTCCAACAGTCTCAGTCACTCGCCACATCGGAGTTTGCGTCGCTTAAAACAAAAATTATAGCGTGTCATGGCGGGCAAAGCAATAGAAAAAAATCGTATCCATCTTCCAAGTCGAACGTTGGGGATGATATGCCGGGAACCGCATGGGCAGGAGAACCTGCCCATCCTACACCTACACCTACTGCGGTATTTAACGGGGTGATCGTCTATCTGCCCAATGACCATTACGGGGCCTGGCAACTCTTTATGATGAAGCCGCCTGACTTTTCTTCACGTTCCAGTTCGAGGATCCCGTGTGCTCCGGCCTCCTCCAGCATCTGGCCGAAAGACCTAAAGCCGTAGTAGGATTCGCTGAAGCCGGGTTTGCGGCGCTTCAGGGTCTGCTTGATCATGGAACCCCAAATTTTCTCGCCCTCCCCTCGTTCCTCAACCAGGGCCTCGTAGGTCTCGACAATCAGATCCCATGCCTCCTGTTTCTTATCTCCGGGCGGCGGCTTGACGGTTTTAGCGACATGGTTCTTTGCCGGCTTGCGGGCTGTCTCCCTGGCGGCTTTCCTGCGGGGCGGCTGACGGCGAACGAGGTCATCGTAATAGATAAACTCATCGCAGTTTGCAATCAACAAATCCGAGGCCGAATTCTTGACGCCGACACCGATTACGATTTTGTTATTCTCCCGCAGCTTGCTGACGAGCGGGGAGAAATCGGAATCGCCACTGATGATGACGAAGGTGTCCACGTGCTCTTTCGTGTAACAAAGGTCGAGCGCATCGACAACCATGCGAATATCGGCGGAGTTCTTGCCCGACTGGCGCACGTGCGGGATCTCGATCAACTCAAATGACGCTTCGTGCATAGCCGATTTGAATGTTTCGTAGCGGGCCCAGTCGCAGTAAGCCTTCTTGACGACGATATTGCCCTTGAGCAGGAGCCGCTCGATCACCTTGCCAATGTCGAACTGGGCGTATTTTGCGTCGCGAACACCCAAAGCGACGTTCTCGAAGTCGCAGAAAAGAGCCATGTTCCTCGTTTCAGCCTGATATGTCATTACATGAGCCTCCAGTAAATAATTTTGTGCTCTGTGTTCTTGAAAATCATCGTAACGGCGGCATCATCGGTCTCGGTCACTCGCCAAATCCAGTTTTCTTCACTTACAGCGAAGATCTTAACATGGCACGAAGAGAAAAACAATAGGAAAAATTCATATCTCATAGAGCGGAGTCCGTGGCTCATTAGATTTTGTTGCGAACAGCAATAATAGCGACCATCCCCATCCCGATAAACGAAATCGGGATGAGGCTGCCACCCAACAGAATCATCTGGGCGTATATCTATGATTTGTATGCTTATCTTATTGCTTGATGTTTTAGATAGGTTGGGGTATTTTTATGTTGTCTTTTATGTGTACCAAGGCCGTTGGCCGTTTGACTTTTAAGGCAGCGGCGGGTATAAATTAGACATTTGAAAATCCATACTAATACTAAAAGGAGCGAAGCAAAATGGCCAAAGATACCGAACAATTGTACGCCGAGCGAACGAAACGTTATATTACTGCGATGCGGAACGAGAAGCCGGATATGATTCCGATTCGGCCGTTTGTCGCCGAGTTTACTGCGAAATACGCAGGCTATACATGCCAGGATGTGGCGCACGATTACAACAAGGCTTTCGAGGCGGCGGTCAAATGCGCGAAGGATTTCGACTGGGACGCTGTCGTCGCGAATATGGTTTATGTATGGACGGGTCTCGCACAGTCGGCGGGGCTTCGCTACTACGGCATTCCGGGTATCGGCATCCCGCACACAGTCGGCTTCAACTACATCGAGCCGCCGGAGGAAAAGGCTTTTATGAGGGCGGACGAATACGATGCCCTTATCGACGATCCGACCGGCTTTCTCTATAATACATGGCTGCCCCGCGTCTCGACCGAAGTTAGCAAAATAGGCGAGGCCTCGACCTATCGCAACAACCTTGCGCTCGTCAAAAGCGGCATGGCAATGCTGCAATACTTTTATGCTTTCGGCCCGCAAACCGCGCGGCTGAGATCTGAGTGCGGCACGGGTTCGGCCATCGCCGGCATCTTCAAGGCGCCGTTCGATATACTCGCCGACAAGCTGCGGGGCTACCTCGGCTTAGTCAGTGACATGGAAACGCAGCCCAAAAAGGTGCTAAAGGCATGTGAGGCGCTCATACCGCACCTGGTTAACGTGGGCCTGACCACCGCCGACCCGGGCAACCAGGTGCCTATCGGTTTCTGGATGCACCGCGGCTGTGTACCTTTCTTCAATCCGAAACAATTCGCGTCCCATTACTGGCCGACGCTCAAGCCCTGTATCGAGGAGTTCTGGAAGAACGGCCACCAGACGCTTTTCTACGCCGAGGGCAGGTGGAAATATCACTTCGAGACATTCCGCGAGCTGCCGGACCGCAGCATCGTTTTCCACTGCGACCAGGACGATATCTTCGAAGTCCACGAAGCACTGCATGACAAGTTCGCCATAAGCGGCGGTATCCCGAACTTTATGTTGAGCTACGGCAAACCTGAGGAAGTGCGAGAGTTCTGTCTGCGGGTCATAAAGGAAGTGGCCAAAGACGGCGGCTATATAATGGATGCCGGCGCGATTATTCAGAACGATGCCGACATTGAGAACATGAAGGTGATGACGCAGGTCTGCCGCGAGTACGGCGTTTACTCCTCCGGCAGTTACGAGCCGCCGAGCGATACGCCGCCCTGCGAGCTGCCGTCATCGGTGGAGTCGCGTAAAAAAGTCACGGGTATGGCCGGCCGGAAGAGTCCGAAGATCAAACCGGGCGTTTGTTTCCCGTGGGAGCAGCGTGTCAAGGACCTGCCCGAAATCACTGGAGATCCGGCTATGGTTCAGAAAATCTGGGAAGACATTGATGGGCTGGGCAATATGTACATCTGGCAGTTGCTGCTGTCCTTCTAATCTCTCGTATTATGGGCATTTTTAGAGGTGCCTGAAGAATGACAAAAACCACTACACTTAATCGACGCCGTTTTCTCGGCTCCGGCATGGCAACCGTGCTGACTGTGGCGGCGGGCGGGATTCTCGGATCGAGCTGCCGCAGCACACAGAGCGATGCAAGGTCGGAGAAAAAGGTTCTTGTTGGAGGCCACCCCTGGGTCTACGCGGCGACACAGCCGAAATACGACATCTATCCCGTGCTGGACCGGATCTTCGCCGACATGAGTTATGCGGGCCTGGACGGAATCGAGCTGATGCACACGGCGCTGCGCTACCCGGATGCGGTCGAGCGCATCGCAGCGCTCTCGAACGAGCACAATCTGTCCGTCATTGGAACGTCCTTCGGCGGAGCTATGTGGGACCGGACGCAGCATGAGGCCGTCTTTGAAGACGCCCGTATCGTTGTGACGCGACTGGCCAAGCTGGGCGGGCGAACGCTCGGCACTTCCGTAGGTAAAGCACCGCAAATAAAGACGGCCGAACAGTTGGACGCACAGGCGGAGCTTCTGCGGCGAATCATGAACCTCTGCCGCGACAACGGCGTCGAACTGAATCTGCACAACCACACGTACGAAGTAGAAGACGACATGCACGATCTGCGCGGGACGCTCGCACGGATTCCAGAGGTTAAGCTGGGCCCCGATCTCAACTGGCTTGTGCGGGGCGGGGTCGATCCGGTGGATTTCATCGAAGCTTTCGGCGACAGCATCGTGTTCCTGCACATCCGGGATCAGAACGCCGACGGAACGTGGTCCGAAGCCGTGGGCGAAGGAAATATGGACTATGTTGCCATCGGGAAGGCTCTGCACGCCAGCCGTTTTTCCGGTGATGCCGTGATTGAGCTTGCCCATGAAGGCAACTTCAAACCCACCCGGCCCCTGCGGGACAGTCTCAGAATGAGCCGGGCCTCTGTAAGAAAGACCCTGGGCTACTGAGCCTTTAATGAGGATACAAATGAATCACAAAATCACACGTCGGACTTTTTTGAATAACGCGGCGAGTGTCGCCGGGGCAGCGGCGGCATTTCCGTATATTGTCCCTTCGTCGGCGATGGGCGGAGCGGGAAACGTTGCCCCGAGCAACCGGATCGTCATGGGCTGTATCGGCACGGGAAACCAGGGCACGAACGACTTGAAAGATTTTCTGCAGGACAGCCGTGTGCAGATTGTTGCGGTCTGTGACGTCAACCGGCAGAGTAACGGTTACTGGGACAACCGCATCGGCGGACGCGAGCCGGCCAAGGTGATTGTTACGGAACATTATACCCGCACAAGCGCACCGGGCGCCTACAAAGGTTGCAGGGCCTACGAAGACTTTCGCGATGTGCTGGCCCGTGACGATATCGATGTCGTCCTGATTGCCATACCGGACCACTGGCATTCGATTGCGGTTATCGAAGCGGCAAAAGCCGGCAAGGACATTTACGGTGAAAAGCCGCTGTCACTTACCATCGGCGAGGGGCGGGCGATGAGCGACGCGGTCCATCGTTACGGGCGCGTCTTTCAGACGGGCAGCCAGCAGCGTTCGGACCATAATTTCCGCCGGGCGTGCGAACTGGTGCGGAACGGGCGAATCGGCAAGCTCCATACCGTCAGGTGCGGCCTACCGGGCGGAACGCCGGATATTTCAAAACAGGGCCATCGCGACAAGCCCGAAAGTGTGCCGGATGGTTTTAATTACGATATGTGGCTGGGGCCGGCTCCGTATGCCCCCTACTGCCCCGCCCGCTGCCATGTGAATTTTCGCTGGATACTGGATTACTCAGGCGGGCAGGTCACCGACTGGGGAGGCCATCATCCCGACATCGCCCAGTGGGGCATGGGTACGGAGAATACCGGGCCGGTGGAAATTAATAACGCCAAAGGCGAGTTTGCCCGGGATGGATTGTATAATACTGCCAGTAGTTTTTATTTCGAGTGCATCTATAAGAACGGCGTCAAACTCATAATTTCGAATAAAGTGCGCGGCGGCGTGACTTTCGAAGGCGACGAAGGCTGGGTCTGGGCCGACCGCGGGCGTCACGATGCGAATCCGAAGTCGCTGCTCGAATCCGTCATAAAGCCGGACGAGATTCACCTGTACCGAAGCGATAACCACGCCCGGAATTTCATCGACTGTGTAATTTCCAGAGACGAGCCGGCCGCCCCGATCGAGACGGCCCACCGCTCCATCACGACCGTGCATCTGGGCAATATCGCCATGCGGCTGGAAAGAGACCTGAAGTGGAATCCGGACGCCGAGCGGTTCGTTAACGATGACGGGGCCGACAGGATGCTGTCACGGACTATGAGAAGCCCGTGGCGGGTGTGATATTTATTATTTACTATTTTCTATTGACTATTGTTTATGATTTATGAATGCTCAATTGACTCATATTATTTGGCGGTTATATCATGAAGCAGGGACATATTAATCGACGGCATTTTTTGAAAAGAGCGGCGGGGGTTTCTGTAGCCGTTGTGGGATTTCCTTATCTGGTTCGCTCTTCGGCGCTTGGTAATGCCGGTTCGGTCGCTCCGAGCGGTCGTATTACGCTGGGTTTCATCGGTACGGGCGACCACGGCAGAAACGTCAATATGAAGAACTTCCTGGTTAATGCGGATGCTCATGCCCTGGCCGTTTGCGATGTCGATCCGGTTAACCGCAACATTGCCCGTGACATGGTCAACAAAAAATACGGCAATGCCGACTGCGCGACGTACAGCGATTTCAGGGAGGTTTTGGCAAGGGACGATATAGACGCGGTGATGATTTCGACGCCGGACCATTGGCACGTTCCGATTTCCATCGCCGCGGCCAAGGCGGGCAAGGATGTCGAGTGCGAAAAACCGACGCTGACCATCGAAGAGGGCCGGGTGTTATGCGAGACGATGCAGCGTTACGGCCGGGTATTCCAATGGTCCACCGAGGACCGTTCGGTGGACGTGTATCACCGCATGTGCGAGCTGGTCCGCAACGGCCGGATCGGCAAGGTTCACACGATTCGGGTCGAGCTGCCAAGCGGGCCGGACACCCAGGGCGACCCAACGCCGATGCCGGTGCCGGATGGTTTCGACTATAACATGTGGGTGGGCCCGGCGCCGTGGGCGCCTTATACGAAAGGCCGCTGTCACTGGAACTTCCGGTGGATTCAGGATTATTCGGGCGGTATGTTAACCGACTGGGGCGCACATCTGCTCGACGGTGCCCAGTGGGGCAACGACACCGAGCATACCGGGCCGGTCGAGGTCGATGGGAAAGGTGAGTTCTGGCGAGATGGACTTTATAACACCGCCAAAGAATTCAACATCGAATACAAATACGCCAATGGGGTGCAGTTGATCATAACATCGGGAACGCCGAGCCTGCGTTTCGAAGGCTCCGAGGGCTGGATCGGCAACCGCGGCTGGAGGGCGCCGCTGCAGGCCGAGCCGAAATCAATCCTGAATTCGGTGATTGGCCCGAACGAGATTCATCTTTATACCTGTCAGGGCGGCGAGCAGCGGAATTTCCTCGATTGCGTCAAGTCTCGTAAAGACTGCTATTTCCCGCCCGAGATAGGACAGCGATGTTTTACCATCGCGCACATCGGCAATATCTCGATGCTGTTAGGTCGAAAGCTCAGGTGGGATCCGGACAACGAGAAATTCATCGGCGACGAGCAGGCCAACCGTATGCTGTCACGCACGATGCGCAGCCCATGGCGATTGTGAAATGATAAATGATTATTGATGAGTGATTATTGAAAAGGCAAGAATTATGAGTATTCGAAGCGGAATGAATCGTGCGATTGTGTTGTTCATTGGGGTTCTTTGCTTTTTGGCGGTAACGAATACAAAGGGAGAAACGGCCGAATTGACAGGCAGCGATTTTTCGGCCTGGCGGGGTGATACGGGGCAGTGGCAGATTGTCGCTGATACGTTCACTAATCCTCAGGATGAAAAGTCGCTGAGCAGCAAGCCGGGGACGGGGACGATTATGAACGGGCCGGCGGGCAGGACATCGCATTTGTTCAGTGAGGCCGAGTTCGGCGATATCAAGGCGCACATCGAGTTTATGGTTTCGAAAGGGTCGAATTCCGGCGTGTACTTCATGGGCCGGTACGAGATTCAGGTCTATGACAGCTACGGCGTAGAGAAGGATGAGTACCCCGGCATCGAGTGCGGCGGCATTTACCAGCGGTGGGATGAAAACAGGGATCCCAAAGGGTATGAAGGTTATTCGCCGCGAGTAAACGCATCGAAGGCTCCGGGACAATGGCAGACGTTCGATGTTATCTTCCGGGCACCGCGGTTCGACGATGCCGGTCGAAAAATTGCGAATGCGAGATTCGAGAAAGTGGTGCACAATGGCATAGCCGTTCACGAGGATGTTGAACTTACCGGGCCGACGCGGGCCGGCGCATATAACGATGAAAAACCGGCCGGGCCGTTAATGTTGCAGGGCGACCACGGGCCTGTCGCGTATCGCAATATCAGGATCGAGCCGGCGGGGCCGAATCCTTTCTTCGCGATGGACACCGCTACGAAAGACGCCGCACACCAAACCGCAAAAGAGCAGGTCGAAATGGTCAAGGAATTAGGCTATCCCGGAATCGGATGCACGGCGGGCAAAGAGTTGGGCGAAATGGCCAAAGAGCTGGATAAGAACGGCCTGAGACTTTTTACAGTTTATCTCGGCGTCAACATCGATCCCGATCAGCAGAAATACGGCCCGGAATTGAAAGAGACAATCAAGGTGCTAAAAGACCGAAACGCGATGCTGTGGCTATTCGTTCAAAGTAAGCAGCACAAAGCTTCGTCGCCTGCCGGTGACGACCGGGCGGTGGAAATCCTCCAGGAGGTTGCCGATATGGCCGCTGAAGCCAACGTACGGGTGGCGCTCTATCCTCACACCGGATTCTGGGTCGAACGCGTGGAAGATGCCGTGCGCGTGGCGAAAAAGGTGGATCGCAAAAACGTCGGCGTGACTTTCAATTTGTGTCACTGGCTCATGGTCGATGACGAGAAGAATATGAAGTCGCTGATTGATTCGGCGATGCCGCATTTGTTCGTGGTTACAATAAACGGCGCCGACAGCGGCGGCAAAGACTGGAAGACCCTGATTCAAACGCTGGACCGCGGCACATTCGACATGCGGGGCTTCCTGAAAACACTCGAAGATTCAGGCTACACCGGCCCGATAGGATTCCAGGGTTACGGCATCGGCGGCGACGCCCGCGACAACCTCAAGCGCACGATGGACGCCTGGCTCGAACTGAACAAATAGCGGCCGCCGATTTGTAACACCTGCGGGTAAATAAAGTCGTGCATTTTTCGATGTCTTTGTTAATATGGCAACACTGGATAGATTCTAAGATTATTTTGTACGTAAGGAATTGAAATAAACAGGTGATTGATGGAAACGCTCAAGTTATTGCGTGATTATTTTCCGATGGCGGTTTTTACCGGCAAATGCCTTGTGTTCATCAGTGAGGACTGGCGGGTGGAATTGACCGAGCATAAAGACAGCGATTTTACGAAGACTGAGAGGCCGCCTTCTATTATACGTGTTAGAATCGCCAAAAGGACGCTGGAAGGCGATTTGATCCCGGGGCATTATGAAGATTTCCAGCTTGAATCGTTGGGTGTGCTTGCAGAGCAGATTGAAAAGTATGTTCAGTTGGCGATCGGGTCGAACCTGCGCGAGAAAATTGAGTAAACAACATGTGTTATTTTGCGTGTTTTTTATATCTTGACAAAATCCCCCGGGACAGGCCTGGGGGCTAAACAATCCTATGGGAAATCTGGCGATTGAAGAACATAATGAAGGTGCGGTTTTTGTAGCAAAGATTGTGCCGGGCAGCAGTGGGCAGACGCGGATTTGCGGACTGCTTGACGATATGCTGAAGGTCAAGGTCTCAGCGGCGCCGGAAAAAGGCAAGGCCAATCAATGCCTGATTAAGTTCTTATCCAAACAGCTCGGCGTGAAAAAGAACGCCGTGAGTATCATTTCCGGTACAACCAGCCCGGTCAAGCATGTCCAGGTTTCGGGAATGACCGCCGAGAAGTTGCTGAAGAAGCTGAATCTGAACGAACAGGGTCTTCGTTAATGACTGACAAATCGACTTTACTTTCGCAAACTTTGCCCAAAGACGAGACCTCGCTTAAGTACATGCTGACGTTGGCGGCCCCGATGGTGGTTGCGCATATCTCCTTTACTATCATGCAGTTTGTTGACAGGTTCATGGTCTCACGGCTTGGAACCGAAGAGCTTGCTGCGATTCTTCCGGCGGGGTATGTCAGTTTTTTGCCGGCCGCATTCGCAATCGGGGTGATGACCAGCATCAATACGTTTGTCAGCCAGAGCCTCGGCAGAGGAGATAAAAAGGCCTGCTCGAATTACTGCTGGCAGGCGATATATATGGGTTTGGCGTATTCGGTTGTTGTTGTAGCGATTATGTGGCCGGCGGCGCCTGCGATATTCAAAATGCTTGGCCACGAGCCGGCTGTTGCCGCGATGGAGGTTATATACCTGCGGATTATGCTCTACGTCCAGGTCCTGGCGGTTTTTGTCTGGGCGAGCAGCCAGTTTTTCATGGGGGTGCATCGGCCGGTTGTTATGATGTACTCGGCGATAGCCGGGCAGATAGTGAACGTCGCGGCTAACTACGTGTTGATTTTCGGCAAGTTCGGCTTTCCGGCAATGGGAATCGCCGGCGCCGGCTGGGGGACATTTATCGGGATTGCCGCGGGTTCGACTATTCGAATGGCGGTCTTTTTGATCGGTGATATCAATACGAGCTTTCAGAGCAGGCATAGTTTGAATATCGATTTTGCCAAAATGAAAGACCTGCTCAAGGTTGGCCTTCCGGCGGGAATCGGACTGATGGTGAATATTGCGCTCTGGGGAGTGATTTTGTTCGCGATGGTCGGTCAATTTGGTAAAGACGCCCTGGCGGCTACAAGTGCCGTTCTTTCATGCGTGAATGTCTCGGTTATGCCTGTAGTGGGCCTTGCGACTGCTTTGACGGCCGCCGTGGGAAAGTCGATCGGGGAGGGGAAGAAAGATGTGGCAATCAAACAAACCAGCGTGTGTTTGAGAATAGGGCTGGTTTACATGGGATTGATCGGTCTATGCCTTCTGGTCTTTAGAAACTCAATCATGGCGTTTTGGTCTTCAGATGATACGGTCATAGCGATTGGTATCAGAATTTTCGTTCTGGCGGCAATTTACCAGGTCTTTGATGCCGCCACACTAATCTATAACGGCTCGCTGCGCGGTGCCGGCGATACGCTCTGGCTGGCGGCGGTCTCGGCATTTGGTGCTATTGTCGTGCTGGGAGCCGGCAGCTTATTTATTGTTAAGCTATTTCCCGGGCTTGGCGCGTTGGGGCCATGGACCGGGGCAACTATCAGCATCATAACGGTCGGACTGGCAAACCGGTGGCGGTTCAAGAGCAATCGCTGGATGCGGATAGACCTGTTCAAACGCCAGGGGGCGGGAATGCCAATCAGCGACGAAGCGGCGGTAGAATAGCGACAGCGATGCTTATTCAGTTAGCTTTCGCAGATTGATATTGCGAACCGCTCCGGCGGTCTGCCAGGTCGCAACGCCCATCGGCTGGCACAAATCCATTTCGGCTCGGGTATCGATCTTTCGGCCGGTTATGTCCATATCGACGAGCGGCTCTTCTCCTTCCTCCTGGAGCCATGCCTGGATCCTGTTGGGTGTGACACGCAGGCGGACGTGGTACCACTTACCGTTTTCGAAAGAAACAAACCGGGTCGTCTCGTTGTTGGCGGCGTCATAGTAGTCGATATTGGACAATCCGCAGAGCGAGCCGCCCCAGCCGCCAAGAACCAGCGAGCAGCATTTATCGTTGACGGGAAAAGTGAACCCGCAGAAAAAGTCGCTGCCGGAGACCCGCATGGCTTCCAGCGTGATTTCGTAGTTCATACGCACCAGCGGGCCGGCCCATGTTATGCCGGTCATATCGTTGCCCAGTTCGAGGTAAATGCTGCCGTCCTTGACATAGACCTTTCCCTGCCCCCCGAAATCGGTAGTTTTCCAGTTTCCGAGTGATTTTCCGTCGAAGAGACTCATTTCAGTAGGCGGCGCAGCCTGCTCTGCATTTGGTTCACTTGTCACATTCTCAGGGCCGGCCTGATGACATGCTCCGATGATAAGGACGCCGAGAAGCAGCAACGCAGTGGATAACGTGTTACGCCATGTGTGAGGTTGAACAGAGGGTGCAAGACAAAACAAGGTGTCCATGGAAGTATTGCATTTGGTACCCATTATATTTCTCCCATCATCAAAGAATAACATTGAACAAAACGGCCTTAAAGTATATAATATTTATAGACTATGAAAAAGATTTTTTCGGTAATAATTTGTATTTTGGTTCTCTCGCCGGTGCTGCTTGCACAGCGGCACGCACCCCTTGCTAATGATGGCAAGGCGGGTCTGTACGCAAGGTCTATTGAACAGGTCCTTCGACTCAGAGGAGATGATGTTGATTTGGCAACAGCTGCTTTGATTATCTCGGAGTACTGGAGTGAAATGGTGAACGGCCGAAGATATCTGCAAGATTTGGATGAGATAGCTGTGGAAATTCGCGAAATTCTCAGTCAAAGAAAGCTCAGGGCGGACTTCAGGGCGGTTCCGGTAATAAACGATTATTTATTTGGTAAGCTGGGATTTAGTTCGATATCGGAGGCAAGCGATCCGAATAGCCTTTTTTTGCATACCGTCATGGATAAAAAACAAGGATATTGCCTGAGTATGTCCGTTCTTTATCTTGCAATCGGAGAACGACTTGGCATTCCTTTGCATGGAGTTGTTGTGCCGGGGCATTTTTTTGTCAGATACGATGACGGGCGTGTGCGATTCAATATTGAAACCACAAGCAAAGGTGGAAATGCTCCCGATGAGCACTATATAAAAAAGTTCAAGGTGCCCAGACTTAACGGTCGGAGCATTTATTTGAAGAATCTGACTAAGATTCAGACGCTGGGCTGTTTCTTCAATAATCTTGGGAACAGCTACAGCGATGTCGGTAATATGGAGTCTGCATTGCTGGCGTTTGAACGCGCTGTCGAGATAAATCCGACATTGTCCGAATCCCGTGCAAATCTGGGCAACATTTACCTGAAAAAAGGGCAGATTTCACAGGCAGTCAACGAATACAAAGCTGCCCTGGATATTAATCCAAATGACGCCAAGACGCACAACAATCTTGGGAATGCGTACACCCAGCGAGGCTCGTTAAGCTATGCGGTTTCTGAATATTCACAATCGATCAGGTTGGATCCCAACTTTGTAGATGGGTACAAGAATCTTGCCCTGGTTTACAGCAAACAACAAAGGTATGGCCAGGCAGTAGCGGAATTGAAGAAAGCGATTATTCTGGGACTTCAAGACGCCGGTTGTTATAGCCAGTTAGGTGATATTTATAGCCAGAAGGCTGATTACGGGCAGGCCGTAATTCATTACAAGAAGGCTTTGGATATTCAGCAGGATTATCTCGATGCCCATTACGGCCTTGCAATTTGCTACAGCAAAATGGGAATGGTTGAGGATGAAATTTGGCAATACAAGCTGATTCTTGCTATTAAACCCGATATGCTTTCCGCCCTGGTCAATCTGGGCAATGCTTATTTCGGGCAGGATAAGTACAGTATGGCCATTGAGCATTATAAAAAAGCTGTTCTATTAGAGCCTAATGAACCTATGGTCTATTATAACCTCGGGGCAGCGTATTCCAACAATGAGAATTACGAGCAGGCAGTGGCTGCGTATCTCAAGGCAGTGGAGATTGATCCGGCAATTGGCGATGCGCATTATGGGCTTGCCTTCGGATTTTATCAGTTAAAGGAATATTCTCTGGCCTGGAAACACATCAAAATGGCCCAGGATTTAGGCGTAAAAGTAACAAAAGACCAGCTCGACGCCATCAAAAGCAGATTGTAGTGGAAAAGCCCACCCGAACAATCCAAAGCAAATCTCGATCATAGAACACTAAACGCCAATAAATTGGCTCCATTCGACTCGTTTCGAATTTCGTGTTTCGTGCTTCGGATTTCCGGCCGATGGCCGGCTTTGGTTTTGTTTTTTCAAATAGCTTCCATTCAACTCGTTTCGGATTTCGGAATTCGAACTTCGGATTTCCGGCCGATGGCCGGCTTTGGTTTTGTTTTTTCAAATAGCCTTTCAACCCCCAGAGCAGGTCTGGGGGCTAACCGAAATTGGGTTTGTTTGGCTTTGAATTGGCTTTGTTTTTTCGCCGCCCAAAACCATGAAAATCTTCATATCTCCCTTTCATATAATACTTTAAGCCGATTTGTCATACCGGCAAATTGGCTTTGTTTTTTCAACTTAAGCACGAAAAACCACCAGATTTGCTCTCTTTTTTGGCTTTTTTTTGCATTTTTAGTTCAAATTAACCACGAATGAACCTTAATATAACCACGAATTCACACGAATAAACACCGAGAATTAGCCAATAACCGCGGATGAACGCAGATTCACGCAGATGCTCAATGCTCGAAATTGTCTTACTTCTATCATTAATCAATAATCAATAATCAATAATCAATGACATGGTCTACCCCCTTTTTTCATTCAAAATACTACATACGATATACGATATACGAATTCGTTAACTATTATACGAATCTTGACACAAAAAGGCGGGGAAAATCTCAAAAAATCTCCGTGAGACGGCGTCCATTATTCATCCACAGAGACCTCAGACAATTAATCAATAATCAATAATCATTTTTTGGAATGCGGATTCTGATTAACGCAGATTTTTGAGGAAATTCTTGCTTTTTTGTCCTTTTTTGCTCTTTTTTTGCTTTTTTTTCAATTTTGTTGACAACATTTTGTCATCGACAAACGCTGTTATTAATAAAAGAGCAATAATATGTGCAATAACGGCTATATGGATCAGATTGTGGCCAAAAGTATTTGTTCCCGGCTCGGAAAACGGATATGATATGAAACAACAACCTTGAGCGAGCTTTTCAATTGATTCCAGTGGAAGGCAGGTTTTTGCGTGTAAATAAATTTGATAAGGACGTGTGGCGTAGATTTTAATGGGTGAATGTCCCTAGTTGTTCCCTAGTTGTTCGGCACGAAATCTAGAGATTAGCGAAAGGGAGATACCGTGAGAGAAAAATCGGAAATCATAAAGTTGATTGAGACTAGATCGCATAGTAAACTCCGGGCTCAACAAGAAGAAGAGGACATTCTACCCCAAGTGCTGCAACTGATGGAAGATGAAGACAGCCAAGTGCGTGCAAACGCCGCTTTCGCTTGTGCACAACTAGCTGCAGATTTTCCTCAAGATGTTGAGCAGGCAATTCCAAAGCTGACGAACCTGCTTGACGACAAAGACAAGGATGTTATCCAGAATGCCTGTTCCGCTCTCGGGGAGTCAGGTAGATTGGCCCCGGAAATAGCCAAGAACGCAATCCCAAGTTTAATCCGCCTTCTTTCAGATTCAGAAGTCCAACGCATGGCAAGTTTTGCCATAGGAAAGATAGGAGGTGAGATTCCTCAAGACGTTGAAAGAGCTGTGCCTAAGTTGGGAGAATTGCTCGATAGCGACGATCCGCATGTCCGCTTTGAGGCCTGCGAAGCATTAGCTCGAATAAGTGAAAAATGGCCTGAGGGTGTTCGAAGTCTAGTTCCCAGATTTGTCAAATTGACTGACGATTGGCCCCGGGACTCCGCAGAACGCGATCTACCGGGAATTTGTGGGGATGCAGTTAAGGCCTTGGGGCGAATAGGAAGAAAGTACCCGGAAGATGTCAAAGAGTGGATACCCAGGTTGGCATACTTGAGTAAGGATGAAGAACACAATATCAGTGAGAACGCCATTGAAGCGCTTCGTGCGATCGAGAAGGAGCACCCGGAAGTTGTTTCACAGGCAAGAGATGAGATGGAATCAATGCTGAAGGAGGCGAAAAGAACCATCTTGTGGTCATGGGTCATGGCCGCTGTGTTTGGCGCGATTGCTCTCTTTGTCATTTCGCAGGGAGGTGAAGATGTGTCGCTTCTTGACAAGATCGTTTTCTTCTTGGCTGGAATATATGTGCCTTGGTCCTGGTACTGGGGACGCACATTTATCCTAGACCGATGGGGAGACAAACTGGCGAAATATACTGCTGGGGAACGTGGCTGGATTCTAGGATGGGTCCTTATTCTCTTTGTGTTCCCCACAGTCGGCTTTTGTGGTGGTGGTATTTACGAGTATGTACAATATCGGAGAGTAGCAAGGCTTGCCGAAGACAGAACAAGTGCAGGCTCGGATACAGGTACCCTTGAATGAAGAGATTGCCAAGATGTGTAGGACGGCACGGCGGGCAGTTCAGGAGGAATTGGTTGGTTGTCACATGAGATCATTGCAGAAAAACAGCAGAAAATGAGAGTTGAAAAGAAGGGAGATTGACATGGCAACATGTAAAGCATGTGCTGGCAAAGGGCATGTGAAATGTCCGACCTGTAAAGGAAAAGGTAGAATAGTTGACTTGCTTCTACCCACCTACACATGTAAAAATTGTGGCGGTGGTGGTGATGTAAAATGCGGTGTTTGCAATGGTAAAGGCCGAGTTTAGACAATAGGCATCAGTAAACACGACTTTAATGAGGAAAACTAGGGACAGTGGGGCTGTTGAAAAAGTTAACGCATTTCCCGTCCGGTGAGTTTCGCATTAGGTTTGATTAACCATGGAACACCAGTTCTTAAACGGCTGCATTCGACTACTATCCGGCAAAGAGACCTTGATCTCTGCGCTTGAAGCTAAACTTGCTACCAAGTTTGAAAAGAAGCTCTTCGAGGCAGCTATTAACAATCTATTGGATGCGTACAATCCTCTTCGCTTCAACAATTTCGCTTATGCTACAAGGGAGTTAGTCAGGCACATTCTTTTTCGTCTATCACCTGATGCCGAAGTATTGGCCTGTGGATGGTACCGTAACGAAACCAAGAATGACGGCGGCATTAGCAGAAGGCAAAGAATAGTATTCGCTATCCAAGGGGGGCTCACAGATGACTACGTCCAGAATACGTTGCAGATTGATACTGCATCAATTAGCAAACAGATTAGAGGCGTTGTGGAGAACCTTAACAAACACACTCATATCCAGCAGGATACTATTGACATAGACATCGATAAACAAGACAAATATGTAACGGAAACATTGGAATCAGTAGGCGAATTGTTTAAAGTAGTAGAGAAGTCAAGGCAAGCTGTTTCGGAATCATTGATTGATCACATCGACCGAGAAATAGTGAATACAGCAATCAGCGAAACGATCATCGAAATAGATGAAGTTGCAACGCATCATACAATCGAAGAAGTATTAGCGGAAGAAGTGCAGATTAAGAGCATTGACAGTACTTACATAACTTTGACTGTTTATGGAACAATCAGTGCCGAGTTGCAGTATGGGTCTGATGGTGATATGCGTCGTGGTGACGGTACTACCTTATATCACGGATTCCCCTTTTCATGCATATTGAAATCGAGAGTCGAAACACCTGACGATTTCCTAAGTGACCATACCGACTTCCAAGTGAACAACGACGACTGGTACGAATAGACCTAACATGCTGGTGCTAGGGACCGCTTGTACCTCGGGGCCCCAGAGGAAAATAAGTACATGGCGTATTATACAGTTTTCTAGCACTTATAATCTGGAGCCGCGTTTTATGAAAACACCTTCAATTCCAGTCAACCATGATTGCACTAAGGGAAAAACTAGGGACAACGGAGCAACCGACAAGGCCGCCATCCAGCGGGTGTGAGTCCCGCCGTGCCAATTGCCCGATTCAGGCACGTAGCGATACCACAGCTCATGATTTTATTAGTGACGTTTATCGCTTTATGAGGTTTAAGGAGAAAAGGGATGGCAAAGCCGTATAGAAGCAAAAGAAAAAGAACTTAAATACACGAAATCGGCAACCATCCAGTTTTTGTAGTTTTTTGCTAGATTTTTAATCCCTGATTCTGTTTATTCCCGCTCCTGCCACTGTTCGTTCTTTATCGTCGCCGAAGTAATCGGCACATATACGACCTTATCAATCTTCCTTGATAGCATTGTTCAGATGCGTATAATTATTACAATTGGATTTTATAATACGTCGAATCTTGCGGTTTGTTATTCATCGGGTCCAATCGGTGTGGATCCGGGAAGTATCGAATACGGATTTTTAACGGAGAGATTAATATGTTCGAGCAGACAAATAAAACACCAGTGGTTGTCGCCTGCAGCGTTCTTTTGGTATTGGCCAGTACGACTGTTTACTCTACAACCGTCCAGGCTAAGCCAATTGAACTTCATCCGGATAATCCGCATTATTTTCTATGGAGAGGCAAACCTACGATATTGATAACGTCCGGCGAGCATTACGGAGGCGTGCTCAATAGTGCTTTCGACTACAGGAAGTACTTCAAGACTCTCGAATCGCTCGGTTTTAACCTGACTCGTACGTTCAGCGGCGCTTACTGCGAGCCTGTCGGGGCGTTCAAAATCGAAAACAATACCCTGGCGCCGGCAAAAGAACGATTAATATGCCCCTGGGCGCGAAGCGATGAGCAGGGCTACGCCAACGGCGGCAATAAGTTTGACCTGACCAAGTGGGACCCTGCTTATTTCAAACGCCTGCGAGACTTCGTCGGTGAAGCAGGCAAACTCGGCGTTGTGGTAGAGCTGGTGCTGTTCTGCCCTTTCTACGAAGATAGTATGTGGCAGCTCAGCCCGATGAACGCCGCTAACAACATCAACGGCATCGGCAAAATGGAACGTACCGAGGTTTATACGCTCAAATATCCCAGGCTGTTGGCCGTGCAGGATGCGATGGTGCGCAGAATAGTCGAGGAGCTGAAGGACTTCGATAACCTTTATTACGAAATTTGCAACGAGCCGTACTTCGGCGGTGTCACGCTCGAATGGCAGGCGCATATCGCCGAGACCATTACTAAAGCTGAGGCCAATTTCAAGGCCAAACACTTAATCGCCCAGAATATCGCCAATAAATATCAGAAGATTGCCGATCCCAATCCACGGGTGTCGATTTTCAACTTCCATTACGCCAAGCCTCCCAATACGGTGACCGACAATTACGGCCTGAACCGGGTCATCGGCGACGACGAGACGGGATTTGCCGGCAGTGAGCCCAAGCCATATCGGCTCGAAGGCTGGGATTTCATTATTGCCGGCGGAGCAGTATACGACAACCTCGACTACTCGTTCAACGTCGGCCACGAAGACGGCACGGCAAAAATTAACGCCCCCGGCGGAGGCGGCCCGATCCTGCACAAACAGTTGGGAATCCTGTGCGACTTCATCAACAGTTTTGACTTTATAAAAATGAGCCCCGACAATTCAGTCATCAAAGGCGGCATTCCCGATAAAGCAACCGCCCGCGCATTGGTACAACAAGGGCGTGCTTACGCAGTTTATATCAATGGCGGCAGCGAGGCACAATTGCAAGTGGAACTATCGAAGGGCAAATATACGGCAGAATGGATAAATACAAAAACCGGCAAAAGCGATAAAAATGAAGCGTTCGACCACCCCGGCGGCAATCGTACATTGAAATCGCCGGAGTACCAGGACGATATCGCACTTCGGATACTCCGCTCGGACTAAAATCGCCCCGATTCGAGCTGGCCGGCCGATTTACGGTGCTGGACCGTGGATACACAGCCATACAATTGTAGTTGGTCTGTATGCTGGTGGAAAACCTCAAAAGCTATAAAATCGTTGATATTGTCATGCTTACAATGTACACTTTTATTGTATGGATAATGTGAAATAATTTTGCGATGAAGGAAGTGTTTGAAATGAATTACTGCTTTTGCAGCGACCGACGGGAAGAAACAGTAATGGCGAAAAAATGGAGGTTTTCATTGTGCAGATAAATAAGTCTATACTTGCGATAGTGTTTACCGGCATGATTCTGGGCAATTTAAATGCCCAGCAGGCGGACTCTGATGATATCTCAGAATATTATGGATTCGAAGAAATAGAGATCATCAAGTTGGACTGGGGCATTAAAGACCTGCGGGTGGCCGATTTTAACGGTGACGGCCGAAACGATATTGCCCTGACCAATAACAGAAAGGCCAGAATCGAGCTGCTTTTGCAGAAAGAAGCATTTGGGCCGGGCGAAAAGGACGTCGCTGTCGAT
>Ga0268282_1000469_pt1 | contig 20679 bp, 19 predicted proteins | sample saktaG_12_FD_190133 | JGI IMG/M metagenome (GOLD analysis project Ga0268282, IMG submission 190133) | Saline water microbial communities from Sakinaw Lake, British Columbia, Canada - sak_2011_5_24_120m | ecosystem: Environmental > Aquatic > Non-marine Saline and Alkaline > Saline ...
GGATTCGGGTTCTAAAAGTCTTCCGACAGGCCACGTTGTTGCAGTGGACTCGGAGGCCGAGTCCACGACGACAACTTCGAGTTCAACAACGATTCCTAAAACAACCACTTCATCTACGCTGACTGTCACTTCCACGTCAATACCCGCCATAACTTATACGACGACTATACGCCCGACTTGCTATGATGGAATGCTAAACCAGGGTGAAGACGAAGTCGACTGCGGCGGACCCTGCACCGCATGCGTCACCCCCGCCGAAAAAACCGCACTGTGCCTTGCAAGCAAGGGCGCGACAGTCTACCTAAGAAAAGACAGCGTTTGCATTCAATGCAAGTCCATCCGCAACAACCTGGGAAGATACATTAATCTAATCAACGTCATCGACTGTGAAAACGAAGACGACGAAGACATATGCGACGACATGCTAGAAGCATTGGAAGACGCGGGGAAGATGAAAGGATACCCGACGTGGGACTTCTACGGAGAACTCTACCCAGGCTACAGCCTCCTTAGAATATCAAAAGAAGTAGGCTGCTGAAAAAATCCGATTAAAAGCTTTTTCTTCCAAATAATTGTTTAATGGAGAAGAGATTCATTTCTCAACCCTTAAAATCGGCGCTTGAGAGGGAGATTAAGGCCGCAGGCAGGGTGATAACGAAGGAGTTTCGAGTGTTCCAGGACAGCGAGCTAAGCCTCAATGAGATACGTTTAAAGTCGAGGGAGATTAGTTTAAACCACCTGGATTGCCCTCCAGACCGGCTTTCCGCTGGAAGGCCTTTCGCAATGTCGGAGATGAAACTCTACGGGGTTGAGAGGAAGTTTAATAGTGAGGAGGAGTTCACGCCCCAAGACCTTGAGGTTGTGCGGGAGGCTCAGAGTCTTGTGAGGGAGAAGATAACTTTCGATGCCAAGGATAAAACCAAAACTGAAGGAGGAGAAAAAGTAGTCGTTGAAAAAAGGTTTCAATCCAAGGTGGGAAAAATATTGGCAAAGGAATTTAAATACTATGACGACTTAGACGACTTTAAATTTCTACGCCATTGTTTAAGTAGTGTGAAGATAAGTCGGCTTGGAGTAGGGAACAATAACAAGATGGCGGCCCTCGAAGAATCAACCTACGAAAGATTACATGAAAAAGTAGAACCCGTAATTGCAGACATAAGGCAATTCAAAGACAATTAAAAAAAAATGAAGGAGAAGAAGAAGCCACAGGGAATAACGCTTGAGGGAGACATCCACTCTGAAGGACTAAAAATGATTCGGACTTATTTTGGTGCCGGCGAGCAGCCTCCGCTCAGAGAGTTTATCGGGACTGCCATGAATGTCGCTCTCCGACACCTGGATTGTCCTCTGGAGGTTAAGGAGGCCGCGAAGCCACTTCTCAACGCAAGAGCGTGCGCCTTCAGCACAGAGAGGATGGTTCAGGTTCAAGGACCGTTAGATGCGGACGTTAGCGAGCTTGAGGATGCAAGGGATTGCATGATGGCTGCGGTGACCTTCGACCCCGCCCGCGTAAACAAGCCCGACGGGGGAATGCTAGTGCTTCTGCCCGACGATCTTCGCGACCTACACGATAAAATAGGTGAATGGAATTTTCAAGCCGAAGACGCAATCCAACCGGGAATCTGCGGGATAAACCGGTTTGTCCACAAAGCACTTGTCGCCCACCTCGGGGAGGAATTGTACGACGACCTTGAAGTGCAAGTGGATTTGGTAAGCAACAGGTTCGGGAAAATGTTCGGAAAAGCGCAAGAATACTTGGATAAGGGAGAGGGAAATTAAACTAGAAATTGAAAGTCAAGGTCGCGAGAAAGCTAAATACTGATGGGTTCGCGGAATTTGAGGAGCTTAATTTCCCGGACCGGCCTGAACTTTCCGGCTTGTCTGTTGGGGGTAAGCTTCCGACGCTTTACCCTTCCCCGGTGGTGCAGGAGGGTCTTGGCTTGAATGTTACCACACTCCACAAATTCATGAACCAACAGAAGGGTCGGGGAGTCGTGCTCCCGAATACTGTGTGGCCCCAGCGCGAGAATATGGGGGGTAATACGAGGTTTTTCACCGATGAGCAAGTTACTGCGGCAGTAGGCCACTACTCATTAAAACGCAGGTTGAAAACGGATTACTATTCGCTCTCCCAGATTAACACGAAAAATTTTTTCGGCGTCGAGGAATCCCGCAGCGTCCACAGGTGGCTGGACTCGTTCCCAGAGGTTGCGGGGGGAAAAGGCGTGAAAGAAGTGTTCGGGCATAAAATAGTGAAGTTCATACGCCGGAAAGATCCAGAATACTTCATACCTAAAGAGCTTGCAGACGATGAAGAAAAGTTTTCGGAGTGGGCTCGGAAGGTGAAGTGGGAGCGTAAGAGGAAGGCGCTTCCGAAAGGATTTCGGGATTATGTTTTTGCCGCGGAAATTGGAGAGGAAAATGATGCCAGGGTTTCGTGGGTGAGGATTTGGGCGAACAGGCAGGAGCCGTATGGTCTTGGAGTCACACTTGACGGGAATACTCACAAGCCTAGGAAGGTGGGTGAGCGCCGGGTCGGTGAGGGCCCCCTCATCTTTTCGCCGGAGGAGGCGGAGTTTGTTCGCGCTCACTTTGAAAAAAGGAGGGAGATTAAAAGGGATTTCCTCTCGGTTACTGATTACGGGGAAAATATCGGAGTTCAGCACGGATGGCTTTTGAAATGGTTGAAAGAAGAGGGGTGGGATCCCGCAGACAAACCACATGTTTTCGGACTTCCCGTAGAAGCCTTCCAGGAAGGTATTTACATGAAAAACACGCTCGGACCCGGGCAGGTTAATGCAATCCGAAACCAGCCGACGTATGACGGCAGGCTCGGAAAGCTTGCGACCATACTTTCAGGCCAGAGGCAGAAGGGACCGGTCGATGAAGCAGGGAGTAAAATGCACCCTTTAATCCGCCAATTTTTCGAGGAGGGATTAACGCTCGCAGACATGTACCGGACAAGGCGAGAGGAGCTGGCTGCAGCAGGATTTAAGATACAGTTGGAGATGAAGCCGTTTGCAGGCGGAGTAAGCCCCACATACAAGCTGGTGAAAAAACAGGATTAATGGTTACCCTCGGCTGGCCTTTTAGCGTTCTCCCGTGAAAGCCAAAGCATATTCGCGTCTGAAAGGGGCTTTGAAGTGCGGTCGACAAGCTTTTTCTTGACGTCGCTCCAGGTGAATCCCTTATTTTCTATTCCCTCCGACTCGATTCGGGCGTATTCGGAAAGGAAGGATTCCAACTCCTCCTCAGTAAGGTCGGGTTTCTCAGGCTCGGGCACGACTTCACCGTAAGGAAGTCCCCACTCGTTTTCCGGGGAGCGGGATTTTATCGCGTAATTTTTCCAGCGGTCAGAGTCGACTAAAGGATCAGCATCGAGGACTTCTGGGATCGAGTCGATTTTAGGGGGAAGATACGCAGGCAAATAGTTTGCGGAATCTTTGGAAACTCCGGCAAACTCCGTTTCTGCGGATTCGTGGGTGGAAGTCGTCTGAGAAGGTGCATGGGATTCTGGAGGAGAAACGAAAACACCTATACCAATGCCAGCAGCAAGGCATGTGCCGGCTACTACCGCCAAAGTCTTCCCTAAAGTCCCGTAACTTACGCCAAGTGGCGGTTTTACAACCACGTGTTCCCCGGGTTTCGGCCTGACAGTAGTCTTTATACCCCACGGGAACTTCCGTCCCGAAGTGACTTTTGCCATACATTAAATTATCGGAAGACGAGGAATAAATATTCAACGTGAAATGGTGTTTCCAATAAAAATTCCCAGAATGAAAGCCCACCAAGCCCACGCGAATCCGATTTTGAAGGTGAATTCGCCTCCAGCAGAGTAATAAAGGCGTGTTTTGTTTCGGTTTAGACCGAATCACCTGAAATAGGCGTTCATCACGTACTCTTGTACCATGCGGTGGGTGTTGAAAAACGACGCGTTAAAGGCGATCGCATGCTTCATGACGTCAATCCACCTGTCCCTATCATTATAGTACATCGGGATAATTATCTTCTCGAGCTTGTCGTACAAGTCTTTCGAATCGAGGTCGTCGACAACATTGTGGTCTTTAGATTCATATCCTTCCCGGGGACCGATAGACCATCCAGTTACGTTTTCAATGTGTCCTTCAAGCCACCACCCGTCCAAGACACTGAGGTTGGGAACGCCATTAAAACAGGCCTTCATGCCGCTCGTACCCGAAGCCTCAAGAGGCCTTCTAGGATTGTTCAGCCACAAGTCGACGCCGGAAGTTAAAAGTCTTGCAGTCGAAATATCGTAGTTTTCAAGGTAGGCGATCTTAATCCTGCCTTCAAGCTCTTTTTTAATCGAGTGGATTTTCCGGATTAAATCCTTTCCCATGCCATCTTGGGGGTGAGCTTTCCCCGCGAAGATTAATTGAATTTCGCCAGTGTTCTGGGAAATGTTTAGGAGCCTCTCTTTATCGCGGAGGATTAGATCCGGCCTCTTGTAGGCTGTTGATCTTCGAGCGAAACCTATTGTGAAGATGTGGTTGTCCATGCCGATGTTTTCAAATTTATTGACGAAGCTTATGAGCTTTTTCTTTGCGGTGTGATGCGCATCCCAGACCTCGTCTTTCGGAATGGAGAGTGCGTTTCGAAGGCTGAATGGGTTGTGGATCCAGCCTGGAATGTAGCGGTCGAATAGTATTGTGAAATGCTCGCTTGCCCATGAATTTGAGTGGACGCCGTTTGTTATAGAGTCGATCATAAAACCGGGGAAGAGCGCCCGGGAGACTTCTCCGTGTTTTTTCGCAACACCGTTAATGTACTTGCTGTTTTTTAGGGCAAGATATGTCATGTTTAGTTGGTCCTCGTAAAGGCATTTCTCCTTTAGAATTTTCATTGGCAGAAAATTGCCGAGAGTCTTCTCAACCAGATCTAACGAGTATTTGTCGTAGGCGGCGGCGACTGGAGTGTGGGTTGTGAAAACGCATTTATCGCGGACTCCATCGAAATCGTATTGGCCGTCTTTTTCCGACTGTCGCAGAAGCTCTAATACCAGAAGACTTGAATGACCCTCGTTCATGTGATATTTCTCGATCTTTGAAAACCCGATTTTTTGGATGACCCTGACCCCGCCAATCCCCAAGACAATCTCCTGCATGAGTCGGACTCTCGGGTCCCCGGGATAAAGACGCCAAGTAATACGGCGGTCCTCATCGGTGTTTTCAGACAGGTTAGTATCCAAGAAAAGAACGGGGACGTGATAGCCTGAATTTCCGGCAATATCGTGAAGCCAAGCCTGAACCCGGACTTTGCGACCCTCAATCTCGACGTCAACACGCTCTGGAAGAATGGTTAGATAGTCTTCAGGGTTCCAGTGAACGATCTCCTCAATCTGGTTTCCCTCACCGTCGATTCTCTGGTAGAAGTAGCCTTTCTCGTTTAGTAGAGTAATGCAGACTAAGGGAACCCTTAAATCCGCGCAGGATTTCACGGAATCACCAGCCAAAACCCCCAACCCCCCACCGTAAGTTGGAATGTTCTCATTCAGACCAACCTCCATGGTGAAGTAGGCGATCTCACGATCCCCCTTACCCTCAAGAGATGCGAGGTACTCAGTATTCTTACTGTTTTCCATAAGGTCAATTATTACGCGACCACAGTATTTATTTACATGCTCCATATTCATTGGTATGCCAAAGAGGGGACGCGAAACAAGCTCCAATGACGCGCGGAGAAAAAGGAAGCACGCAAAAAGAATGCGCAGGTAAACAACACTCATTTTTATACGCCGACTGAGAGTATTTTTTCATGGAGCAACCGTTTATCAACAAAGAAAAAAACTCATTCTACAGTAAAAACACTGAAAAAAACCAGGTTATTGAGTTGTATGGACTTGCCTTCATGGGGTTTCTAATACCATTTCTGATCGGCCACCCGCAGCTTCTAGTCGGAGTCTGCGTAAACGCCCTCATAATCCGCTCTGCACTGTCAATGTCAGCGAGAAAAGCACTTCCAGTCTTAGTCATGCCAAGTCTAGGCGCGCTCGCGCGGGGAATAATCTTCGGACCCTACACGGTTTACCTGGTATACCTCACACCATTCATCTGGACTGGAAACTTCATACTATTTCAGGCATTCAGGCTTAAGGGTAAGAGAGATTGGAATTACCCGCAGACAATCCTGGGGGGAGCGGCGTTAAAAGCCGGTTTCCTGTTTTCCTCGGCATACATACTATACTCCACAGGCTTGATACCCAAAGTCTTCCTAGCAGCCATGGGGGCGATGCAGTTTACAACAGCATTTGTGGCTGGATTTTCTGTTTACCTGATGGTAAGAGCAGAATCAGAATAATTTTACTTACAGTCTTTTATTAGGCACCGGTTGGTGTAGGTTGTGTGTAGGAGTTTGTGGGCGCGTTCTCCCCCGTATTCCCCGAGGTATTCCTTGTAAATCTTGAGCACGTCCGGATTCTTGTGGGATTTCCTAATTTTCTTCCCAATGTCTTCATTTACGAGAGCGTCTGCCCGCGCCTGCAATATCTCTTTTCTGTGGGGTGGTGGCTGGCCTCCGCCTCCAACGCACCCACCGTAGCAGGCCATGATTTCGATGAAGTGGTATGGGCTCCTACCCTCCTGGATTTCTTCCAATAGTTTTCTAGCCTCCCCCAGAGTGTGGACGACACAAACTTTGATGTTTTCCCCGGAAAGAGACAGTTCAGCCTCCTTCATGGTTTCCATGCCCCGGATTCCCGTGTAATCTATTTTCTCCAAGTCTTCGCCGCTCATAAGATCGGCGACTGACCGCAGCGCCGCTTCCATGACTCCGCCAGTGTGGCCGAAGATGTCTCCCGCCCCGGATGATGTTCCCATGGGGTGGTCGAAGTCGGAGGGGAGTATTCCGTCAAAGTCGATGCTATATTGCTTTATGAGTTTGGCCAGTTCAACAGTCGTTAAGACGTGGTCTGCCTCACCCGCGAATTCGGGCCGAAGTATCTCGTATTTTTTTGCGGTGCAAGGCATGATGTCTATCAGTTCGATGTCTTCGGCTGCGATCCCTTCCTTCTCTGCGTAGAATGTTTTTACGAGGGATGCCATTATGGCTTGGGGGCTTCTGCACGAGGACATGTGGTTCAGCTGGTGGTAGAAGTATTGTTCTGCGAATTTTATCCAGGCCGGGCAGCAGGTCGTAATCATAGGCAGGTCGCGGTTTTCCCTGAATCTCTTTATGAATTCTGTCGCTTCCTCCACAATGGTTATGTCGGCTGCGAAGTCGGTGTCGAAGACTTTGTGAAAGCCCAAATCCCTTAAAGCAGCGACCATCCGGCCGGTCACCGCCGTTCCAGGTTGCATGCCAAAACATTCTCCGAGAGTGGCCCTGATTGAGGGCGCAGTCTGGGCTATAAGGTGCTTGTCTGAATTCAACGCCTCAATAACTTCCTTTGTAGAGCTCTTTTCGGTCAATGCTCCTGAAGGGCAGGCTACGACGCATTGACCGCAGTTTACGCAGGGGCTGTCGGCCATGTCGGTTAGCGCCGGACTCACCTTGGTGTGGAAGCCCCGGTTTTGAAGGCCGATAGCATAGACTGTCTGGACGTTATTACACACTTGGATGCACTGCTCGCATAGAATGCACTTGTCGTTGTCCCGCACGATCGACGGGCTCGAACGGTCGGGCTCATCACGCCGCCTCACACCCTTAAACGGGCTTGCCTCTATCATGAAATCGTGGGCGTACTCTTGGATCCTGCACATGAGGTTCATCCGACAGCTCGTGCAATCTAAGTCATGGTTTGCAAGAAGGAGCTCGAGGTTGATCCTCCTTGCCTCTAAAACCCTTGGAGTGTGGGTCTTGATTTTCATGCCATTGCGGGCTGGAGTAGAACAGGATGCGACAAGCTCGTGAATTCCTTCCACTTCGACGATGCATATCCTACATGCTCCTATTCGATCGAGCCGGGTGTTCCAGCACAAGTGTGGTACGTCAATCCCATTTCGCCGGGCCACGTCTATAATATTCTCCCCTTCCTCAGCTTCGAATTGCTCGCCGTTTAAAAGTATTTTAATCTTTTTTCGGTCCACTTTTATCTATCGCAAGGAAAGCGCAATTTCTAAAGCACTCCCCGCATTTAATGCACTTATCCTGATCGATTGTGTGATGAGCCTTAAGCTTTCCGGAAATGGCTTCCACAGGACAAAGCCGTGCGCAGTTGCCACAGCCCACGCACTCGTCGGTGATCCAGTAGCTTAAAAAACTCTTGCAGACCCCAGCCGCACAAGTCCTTTGTTCGATGTGCTGGATGTACTCGTCCATGAAAAACCGCATCGTAGAAAGGACGGGGTTCGGAGCATTCTTTCCCAAACCGCACAACGCACAATCCTTTATGAAAACCGAAAGCTTTTTTATTAAATCCAAGTCTTTCATGTCTGCGGCACCGCCTACAACCCGCTCGAGAAGTTCCAGTAGCCTCATGTTTCCTTCGCGGCAGGGAGTGCATTTTCCGCATGACTCAGCTTGAGTGAAGTTCATAAAGTATTTGGCCACGTCGACCATGCAGTTTTCATTGTTTATGACAATTATACCGCCTGATCCCATGATGGATCCGAGTTCAGTGAGGGTCTCATAGTCTAGGAGAGTTTCGATGAGGTCTGCCGGGATGCAGCCTCCCGCAGGGCCTCCAGTCTGTACTGCTTTGAGAGTTGTTCCTTCAGGCACTCCGCCTCCGATGTCGAAGACTATGTCTTTTAAGGGGATTCCGAAAGGCACTTCTATTATTCCGGGACGGTTGATTTTACCTGCAAGGCATATGGTTTTCGTGCCGCTCGTTTTTTCAGTTCCCACCGAGGCGTAGACTTCGGCGCCAAGGCTTAAGACCAAGGGTATATTGGATAGTGTCCCCACGTTGTTGATTATTGTGGGCTTGCCCCACAAACCCTCATCCGTTGGATACGGGGGTCTGGGTCTTGGATATCCTCGATTACCCATGATGGAGTTCATAAGAGCCGTCTCCTCCCCGCAAACGAAGGCGCCTGCACCCTTCTTGATTTTAATGTCGAGGTTGAAGCCGCTTTTACCGAGAATGCTTACCCCCAAAAAGTTTTTCTCAATTAGCGTGTCAATCGCTATTTGGATTGTCTTGATTGCGAGGGGATATTCTGTTCGAGTGTATACGAATGCTTCGTCAGAGCCGAGCGCGTAAGCGGCTATGAGTATTCCCTCAAGGAGTCGGAATGGGTCTGACTCCATGATGGTGCGGTTCATGAAAGCCCCGGGGTCCCCCTCATCACCGTTGCAGACGAGGTATTTTTTGCCTTCCTTGCCTTTGATGAAACCCCATTTCACCCCTGTCGGAAAGCCTGCGCCACCGCGGCCGCGGAGCTTGGATTTTTTAACAGCCTCAACGACTTCGGAAGGCTCCATATTCAATGCTTTTTCAAGTCCCGTGAAACCCCCCCTCGCAGCGTACTGCTCAATCTTGAATGGATTTATGAAACCGCAGTTTTCCATGACCAGTCGATTCTGTTTTTTGTAGTAATCCAAGTCCGTAAGATTGTGACCGACGAAAAGATTATCACAGACCCTGCCACCCCTGATTGCGCTGACAAGCTCAGGCACTTTACCCTCAGTTACGTGAGCGTAAATCGCGTTTACACCGTCTTTTCTCACGACGACTATGGGCTCGTTAAAGCACATTCCTGAACAGCCGACAGGCTCGACCAGCACATCCAGTTCCGCCTGCTTAAGGACTTCCAGAGTGGGTTTTGCTCCCGCTGAGATGCCGCAGGTTGCCACTCCCACAGTGATTCTGTCGCCTGAAATTTCCCGCTCGCCCTGGGAGACGTTAATATAGTCGGAAATCTTTTTCATTTATACTCCCCCAGTATTTCATCGATTCGCTCCTTTGTCAGATCCCCGTACACAATGTCGTCGACCATCATGGTGGGGGCTTTCGCACACGCTCCAATGCAGTTTACGGGTTCGAGCGTGAATTTCCCGTCTTCAGTGGTCTCGCCCGCTTTTATGCCGAGTTTGTCTTCCAAGTGCTCTTCAAGGATGGTTGATCCTTTAATGTGGCATGCTGTTCCACGGCAGATTCTTATTATGTGCTTTCCGGGGGGCTTGGTCTTGAAGGCTGAGTAGAATGAGACGACTCCGAGAATGTCGACTAGCGGGATTTTCAGTACCTGGTTTATGCTGTGCATGTTGTCTTCAGAGATGTGTCCGAAAGCTTCCTGAACGTCTTCCAGGGCGTCGATTAGATCCGATGCACCAGAATACTTTGAGATAATGGATTCAATGTCTTTTTCCATCCCGTATATTAATTACAATTAGTCTTTTTAAGGAGTATTGTTTAATTTGATGTTATAATGGATTTTGTGGGTTCGATTCGAAATTCGGTTCGGATAATATCTTTGGATGAGGACGTTATTTCCAAGGTATCTGATAATCCTGATTCCACAAACGCGGCTCTTCTGATTGCGGCGATAGGAGGTGTTACAGGGAGTATTGGAGCTTTTAACCCTGTCGGAATTTTTTTCCTGCCGATTTTCGCTGTAGCGGCATTGGCCATAGGGACGGGAGTATTACACATTATCGCGAGAATACTTGGCGGGAAGGGAGAGTATTCCAAGCTTTTCAGGGTTTTAGGCCACGTTTCGATAATACAGTGGTTTAATGTGATACCGGTTTTCGGCTTCTTAATTTCCATGCTCTTAGGCTTGTGGTCGATTGTTGTAAGTATTGTCGTGATTCGAACAATCCATAATATCTCTTCTTTCCGCGCGGTATTAGTGATTATTATCCCAGTTTTTGTGGTGACTTGCTTTGTCGTAGTAATTTCTCTTATGTTGGGGATGGCGATCGCATCGGTTATGGGTTCTAATCCAGCTTTCTCATTCTGATTCACCCACGTATTTTTTATCATAGTTTAAAGTAGTTTACTGGTATGAGAGGTAGTAAAGGTTTTTTCTTCACGGTCGGAGTATTGCTTCTATTAATCCCGCTAATATTTCTCATAACGTACTACATTTCAAAGGATGTCGCAAAGGCAGACGACGTCACCGGAAAGATAAGGTGTGATGAACTACACTACTTCGTTGAAGACGTGAACCGAGACCTGTCTCGGGCGATAACAATTTTCGGTAGAAGAGCAGCCGTCTACTCCGTCGACTATGTCGTGTCCACAGGAAATTCATTGGCATCATACGATTTCAATTGCACTTCAGGTTGCAGTGTGAACTGCCCATTATTCAAAGTTGATTACAACGGCTCTGAAGCCGCTTTGACAGAGCTTGTTTTATGCGGTACACTTTTCGGTGAAAACATCACTTACATGGCAAATCATACTCTTTCAGAATGGATTAAGAAGATGGGTGAGGAAGGCTCTGAAATGAATTTCAATGTTTCTATTGGAGTTAACGAGCTTGACGTATTGCATTATGATGCGTATAATCTTGCCTTTTTTATAAACCTTTCATTCGAGATGTCAGATCGATTCGGAATGTGCTTCTATGAGATGGACGGGATAACCACGGAATCCATAACCTCGATCGTTGGACTTGAGGATGTGTTGTATGCCCTCCACACCGACGCGGACATTATCAGATACATAGCTAATTGCTCGTTAAACGTCTCTTTTGATTCATTAGCAGGTTCGTCAGGTAATGATTGGGGTAACGGGAATGGGGGCGGCACAGTATTCTTTGCCTCAGACATTCCTCAAGGAGAAAGAGATAGTTACTGCAGTGACAATGATGTTTCAGGCCTGATTTTAGTATTAACTCAGGGTTTCGGAGCGTGCAATCAGATAGAGCAAAAGTGTTTCAACAGCTCGGCTCCGGTTGGAGACCACTTTGAGGGGGCTATTAATGAGGGCCCTGATAATCCCCAAAGTTTCCCTGAGAAGTGTAATATTTCCATACCCTGGATTTCTGACACTGGAGGCTTAAATTTAAATGAAGGCGAGTGCACTTTCATGAAAAACATGGAGGAATGCGGAATCCACGATGTGTACCACTCAATTTCGAGTAATGAAACCAACACAACCTGCTACCAGGTGAGTGACCTGTCAGGTTATTTCACGGGTTGTGATGAAGTCTCGGATGGTCCTTCCTTCCTTGACAGGTTGGATGGGAACTTGAACTTGTCAAGCAGGTACGCTAACCAGACACTATCACAGTATGGTTGGGATAATATCGGATTAGAGACTTTCATTGACCCATTCGAGCTTTCAGCCAAGGGGAAGATTGTTAACATGAATGCCTCATGGATTGACTACTTGTATTGGCAGAATATTTCAGGTTGCACGATACCTTCAATTTGTCCTGGAGCGGTTTTTCCGTTAATTATCGATTGCCCTCATGTAAACTACTTCAGAGTAGACTCGTCATGTAGGAATGTTTCGGGCGTTGCTCCGGTTTCCCAGATAACCTCCCCTGAGGATCAGGCCACCCTTGATGGATCCAACCTTCCGATAATACTTAGCGGAAACCATTCTGACTGTGACGGTACGGTAACTCATGTATCGGTTTGGATTGGAGGAGTTGAATACAATGCCTCAATTTTTAATTCAACTTGGAATATTTCATGGTGGCCCGAAGAAAACGGTTCATACATTCTAACATCGATTTCGGAAGACAATGAAGGTTTTGTAGAAATCACGGGTTTCACAATAAATGTGACAGTAGAAGACTGTTGCGGTGGAGGACCTGGACCATCATCATGTTCATCACACTGTGTATCCCTTGGAGGGTATTCTACTGGAACCTGCCGGCAGAACGAAGCCCAGTGCACGGGTGCGGGGGAGGTCCATGAATCTGGCGGAGATACGTATTGTACTGGTGGGCCTTCAGAAGATACGTGTTGTTGTCTTCCGGGAGAGACTACGACCTCGACGATTTCAACAACCTCCACAACGTCTACTACGACAACATCCACGACTTCAACTACTACTGCACTTGGGACAACTTCAACTACGACGACAACTTCAACAACTACTACTACATCAACTTTCACCACTTCCACTACAACTTCAACCATCACCTTCGGATTAGTCGCATCCGACAACTTCGAGTCAGGAGGTTGGAGCGGCGGCTCGGGCTGGATTGCGGACTGGTTTCACGAAGCGAATACTGATGTTGTGGCGGCGGGGGTTCCGCATGGAGGATTGTATCACTTGCGCCTTAGAAAGGCGAATGAGTACGCGTTGAGAAGAGTTAATCTCTCGGGGATGAGTGGAGCGTCATTACGGTTTTGGGCGAAGGTAGACGACTTTGAGGTAGGTGATACTGCGGAATTCAGGATAAGTGACAACGGCGGAGGTGCGTGGGTTTCAATGGAGACTTGGGTGGACGGTGATGACGACAACGTATACAGGTACTACGAGTACGACATCTCAGCATACATGCCTTCAGACGAGTTTGTAATCGCCTTCGACGCCGAGATGAGCGGTCCTGACGACTACTTCTACGTGGATGATCTGGAAGTGTATGCGGGATGAAAACTATTTTTTTTCGAACACAATCAGGTGGCAGTCTTCGAATTCTGGAATAGTTTGAATTAATTCGTCACGTAGGGGATTGAAAGACGTGGATATGATGTCCTTGTAGGTTTCACGCTGCCAGTCTGGAAAGTCGACGTTTTGAATCAATAGCCCGCCTTCAGCGAGTGCTGCACTCCATTCATCCCTCTTCCCATCCACATCGTATTCCGTCATCCGTCCCCTACCCCAGTCCACGAAATCACAGTATACTAAATCGAACTTGCCTGCATCCCCTAAACTTTCCCTCAGTTCGAGCCCAGGGTTTCTGTCTCTCGCAACATTTAAGGCGAATCCATCAGGGTCCACGCCAACCAACTCAACGGCATCCCCCAAAATATGTGTCAGACAAAACAAGTCCACTCCTCCACCACATCCATCATCCGCAACCTTTGGCCTGTCTTTCGTCACACCGCCAATGTACTTTAAAAGCTCGGATAGAAATCTAACTCTCGCAGGATAAGTGTCTTTAATTAATGCATACTCCGAGCACGCCTGCCACAGCCTGCTAGCTTCAACGTGACCCTGCCCCCTGAGCTTGTGAATCTCTTCTCTTTTACCGCCTGATTCAATGAATTCTCGGGTAAGATTAATTACCTCCTCGTTTCTTTCCCTCAGGAAATCAGGGTGGAATCTCAATTGTTTGAGGCGGGCTTCAACCTTCTGAGTAAAATCGCCGCCAGGTGTTTGTATAATTTTCATTGCAGGCATCCAAGAGTACTTGTTGTTAAAAAAAAGATTTCAGGAAATAAGTATTGATTTTTTGCGTAGAAAATCAGGCAGTCTCCTTCCCTTGTATTACCTGCCGCAGGGATTCTACGATGAACTCCTTTCTGGGAGCCTCCAATTCATTGTCTATCCTCATCCCCGACGAGTGCATGTGTTCATCGAAAAAATAGTCTGAGTTTCCCCTCTCCCCTGAGGCTACAATAATCTTCATGGCAGGGTTTTGTATTCTAGCCTCCAAAAGCAAATTCTTTTGCTCGCCGCTTTGCTCGCCCCACAGGCCGAATACGACAACGTCAGGTTCCACCAACTCCAGCCCGGTTTTAAATTCTTCCATTAGGGCGTCGCCCATAAATTGCCTCCCGGTTTTTTGGTCTACTAAGCCTATGTCGGTGATTTCAGCTTCAGGGAGTTCACCTACAACGTCCAAGGGATCCCAACGACAAGCCCACAACACGTTCACTCGCCGTCCCCCATGTTTTTCGGTTGATTTTACGACAGTAACGCCCATCTTAAGCAATTAAGTTCCTTCGTCCCAGCTTTCAAGGTATTTTTTCTGCCGGTCGGTAAGGGAATCCAAGTTCACTCCCATGCTCGCAAGTTTGAGTTTGGCAACGCGCTCGTCGACTTCTTTGGGAATCTGGTGTACTCCGGCTGCGAGCTTGTTCTCGTTGATGTATTTCACTGCAAGCGCCTGGTTGGCGAAGCTCATGTCCATGACTTCGCTGGGATGGCCTTCTGCCGCCGCAAGATTTACGAGGCGGCCTTCTGCGAGCATGTAGATTATCCTCCCGTCCTTTAACGTGTATTTCTCAACGTTGTCTCGTACGATCTTCTTTTCCTTTGAAAGCTTCTCTAGTTCGTGAATATTTATCTCGACGTTGAAGTGGCCGCTGTTGGCAACAATAGCCCCCGACTTCATCTTGGTAAAGTGGTCGCCGGTTATGATGTCCACATCACCTGTGGCGGAAATGAATATGTCGCCCAACTCCGCAGCCTCGCTCATGGGCATGACCCGAAATCCGTCCATAACCGCGCGCAAGGCAAGCGTGGGATTCACTTCAGTGACTACAACGTTTGAGCCCATACCGCGTGCGCGCTCAGCTATCCCTGAACCGCACTGGCCGTAGCCGCCGACTACGACAGTCTTTCCTGCGAAAAGAACAGAAGTCGCCCGGAGGATTCCGTCGATAGTGCTCTGCCCCGTCCCATAGTGGTTGTCGAACAAGTGTTTTGTGTCGGCGTCGTTTGTCGCCATGACAGGATACTTTAAGGCACCGTCAGCTTCCATGGCCTTAAGGCGTATGATTCCAGTGGTAGTCTCCTCGCACCCGCCTTTAATTCCTTTCAAAAGCTCTTTGCGTTTCTTGTGGATCGTAAATATCAAGTCTGCACCGTCGTCAATAGTAATCTGAGGCTTATGGTCGAGGACCTTGTTGATGTTGGCGTAGTATTCTTCGTTGGTTTCACCCCGCCAAGCATAAGTGTCGACTCCCTCGTCTGCGAGCGCTGCGGCAACATCATCCTGGGTTGAAAGCGGATTGCACCCGGTTATGGCTACGGAAGCACCTCCCGCAACAAGAGTTCTAACGAGGACCGCAGTCTCTTTGGTCACGTGAAGCGCAAAGCCCACGCGAACGTCCTCCAAAGGTTTGTCCTTCTCAAAATCCCCTTTAATCTTGGCGAGAACTGGCATGTGCTCCTCAGCCCACTCAATCTTCAATTTCCCCTGCGGGGCAAGCCCCAAATCCTTAACTTCGCTCATTTTGTGAAATAAGTTATGTCATTAACACTATATTAATCTTTAACAGACTCAGACAACACTTCATTAATAGCTTTAGTTGCCTGCTCGTTTTTCATGATTTCTTCTACCACGGGCTTTAAGCCCTGTATTTTTTGCTGGTGGATGAGGTAGTCGCTAAAAGTCATATCTTTCGGTAGTTTCCCGGCCATAAGTCTTTCTAAAGGATCCTGTGAAACGATTTTATTGATTGCCTCAGACATGTCGGAGATAGAATCACCCACCTTAAACTGAAGAATATCCAGTCCGTCCTTAAAATCTTCTCCCATCTCTTTAGGATTTCCAGACTCCTGGTGGACGAGTCCCCGCATAAGAAGTCGTGTACCCATCTTGAATCCTCCAAACGATTTTGAATGTTTGACTGCATTATCAGCCTCCCGTAATGCATCCTTGATTTTTTCAGGATTGGTCTTCGCCCACCTACGATAGAAGCCCACTTTCTTATCGCAAGTTCCAGCCAGACTAGCAGGATCATCCGTATAAGAATTGCCTAAGGCATCATATGCATCCACCATACCCTGAAGGTACTCGTCTTTTACGCCGTCGAGTGAGATGAGATCGTCATATACAGAAACCGCATCCTTCGCCCGGTCACTGTCTCCCACGAGAAGCGCTCTCCAGCTTGCACTATTTCTCTTACCAATTGATTCGATGAAGTATTTACCAGACTGCTTGAGAAATTTAATCTTGTCCCCCTTATTTTCGCTGAGACCTGCACGTATCCTATATAATTCACCTAATGTTTCAAGAGAATTGCCGTTTTCAGGATCGAGTTCAACTGCTTTGAGAATGTGTTTTTCACAGGTTTTCATGTCAGCCAATTTAGCCCCCCCTGAAGCATCCACTGACCGAAGGAATAAGGCACGACCTAAAGCACCGTGAGAGTCGGGGTCACCGCTTAACTCGGATGCGTAATTAAGGTATTTGATGGCACGATCCAGAGTATCCTTTGGAGCATCCTTTTCAACTGATCTCGCCATAATGTCGGCGCCGTAGTTGAAAAGCTCGCTTGTTATGGGTCCGAGAGGCCTGGGCCGAGTATATGCGGGACCTGAAGCTTTTAAGATCCCCCTTTTTTCAAGGTGTTTGGGAAAGTCGGAAGCCTCAACTAAAGCCCCATTTTGAGTGTGTTCGATGTAAACGTTTCCATACCGGTGGACAATGTGTTCTGGAACTACTACTGAGTAGGCAGGGATTTTCTCGGTTTGAGCTCGGAGAATAGTGTCATATGCCCCAGAGAGATCCTCACAGAAACCGCTCATCTTGCCCCAAACTTCAAAGACACCACGGTTTTTATCGGATCCAGAATCAAGAAGTTCCCTGTCACTCATAACCCTAAAATGTTCGTCAACTCCCTGACCCCCATAGAATACTTCGTTTACAGCCCCAATCACAGCCTTCCCCTCCCTGCGGTCGACTCCTTGAAGATTAGTATGTACTGTATTGGACATAGCTTCAGCCTTCTTGATCACTTTGTTGGCGCGAGTATTGAATTCAGTCTGATCAAATGGCTTTCCCGAGTGTTCTTCCTCCTCCTGGGCGATGCGAAGCAGCACGTGAAGGGGGAGATATTGTCGTTTGTCGACTGCACCAGCCTTAACTTCGTCTAAGACTTCATCAAGAGTTTTAAATCCGGTGAGTGCTCCTTTATCATCATATTTTCCAAAACACTCCGCGTAGGAGCGCAATATGATAGCCTGACGGCGACCGTCTCCAGGGGAAGTTTCGGCAGGACTGGATTCTCCAGCCAAACCCTCACCGACTGCAAGGGGTGCAATTGCCGCAGCGCCGGCGACTTTCAAAAAGTCTCTCCGATTTACTTTCTCCACAATATGATTTAGGTTTTTAATTGAAAAAAATCATGTTTCCTCCCAAAGCTCTTGGAAGTATCGTTCATAATATCTCGCAGTCTCCTCGTCACGGATCACGACGTTCACTTCATTATTCTTTTCAAGGCCATAGAAGGAAAGAGTTGTAGAGCCTAAAAATAATGATCTCACCGTCCACGATTATGAGTTTGGCGTGGGTTGTGACTTCTTCAGAATCATATTTTAACCTCAACTGTTTTGTCGTTGCTTTTTCCGTCGCAGACGATTATCTCGTATTTTAAGGTAGTCTCTTGCGAGCGGATGGAGTCGAGATAGGAGCCGATACTCTTCTCCTCGTTTAATGTTGGTATGATAATCGAAACGTCCATCGCAGGTTATGTGTGCGCTTCTAGTATGCTATTGTAGTCGAAGTCTTTTATTGTCTTTTTTATGGATGTTATGAATTGGTCTATTCCTTTGAAGTTTTTCTCCCATTTATTTCGGATTTCTCTTGTAAACTCTTCATACTCTGCAAAGGTTTTGTGGATGCTGATTATTATCTCTGTCCTGCCGCCCAGTCCTTCTCCCGGAGCCGAGAATAATACTGTGGGGTGTTCTCTGATCCATTTCTGGGCGGCTTTTATGAGCTTTAAGTCGGTGTATCCTTCGGCACGGAATACCGTAAAGACTAGCAGTTCGCACTCTATCTCGCTTAAGTCTGGGTGATTTGAGTATCGTAGCAGGCCGTTTTTCTCTAACTCCTGTCTGATTCTTGTGACAGTGGGTTGCGAGGTTTTCAGTTGCCGGGCTACTTCACTGTCTGTTATTCTTGGATTCTTAGATATTATTACCAAGACTTTTTTTTCTATTTCACGCAGCATTTTGAACCATGTTAATTTTTAGTCTCTGAGTCCATAGGTACTACACTAAAGATTAACTTATGCACCCATTTAAGATTATACTTATAATTTATATAAAAGTTATTTAAATAACGCATAATCTATTCACTATGATGAAATTTTGGGAATAATATTAAAATGGCTGTTAAAGCGAAAATCGAGAATATTGTGTCATCAATCAATCTTCAGCGGATGCTGGATTTAGATTACATTGCAGAACATATGAAGGGAGTAAGCAATCCAACCAGATTTCCAGGGTTAGTCTACAAAATAAGTAAACCAAAGGTTGCTATGCTGTTGTTCCGCACCGGCAAAGTGATTTGCAGCGGCGCATTATCAAGAAAAGACATTGATTGTGCGGTAGATAAACTGGTAAAAGAACTACGGGTATGCGGAGTTAGAGTCAGGAAAAAACCGATAATAGAAATCCAGAATATCGTCGCATCTGCAGACCTCGGCTTTAAGGTAAACCTGGATAATCTCGTCGTAGAGTGCGTGAGCACTGAATACGAACCGGAACAGTTCCCTGGGTTGGTGTTCAGGCTTGACGATCCGAAAACGGTCATGCTAATCTTCCGTTCAGGCAAGATAATCATAACCGGGGCTAAAACACGAAAGTCCGCCAATATTTCAGCGGAAAGAACACAGCGGATGGTCAGGGAATACGGTACCATTATCACGGGACTCGGGTAATTAAGCTTGAAGTTCCCAAAGCTGCGTAAAATAGTTTTCGTAGTATTTCGCAGTCTCCTCGTCGCGGATGACAACGTTTACTTCATTATTCTTTTCAAGGCCGTAGAAGGAAAGGTTTGTAGAGCCTAATATCACGGTCTCGCCGTCCACAATGATTAGTTTAGCGTGAGTAGTCACATCTTCAGAGTCGAATTTTATTTCAATTCCAGCTTCCCTTAGTTTATCAAACGCATTATTCTGCTTGGAATACTGGTCCACGATTATTTTCACTTCCACACCCCGCTTATGAGCTGCAATCAAGTCTTCGACCAGAATATTCATGCTACTGTTAGGAAAATTTTCGTAATACTTGACTTCGAAAGACGCGATGTGAATGGAAGATTCAGCCTCAACCAACGCCTTATGCGCGGCCTCAAAGTATCCTCGATCCGAAACAGGAATCACCGAAACCTTATCAACACACGCAGGGTGAGGGCAAACCCGCTCTTCAGCCAGGTGGATGACTTCAACGGCGAGAATCAGGCCAAATATTACGCCTAACAGAATACCAGTTGAAAACGTGCGTTTAGCCATAAAATTATTTTTTAACGTCCCAATACCTTCTCTATTCCCTCAACAACTATTTTCCCTGCGATAATCTGAGCGTCCTGGGTGCCGGCGCCGATGTGTGGTGTGAGCATGACGTTTTCCATATTGCAGAGCTCGTGCGTCGGAGAAAGCGGCTCCTCGTTGTAGACGTCGAGTCCAGCTCCCGCAATCTTGTCTTCCTTCAAAGCTTTGACGAGCCCTTCCTCGTCGACGACGAGCCCCCGGCTCGTGTTTATGAAGTATGCTGTGGGCTTCATCATGGCGAATTTCTTGTAGTCCATGAAATTCTTGTTTTCCTCGGTTGCGGGAATGTGGATGGACACGAAATCCGAGTTATACAAAAGCTCTTCGAGAGAAACCTCCTTGGCGTAGGCTTCCCGCATGTCTTCTGCGGTGAGGAAGGGGTCGTAGGATATTATCTCCATCCCCAAACCATTACACTTCACTGCGAGTTCACGGCCTATACGGCCGAAGCCGATTACTCCAATAGTCTTGCCATACAATTCTATCCCATAATAATCCTTTTTAAGCCACTTGCCCTCCCGCATAGTCCGGTCGGCGTGGTGAAGATGGCGAGCGAGACAAAACATTAGACCTAACGCAAGCTCGGCCACAGAAACTGTGAGGGATGTGGGAGCGTTTATTACGACGATATTTTTTTCT
>Ga0268282_1000470_pt1 | contig 20630 bp, 8 predicted proteins | sample saktaG_12_FD_190133 | JGI IMG/M metagenome (GOLD analysis project Ga0268282, IMG submission 190133) | Saline water microbial communities from Sakinaw Lake, British Columbia, Canada - sak_2011_5_24_120m | ecosystem: Environmental > Aquatic > Non-marine Saline and Alkaline > Saline ...
CAAAACCATCGTCTGTTACAATAAAAATTTATAACTTGCTGGGTGAAGAAAAAAATATCTTGTTAAATAAAACAAAAAAAGAACAGGGAACATATACAATAACTTTTAATGCTTCTAATCTTAAAGCAGGCGTTTACTATTGTGTATTAACCACAGATTATAATGTAATTACTAAAAAACTAATGGTAATAAAACATTAATTTCGGTTTTAAGATAAAAGAAAGGAGTAAAAAATCATAAATTTAAAATTATATTTTTACACAATAAACATTTTATTTATTTGATTATATAAAAAAAATTATTATATTTGTCCTTTTTATTCATATATAAAAAAATGAAAAAACTATTTTTTTATATTCAACGAACTGAATATTTTTTGTTTATAATTTCTGTTATTGTATTTTTATCAGGATTTACAAGCATTAAAATATTAGCCCAGTGTGATATTACAGCAAATGCTAATCCTACTGATATTTGTATAGGTGATCCTGTTACTCTTACATCTTCAGGAACTTGCACAGATTATTTAATGGATAATGACTTTAATGATGGCACTATTGGCTCTGGCTGGAGTTCTAATGCGAGTCCTATGTTTAATAATCCTTGTCCGCCATCATGCGATGGAACTACATATTTATGGATAGGTCCGGCTACAAACTTTCCACGACAAGTAACAACTATTGCTTTTGATGTATCCTCAGGTGCCTGTAGAATTTGTTTTGATATGAAGTATGCAGAGCAAGCAGGGTCTTCACCATGCGAAGGTCCTGATTTAACAGCAGAAGGTGTTCATCTTCAATATTCAACAAACGGAGGTTCAACTTGGACAGATATTAATTACTGGGATCCTGTTGGCGGTCATAGCCCACAATATCTTAACTGGAACAACTATTGTGAAGATATACCTCCTGCAGCTTCAACATCAAGTACAAAATTCAGATGGTGGCAATCTAATACAAGTGGTAATGATTATGATCACTGGGGCTTAGATAATGTTCAAATTTTTTGCCCTCCGCTAACACAAACAGTAATATGGTCTCACGGACCTCTTGTATTTAACCCACCAACAGTTTATCCTAGCGTAACTACAACTTATACGGTTACTCTATCTGATGGAACATATAGCGACCAGGAATCTGTTGTTGTTACTGTTCATCCAATACCAATAGTTGATGCAGGACAAAATCAATCTACTTGTGGAGGAAGCAATGTAACAATAGGAGGAAATCCTACAGCAAGCGGTTCTGGTCCTACATATTTATATTCATGGAGTCCTGCTACAGGACTAAATTCAACTACAATTGCTAATCCAACTGCCAATCCAACAATAACAACGACATATACAGTAACAGTAACCAGTAATGGATGCTCTGCAGCAGATGATGTTATAGTAACAGTTAGCCCAAATCCTGTTGCAGATGCGGGAGCAGATCAAACTGTGTGTGGTGGTAGTAATATAGTAATAGGTGGTAACCCAACAGCAAACGGCGGATTGCCTTCTTATACATACTCATGGAGTCCTGCTACAGGACTAAACTCAACTAGTATTGCCAATCCAACAGCCAATCCAACAGGTGCCATGACTTATATAGTAATTGTAACAGACGCAAACGGATGTACAGATACTGACGACATAACAGTAACAATTAATCCTAGCCCTGTTGCTAATGCAGGAGGAGACCAGTCAATATGTATTGGTTCATCTGCAACATTAATTGGCTCAGCAACAGGAGGAACTCCGACATATAACTATAACTGGAGTACAAGTGATATGACAGATTCAATAACAGTAAGTCCTGTAATAACTACAACCTATATCTTAACCGTAACAGATGCAAGTGGATGCACAAATACTGATGATATAACAGTAATAGTTAATCCTAATCCTACAGCAAATGCAGGAACAGACCAAAGTATCTGTGAAGGAGATAATTTATTAATAGGAGGAAGTCCGACAGCAAGTGGAGGCACACCGTCTTATATATATACATGGAGTCCTTCTACAGGATTAAGTTCTGTTATGTCTTCTAATCCAACAGCTAATCCAACAAATAATATAACTTATTCATTAACAGTAATAGATGCACATGGATGCACAGATACCGATGATATAGCAATATCTATCTATGCTGCACCAAATATAAGTTTTTCTGCTAATATCGTTGATGGTTGTGAGCCACTTTTAATAAATTTTTCAGACAGCACAACTCCTAATATTCAGAATTATCTGTGGAATTTCGGTGACCCAAACTCCGGTTCTGATAATACATCCACAGCACAAAATCCTTCACATCTGTTTAATGATGCAGGAACTTATGATATTACTCTTTCTGTAACCACAATTGATGGCTGTGATGGTATTTACACTTATCAGGATATGATAACAGTATATCAAAATCCTGTTGCAAGCTTTTATCCAAATCCTAAAATTGGCAGTGATATTGATAATCCTATTATTTCATTTCTTGATCAATCAATAGATGCCAGTTATTGGAGCTGGGATTTTGATGACCCCAATTCAGGTCTTAATAACAATTCTTCACTTCAATCTCCTTATCATACATATTCAGATACAGGAACATATACTGTATGGCTAACCGTAATAAGCGAACATGGATGTATTGACTCTGTATGTAATGATGTGATTATCAAACAGGATTTTTCTTTTTATGTGCCTAATGCTTTTACTCCTGATGGCGATGGCTTAAATGACTGTTTCATACCCAAAGGTATTGGAATAAACAATAATTTTTTTGAAATGTATATTTATAACCGTTGGGGAGAAAAAATTTATGAAACCAAAGATATAGAAAAACCTTGGGATGGTAAAGTAAGAGGGTCTCTCGCTCAGGAAGGTGTTTACTCCTGGCTTATATTAGTTGAAGATATAAATGGTAATCCTTATAAGTTTATTGGACACGTAACATTAGTAAGGTAATCATTTTTAATTTTAACTTGATAAAATAATTGGTATAAGTATTAGTAAAATCCCATGTTAATAATTATTCTATTATAGATTAAATTTCATCCTGTTGATAAAACTATCCTTAAAAAACATTAATCTTTAAAAAAATATGAATTATAAAAAAATTACAATACTGGTATTTGCTTTTTTTATAATAAGTTTATCGGCTTATTCTCAAGATATAACCATTAAAGGAAAAGCATCTTTTCAAACAGATTTTACAGTTCCAAAAAAAAGCACTCTAATAATTTATCCGGGTAGTAATCTGAAAATGGGAGATAATGTCAAAATTATTATTAATGGAAAAATTATTGCAAAAGGCACAAAAGAAAAGCCAATTATTTTTGAAGGAAACAATGATACTATTTTTTGGCAGGGAATTAAAATTATTGGCTCTGATGCTGCTCCAAATATAAATGAATACTGGAAATGGATAAAAGATGGAGATAAAGAAAAAGAAACATTATTTTTAGAGAAAATAAAAAAAGGAAACATTTTTGAATATTGTATCTTTAAAAATACTGCAACAGGCAAACCATTTAAACGCGGTAACAGATGGAAAGCTACAATACAGGCATATAATACATCTATACGGGTAAGCTATTCTAAATTTGAAAATATTTTTGAGATTGGAGGAGTGCTCACAAAAAAATCTTATGAAGTGATAGATAATAATATTTTTGATGATAAGACAATGCATAAGGCAATAAATAGTACCGATAGTGTTGTTGGCATCTTATATAATAATATTATAAAAGGACATAGAACAACAAATCAAACATGCGCTGATGGTATATGGACAAGGGACTTTGTGGGCTTAATAGCTTCAAACACTATTGATGCAGTTGCTGACGATGGAATTGATACAGATAATTCAAAAATAATAGTTCTTAATAACAATATAACCAATGCCTGTGATGATGGTATTGATATAGATAGTAAAGGCATAGCTTATATTATCAAAAATAATATTTCCAGTATAGCAGATAATGGCATTTTAATGTCTAATCAGTCAAAAGGGATATTAGTAAAAAATACAATAAAAAACTCACCAAGCGGATTAACTTTAAGAAATGGTGCTAATATTGTTGCAAATAAAATGGAAATTAAAAATAATGGGAAAGGAGTGTTGTTATTTCACGGTATTCCTTGTATGTTATCAAATGAAGATTTTAATAGCATAAAAATACAATTAAGGGAATACGAAAAATTACATCCGGAATGTGATTGTGGTATCAAAGGTGTAAAATCTGCACAAGATGCTATAAACATATTTGAAAAATATTACACTCATAATAATGACTATTGGATTTTTAATCAAACAAAATTTGAAACAATAAGTCAGTTTGATAAACTAAAAAAACTATTCAAATATATTGATGTCCTTAATTTAAAATATTTTGAAAACAAAGAATCAAAATTAAATTCATTTTGTATAGCATTAAAAAACTCTTTGTATATGACATGTTCCACAGTAAAAGACAACAAACAGGATATTGCTTTATTTCATAGTTTTAAAATAAAAATTAAAGACACGGAATTTACAAATACAGAAAAACAAAAACAAATTTTAGATAAATATGAAAATATCTTCTCTTCTGAACTAATAAATGAACTTAATGCCGACACAATCAATTTAATAGAAATCAATGCAGAAAATATAATTAAAAAGATTGTCAGGCAGTTGCCTGATTGATAAAAAATTTTAGTTTATTTACCTTTTAAAAAAAAATACTATAACCATTATGAAAACAAAAAGACATACTCTATTTATTTTACTAATTTGCTTAACTTTTAATTTCAGTTCCTTTGGGCAAATTAATACAAATATTGCAGAAAGACCTCTTTTTTCAAAACAAGGCGGCTTTTATAAAGGAAAGCAGGTTATAACTCTTTCTGCAAATTCCTCTACAGCAGTTATACGATATACTACTGACGGCTCTATCCCAAATAGTAATTCCATTAAATATAATTCTCCTATATCCATTGATTCAACAATAGTGATAAGAGCGAAAACTTTTGATAAAGATATTACAGGCAAAGTAATCACGCATACATATTTTATTAACGAAGACCTTAATTTGCCTGTAATATCAATATCAACAAATCCTGATAACTTGTGGGATGATGAAACCAGTATGTATGTTGATAATGACATAGAAAAACAAAAAGATTGGAAACGGCCTGTTTATATTGAATTTTTTGAAAATGATGCTAATTCTAAACTCGCCTTTAGTGTTAATGCTGATATTAAACTTTTTGGAACAACAGATTTGTCTTTTCCTCAAAAACCATTCAATATTTTCATAAAACAAACAAATGATAGTGCAAAATATATTAATCATCAAATATTTCCTGAGAAACATATCACAAAATTCAAATCTTTGGTTTTACATAGTTTTAATGAACGTTCATTTATATTTTCTCATGTAATGAGACAAACATTTAAAGATAAAATGAATATTGATTTTCAGGGATACAGACCTGTTATTTTATTTCTGAATGGAAAATATTTTGGTATTTACAGTATAGAAGAGGACTATAATAAAGATTATTTTTCTGCAAATTATAATATAGATGATATAGATATGCTGTCTATTACACGAGAAAATAAAGACACATTAAAAAATTATAACAAAACAATAAATGTCTTATATGGAGATGCAAATCATTACAATGAAATGCTAAATTTTATTAATGATAATGATATAAGTTTGTCAAAGAATTATAATTATGTCAAAACACTTATGGATATGGATAATTTTATAGATTATATAATTGCAGAAATCTTTACAGGTAATATTGGAAAATATAATCAAAGTATAAAATGCTGGAGACCAAAAACATCTGATGGAAAGTGGAGATGGCTGATACATGACCTGAACATAGATTTTTATAATCCTTCAAACGATTCTTTATTAGAAATGACTTTATATTATGAACCTTTATTTCAAAAACTATTAGAAAACCCTGAATTTAAAAACGAATTTATTAAACACTTTGAAGACCACCTTAACCTCACTTTTACATTCCCAAATGTAATATTTATAACTTGTCTCTTTAAAATCAATCTTGAATTGGAATTACCCAGGCATGTTTTAAAATGGGGCTTAGCAATAAAAACACAAAATTTCAATTCATTTAGCCCTCCGGTTTATGCTTGTCAAAACATAATAGATAGATTTAACCTAAGCGGAACAACCAAACTTAAAATCAATATAAATAAGTTACATGTCGGCAAAATAGAAATTAATGATATGGAAATACCACATAATTTTACAGGAGTTTATTTTAAGGATATACCTATCAAATTACAGGCAATTCCCGGAAATGGCTATAAATTTGTTGGATGGAAAGGAATATCAAAAACCAATACTAATCCTGCTTCAATAACTTTAACATCTGATACTTTAACAATAACCGCTGTGTTTGAACCCGAAACATCTGAAAAATTAACAAATGATACTTTCAAAAACATATTACCTGAAAAAATATTAAAAAATACAATATTAACTGAAAAATATTCTCCTTATATAGCTAATAATAATGTTACTGTCTGTGATAACGTAACTTTAACGGTTGAATCTGGCGTGGAAATACAAATGGCTGATTCTTGCAAAATTTTTGTTTATGGTAACTTACAAATGAATGGTACTAGAAATAAACCAATTTATATAAAACAAAAAACAAACGGAACTTACTGGCTTGGATTAAGTTTCTGGGATGCAACAGCTAATCTGTCTTATGTAAGAATTAAAGGAACTTTTTGTGAATGGACTCCCATAGAAATCTTTCCATCTAAAGATGAAATCGTTATTGCAAGAGCTATGATTTCGTCTTATAATTCTAATATTACATTTGATAATGTTAAAGTAGAAGCTAATATGATGATAGTTATGAGTACTTATGGCGGAAATATTGTTATTAAAAACAGCTCATTTTCTGACATTAAAGACAAAAATGGAAATTTTATTGTTAACCAAGAAACTGTTAATAATAAAATAAGAGAAAATACCAAGATTAGGAATCTCAAACACATGCAAAATATGAGTATCTCAGCAGCAGAATCAGTATTAATTGAAAATTGTGATATATATGGCAGAGGCGAACTGTCTTTTGATTTTGTCAAAAATGGGATAATCAGAAATAACAGATTTTATGTTGTTCACGGAAATGACTTATGGTCAAACTTGCTTGACGCTATTGATATAAGTGGTTCATCCTGTTTAATTCAGAACAATATTATTTATAATGCTCCTGACAAAGGAATTTCAATAGGAGAAATGTCTAATGTCATAGTTAAAGGAAATCTTATTATAAACTGTGGTATAGGTATTTCGGTAAAAGATGGTTCTTATACACTTATTGACCATAATACTTTTTATAAAAACGGCATTTCTGTTACATCTGAATCAGTAAAATCAAAATTTGTCGGTGGTATATTCGGAGGTAAAACAGAAGTAACAAATACAATTATGGCAAATTCATTAAAACATACTTATTTCTGTGATAAATATTCAACACTTTCTGTTTCTTATTCGCTATCTAATACTGATACTCTGCTCGGAAAAAATAATATTTTTGCAGACCCGTTATTTGTTGATGAATCTATAGCAAACTTCCATTTACAAAAAAAATCTCCCTGTATCAATTCAGCCGGTACCGTCAACACTTCTGACCCTGATAATACTTGTAATGATATAGGTGCTTATTGCTATAATACCACATCAAATGACAAACTTTCAGCTACTCCTGTTATTAATTTTCCTGATAATTTTTCTTTTAAACAAGGAGAGACAAAAACTTATGACTTTTCAAAATATATATCAGATAAAGATAATACAATAGACGAGCTTATGCTTATGTGGTCAAAAAATGATATTATCAATATTCAACAAAATGGCTGGGAAATTACATTTTCAAACGCAAAGTATGCAAAAGATTTTCTTGAGCACGTAAAAAAATTTCAAACGCGACGACAAAAATATTACAAAATTAAAGAGAGGGAAAAAAGTTTTAAAAAAATAGTAAAATCATATAATAAAGCAAATAAATCACTTCAAAAAATTGAAACAGAAAATGAAAAGATAAAACACTGGAACGGCTCAGAAAATATACTTTTTACTGTAACTGATGGAACTAACATTGTTTCCAAATCAATTACTGTTAAATGCGTGCCTGCTGATAAATAAAAACTATGTAATAGAAGAATTTAATCTGGACCCTAAATATTTTGACAATCTCTAAAACTCTATTTCAAGATTTAATTTTTCTTTAAATTTTTTAATGTCAGGATTTTTTTCTGCCATTTTTTTATATTTATCAATAGGACTATATGGTATTGGCTCTCCTTTATTCTCTGTTATAACAATTTGCATTTGAATTTTATAATTATTTAATTTCTCTCTTATAAATTCTAACAAATCTGCTTTTTTTGAGTTTAATTCTTCTTCCTGAACTTTATTACCAATTGTTAACTCTATTAAATAATTTTCCTTTAATATGGGCTTTCCTTGGGTCAATATGCTATAAAAATTAGGAAAATCTTTATATATAGATTCTGTATATTTATTCCATACTGTTTCTAATTCATCTTGGGAAAAATCATCACAAGCTGTATTAATATTTTCTTCTGCAACTTTATCTTTATTATGAAGATAATCATCCATCTCTTCTCTAATAGATAATGTCTTAGAGTCCTTTTTATAAGGGATGATTTTTGATACATCTGTTTTATCAGAAACATTTGTCTTATCTTGTTCTATTGCTGTTTCTTCTTTCTGATAACTCTTTTTTGCAACAGGAACTTCTTCAATTTCTTTCTTTTTTAAGGAAGGAATAATATATTGTTCAGATTGTAAAGAATCTTTGTCAGATAAAATAGAAGCCATTTGCATTAATGATAGCTCTAAATGTAAACGTTTGTTATTACTCTCTTTATAATTGATATCACATTTATTATTAATATCAAGAGCTTTAAAAAGAAAATCCTGTGAACATTCTGAAGATTGCTTCTTATATCTGTTTCTGATATTTTTACCTACTTCAAGCAACCTGATAGTAGAAATATCTTTGCATACTAATAAATTACGCAAATGTTCACCAAAGCCATTTATAAAATGATGCCCGTCAAAACCATTATCAATAATTTCATTAATTAAAAGTAAGGTTGAAGGAATATCGCATTTAAGAATAAAATCAGTCATTTTAAAATAATAATCATAATCAAGGATATTAAGATTTTCAATAACATCTTCGTATGTTATGTTATTACCTTTAAAACTTACAATCTGATCAAATATTGAAAGAGCATCACGTAAAGACCCATCGGATTTTTGTGCTATAATATGAAGAGCATCTGAGTCAACTGTTATATTCTCATTTTGGGCTACAAACTCCAAATGTTTAGCAATATCTTCAACACTTATTCTATGAAAATCGTAAATCTGACATCGGGATAATATTGTAGGTATGATTCTATGTTTTTCTGTAGTTGCAAGAATAAATTTAGCATAAGATGGCGGCTCTTCAAGGGTCTTAAGAAAAGCATTAAACGCTTGCTGAGAAAGCATATGAACTTCGTCAATGATATAGACCTTATATTTACCAACCTGAGGCGGTATTCTTACCTGTTCTATTAAATTTCTTATTCCCTCAACAGAATTTCTTGAAGCAGCATCTAATTCATGTATGTTAAATGATGTGGAATTATTAAAAGAAATACAGGACTCACATTTATTACATGGTTCTATATTGTCTGTAATATGGTCACAGTTTATTGTCTTTGCTAATATTCTCGCACAAGTTGTCTTGCCAACACCTCTGGGACCACAAAATAAAAATGCCTGAGCAAGATGGTCTTTCTTTATAGCATTTTTTAAAGTCCTTGTAATAGAGTTTTGTCCGATAACTTCCTCAAAAATTTTTGGCCTATACTTCCTTGCAGAAACAACAAAACTTTCCATCTTAATATTATTAATTTTTAAACTAATAAAAAAGGAGATAAAAAAATTACCTCCTTTTTACAAATACAGATATTTCTTATTGAACAATAATTTTTTCTATTCTTGTATTATTTCCATCAACAAGTTTTAGATAATATATTCCTTTAGAAAAATCAGATATATTTATCTGTTTATTATATTTCCCTGAATTATTTTTTAATTTCTTTTTAAATACAACCTGTTTATTTACATTAAATATAACTAAATCAAAAGTATTATTTGTTAATCCGTCTATTGAAACATAAAATGTTCCATTGTTAGGGTTGGGAAATACATTAATATCTATATCATTATTAACCATATCTTCAATACCTGAATCATCAATTACTGTAATAGTAACAGAATCAGTGTTTTGACATCCGTTAATATCTGTAACAATAACAAAATAAAGATGTGGTCCTAAGCCAACAACTGATCCGATAACTAAATATACTGAATCTGTTGTTGCATCCATCCAGAAATAAGTACATCCCGGGCATGTTGCATCCAATATTATAGAATCAGGATTATAAGGGCTGTCAAAACAAATTGTATCATCCGGTCCTAAATCAACACCCGGCAATGAATTTACAGCTACTATTATATCGTCTGCATCTGTACATCCATATTCATCAGTTGCTGTTACTGTATAAGTTGAATCACTCATCGGACATACTGTTATAGAAGCAGTGTCTTCTCCTGTATTCCATGAATAAGTTTCTCCGCCGGATGCAACTAATCCTATACAATTTCCATAACAAACAGATGTATCTACACCTGAATATGCTACAGGCAAAGGATTAACAGTAATAGTAACAGAATCAACGGTATGACAGCCATAACTATTGGTAACAGTAACAGAAATATCTGTTGAACCAACACCAATAACTGAACCAAGAACTGTTAATATTGAGTCAGTTGTCCCATCTGACCATAAATAAGTACATCCTGTGCATGTTGCATCTAATGTTACAGAATCATAAAGACAAAGATTTATACTATCCGGTCCTAAATCAATAACCGGTGAAGGATTTACTGTTACTACTACATAATTCATATCTGTGCATCCATATTGATCAATTACTGTTACTGTATATGTTGTTGTTACTGTTGGACATACTGTTATTGAATCTGTACTATTTCCTGTGTTCCAAAAATAGCTTCCTCCCGGGCCTGCACCTGTTGCAATTAAGTCAATACATTCATTGTCACATGTAAATGTATCTGCACCTGCATCTGCTACAGGCAAAGGATGAACAGTAATAGTAACAGTATCAATATCTTCACAACCATAACTATTGGTAACAGTAACAGAAATATCTACTGAACCCACACCAATAACAGAACCAAGAACTGTTAATATTGAGTCCCCTGAAGTATCTGACCAGAAATAAGTACTTCCGGAATCTGTTGCATCCAATATAACAGAATCATAAAGACAAAGATTTATACTATCCGGTCCTAAATCAACAAAAGGTGAAGGATTTACTGTTACTACTACACTATCTATATCTGAACATCCACCCACTTCCGTTACTGTTACTGTAAATGTTGTGGTTACTATTGGACATACTATTACTGATGGTGTTGTATTTCCCATATCCCAGTCGTAAGTATAAGGTGAGGAACCACCTGAGACAGAACATGTTAAATTTATACATTCTCCATTACAAATAGTTGTATCTGGTGGACTTATATTTACTGTCGGAGATGGAATAACAGTAATATTAACCGTATCAATATCTTGACAGATATAATTGGTAACAGTAACAGAATAATCTGCTGAACCCAGACCTACATCTGAACCTACAATTGTTAATGTTGGATAGGTTGAATCATTTGACCATAAGTATGTATATCCCGGTCCTGTGGCATCTAATATCATAGAATTATTAAAACAAAGATATCTGTCTAATCCTAAATCAACAACAGGAAAAAGAACAACATTAACATCTGTCTCAGCAGTATCTGAACATAACAGATTAGCACTGATTGCAATTAAAGTATAAGTTGCCGTATCAGTTGGGGAAACTTTAATACTTGTTGCTACAATACTGTCACTGGATGGGTTCCATATATAAGTTACTCCTGATTCTATAGTGCCAACAGATAATGTTACACTATCGCCTTTACAAATAGCTGTATCCAAAGGAGTTATTGATGCTATTGGAGGATCTGCCACTGTTACATCCACACTATCAATATCATAGCAATTAGTAGGAAAATTTGTATCTGTAACAGTTAATTTATATGTTGCAGAAACAGTAGGAGAAACAGTAGGATTGGCAATATTAGGGTCATCCAGTCCATCTGTCGGTGTCCAGTCATATAAACATCCCGGTGTGCTTGTGCCTCCTATTATTACAAATTCTCCACAATTAAGATTTTGATTAGTTCCTGCATCAGCAGTAGGCGTTGGATTAACAGTTAAAACAACTGTATCGGAGTTTGACAAACCAAACTGATTTTTTACTTTTACAGCGTAAGTACCGGAAGAATCAACTGTTATTGTTTGAGAACTGGATATAGTATCTGTTGATGGCAGATATCTCCAAACGTATGTATAAATTCCTATCCCTGCATTAAAAGTAATGCTGTCTCCGCTACAAATGCTTGTATCTGGTCCTAAATCAACAACAGGAGGACATGTAATTGCAACATTATCCAAATCAACATAAAATCCATTAGTATCATTGGTCTCTGTATAAGAAAGAAATTTTACAAATATAATATCTCCTATATAAGAATCCAAAGGAATTACTATAGATGCCATTTCTGTATCAGGGACATGATTTAATGAATCTATTGTATATAAATTATTATAAGTTGCCCCACAATCATTAGTTATCATTATACGAATTGAGTCAGTAGAAGATATAAACATTGTATCATAAGGGGCAGAAGCTTCAACAATTCTGTAATAAAAAATAAGTTTATTGTTTGCTGTTATTGGTCCTATTTTAGGAGTAACAGCATAAGCAGATTGTGTTAAAGAATCTAAAACATTACATAATACATTGGAAGTATTACCATGACTTGAAGTTGAATCTACATGCATATCTGTATTCCAGTCGTCAGGGACTAACAGAGATGACTCAAAATCTTCAAGATAAGGTAAAGCATTTGGGAAAGTTATCATAAACTGATTTATCAAGGTATCATTATCATTATAAACATTATCTGTTGATAAAGATGTATATGCTTTTGTCTGATAATATCCTATATCTACTGTATTAACAATCCCCACAAAAAGAGTATCAAATTCATTCATACTTAAATCAGTAAATAATGTATCACTTACAATAGAATCTCCTGACGGTGTTGTAACAACAACAGTAACAGGAACGGTGTCCTGATTTGCTGTTCCGAAATTAGTTACAACAACTATTACAGAATCAGCAGCTGCGCCACACATAGCATTTTTAGGGTTTAAGATAGAAGAAATTCCTACATCATTATTTGTTGGCTCAAATAAATTAATATTATCAATAAATACCTGGTCATCTTCATATCTGCATGATGATTGTAATGATAATTTAAAATTTGTTCCTGCATAAGCTGATAAATCAAATGCTCTTTTAACATAAGTATCTGAGTTTTTTGTTAAAGGATTAAAATCAGCAATACCAGTAATATCACTTATCTGAACAGTATCATTTATCAATACTCTAAACCAGCTGTATTTATCTCCAAAGCTATAATATTGTTTTAAATCAAATTTAAGTGTTAAATTGCTAAGTGCTGAAGCATTAATATTACAGGTAATAGCAGAAGCATGATGTAAAGTATCATCAACCCATGCATTTGTAGAGTCAGTATTTGTCGGTCCTCCTGTCCATCCACTACCGGAAACAGAGCCATTTAAAAATAATTCATAAAAACTTTGGTAACCCATACAAGGAATAACTTCTATGGCAGATTCACTATCATTTTGCAATTGAAAATATGCTGTGGTTCCTGTCTCAAAATCTTCAGTAAATGGGAAACCGGATATATCACCATAGCTATGTATTTCTGTATAAATTGTATCGTTTGCACCATTTTCATCTCCACTTAATAAAATAGCTGATCCTCCGTTATAAACATCAGGAGTTGAGAAATCAAATGTGCCTGAGAAGGTATATATTATTGTATCTCCAACATTTAAAACAGGAATAAATTCAGGACCAATTAATATTCCGTTAAATTCATAACCAATAGGAATATTATTTAATGTCTGTGTGCCAAGATTTGTTACTCTAACAGAAACAGATTCTGTAGAAGTTAATCCACAACCGCTCTGTGGTGCTATCCATTCAAGAATTGCTACATCAGTTATACAAGTACTATCAGTAACACCTGGTGAAGCCCAGACAGTATCGCCATTAGCAATAGTATCAGCATAAGTAGTAGAATAAGTCCAGTTTGCGCCATCACTATTATCAGAGTTAGGGTCGCAAAGAACCAGAGAAGGTCCATTACCATCAGGTTCTGTAGGCCAAGGAGAACTGTCATCATATTTAAGTGAATCAATAGTTATTCCGACTGTATCTTTAAGCCATACAGAAGTACTAGTGTTGCTTATACCGAGTATTGGTCCTTGCAAAGCTGCAAAACCATAGAAGTTTTCAAATGCAACAGAATCAATGGCTATCACTAAATAATCATTGGGATTAATACTAATTCCTGCAGCAAATGTGTCTGTTGCTGTTGAATAGCATAAGACAAAACCTTCTAAATCAACAACAGACGCACCATTATTGTATAATTCTATAAACTCAAGAGAGTCAGTGCCACTTTCAGGTGGATTATACATAATTTCTGTAATAACGATATTCTGCCCTGTTACATTAAAACTAAATATAATAGCAGATAAAATAATTAAAGTTTTTAAAAATAGAGCTGTTTTTTTCATAATTATAAAATTTAAGTTTTTATTTATTTTTATCTCTGTAAAAAAAATAGTAATTGCAAATATAATATATTTTATTATAAAAAGATTATTTTTGTTAAAAAATTATTAAAAAACTTTTTTTTACCCAATTTATTATTTTTGTAAATATGATTTTAACTGATACACATACGCATCTTTATCTTAAAGATTTTGATAATGACAGAAAACAAATAATAGAAAATGCTATAAAAAAAGGTGTTAAATATATGTTTCTTCCTAACATTGATAATATTAGCATTAAAAGTATGCTTAATATATGCAAAGATTTTCCAAAAAATTGTTTCCCAATGATTGGGTTACATCCTTCTTGTGTTAAAGAAAATTTTAAAAAAGAATTAAAAAATATTGATATTCTGTTAAAAGAAAAAAAATACAATTTTTTTGCAATAGGAGAAACAGGTATGGATTTATACAGGGACAAAACTTTTGCTAAATTGCAGGAGATAGCTTTTAAACATCAAATAGATTTAGCATTAAAATATAAATTACCTGTTGTCATTCATTCCCGTAATTCTTTTGACAAAATATTTAAAATAATAAAAAATTTTAATAATTCCAATTTAAAAGGTATTTTTCATTGTTTTACAGGGACAATAGCACAGGCAAATAAAGTAACAGAATTAGGATTTAAGTTAGGTATAGGAGGAATAATTACTTTCAAAAATTCTGATTTGGATAATACTATCAGGTATGTTGATTTAAAAAATATAGTCCTTGAAACAGATTCCCCTTATTTAGCACCTATGCCTTATAGAGGAAAAAGAAATGAAAGTTCTTATTTATATTATATTGCAAAAAAAATTGCAGAAATAAAAAACATTTCTATTGAAGAAATTGCAGAAATAACAACAAAAAATGCTAATGAAGTTTTTAAATTTATTTGATGTTATTTACTATTCATTTACTGAAGTTTCGGAGTTCATAACTAATTGATAATCAAAATTTAAAAAATAAAAAGAGTAGCATAATTTGAAATAAATTATTGTATTTGAGATAATTATAAATAAATTACAAAAAATATTAAATTAGAATAGTTTTAGGATTTTTAACAGTCAAATAAAAAAATATTATTGAGTACTTTTTTAGTATTTATTGAAAATCCCGAAAGGGATTTAATTTTCACCCCGTTAGATAACTAATAAATTAATAAAAAACAATGTTTTAAACTAAATATCTAACGGGGTAAATAACCACAGGTGCAACCTGTGGTTATTTACTAATCATATTAACATCAATCAGGCAGTTGCCTGATAATAAAATACTTAAGTATAATTAGTGAACCCGGGGGGATTCGAACCCCCAACCTCTTGATCCGTAGTCAAGTGCACTATCCAATTATGCTACGCGTCCATTTTTTTATATGCAAATTTACATATAATAATTAAATTATATTGCTAATCTCTTAAAAAATAATTTACATATCTTTGCTTAATTAATTATTTATTAACTTATAAGTCAATATACCATTTGTGAAAAAAGTTCTGATATTAGCATACTTCTTTCCTCCATGCAATTTGCCGGCATCACAAAGATCTTATTCATGGGCTAAATATTTTTATAAATATGGCTATTATCCTGTTATTATAACAAGACGCTGGGATAAAAAAATAAATACTCAAAAAGATTTATCAGCAAAATCAGAACCAAATATTATACATAAAAAGTATTCAACTTATGAAGTATTTTATTTACCGTATAAACAAAACCTGAGAGATAAGATATATACAAAATACGGAGACAAAAGATTTGTCTTTCTCAGAAAACTACTTTCTTTTGTAGAAATACTACTCCAGAACATTACAAACAGAACTATACCTTACAGAAATATTTATAAATTTTCTCTGCAATATATAAAAGATAATAATTTAGATAAAAATAGAAATAAAATAAAAAAAATTATTATTACAGGCAATCCTTTTATCTTATACAAATTTGGCTATCTGTTAAACAAAAAACTTGGCACTAAATGGATTGCCGATTATAGAGATCCATGGACAACTAGTGAAACAACTAATATTAATAAAAATTTTCTATATAAACTATTAATCAGAATAGATAGTTATTTTGAAAAAAAATGGGTAAATACAGCTTCTGTTATTACTTCTGTTTCTAAATCTCTTACTGATAAAATCAGTAACTTTGTTAAAACACATGGCGAAGTTATTTATAATGGACTTGTTTTGGGGGACTTTGATAAATACAGAACTCTAAAACCCTTTGATATTTTTACCATATCATATATAGGAACCTTATATAATGATCATAAAATTGAAATATTTTGTAATGCTTTAAAAAAATTAATTAATTCAACAAAAAATCCAAAAATAAGAGTCCTATTTCCTGGATTAGCTTATGATAAATATCAAAGACAAAGAATAGAACAAATTATGAAAGGATATGAAAAATATTATAAATATTCAGGACGAACAGACAGAGAAAAAATATTAGAAATTGAAGTAAAATCTCATCTTCTTCTTTATGTTGCATGGGAAAATTTTGGTGGAGTACCATGTAAAATCTATGAATATATTGCAAGTAAAAGTTATATCCTTGTAACGCCAACAGACAATAGCTCTGTTGAAAATATAATTAATAAATCAAAATGTGGTATAATTACTAATACTGTTGACGAAACATATATATTCCTTAAAAAAGTATATCAAAAATATTTACAGGGAATAAAACTTGGCAATGATATTGAAAAAGATAATATAAAACAATTTTCACGCGAACTGCAAGTAAAAAAATTAGCAGATATATTAGAAAAAATATAAATATTATGTGTGGTATAGCAGGATATTATTCAACTGACAAAAAATTTACTGAAAAAGACCTTACAAAGATGACAGATTCTCTTTCCCACAGAGGACCTGATGCTTGTGGATATTTTAATGATAATAATGTAGGTTTAGGACATAAACGATTGCGAATTATTGACTTGTCAGACGCTGCTAATCAACCTATGCTCTCACATTCCAAAAGATATGTGATAACTTTTAATGGCGAAATTTATAACTATAAAAATATTGGTAAAGAATTAAATACAAATTTTAGGACATCTTCCGACACCGAAGTAATACTTGATGCCTTTGAAAAATGGAACATCAACTTTGTTGATAAACTAAACGGAATGTTTGCCATTGCAATATATGATAAACAAGAAAAAAAATTATACCTGTTTAGAGATAGAATGGGAATAAAACCTTTATTTTATTTTTGGGATGGAAAAAATTTTGCCTTTGCATCTGAACTAAAAGCTCTGACAAAATTAAATTTTATTAAAACAAACAAACAAATTAATAAGCAGGCAATTAATAATTTTCTATATTTAGGATATATACCGGAACCAGATACTATATATCAAAATATCTTTAAATTTCCTTCAGCACATTATGCTATCATATCAAACGATTTGCATAATCAAATAAAAATCAATCCATACTGGAAATTAGAAGATAAAATAAGACCTGTTGTGATAAATGATTTTAAAAAAGCCAAAACACAACTAAATCAACTAATAACAAAATCAGTAGAATATCGCCTTATAAGTGATGTGCCTTATGGAACTTTCTTGAGCGGAGGCACTGACTCAAGTTTGATTACAGCTATAGCACAAAAACTGACAAATAATAAATTAAAAACTTTCTCTATCGGCTTTAAAGAAGCAAAATTTGATGAATCTGTTTATGCAAAAAAAGTAGCCAAATATTTGAACACCGAACATCACGAATTTATTGTCTCTTATGACCAAGCCATACCGCTTATTGATGAAATATTAAACTCTTTTGATGAACCTTATGCTGACTCATCAGCTATTCCTACAATGCTAATATCAAAATTAGCAAAACAATATGTTACTGTAGCTCTGTCAGGCGAAGGTGGTGATGAACTGTTTTATGGATACGGCTCTTACAAATGGGCTAACCGCCTGTCAAACCCTTTGGTGAAATCGTTTAGAAAACCAATAGCTCTTGCTTTATCTCATTTGTCAAATAAATATCAAAGAGCTTCATATCTTTTTAAATATACTGACAAAGATCAAATTAAAAGTCATATATTCTCTCAGGAACAATATTTCTTTACACAAAATGAAATTAATAACTTAATTACCAATGATTTTAAAACACATAACCATTTATTAGAAGAAAATTTTACATATCTAAAAAGAAAACTTAATGCTGCCGAAGCTCAGGCACTTTTTGATTTGAAATATTACTTAAAAGACGATTTATTGGTAAAATCTGACCGTGCAAGTATGAAATATTCTTTAGAAACACGCGTCCCGTTCCTTGACCATAACATTATTGAGTTTGCTTTAAATATTCCATATAATTTTAAAATAAAAAACGGAATACAAAAATATATACTCAAAGAAGTTCTGTATCAATATATTCCCAAACATTTTTTTTATCGTCCCAAATGGGGACTTGCAGTGCCTCTATCAAAATGGCTTAAAAACGAATTGCGTTATCTTATTGATGATTATCTGTCTGAAGAAATAATAAAAAAATACAATATAGTTAATTATGATATAGTTGAAAATTTAAAAACAAACTATTTATATAATAACAAAGATTTTTTATACAACCGATTGTGGTCGCTAATTATACTGCATAAATTTATGTGTATGAATGATTAAAAAAAATAGCCCTTTCTGAAAAGATAAAATTGTGTGTAATAGCAAATTTATTTTACAATTAAAAATATGCTCTCATCTGAACTGTTGCTATATGAACAGTGTTTACTTCCGGTGATTTACGACCATTATACATAATGCTTAATTGTAAATTTTTGGATAAATTCATCTGATAAGATAAATTCCATACTATGTTATTTCCTGTTTTTAACCCATCAAGCATCTCAAAAGCAATAGGCGTATTCTCTGACTTATCATACGAAATATGAATATAGTTTAATTTAAACATCAAACTTGCTTTTGACAGTATATTCTTTTTTATGTCTAATCCTATATTATGGTTTACTGCATTGCCTTGGGATTCTGTCAGGTTCTTTTTATCATTATATTTATAATTTAAACTTATCCTAAACAAAGTATTGGGCTGATAACTCAACATCGGCTCTGTTTCATAATAAATAATATCATAATCTCTTGAACTAAAATATTCTGACAAACTTATTTTCTCTCCTTTTTTAAATTTAAGATTAAACATAAATTTTCTGCTTATATTCCATCTTAAACGACTTCCTCTTACTGTGAGCGTTCTTGTATCAAAACCATTAGTAAGTAATGCCTTGTTACGACTATCCTGATAATTTATCTCCATTCCAAATTTAGAGTTTGTTTTATTAAAATAAAAGGTATTGCGAAAAGATGAGTTAAGCGTTACTAATGTACTATCTGAAACTTTAGCGAGAAAAGGATTATATGCCTGTAAAAAATCATCATCAGTTGTTTTTCTGTTAATATGTAAGACAGAGTTATTTGAAAAACGTGAAATAAACTTTTTTAATCCTTTTTTACTGTTCCATAGAGCATAAGGATTAATATCAAGCACTTCATTAAATTGATTTGTATAAGCCCTTATATATTCATTAGTAGGAGTATATACTTTGATATAACTGGCTTGGTCTTTAAAAGCAGCAATTTCAAATTCATTTAACTCTTTTATGCCGTTCTCATTATAATCTGTCCATGAATAAATGCCTTGTCCTGCTGCAACTTCAAGATAAGAAAATTCTTTTTTTACTTCAAGTCCTGAACCTATCTCATAAAAAGTGTTGGATGTAA
>Ga0268282_1000471_pt1 | contig 20621 bp, 22 predicted proteins | sample saktaG_12_FD_190133 | JGI IMG/M metagenome (GOLD analysis project Ga0268282, IMG submission 190133) | Saline water microbial communities from Sakinaw Lake, British Columbia, Canada - sak_2011_5_24_120m | ecosystem: Environmental > Aquatic > Non-marine Saline and Alkaline > Saline ...
GGGAAGGATGAGATATTTTCTCTTTTTTTTTGTCATCAGTTAGCTGGCGTAGTGAAACGAAGACGGACCTGTCACGGCGTCCTGTCTGGGCGTAGCGTAGCGAAGACTGAAGTGAAACGAAGACGGACCTGTCACGGCGTCCTGTCTGGGCGTAGCGTAGCGAAGACTGAAGTGAAACGAAGACGGATCACCTTGTTATTTGAACCAGCGAATTATTTGTTCCCATCAAAACATCTTTTGCAATAATTTGAAAATCTCTCTCGATTTTATTTTCATCGGCGGGATGTGCCCACTTAATTAATTTCAATAAATTTGGATCGATGGTGTTAAATAATCTGGAAATATCGATAGGATTTGTCCAGGCATCTTTCTTGATTGCCTGATCAATGATATTTTTCCAGGAAAAGGAAAATACACGAGCTATAAAGACAACATCAACAAAGTCTTTAATCTCGAGCCGAGGTAATGCAGATATTTTGTTGGATAAAATATTCTGGATATTATCTATCTTTCCCAGTTTTTCATCTTGTTCGAATCCATCGTAGTGATATTCAACATCATTTATGAAATCGATTTTCAAATCTATTTCACTTTCTTTCGTGGTAACGACTCTGACGAAATCATCGGCTCTTGTGAGAACGTTAAAGTTAATGCCTGTCAAAGATAATTTTGCTTCGATTTTGTTGATATAATCTCTAAATTTTGGGTCGGCATTCACAAAGAAATCAAGATCATCCGAATAACGATGCTCCATATATTTTCTACTTAGAACAGTTCCACCGGTCAGATAGAATTGTGTGTCACAAGATTGGATTACCTGAATGATCTTATTTTGAAAAGGATACAACTTTTCTGTGTAATACTTCATTATTGATTTATCACTTTATTTTCGAATAACATGTTTCTGGCATATCTGAAGCGGTCTTTTAAAGATTTCGATTTAATTCTCAGGATCACCTCATCGGACAAAGCTGAATGCAACTGCTTTTCACTTAATTGCTCTAATATCTTATACCAGACAACCGATGACAATATCCTTGCATATAATGAAGCTGTTAATGGATTATTTACTTCATTCTGATCCAAAAGAATCTGAATTTCAGACTGCGATAAATTCATATCCCAAAATATATTTTTCATAACTTTTCAATTATTTTTCATTGTCATCAGTTAGCTGGCTGATCTCCCAAAGGGATAGACTACCGTTTTTGCGAGATTCTTCAGTCGTTGAATTGATACTGAGCAAAGCGAGTGTGCTCCAGAATGACAAGTTCTTTTTTTATTCCAATTCCTCTTATAAGATGTCATTCTTGCGAAGCCCGTCCTCACGAAGGCGGGGAGCAGGAATCTTCTGGATTCCCGATCAGGTCGGGAATGAAAATCTTCTTTTGCGAGATTTACTTCTCGCTATTCACTATTCACTTCTTACTTCTTCTCATGCTCCAATATATGTATTTTTTCAGCTCTAATAAGGATTTTCGAAATAGTTTTACCCTCATTGTTTTCCCATTGATTGAGCTTGAGATTTCCTTCAACAAGAATGGGACTACCTTTTTCAGCATTATCCTCGATCTTTTTTGCTTGGTTGCCCCACGCTTCCACATCTACAAAAGTGGTGTCTTCCTGCCAGTTTCCATCTTTATCCTGGTAGGGGCGATTATTCGCAATAGTTATCGTGGTAACTTTGATCTTCTTGTCTCCAACTTCTTTGATTTCCGGATCTCGAACGATGTTTCCACCGATGATTACTGTATTCACATTTGGTGTACGTTTGCTCATTTCGATCCTCCTAATTGATTTTTTTTTTGATGAGCACTTAGAAAAGATAAAATTATCCCTTTTTATGTCAAAAAGTTTATTCGGGAATTGGCATAACCCCAAAATTTTTCATATTCATGACACTTTAAGGAAAACTTATTGAATATCATCCGTATAAATAGTAAAAGAAAGAAATAACCATAATAGTTAAAAGCACTGTCACACTGAGGTTCTTTATCACGGCGTAATGGAATGAAGTCGGATCGAAGTGCGAAGTGGGACAAACCCTTCGACTGGTCTTCATTTCATTACGCCCAATCCGCCAGCTGGCGGATCAGGGTGACAACAGCAAGGATAGATACAAATTAACAGTTTTTCTAAAAGTAATATTCCGCGAAGAATTCTCCGCAAACACTTTATTCATGCACTATCCAGAGAATCTTCATCGAATTTTTGGGGGTATCCCTGGTTTATTCGGGAAATGTGAAATGTATGAATTTTGAAACATTATTAACTTATGATTTTATCCAAACATCTAATTCTTTATAATCCATTAATACTCACATTTTACGATTAACAAAAAACTTACTCATCATTCAAATATTTTTCTACAGATTCAGCAAATAGTTTTAAATCAGAAATGAAATCCAATAGGGAATATAATTTGTCTTTATGTTTCAATCCTTGTTTCAATGGAATCAGCTAAACAAACTTTTTTCCTGAAGAATTCTAATACAATCTCCATAATTTGAAGGATTTCCAATATTGAGTAATCCAATATCGTCTTTTGTATATAATCCAATATCTAGATCTTTTAGATACAAAATATTATCATTGCAATAAGAACCGAAAATCAAAGCAAAACTTATGGACTGATTCTCAGTGCAATAGGTTTTTAATTTATTAATTAATTCTTCTTTTTTCATAAATAATAGATATTGTAACTCTCTAAGTTTAAAGAAAGCAACACTTTAAATAATTCCGAATTCTTCTTTTCGTTATTAACTCTTTGAACGTATTCTGTTGCAATAAGTTCACGAAACCTCATTAACTCATTAACTAAACTTTTATTCTTGGATGAATCAACCGTGAGGTCAACCAGCTCAAAAGCACGTTCATAGCAATTTAAAACCTTCTCAAAATCCTTTTTATCTATCCAATTCTTTGCCCGATTAATTTCATTGGCGATCATAAGAATCTGTTTATCAAGACTGAAGGATTTCCATTTTTCTGAAGTGAGATGAGTATGGAGCATTATCTTTGCAGTAACCTCGCACAAATTTCTCGAATTTTACTGCGAGCAAAAGAATCTTCTACTTCCATACTTCGATTATTTTGAGAGGGTCTGATATTGATAAGTGCAGTATATTCTATATAATCATCTTCGCCTTTATCCGGATAGATATTTATTCCCCAAATATCATATTGACGGGAGCCATTTCCCAATAAAAGGGCTTCCAAGTCTGCATGAAGTTCTGCATCGGCTGCAACTATTTCCTGCTCGACATCGACCACCAATTTCATCATATCTTCGAACTTAACTTCGCGTTTATTCCAAAGTTCTTTACGTGAGGTGGGCTCGGTTATTATTTTCATAGTATTGTTAATTGTCTATTTATGATGATCTCATGAATTGGAAAGCCATCAAGGCATATTCGTTCTTTTTGGAAAGTCTCATTTATTCTTTACTACCTCTTGAAGGAATGGCAATAGAAGGTCACGTTCAACATTCATACCCAGATGTATGTCAGGTTTCGTTTTCCCATGAAAATCTGATCCGGTAGTAATGAGCAATCCATATTTGTCAGCCAAATATTTATAAAATCTGATCTGATCATGTGTGTGCTTGGAATAAAAAACCTCAATCCCCATCAAGCCACAATTTGCAAGATCCGCAACCAATTCCTCTAACTTTTCATCATTAAGCTTTGTCTGATAAGGATGAGCGATCACAGGAATTCCTCCAGCATCAAGCAGGAGTTTTATTGCTTTATCGGGTTGCAGTCTTTTTTTGTTAAGATAAAGTGGTTTCCCCTTATCAAGATACTTATCAAAAGCTTCCTGATAACTGCCGACATATCCTTTCCTTGCAAATAAACTCGCAAAGTGAGGTCTGCCGATCAGCTCACCTCCAGCTTCTTTTTCCAGCTCTTCAAAAGTAATATCGAAACCGAGTTTTTTTATATTCTCTATCATTTTTTTATTTCGATTGAGCCGAAAATCCTGTAGTTCTTTGAGTGTGTGATTAAGTTCAGTATGTTTCGGGTCAAAGCCATAACCAAGAATATGAAGAGTTTTTGGAAACTCAGCGCTTATCTCAACACCGTTTATAAAGATTAGTCCATCTGGAACTGTCGAAATTTGTGATAAACCATCAATAGTATCATGATCGGTGAGAGCTAAATATTTTAGATTTTTGTGTGCAGCTTCGAGGATAAGTTCTTCGGGAGACAATGTTCCATCTGAAGCGGTGCTGTGTGTATGTAAATCAAGTAGCATAAATTGTTCCGGGTACACTTCGTGCCCCTCACTTACACTCCCCTGTTTTCATAAGTGACTTTATACGGGGCAATTATATATATTTATTTACAAAAATTATCTTTTTATAAGCTTATCGAGTTCCTTCTTCAGGATTTCTGCTTTATCTATTTTTTCCCATGTAAAATCGGGCTCATTTCTTCCAAAGTGACCATAGGCAGCAGTTTTTTGGTAAATAGGTCTTTGAAGCTTGAGATGTGCGATGATTCCTTGAGGAGTCAAAGGAAAATGCTTTCTGATAAGTGAAATGATCTGCTCGTCATCAAGCTTGCCAGTTCCAAAGGTTTCGACCCACAAACTTAATGGCTCAGCGATTCCGATAGCGTAAGAAATCTCAATTTCAAATCTGTCGGCTATACCTGCTGCAACTATATTCTTTGCGATATAGCGAGCCATATATGTAGCACTGCGATCTACCTTTGATGGGTCCTTTCCGGAAAATGCACCACCTCCGTGTCGTCCCATTCCACCATAGGTATCCACAATGATCTTTCTTCCGGTTAATCCGGCATCAGCTTGAGGTCCTCCGATCACGAATTCCCCTGTAGGATTAATATGAAAAACCGTTTCCTTATCAAGATAATCTCCACATACGGGCTTTATCACATGTTCAATAATATCTTTTCGAATTTTATCTCTATCAATGCCTTCAGCATGCTGATTTGAAACTACAACAGTATGTACGCGTTTGGGTACATCACCATCATATTCAATTGTTACTTGTGATTTTCCATCTGGTCCTAAATATGAAATAGTCCCGTTTTTGCGAACTTCCGAAAGTTTTTTTGCTAATTTATGAGCAAGCATAATGGGTAAGGGCATTAACTCTTCTGTTTCAGTGCAGGCAAAACCAAACATCATACCTTGATCACCGGCTCCCTGCATATGATGAGTAGCTTTGTCAGCTTCAACACCTATCGCAATGTCATGGGATTGAGGGATAATACTACAGAACACGCCACAGTTTTCATAATCTATACCAAGTTTGCTATGAGTGTAACCAATATCTTTAAGGGTGTCTCGCACAATTTTATTTATATCTACAAAGCCCTTTGTTGTAATTTCTCCAAATACCCAAACTGCACCATTCTTGATCGCAGTTTCAGCAGCAACTCTTGAATTTTTATCCTGTCTAAGACATTCATCAAGAATTGCATCACTGATCTGATCACAAATTTTATCAGGATGACCCTCTGTCACTGACTCTGAACTAAAAAGATATTTTTTATCACTCATTTTAAGCATCCTTTTAATATCTATAATGCTCCGGCTTATAAGGTCCTTTGACAGGAACACCGATATATTTCGCTTGCTCTTCCGTCAAACGGGTTAATTTAGCATTAATTTTGCCAATATGCAAAAGCGCAACTTCTTCATCAAGTTTTTTAGGTAATCTATATACTTTTTTATCAAAATTTTTCTGCCACAATTCCATCTGAGCAAGCACCTGGTTGGTGAAGGAATTACTCATGACAAATGAAGGATGCCCAGTTGCATTTCCGAGATTGACCAATCTTCCTTCAGAGAGAAGAATAATCGAATGTCCGTCTGGGAATTGTATTTCATCAACCTGGGGTTTGATGTTGATCTTCTTGACGCCGGGAGTTGCATACAATTCATCAACCTGGATTTCATTATCAAAATGCCCAATATTACAAACGATCGCCTTATCCTTCATCTTTTGCATATGATCAACTCTTATTACATCTCTATTGCCGGTTGCAGTAACAAAAATATCACCCTCTTTTACTACATCCTCCAGACGTGTAACCTGAAATCCTTCCATCGCAGCTTGAAGTGCACAGATCGGATCAATCTCAGTGATAATAACTCGGGCACCAAATCCCTTCATAGATTGTGCACATCCCTTGCCGACATCACCATAACCGCACACGATTACAACTTTTCCTGCAACCATTATATCTGTCGCTCGCTTTATCCCATCTGCAAGAGATTCTCTACAACCATACAGATTATCAAACTTAGATTTTGTGACAGAATCATTTACATTAATTGCTGGAAAGAGAAGAGTATTTTCTTTCATCCTCTGGTATAGCCGATGAACTCCAGTTGTTGTTTCTTCACTTACACCTTTAATATGTGACACTATCCGATGCCAGCGGTCAGGGAACTCGACCATATCTTCCAATATTGTCTTATGAAGCATGCAAAGTTCTCTCGTCGAGGTATCCGGCTGCGGTATTTTACCGGTCTTTTTATATTCCTCTTCCAATCGAAAACCTTCGTGGATGAACAAAGTTGCATCTCCCCCATCATCCACGATGAGATCAGGACCTTCTTGATCGCCGAATAAAAGGGCTTGTTTTGTGCACCACCAATATTCTTCAAGCGTTTCACCTTTCCATGCAAAAACGGGAATCTCATCTTGTGCTATCGCTGCTGCAGCATGATCCTGCGTAGAGAAAATATTACAAGAAGCCCATCTCACATTCGCACCCAGAGCAACAAGTGTTTCTATTAACACCGCCGTTTGGATCGTCATATGAAGACTGCCTGTAATTCTTGCTCCTTGTAATGGTTTTTCATCTGAATATTTTTTTTGGAGTGACATCAAACCGGGCATCTCGACTTCTGCAAGCTCGATTTCTTTTCTGCCAAATCCCGCCAAATTTACGTCTTTTATTTTGTAATCTTTATTTTTCATATTATCAAAATATTGTATCTTTAATATTATTTGTAAATATTTGTATTATTAAAATACAATATGAGGTAAGTATACTAATAAAAAATACATTAATATTGTTCTTTTTCCCCTTATTTGAAATTTTCTTAAGAGATGCTTCCTTCCCTTAAAAAAAAATAAACACACTTCACCCTCTCTTTCTATAATTTTATTTGATTTTCTTCTTTAGAATTAATCAGAGATCTCAATACTTTTTTTCTTATTTCTTTCGGATGGGGAAATGCGGATACGATGACCTCTTCGGTAACTTGCAGTTTCATCATTTTTTCCGCCTATATTATCTTCAGGGTCTTCAGGAATTTTAAAGACGGTTTCCGAGAACTCATCAAAGAATGACATCACACTATCCCAATATAATTCATCGGATTCCTTTGTCGGTCCTACATAGGAGTCAAAAGTGAGGAGTGTAGAAGAAAGAAATAAACTGAGAACGAAAATTAATACTATCGTTACTTGTGCTTTCTTTTTCATTTTTTTATCTTTTTATAAATTATTTTTTGTATATTTGACTCGAACAAAATTCTTTGTCAATAAAAAACAGAATCTACACAAAAAAATTAGATATTTTTTATAACCTGTATCACATAATCCTTTTGCTTGTCATTCAATTCAGGATATATTGGAATGGATACAACTTCTTGTGCAGCTTTTTCTGATTCGGGAAGATCACCTTCTTTATATCCTAAATAGGCGAAACATTCTTGCAGGTGAAGTGGAACGGGATAATAAATTGCATTACCAATATTCGCATCATTAAGCTTGTTTTGTAGCTCATCTCTCATAGGAGTCCGTATAGTATATTGATTATAGATCATTATATTATATGATTCAACAAAAGGTGTAACAACCACATCTTTCAAATGTTCATTATAATATTCTGCATTTTTCTGACGACCTTTGTGCCATTCTTCCAGGTAAGGAAATTTCTGAAGAAGCACTGCTGCTTGCATAGTATCCAGTCGGAAATTGCCGCCGATTATTTTATGATAATATTTTGGTTTGCTGCCATGCTGGCGTAAGATTTTGATCTTTTCAGCTAATTCGTCATTGTTCGTTGTGACAAGGCCTCCATCTCCGCAGCATCCCAGATTTTTACTTGGGAAAAATGAGAAGCAACCAACATCTCCAAGAGATCCTGCACGTCTTCCTTTATATTCAGAGCCAATTGCCTGTGCTGCATCTTCAATAACATAGAGGTTATACTTTTGCGCAATTTCGTTGATCTTATCCATCTCGGCACATTGTCCAAAGAGGTGAACAGGTATGATAGCTCTTGTTCTGTCTGTAATTTTTTCTTCGATACGTTCGGGATCAATATTATAGGTTTTGGGATCAATATCTACAAATACCGGCTTTGCTCCAACACGAAAAATGGAGCCGGCAGTCGCAAAAAAAGTAAAGGGAGTTGTAATGACTTCATCACCCTCACCTATACCAAATGCCATAAGTGATATTAGTAAAGCATCGGTTCCAGAAGTAACTCCGATCGCATGTTTACAATGGCAATATTCAGCTAACTTCTCTTCTAATTCTTTGACCTGAGGACCATTAACGAATCTTTTTGAATCGAAGACCTCTGTCATCGCTTGTAAAACTTTATCTTTCATTGGCTCGTATTGAGCGTTTAAGTCGAGCATTGGAACTTTCATGAATTTCTCCTTCTATTTATCAAGATTATTTTTTAAAAGTTGTTTCTCGTTTACATCACGGTGTACTTTTGCAGGGCATCCGAGAACGATTTTTCCTTTTGGGACATCCCTTGAGACTACCGAACCGGCTGCCACCATTCCGTCCTCATGAATTATCTTACCAGGAAGTATAGTTGCATTTACTCCGATTCTTGCACCGGTTTTAAGGGTAACACCCTTAAAGTGTTTATAGCGTTCTTTATCACGCGCCATGTAATTATCATTACTTGTAGCGACACATGGGGCAACGAAGCAGTAGTCGCCAACTTCAGAATACGCAGTTATATAAACATTAGTTTCAAATTTACATCTGCTCCCGATTGTCACAAAGTTTTCAATAGTGACATTTCTTCCGATTATATTTACATCACCAATTGTTACATTTTCTCTTATAGTTGAAAGGTCTGCAATAAGATTTTTGTGCCCAATAACAGAGCCCACGTATATTACCACATTAGCACCGATAAGACAATCATCGCCGATTTTTGCCGGGTTCAATTTTTTCGGCTTGAAAATACTTCTTGGTGAAAAAAGGGGCTCTTTTCCTATTATCGTGCCGTCATCAATTCGCACACCACCACCAATTACAGATCCTTCATGAATGATCACGTTATGTCCGATAAGACAATTATCACCGATCTTTACATTATCTTCGATAATAACATTCAATCCAATCTTTGTGTCTTTACCAATTAGCGCTTTCTCTGAAATGAATTCGTCCATTACTCTCCTTTATAAAATATCTTCGGGTTTTCCGTAATTTTCTAAAGATCTCTGAGCGGCAACCAGAACTTTCAATACATCAAGACCATTCTGTCCGTCTGTAAGAGGTTTCTTTTTGTCAACAATACATTCAATGAAATGGCTATCTTCTCTTTTGAGGGGTTCGGTAAGAATTACTTTGGGAATTGAGATATCTCCATCATGAATTGACATTGACTCTGCATAAGAATCATAAGATACATTCCATCCGTCCACACCTTTATCATAAATTCTTATCTTTTCTCGAACTTCCATATCATCAAAAGTCACCATTTTCTCACTTCCAACAATGGTAAATTTGCGAATTTTATGTGGATCAAGCCAACTTACTTGTCCGGTCGCAATAGTACCATTTTCAAAATAAATAGTAAAAAAAACAACATCGTGTATATTTTTTTTCCTTTGTAAAAAGCTCTGTCCTGTTGCAGATACTCTTATTGGTTTTGAGTCTATGAGATAGAGCATGATCGAGATATCATGTGGGGCAAAACTCCATAACGCATTCTCATTCGATCGTACCTTCCCCAAATTTACTCGTTGAGAATACAGATAAAGCATGTCTCCGATCTTCTTTTCGTCAACGAGCTTCTTCAGGAAATCAACTGCACCATGATAAATAAGCAGGTGACCAACCATAAGAACCAGCCCTTTCTGATTCGCAAGGTCAACTAGCTCCTGTGCATTATCAATATCTAATGTTATCGGTTTCTCAACTAAACAATGTTTTCCATGCTCTAAAGCATCCTTCGCAATCTCGTAATGGGTTTCTGCACTCGAGGGGACAACTATCGCATCAATATTATCATTTCTAGTAAAATCAGTGTATTTCTTTGATGTATTAAGGTCTGGAAATTGTTTTCTCACCCTTTCAAGATTCTTATCAATAAGATCACTCACACCTACAAGTACACAACTATCTAAGTTGTAAAATGTTCTCACATGATTAAATCCCCATGACCCGGAACCTACAACAGCTATTCTTGGTTTTTCCATCAATATAGTTTCTCCTTTTGGATATTCTTTACTCATCATCGAGCAAAGCAATATTTTTTGCATTGACCTCGATTGCCACAGCCTGTTTTATCAAGTCAATATTTAGTACTAATTTATATGATCCTTTTCTATAAGAGATCTTTCCTTCATAGTTTTTAAAGGGTCCTCGAATAATTTTCACTCTTCTTCCCCGCGTAAGATATTTATGAGGAGTAAGTTTAACTCCTTCATTTTTTGCATCATGTATCTGCTTGAGTTCTTTTAGGAGTTGTTCCTGATCGGAAGCCGCTATAAATGTGCAAAGCAATCCGGTACGATATAGTTGGATTTTTTGATCATAAGAACAATTACAAAAAATATAGCTCGAGAACAGAGGTTTTGTAAAAGTGATCACTCTATTCTGATAATACCTAGCGCTCTCTGTCAAAGGCAGATAATATGAAATATCATAATCGATACAGCTCTTGGCTACTTTTTTTTCATGACGAGATTTTGTGTACACAGCATACCATTTACCATTGTCTGTGAGTTTTAATTCACCAAATAACTCACTAATTTCATTATTATCGTTTGGCATATTTATAATTTAAATCCAAATTATTTTGGATGAGAAGTGTGAAATCATAAATTCCTGTCAACAAATGCCTTAAAGAATTCCCATTAAAAAATGGCATGACCAAATTAATGATCATGCCATTCTTAAGTGACAATACTTGATTCTTTATCTTTTAAAGTTTCTTCGATTATCTCTTTGATTATCTCTTTTCGGACGTGCTTCATCGACCTTCAGGGAACGACCTTTAAAGTCTTTTCCATTCAAGTCACTCATTGCGCTTTCAGCTTCAGATGGTTCTGACATTTCTACAAATCCAAAACCTTTTCCTTCAATGATGGTAACCTCAACCACTTCGCCAAATTCAGAAAATAATTCTGAAAGTGCTTCTTTAGTGACTGAATAATCAAGATTACCCACATAGAGTTTTTTACCTTGCATGCTTTCTATTCTCCTATTTTTTCTTGTTCTCATACTTATCATGAAGAATAGACGTAAAAAAATCTACTTTCAATCTTAAATATTTTGAACTTATTTAACTTAAAAAATATATTACTTTTATAAATAGCAAATATAAAATTCAAAATTAATATCGTCAAGAATTTTAATAAAAAAATTAGATAAGCATTTATAAATGGCGGAGAGAGTGGGATTCGAACCCACGGTCCGCCAACTGACGGACAACGATTTTCGAGACCGCCCCGATCGACCGCTCCGGCATCTCTCCTAAAAAAATGGCGGAGAGGGCGGGATTCGAACCCGCGGTAAGCTTATGACCTACACACGCTTTCCAAGCGTGCTCCTTAAGCCAGCTCGGACACCTCTCCATCTTTATTAGTCCGTTTCTTTTGAAAAAAAAATTTTAAAATTTCACCACATTCATATGCCATGACACCCCCTTTCAATTCAGGATTATGATTCAAGCGAGTGTCATAAAGAACATTATATAATGATCCGCATGCACCATTTTTCTCATCAAAGGCACCAAAAACTACTCTATTTATACGTGAAAGAACTATTGCTCCAGCACACATAGTACAGGGTTCAAGAGTAACATATAATGTACAATCTAAAAACCACTTACCAAGTTTTTTCTGCGCCTGTTCAACAGCAAGCTTCTCTGCATGGGCAAGAGCATTATTGCTGGATTCTGTCGAATTATGAGCACGTGCAATGACTTTTCCATCCTTTATTATTACTGCACCGACCGGGACTTCATCCTCTTGAAAAGCCTTCTCAGCTTCTTCAAGCGCCAATCTCATCCAGTATTCATCACTATGTGCTTTCATCGAATGTGTTCGTTTATTTGAAGCCGGAATTCATTGTCAATTTTTCCTCATTAATGCAAGGTATGAGTTAATCAAATAAAGATATTGACCAATTTCACACCTTGTTTGCAAACTAACCAAAACTTAATTTCGATAAGGATGCTCAATGTCATCTGCCTTTAACTGGATACTCACAGCAACTGAATTTTCTATGACAACATTACGTACTCTCGTAAGCCACCATATCCTCTTTGCAATCGGTATGGTGCTTATTGTCGGTTACATTCTCGGAAAAGTTGCTGACAAGCTCAAACTGCCGGTTGTCACCGGTTACATCATTGCGGGTATATTGCTTGGTGAGTCGATTGGAAATGTTATCGAGCTGAAGATGGTGCACGCTCTTCGTCCTATCACGGAAATCGCACTCGGGCTTATCGCAATTGCAATTGGAGGAGAATTTTCGCGTTCAAAATTGAAATCCATTGGAAAAGGGATAATTATCCTCACCTTATTCCAGATCGGGCTGACATTTGTACTTGTCTCTGGAGCATTGATGCTGATCGGTTTTAAATATGAATTCTCACTGCTTTTGGGAGCTATAGCCACTGCAACTGCCCCTGCTGCCACTGTTGCCATAGTGCAATCATTGCGCGCTCGAGGAAAATTTATTGATTATCTTTATGGATTGGTTGCCCTCGATGACGCCGGTTCGGTTATTATCTTTGGTTTGGTCTTTGCATTTATCGGAATCACTCTGCCAAACATAAGCGGTATAAAAAGCAATCCAATGATCATGATTCTCACTGCACTTGGAGAAATTTTTCTCTCGATAATAATCGGTATTGTAGTGGGATTCATTCTTCATAAAGCGACGCATAAGAAACAAAATAAAAGCGAGATCATGATCATTGCACTTGGCATAATCTTTATTGTGATCAGTCTTGCGCACCCGCTTCATATCTCACCGCTTATTACAAATATAGTGATCGGTATAACACTTGTTAATCTTTCTCATAAGAATCAAAGAATTTCACGAATTCTCGAAGGATTGACACCTCCTATCTATGCTGCGTTTTTTGCAATTGCAGGCACAGAGCTTCAGCTCGGAATCTTCACCCAGCCGGGTATTCTTATTATCGGCGTGATCTTCGTTATTGCTCGCATGATCGGAAAATATTTCGGTGTATATCTTGGAGCACTAACTGTTCATTCTGATGCAGTAACGAAAAAATATCTCGGTATCTGCATGTTCCCGCAAGCAGGCGTCGCTATCGGACTTGTGCTTATGATCCAGGCGTCTCCAATTATTGCAAATTCCACTCCTGAGATGCAGCATCTGGCGATCAACATGGTAAACATTGTGATATTTTCGGTTTTTATAAACGAGCTTGTCGGTCCTGTGCTTTCCAAATGGGCGATCATCAAAGGCACAGGTATTAAACCTTAATTTGAGGACAATAAAATGAATCTTTATGACAAATTATGCAAAGAAAGCTGCTCTGCTTCTTTCAAGGCGAAGAAGAAGGATGAAGCACTTCATGAACTTGTTGATCTCCTTAAAAGCTGTCCACAACTTGAAAAAATTGAATCAAAAAAAATATATTCCGCTTTGAAAGAAAGGGAAAACCTTGGTAGCACAGGTCTGGGTGGTGGAATTGCTATTCCTCATGCAAAGATAGAAGGACTTGATGATTTTGTCCTTGCTCTCGCTATCTCCCAAAAAGGAGTCCAGTTCGAAGCTGCCGATAACAGAAAAGTTCATATCTTTTTTGTGCTTCTTGGACCATCAAATTCACCAAATGAGCATCTGAAAATGCTTTCTGCAATATCAAGAACACTTCGTGATGAAGATATAAAGAATGAACTTCTTGCAGCACATTCCAGCGAATCAATCTATGAAACTATTGCAATGAGCAGCGGGGAAGAAGCAAGAAAAGAACTTCCTCAAGAAAAGAAAAAACTCCTTATGATCGTCTTATACGAGCAAAAATTTCTGGAAGATATCATGGAACTCTTTCTGGAACTTGGGGTGAAGGGCTCGACCGTTATTGACTCTCAAGGTATGGGAGGAATTCTCACAAAAGTACCTCTTTTTGCAGACTTTATAAACTTTCTTGGAGAAAATAAAAACTATAGTAAAACGATCTTTGCGATCATTAGCGAATCTGAACTGCATACAATTATTCGCGGAGTGGAGGATCTGCTTGGAGACCTTGACAAACACGGCGGCGCATCGATCATTTCATTAGATATACATTTTGTCAAAGGCTCAATGGAATATATGTAAGGAGCATCATGAAAAAAACCGTCTTTTTTACCATAATCATATTAGCAGCAACACTTTTTTTACAAGCAGACCCACCAGCTACTTTCGATCTGCGTGATGTGGGTGGACAAAACTATGTCACAACCGTAAAGAGTCAGCAGGGCGGCACTTGCTGGACTCACGGCGCTATGGCATCGATAGAAGGAAATCTTATGATGACAGGTGTTTGGACAGCAAACGGCGAGATCGGAGAACCTAATCTCGCTGAATATCATCTGGACTGGTGGAACGGTTTTAATCAGCACAACAACGATGACATCACTCCCCCAACAGGAAGCGGTCTGGAAGTACACGAAGGCGGTGATTATAGAGTAACTTCTGCATATCTTTCACGAGGGGAAGGCGCAGTGCGCGATATTGACGGGCAATCTTACTCCTCACCCCCTGCACGATACGAGCCAAGCTATCATTATTATTATGTGAATGACATCGAGTGGTACGTTGCAGGAATCGATCTTGGCAATATCAATACGATCAAAAATAAAGTTATGGAAAATGGCGTAATGGGCACCTGCCTTTGTTATGCTTCACAATATATCAGCAATTATATACATTATCAACCCCCGACCACGACCGACGACCCGAACCACGCCGTTGCGATCATCGGCTGGGATGATAACAAAATCACACAAGCTCCTTTGCCAGGTGCATGGCTATGCAAAAATAGCTGGGGTTCGAGCTGGGGATTGGCTGGTTACTTCTGGATCTCCTACTATGATAAACATTGCGGACAGAATCCGGAAATGGGAGCAGTTTCTTTGTACAACGCAGTGCGTCAGCCCTACAGCAACATCTATTATCATGATTATCACGGCTGGCGGGATACGCTCACGCAATATAATGAAGCATTCAATAAATTCATTGCCCAAGATGATGAGATCATACAAGCAGTCTCTTTATTCACCGCAACAGAAAACGTTGATTTTACTATCAAAATTTATGATGATTTCCAGAGCGGTTCTCTACAAAATGAGCTCAGTTCTCAAACCGGTCTTATTGAATACACAGGATTCCATACGATCACATTGGATACCCCTATCACATTAAATAATGGAAATGATTTTTATGTGTACCTTCTTGTCTCAGATGGAGGTCTCGCGATAGACAGAACTTCCGATGTGCCAGTTCTCCTTGGTGCGAATTATCGAACGATTGTCGAGTCTTCAGCAAATCCAGATGAAAGCTACTATAATGACGGATTCAGCTGGCACGATCTGTATGATTATAATTTCTCGAATCCAACCTGGGATGAGACTGCAAATTTCTGTATAAAAGCACTTACGAAAAAGCGTGGTATCAGCATAAATCCCGAAGAATCCTTCAACTCCTCAGGACCTGCTGGCGGTCCATTTGCTCCGCAGGAGATGACCTATTCCATTATCAATAATGAAACTTCTACCATTTCATTTGAAGTATCCCATGATCTTACCTGCGATTGGATCACGCTTTCTGGAGATGTGTTCGGTTTTATTGCAGCAGGAGATACTGCTGAAGTCATCGTTCAGATAAACAACAATGCAAATATGTTGTTGGAAGGTCTGTATACCTCTTCTTTATACTTTACAAATCTGACAAATCATTATGGCGATACCACACTCAATGTTCTGCTTGCAGTTGGCGAACCTATCCTGCGCTATAGCTGGTATATGGACTCAAATCCAAACTGGGATAATGAAGATCAATGGGCTTACGGACATCCGACCGGTGGCGGTGGTCAATACGGCGGACCCGATCCCACCGCTGGTTACACGGGAGATAATGTTCTGGGATACAATCTTGATGGAGATTACCCTAATAATCTCTCCGAAACTAATCTCACTTCTACAGCGATCGACTGCTCAAATATGTTTGGAGTAACACTGAAATTCTGGCGTTGGCTTGGTGTGGAGCAACCTGCTTATGATCATGCTTATGTGCGAATAAGTACTGACGGCAGCAATTGGTACACTATCTGGGAAAATCCGGAAACTATAGAAGATTATGCCTGGGCTCAAATGGAGTTTGATATTTCTGATTATGCAGATGACCAATCTGAAGTATATCTCCGATGGGTTATGGGTGAAACTGACGGCGGATGGACATATTGCGGTTGGAATATCGATGATATCGAAATATTTGCTTATGATGAAGAATATCACCCGATTGAGCTCTACTCATTTGAAACTTCCTATGCTGACTCAACTGATTCTGTGCTCCTGAGCTGGACAACCCTATTTGAGACTGATGTCATCGGATTCCTCCTGTACCGATCGGAAACAGACGATTTCGCTGTAAGTTCAATAATATCTTCTTTAATCCCAGGTCATGGAACAACGACAAATCCTCATAATTATGAATTCAATGACGAAACTGCACTTGTCACAACCCAGTATTATTATTGGTTGGAAGTTGTTGGTATCGGTGGAAGTTCAGATGTTTATGGCTCCTTCCCTTATGAACCGAATGTAAGCAACGATGACGAACCGGTCGCACAGTTGATTTCTTTGCAGAACTTCCCGAATCCCTTCTCAACCTCAACCAACATTTCCTTCTTTCTTCCACACCCTGATAAAGTAAAAATCCAAATATACAACCTCAAAGGGCAACTCGTTGAAACACTTCTTGATGAGAATAAATCTGCAGGAATTCATACTCTTGAGTGGAATGCAGAAAAAGTCAGCTCTGGAATTTATTTCATGAAATTATTGACGAAAGAAAAAGCGGTTGTTAGAAAATTAGTTATAATAAAATAACAGGGATACCCCCAAAAATTCGATGAAGATTCTCTGGATAGTGTATGAATAAAGTATTTACGGAGAATTCTTCGTGGAAAATTACTTTTAGAAAAACTGTTAATTTGTATCTATCCTTGCTGTTGTCACCCTGATCCGCCAGCTGGCGGATTGGGCGTAATGAAATGAAGACCAGTCGAAGGGTCTGTCCCACTTCGAGAACCTCAGTGTGACAGTGCTTTTAACTATTATGGTTATTTCTTCCTTTTACTATTTATACGGATGATATTCAATAAGTTTTACTTAAAGTGTCATGAATATGAAAAATTTTGGGGGTATGCCAAATTTTATAGGCACAAAATATTGACAGAAGTTTATCAAAATTTAATATAACAAGTGTATGAAAAAAAGAATGAAACCAAAAAAAACTTATATGGAGGTAGCATGAAAAAATTAGCTATTTTACTCTTGGTTACCTTATTATTATTAACACAGCTTTCTGCAGAATATTGGGAACAACTTTATCCAGAGATTAATGGGTCAGTTACTGATATGGAATTTTCTGAAATCTCTGGAATTTCTGAATATGGTTTGATTTTTGCTATTCAAGGCAACGGCGGAGGATTGGGATATTTTGACAATTCTGGAAACTTCAATATCTACAATATTGCAACAAATCTGGGAGTGGTTTCTATTGCACCTGATAATGCAAACAACCGAATTTTCTGCGTCATCTCATGTTGTAGTTTTAGTGATGGACTTTATGAATTCGATGTTAGCACTCATCAATTTGAAATTATAGAATGGGCTCCTATTCCAGATTTCGTAAAGAAATTATCTTCAGGTTTTTATTTTGGGTCCGTAGGATTGATGTATTCACAAAATGGTAATAATTGGTCATATGTAGAATATTTTGATGACAAAGTTGTAAGAGATATTGAAGAAATGAGCGATGGCACTCTTTCTGTTTCTGCGGGAAATGAGATTTGCATTGAGAATGATACTACTTTTACTTCTTATGATACAAGTTTGCCAGTAAATGATATTTATGTTCGCCATTACCCAACAGAAGAGGTATTTATTGCCTGCGGAGATGGAAGCTGGTCGGATGGAATTTATAGAGTAGAATATGAAGATGGTGAGATTACAGAGCTTACTTTGATAAACTGGATGGTTTATCCAAATAAAATTTATGAATACGAAGAATGGCTTGTTGTTGGATGTGTAAATTCTGAAGGACTCTGGCTTGTTGAACCTGTAGAACTGGGAGAAATACATCAAATAGGCGCAGGACTTGATTTTCAAGATGTTTACTGTTTTGAAATTTATCCGATGTATTGCCCAAATATTATGGTTGGTATGGATACTGGAATTTATTTAGGGACAAATTTGTTATCGACATTACCTGTTTACCTTTCTGTATTTGAAGCATATTGGAATTATTCGGAAGATGTGGCAAATATCCATTGGCGAACTGAATATGAGACTGATGTTTGTTGTTTTAATATTTATCGCAATGATGAACCTGATTTTGCTACTGCTGTGAAAATTAATGTTGATTTAATTCCAGGGCATGGTACAATTACAGAACCACACGATTATTATTATGAAGATGAAGGTATAGAACCAAATCCAATGGATGAATATTATTATTGGCTTGAGGTTGTAGACCTTGGTGGTATGACTTATATTTATGGACCAACCAATTTAATCATTCCAAATTGTGTTCTTTCTACTTTTGTTGTAGAATATTTAGATAATATCCCAACTCTTTATTGGATGACAGCATCAGAGACAGATAATATTGGCTGGAATATTTATCGTTCTATAAATGACAGTTCATTTGCCAGTGCTGAAATGATAAATGTGGAGCTGATTCCTGGACAAGGCACAACTTCAGAGCCAACTAATTATATTTACACGGATGAAGATGCAGAAGCAAATCCAGGAGATGTTCTCTGGTATTGGCTGGAGAGTATAGATTTTGGTGGTGGTTCCTATATTTATTATCCACCAGCTAATTTAGTCATTCCAGTTGCTGTTGATGAGTCACATTCACACCCAGCCGATATTGTATTATATCAGAACTATCCCAATCCCTTTAAAACCTCCACACAAATCTCCTTCTCTCTCCCACATCCTGATAAAGTAACAATCCAGATATACAAACTCAAAGGGCAACTCGTTGAAACACTTCTTGATGAGAACAAACCAGCGGGCAGTCATTCTCTTGAATGGAATGCTGATAACGCGAGTTCGGGTATTTATTTCATGAAATTATTGACTAAAGAAAAAGCGGTTGTTAGAAAATTAGTCATAATAAAATAAATCATCTAACGTAATTTTTCGGAGGATTTGATCAGGAGGACAAGATGAGAAAGAAGCTCATTATCGGAATGTTAATATTATTCCTATGTACTGGAATTCTCTCTGCAACAATTATAAATGTTCCTAATGATTACCCCACAATTCAGCAAGGTACAAAGATATAACTCTGGAAATTAATAATTTCCGATCTACAACTGTTTCTATCATTAACGCTTCATTTTCAAATCCGTCTTTTAATTTAGTTAATACAACTATTCCAATTATTATCGAACCCATTTCATCATTCTCAACAACTATTCGGTTTTCACCACAATTTATTGGAAATATTGTTGATAGTTTAGCTATTTATAGTAATGATTTTATTGGTAATATACCTGCAAAAATTCGCTTTGAAGGAGATTGTGCTGAATATACTGAAATTTCAGGTATTTCATTAATTTTCTTGACAGGTTTTAGTTAGCTATTCCACAATCTTTGTTAATTCATAAGATAAAAATAAGGGAAAAATAAGGAGTAAAAATGAAAAGTAAAATTTACATCTTGATTAGTTTGTTACTACTGGTGTGTTTCTCATCTGGTTATACAAAACCAGTAAATATTGAAACAGCCAAACTTGTAGCCAAAAACTGGTATTATGAAAGAGCAAAAAAACATGTAAAAAATGCTGAAATTAGAGATGTGTTTATGGAAAGAGATAATTCTGAAAACATATTCTATATTTTCAATCTCGGTGAGAAAGGTTTTGTTATTGTTGCAGCAGATGATGTTTCTATTCCGATTTTAGGTTATTCTTCTGAAAATAATTATACAGGAAAGAATCGACCACCAGCTTTTGAATTCCTTATGAGAATGTATAAAATGCAAATTATTGATGAGTTTACTATAAAAACCCTTGAAATATAATTGAGTAATTACTTTACACATAATTACCAACAGACATTAGTGTGTTCATAGAAGTAATAATTATTAAGGAAATAATTATGTTTAAAACT
>Ga0268282_1000474_pt1 | contig 20563 bp, 21 predicted proteins | sample saktaG_12_FD_190133 | JGI IMG/M metagenome (GOLD analysis project Ga0268282, IMG submission 190133) | Saline water microbial communities from Sakinaw Lake, British Columbia, Canada - sak_2011_5_24_120m | ecosystem: Environmental > Aquatic > Non-marine Saline and Alkaline > Saline ...
CACACCTTCAGGCATACGGCTGCCATCAGCTATTTGAGGAACGGGGGAGGGGAGTTTACCCTGCAAATCATGCTGGGGCACTCCACCTTGCAGATGACCCGGCGCTATGTCTCAAGCCTAGGGGCTGAGGACATGATAAATGCCCATAAGCTGGCTAGCCCGGTGGACAACCTTAAGTTGAGGTGAGGAGTTTGTGCCTGGGGCATCTGTTACTTCGCCAGAAATGTCGGATTAAGTAACCTGCCCTGACCCTCACCCCACCGAACTTGCGACACCCTGATTAAAAGATACAGGCGTATCGTACCACAGAGTGAATGATAGTAACCATTAGTTCCTTTGCGTATTCAGTTTAGCCTCGTTTTGTACCTTCTAGTAGATTCGCGTAACTTTTCGTGCTCAGAAGTTCGTTAGCAAAAATGTTAGCAAAATTATACTTCTAGTAATTGACATCCTATTCTGTAGCTCATGGCTGTAACTCTGGAAGCACGAGATCGAGCCCTTGTCCCGATGGTATCACAATAACCTTAATCTCTTCTCCGAGCCTATCAAGCAAGATGTACTGTAACACCTCAGGCGTTAGAGATCCCGCAATAGCCTCGTTGGCGGCAACCTGAGCGTCAGTGACGACACGAATGTACTCAGCTTCACCGTTTGCCCTGGCGATTCGAGCGGCGGCTTCCCCTTCGGCCTCGGCTTCTCTCTGCTCAGCTTCAACCTTGACACGCTCCAGCTTGTTCCTTGCCTCCCATACTGCCTGCTCTGCCGCCACTTTGGCTTCGATAGCGGCAACGAAAGTGGCACTGAACTGGAACTCTGTTATCGATACTGTCTCAGTGATTATGCCACGCTGCAAGAGTCGATTTGACAGGTTCGCTTGGATTTCATTTTTGACCGCTTCACGTTTCAGGATAAGGTCTTCGGCAATGTATTTTGCGGTGACTTGCTTGATGGTCTCCTGGACGGCCGGAGCGGCGATCCTATCTATAAACTCCAGCCCCAGTGTCCTGTAAACCTCGGCGGCCATACTTGGGTCCAAACGCCAGTTGAGGGCAATGGTAGTGTTGACGTCTTGAAGGTCACGGGATGCCGAGGCCGCACCGGTTTCATATTTCTCGGTCTGAACTGACATCTTCTGTACGGAATCTATGAGAGGCAACTTAGCCTGAAGACCCTCTTCCAGAATACTACCAGTAACGGCACTGAAACGGATGACCACGCCGCGGTGGCCAGCAGGAATCGTGGTGAATGAACCGAAGATGAGACTTGCAATGATCACGACGACCCCGACAATAATGCCAATTCTACCCTGAAGCCGAGCTTTGGGATCTCCTTGACTTCCCTTGTTTGTCTGCCAAAAATAGCCTCCGATGATAAGGACGATGATACCAATAATGAAAATCATTGTCGACTCCTTATTTTATAGATTTTATATGACGTATCGCTACTCCTTTAAAGACTCCTATGAAAATATAATCTGTAATGTCTCTGATATGACCATCTATCGGGAAAGACATAACTAACAAGGAAACTGTTACATTATTAACTTATCTAAATTTACTATAACACATTAAAAGATACAAGAGGTTTGTCCCTGAGAGTAATAGCTAGTAACTAAGGATACCTTACAATATTGGACTTAGCTTCAGGTGGTACTGTTTAGTACCACCTTGTCATTTCTGGTAGTGAAAAGTTCGTTAGCAAAAATGTTAGCAATTTAGTGGTATGATAAAAAACTCTATTTTGCATTATGTATACTATTAATCGGAAAGTAGTTCAAGACAACTCTTCGGGAAATACATGATGTCGCTATCCCCTTCAAGAAGAACACTATACAGCGTTTCATTATCTCTACTAGTTATTATTACTCCTGCTTTCATGTTTTTCATTTCATTTGGGATTGGATTCATATGACGGGCTTTTATTTTACCAACCTTGCCTTGAAATTCGCCGTGCGTTATTTTGGCTTTGTCACCAATGTTCATTACTACACATCCAGCTTATAAACTTAATATTTGTAAAATCAATATTACCACTATCGATAATTAAAAGATACGAGAGGTTTGTCCCTGAGCGTAATGACAAGTAATTCTTAATACCGTTTTATTGGTGATTTATCTTCAGGTGGTGCTGTTTAGTACCACCTTATTTTTTCTAGTGTTTGCAAGTTGGTTTGCAAAAATGTTTGCATAAATATCTCACAGGACTATAATATTGGCATAAAGTGAACTTTAATAACTGGGTAGATTTCTAGTGAGGTTAAAGAAGAAATGAGCGTGACTGATGATGTTTTAGTTAATAGACAACTCCTTTCAAGTATAAGAATGCGTTTTTCGCCAGAAGTTCAAGATATTAAAGAAAACGTAATAGATAATATGGTCGAACGTATACTTGCTTCTGGACAAAGAGATAAATATTTTGCTGCAAAGGATACGCAAGTTACTCTCATAGATAAGTTGGGGTTTCATGCTATCGGTAGAGATATAGATAAATCGTTGGAGAGATTAGAAAATAAAGGGCGAGTTGAGTTAGAACCTGAGATATCGTCAGGTAAAAAGTTGAAAGAGAAAGGCCCGAAGAAAAAGAGATATAAATTATCAGATAATACACGGAAAGAAATAGATAGTATCGAGGCTGAATCGATACGTCGCTATGAATCGGTAATTAATAGACTATTTGAAGAACTGGGAACAGATTCTAATAAATACATTGAGCCGTTTCTAAAATTCCTTTCAGTAATATTTTCAAAATTAGCGGATGAATATATTCAGGTAATTCAGGGTGAATTAAGGGAGAGTGAATTGGTATCCTCTCCGATATTTTTATCAGCTCTTAATACTATCAAGAACGACATTGACGTAACGGAGAGGTCTGTTTTTGAGAGTGCAGCCATCAATTTTTTCAGTAGTAATGATCCGGATTATGCCATAATCAAATGGAATATGGCTCAGAATTACTATTCGTTAAAAGTTATTGGATTAGATGAGAAATCGTTGAGATTGTTCAAGAATATATTTGGTGATGCAGAATTTTACATTGATACAAATGTGGTAATATCTGCTCTATCGCCAGAAGAATCGTATCATAAATCCCTTATTGCTCTATGTAATGCGTGTAAGAAAATGGGGATAAAAGTAAAAGTATGCAAAATAACATTAGATGAGCTGGATAATACCGTAAACGCACATATTGATATGTTAGCAAAGGTATTTAATCAGATTCCAGAGGGGACGGCTGTTAAAGTACATTCAGATTTCTTTGAAGTATATTACGAAAGAAAAAAAATGGGTGATGAACCTGATTTAAATGATATTTTTGCGAATTTCCTGTCGCCAGAAATACCGTTACAAGATAATTTTAACATAGAATTAATAGACGAATCTTGGTTTGAGGAAGCAAAAAATAAAGACATAATTGGATTTGCAACCATAGTAGGTGAAAGATTCAAGAATATGAGTAAAAGAAAAAAAACAGAGAGTGCATGTATTCACGATGCGAACTGCCTTTATTGGATTGATGAATGTAGAAAAAGGGATAATAACAAGAATATTTGGTTTGTTACTAGAGACCATACTCTTCCTGGATTAGTGCCAGAAGGGTGCTCTTATAAATCGTTATCTATTGGTTTAGATGCATTACTGCAGTGGATATCGCCGTTTGCCCTACAAGATAATGAGGAGGAAGAGATGGCAATCGCATATTCACATATGATATCTTCTCGTTTATTGCCACAAGAGAGAATATTTAACTTAGAAGATTTTCTTATTTTCCATGAACTTAATATGAGTTGTAAGGAATTACCAGCTGAAGATGTTGAAGGTTGTATTAGGCAAATTAAGGTTGATGCTCCTCTATTAAACCCTGCTAATCCTGTTGATAGGGAAAAACTTGCACATATAGTAGCGTCATACTTTGCCGACCCTAGTAGAAAATATAAGGAGAACTTACAGTTATATGAATCCCAGATATCGGATATGAACGGTAAACTCGTAGATGAAAGGAATGCATCTCTTAAAAAAGATGCTTGGATAAGGATATACCATATTGTATTTCTATTAATACTAGTGGAAATACTGACAGCAACTATTACTAGTATTTACGGGGATGGTGAAAATACTTTTCAAAGGGTTGTAAACTCATGGCCTATTTTCGTGGCGTGGATTCCGATATGTATGGTAATAGGTTGGTTCTATCTCGGGAAGCACATGTTAAGAGCTTTAGGCTGGCCGATAACAAAAATATTCAAAGAAGAATGATAGAGCAATAATAGAATAATAAGCTGTCAAGAACGACTGAAAGTCGGGCAGAGCCTTTATTCTTGACTGCTGGCGAAGTAGTAGGATAATGAAATCTTGGGGAGCTGTTTAAGCTCCCCTTATTAGTGCCGGAAGCGTTAGCGTAAAGCAAGGCGGAGTAGGTCGATAGCTCACGCTATTTTAAGAAGATTATCCCGATTAAAACAATTGCTGTTATGGCAAAAGGAATCCATATAGGCCATTCCAAAATTGCTGCAACTATCAAGAGTAGTGCTAAAAGAACGCCCAGAGATTTTAATAACACAGTAATAACCCCCTTCCCAATTTTCACAAAATTCTACTCTTATAAGAAGTGGGAGTCAATTAAATGAATAGCATCAGATATAGAGCGTTAGCATAAAGCAAGACGGGCGGCGGGCTTTAGTGGTCTGCTCCCACAAAGGATACCACTTCCTATGTTAGAGTTAAAGAGTTTAGCTTCAGGAGTCCCTCCCCCCCAACCCCTGTTGACAGCCGCAAGCAACGATGACACAATCACAGCATGATGCTGGTTAATGCACTGAGGGAGATCTAGGCGCGGGAGAACTTAAGCGACCAGCAATTTGCCGATAAACTGGGCATCCACCGCATCAGCTGGAGCCGTATCAAGAACGGCCGGGCTCCGTTCGGGAGAAAGTTCTTGTCGTGCGTCCGCCAGGCCTACCCGGAACTGAAGGATGTCATTGATATTTTTTTGGCTACCGATGCTACTATCGCAAGCGAAAGAGTAGCAACTGTCAACAGCAAGGAGGGCTGAGCATGGCGGTAACCGCTTTGGTGGATACGCCCAGACTCGGGGAGCTGGGAAATCAAGGAGCGTTGGATAATCAATCTCCTCCGCTTCAGGCCTTACCACGTCCCCGAATCCAATGTCGATGTGCAAATTAATCTGCGCGTTTGCTAAATATGCCACCAATTGCACACGGCAGCCTCCGTACTCCTGGTCTTCACGGATCTCGCTCATTCGAACGCTACCCGCGTCAAATGCAAGCCCATCTGGCTCGACATCAGTAAGGCATATCTCCTGAAATACCTTCGTCAACATCTGCTGGGACGAGTCCCCATACCCGAGCAGATCTAGATCTCTAGTAGGGCGGTAGACTCGATTAGCCCAAACGGCAAAGAGCATTGCACCTTTGAGGACAAATCGATCAGCGTACTGGGATCGTGCCAGACGGTAAAGTAATCTCTCCAACGCATAGCGCGTCAGAACGAGGTTAAAATCCTCGCCTTTCTCTCTAGCTCGGTTTAACAGCCGCTGGCGAACCGAGGCGGTCAGATTGATAGGCTGTCTCTTCCTCATACGACAGCCTCAAGGTATGGTCTCATGACCTTTGCCACACGGCAAACCTGAGCATAATACGACAGTTCGTCCATCGTACACTTTCGCCTTCGGAAGCAGTCCCGAAGTGCCTCCAGTGCTACATCCAGCCCGATCTTGTTGCGGTACTTAAAACAGTCTACTACAGTCTTTGCCGGGTTATACACCTTGACTGCGACTCCCTCGATCTGTTTCTCTTCAACGCCTTCTGCCAGGGCTCTTCCCGAAAATCGAACGAACCGCATTGCTGGCCGGTTGACTAGTGGTAGCCGTGCCTTTCGTTCTATAGCCATCCATACCTCAAAAGGTGATTGCGTTGTCAGCCCGTGATATTGGAGCGCGGAGAGTAGACATAGTACTCCATGGGGCACACGCTTACATGCCTCAGCTAGGGTATGGTATTCAGTCGCCTCAAGATCAGCTGTCACGTAGAGTCCACGTCCAACACGACGCAGCAGATTACGGTCATGCAGCCGACTAAGGTACATACGTGGGAGACCATAGGCATCTAGATCTCTTGGCCGAAGTACTCCTAGACTTCTAGCAATTTCCAGGACTTGCTTTATTCGCTCTTGTTCCATCAGATACAATTATGTTACAAAACGTCGGCATTTGTCAATATCTGCATACGATTTGTAACAACTTGAAGTTGTCAAGATAGCTTGAGGTACCCCCCGAAATTTGGACAGGTAGTTAAGAGCAGGTCACCTATAACTAATCAATAAAGAAGGATTAACCTGTTAACATGAATATATTAGGCTGCACCTCGTATTGCTCCGAATATAAACAAGAATATACCAACAGCTAACACGACACCGGCCGCTATAAAGGAAATTTTTGCAGCCGCGGCATCGCTCATTTTCTTGTTCAGCTTCATCTTAACCAAGCGGAGGAGCCCGGGTGATTTCTTAATACCTCCAAAATACCCGACCAAAACCGCGTAAAGCAAACACGCTATGCCTCCCAGCAGATATCCGGTTCCCATAATAATCCCCCCTTCTCTTTTAGTAATATTTACTATTCAATACGGTTTAGCTCAATCCCTTTCTTATTTTGGGAAGAGATACGAAGTAGACAATTAACGATAAGCCGATTACCATCGCGGTACAGAGAAGTACCGTTCCCCAGTCGGCTGTTTTGGAAAGTATCATGGTGTTCGCTTTGTACGCCCAATAGAAAGGACTCCAGTACATCGTCCACTGCCATTTATCCGCCACGAACTCGTAAACTGCAATCGAACCAGCTATGGGGAGAAACAGGAGTTTCACACTCCCGGCAGCTTCTATTACGTCCTCACTGGAAAGACCTTGAAGGAAGCCAACCACAAGGCTTAAAAACATAGATGTAAGACCGACCAGTATGATCATAAACCAATTGATGTCATAGAAGCCTGTAATTAAAATGGCCCCGATAATTCCCAGCATCGCAGCCGTACTACCCAAAAGGCTTTTCCCCACCACAAATGCTGTTTGCGAAACAGGGGTAACGTTTATGGCGTTTATCGTGTTCGTCGCCTTCTCCTCGACGATACTTATGGCGATCAGCATACCGGCTAGCATTATTGTCAATAATATCAACATATTGACAAGCTTCGTTTTCAGCGGCGGCACCGTTCTGCCGAAGGATGCCAGCTGGGCAGTGGTTTCTTCCTCCGTCGCCCCCAGCTCGTACAAAGCATTCAGCAGTACCGCGTATTCCTCCACCATCTCGGATTCGTTGCCTTCGAGGATGATTTCGTAGCTGTGGCCGTTGGGCGATATAGCGGCAATGTCGTCCCGCTTCGCCACGCGTCTTTCCATTTCATCCATACTACCGAACAATTCCACTCTGGCGAACCGTTCCATATATTCGATATGCCCGGCATCATCGCTTTCCAGCATGGCCAGCTTCACCGTGGTATCGTTGAGCCCCGGCGCGAACAGCGTTATGCCTACCGCCAGGAGCAGCGGGGCGACTATGATATAACTCACCATGGCATCCCTTCGGGAATACAGGAGGTCCATCCTGAATAAGGCGAGTATCTTTTTTATCATCTGTTACCCTTCTTAAACGGTCAGCGTTTTCTTAAACCGGTTGTCCGCCAGCACGAACAGCACCAGGCCACCCGCCAGGAAGGCCAGCGTGTAAGTCAACACGTAGCCGGCATCACCGTTCAGCAATATCTCCTTGAATCCCTGGAGCATCGCGTAGGTGGGAAACACCCTTATCCACAGCGGGTCGAAGCTCGGGATATAGTAAGAGAAAGCCGGAACCATCAGAAAAAGCATAATCACGTACATAACCCCGAACGATTTCGATATATTATCGAAGAAACTGGCCGCCAGCATCCCTAAAGACGCGACGGCGAAAGTGGTTACCAGCAGGAAAGGATAGAAGAGGAAATAATTGGGCTGCCCGCCCATAACGGGTATCGTGATGATGGAGGAGGAAATGACCACGGTCGTTAATATCACGAATATCTTGGTAACGAGATATTTCCATATCGAGGAAGGCGTTACGGCGAAGGCGCGGATTACGCCTTCATCCTTATCGTAGAATATATAGGCCATCACGATGAAAAAGCCCATGAGAGAACCCATATAAGCAATAAAAAGAGGCACCAAATTCTCCCGGTTATTTAGCGTTTCCGATACCCCCAGCGTTCTCACCACCTGCCGGTCCTGCTGGGCATCCAGCGCGCCGGGTGACTCACTGTGGCTTGCATATAGCAGGCTTTTTAGCCTGTCCGTCTCATATCCCTGCAGGTAGTATGTATAAGAAACCTTACCATATGGATCCATCGCCGCGGTGGCACCTATTTCGCCCTCGCCGTAGGCAAGCCTTATCATATCCTCTTCGGTTTCAGCGTAATATGACGTCTCTTCGAGCTCTCCGGTAGACGAGTCCAGCATCTGTAAGGTTTCAAGCTCGATTATCTTTTCGTCATCGAAGCTATACGCGGTCGTTTCACCGGTTTCCTGGTTGGTAATCTCGAATGTTGCCGGTTTCAGTTCGAATTCGGTGGGGTCGGCCAGCCTGGCCTCTCCTTTTTCAATGCTCCTGTCCCTGAGGTATTCCGTGATTTCATCAGGCATGTCGCTGTAGATAAACTGCTTTCGGCTGCCGGTAGAAGTTTCGCTTACCGCGAAAAGGAGTATCGCCAGTATGAGGAGCGCCATACCGATTTCAATATAGAAGTAGAAACCCCGGGCGGCTATCTTCATCTCCTTTAAGTAGTTGCTAAGCAGTTTCATCGTACACAAGCTCCCTGCCGGTAATTTGGATAAATATTTCCTCCAGGGTAGCCTCTTTGGTATGCATTGTCTGTATCTGGTGGTTCTCGACGATTTCGGCGATGCGTTTTCGGCCCGCTCCGTCGGCGGTTTTCAGCGTTTCCTTGACTACCTTGCCGTCGTCTATATACTCGATATCTACCAGCTTATGGCCGTACTGCAGCTTCAGGTTCTTCGGGGAATCGATAAGCTTTATCTCGCCGTCGATAATAAAGGCAACCCGGGCGCATAGTTCATCGGCGATATACATGTTGTGCGTCGTCAGGAACGAAGTTGTCCCTTTGGCAGTTTGCTCTCTGATGATATCCTTGATGGTTGCCGCTATTGCTGGATCCAGTCCCGTTGTCGGCTCGTCGAGAAACCAGAGTTCCGGATTATTGATCATGGAACGGGCAAATGTTAAACGGTGCTTCATTCCTTTTGAAAACTCACCGGCCCTAACATTTTCTTTTCCGTCCAGCCCGACTAAATGAATGAGTTCCATTGGGTTACGAGTAGGGACATCGAATAGTTTTGCATAATACTCCAAATTTTCCGTGGCCGTTAGCTTGCCGTATAAATTCGACTGCTCGAAAGATACGCCTATTTTATTGAACCTCTCTTTTTGCACTTTTCTGATATCGTAGCCCGCAACAAATACTTCGCCTGCCTGCAGTTTTAAGAGGCCGGTTAAAACACCCTGTGTGGTGGACTTTCCGGCGCCGGAAGGGCCCAGAAAGCCGAACGTCTCCCCGTTTTCGACCTCGAAACTTATGTTTTTTACAGCCAGGTTTTCATCTTCACTGTATGAATGAGAGAGGTTTTTAACTGAAATCATATCTTTAATCCTCCCAAATCTTGCTGATTCGGCCGGTGAATGAAAGATTTAAAATGACTTAGCATATTTTCATTATTCGATGATTATTTCGGCAGTAGCGTTCATTCCAACCCTGATCGGTGAATTTTCCGAAGTATCGAAGTCAATCTTGACCTCATATTCTTTTTCCTCATCATCGCTTTCAAATAAAACGGTCCCAGGTTCTCGCGCAACCGGGGAGATAAAGGTAACCGATCCCTCAATTACCGTCCCCGGCAGGGCATCAACCCTGATCTGGACTTTCTGTCCGGTTTTCACGCTAACGACATCAAGCTCGTTAACGCGGGCGATGAGTTGCAGACTGGCAGGATCGATCAAACGAATAATCGTCGTCCCGGTAACGATGTTATCTCCTTCATCGGCATATACTTTGGCCACTTCCCCACTGAACGAGGCGATAATGGTCGCCTCGTCTAACTGCTTCCGGGCTTCAGTAAATGCCTGCTCGGCTACCTTAACTTGTAGCTCGGCGGCCTCAAGTGCTTTCTCGCCGGCCTCAAGCTGTAACTCGGCTACTTTTATCCGGTCAGAAGAGGCATGCAGTACGTCCTTAAACTGATGCAACTCATAATAAGCCTGCTCCTTGGCGGCTTTTGCTTGAACTTGAGCTGCTTGTACCTGGACCAGGTCTGCTTCTGCCTTGGCAAGAGCCAACTCCAGGGCGGTGGTATCAAGTTTAGCCAGCACATCTCCTTTACTAACCTTATCACCTTCTTTGACATATATCTCGTATATCCTACCGGCGACGTTAAAGGCCAGATTTCGATCGTTAGAGGCCGCTATAGTACCGTTACCGCTGACAGTAACCTGTGGGTCACTGTGGACCGTCTCGTCCGGTTGCTGGTTGACCCCGCTTTCATCATCAGACTGGCCACATGCCGGAAGACTAACTAAAGCCAAACACATTAGTAAGGCGCTGATAATTCCCCATCTTTTCATCTCAATTCCTCCCTAAAAATGAATGTAATCCGGGGTTAGTAAAATGGCAAAGAATCTATTCAATTTCCTTACTACTAATGGATCCAATGTCTTATCAATTTGTCAATTATTGAATAATACTGATTTTCAATAAGTTGCGTGATTTCGACAAAACTACGTAAATTACCTTTTGCCTCTTCCCCCACTTTCATAACAATAGGATATTCAATGAGAGGAGATGCCATATTCGTTCGTCCCACCATCTGACCTGCCCCCACCAGCGATACCATCTTTTAAGTCAAAGCCACAGTTAAGATAGTCTCAGGAGCTGGTGGTCGATTATTCCTGGCGCTATGGGGACGCACCTGATTATATTCCTTTCGCCACTGCTCCATCAATACCCTGGCTTCCTCAAGAGTTGTAAAGATCTCCCGGTTAAGTAATTCATCCCGCATCTTGCCGTTGAATGATTCTATATACCCGTTCTCCCAGGGGCTGCCCGGTTCGATATACAGGGTCCTAACACCCAATCGGTTTAACCACGACCTGATGGCTTTCGCCGTAAACTCTGGACCGTTATCGGAGCGGATATGGGCCGGGGTACCCCGGTAGATAAACAGGTAAAACAGGATATCGATCACGTTCTGGGTTTTAATCTTCCGGGCTACCAATACAGCCAGGCATTCCCAGGTATATTCATCGATGATATTGAGTATCTTGAAGACCCGGCCATCAGCCGTGCGGTCTATCATGAAATCGTAGCTCCAGACGTGGTCCTTATACTCCGGCTTGAGTCGGATACACGAGCCATCATTAAGCCATAATCTACCTCGTTTGGGTTGCTTCTTTGGCACCTTCAAGCCTTCCTTTCTCCAGATCCTCTCTACTCTCTTGTGGTTCACCCTCCACCCATACTCATTGTTTAACAAGGCCGTTATCCTGCGGTAACCATACCTTCCATACCTGGTCGCCAGGGCAATAATATCCTCAGTAAGCCGCTTCTCATCGGATGGTGGCGATAGATTGCGTCGCTGAGTAGCCCTGGCTTGCTCCAGTACTTTACATGCCCGTCTTTCCGAGACCGATAACTTCTTAGACACCTGTAATACCATCTTATGTCTGCGGGACGGGCTTAGAAGTTTCCCCGTGAGGCTTCTTTTAGAATGGCATTATCCAGGCTCAGATCCGCTACCAGCTTTTTCAAACGGGAGTTTTCTTGCTCCAGCTCTTTAAGCCGGCGAGCCTGGTCTACTCTCATACCACCGTACTCTTTCCGCCAACGATAGTAGGTATGAGCACTTACCCCGAGCTTCTTGCTGACTAAAGCTATGGTATCGCCTTGATTTAAGAGGATTTCCGCTTCGCGGAGCTTGTTGATGATCTATTCCGGTGTAAATCCCTTTTTGGCCACTTATCCCCCCTTTTTATGAGATTATAACTGGTACCGTCTAAGGGGGGCACGTCATATCCCATAACCCTGTGAACAGGCTATGTTATTATGGGGCATAAGGAAACTAGATTAAGGTTGGTAGAAAATAGGGGTGCTGGGTCTCTCCTGCTATCCAACATTATAAAGGGCCAGCAAAGTTTACGAGACATTTTACTATCAATGTCTTTATCCGCCAACGTAAACGGGGAAAATCGAGACAATATCACCCTCATGCACCGGCGAATCCAAACGTCTGTGGTTTACATGTCCGTTAATCACCACCACAAACATGTTTGCTGCCTTTCCTTGCTCAAGAGCCTCAATAAGAGCAGCACCGGAAGGTTTGAGATTTTTCAATGCCTTGCGTAGTGCCGTTGGCTTATTTCCAACAGGTACTTTCAGACTCAGCCCCCCAGGCTGCGGATGCCCCAGCATGCTGGCGATTGGCTGATAAATCACCACTGATGCGCTACCCATCGTATTCCGGTTCAAAGTTGGGTGCTAGACCTGGATTTCGAGCCTTTTTAGTGTCTCCGGCGTTGGGTGTCCGCTTTTATCCCACCCCATTTCGGCATAGTGTTTGTCTATCATTCGATCAAGAACATCTTTTATGGCAATGCCTTTATTGGGACCGTCCGGTGCTGCTGTGGCCAGCCGTGGAGAGACTGAGTCATGTTCTCTGGTCCAACCATGATTGATGTTGAAAAGCCGCAGCGTTGTTTCAGTCCGATATCCCAAATTCAGTACGTCATCTGGTGTAAAGCTCAGACCTGTCAGTGCGTTCAACGTATCTGCTAATAGTTTTCGTGGCACAGCACTGACGAGGTAGCAGACGCCCATGCACTCGATAAAGCCATACTTTCCTATGAGTTTTACCTGTGAAGCAACCAATGCTTCTGGGTCTGTGTACTTGGGCACAGGCTCCGTGTAGCCAAGGTCAGGCTCCGGGATCAGCTCCATCGAGGAAAACCCGGCAATGGTGCCCATATTGCCAATTACCTGCCCAAAGAGGAACCCCCACATACCACGGGGGTCATGCACATGTGGAGCTATGCCTTTGTGTGTGTAGATGGCCTTGTTTACCGCTGCAGGGCCAATTTTATTGGCTAGACGGTAAACGCCTTCAGCCAGCAAATCGCCAAACCCCTTGCGGTTAGCAATCATCGGGAGCAGTTTCAGCACCGCATCAACATTGCCCCATTTCAGCTCCAGCCCATCGGTGTCATTCTTTGTCAATAGCCCGTTTTCGTAACAGTCTATTGCTAGCGCAATAGTGAAGCTGCACTCTTTCAAATCCATTCCTAGCCTGTCATTTACATCGTCTATCTTAAGGGTAGCATTGACATCGGTGTTTCCAATAAGAGCGCCAAAGCCTGCCAGTCCTTCATATTCAGGCTCATCTACCACCGTTCCCTTGAAAGGACCTTCTGGTATTTCAATCTCGTTGCAGTGATGAAGGGGGCAGGCATGGCATGGCTTGCGCCTAACATGCTTGGTGTCCGCTCTTAGTTGGTCACCGTTGAATTTGGCATGTTGTTCAAAGATGCAGGTGGTCATATTCTTGGTAGGCAGCCAGCCAGTGGTTTCAGCAGCTGAGTAGAACCCCGCCGTACCCACGGCATTGACTGTCATGCCCATGGGAGTAGCCTGCATCTCTTTATTCCACTCCCTTGCCAGTTCTTTGAACTTCTTTTCATCCTTTACAGGCACAGAACTTTTACCATTTACCACTACAGCTTTCAGATTCTTGGAGCCCATGACGGCACCACAACCATTTGTAGCTATAACATGACCCGAATCAATCACAATACAGGCAAAGCGAACCTTATTTTCTCCGGCAGGCCCGATGGCAGCCACACTAGCGCTTGGTAACCCTAGCTCCTCTTTTAACTTAACGTGGGTATCATATGTGTCCATCCCCGCATATTTGGATGCGTCACGTATTTCAACTTTTCCGTCATTTATAAGCAGGTATGCCAGCTTGGGTGAGACTCCCTGGATAATAATGCCGTCATATCCAGCAAACTTGAGCCGTGCCCCAAACCAGCCATTGGCGGATCCCGCTGCTGCCAGCCCTGTAAGTGTTCCCCTGGTTACCACTGCACAGGTTCCACTGCCAGGAACCATAGTGCCTGATAGGGGTCCTGCAGCGAAGATGAGACGGTTCTCTAGGTCGAAAGGTTTTACACCTTCCGGTACTTCATCTAGCAGAATCCGGGCACCTAAGCCTACTCCACCCAGGTATGTTCGCAGTTTCTCTTGGTCTATTTTAACATCCTCAGTTTTACTGTTCGAGAGATTTACCCTTAGAAATTTGCCCGCATAACCGCCCTGCAAACTCCCTTTTCCAACTGTCACCTTTCACCTCCTTGGTTGTAATTTGCCGCTTGAAGCGGTGACTAAATCAATTCACGCGCAAATTAGGGGCTAACTTGAAACGCTGTCCCTAGCGCCTGTTTAAACGTTCCACGAGAGAGACTTGTGTGTCTCAATAGTCTAGCCCCCCTGACCTCGGATGTCAACGCTACGAATTGCGTCATAATTATTGTTACCGAAAGTGGTATCGTTGCCTCAAAAAAAGTGTTACCCAAAGATAGGAGGCAAGATGACACGAGGCGGCGAGAGGGAGTATACAGCAGCGGTGCGAGGTCGGTATCTGAAAGGAAGCAGGAAGGAGAAGGGGAAGATATTGGATGAATTCACCCAGGTGGTAGGACTGAGGTAGGATGGATTTAAAGGACACCAAAGTCGGGTAAAATAGAAAGACGGAGGTGTCAGAATGAAAGGGATTCCACAGGGAAGGTACACGAAGGAGTTTCGAGGGGAAGCGGTGAAACTGGTAACAGAAGAGAAGCTGTCCTTACCGGTGGCAGCCCGCCGGTTGTCCTTACCACCATCGACGCTGGGGAATTGGGTCAAGGCATACAAGGCCGGCAGGCTTGGAGAGATAGGTAAGACGTACAGGCCTCTGACGGAAATAGAGATGGAGTTAGCCCGTACGAAGAAGGAACTGGTAGAAACGAAGATGGAGCGGGATATCTTAAAAAAAGCAGCCGCATACTTTGCGAAGGAGTCGCTGCCCGGTACGCGTCGATGAAAGAACTGCGGCTTCACTATCCTTTACCGCTGGTGAGGCGAGTTCTGAGCGTATCAGCCAGCGGGTACTATGCCTGGATGAGCAGGCCGTTATCAAAGTGGGCGCGGGAAGAAACGAGGCTGGAGGTCGAGATCAGAGCGGCCCATAAGCGTACCAGACAGGTTTACGGCGCCGAGAAGTTGCAGCATGATTTGGCGGAGCACAGTATCCGGGTAGGCATTTGCCGGATCAAGCGAATTCGGAGAAAGCTCGGCATACGCTGCAAGCAGAAGCGGAAATTCAAGGCTACCACCAATTTCAAGCATACCCTTCCTGTTGCTGAGAATATCCTGGCTCAGCAGTTCAAGGTCGCCGCCCCGAACAAAGTATGGGTTAGTGATATCACATATGTGCCCACCGACGAAGGCTGGCTATATGTTGCCGGCCACAAGGACATCTTTACCGGCACTATCGTGGGCTACGCGATGGGAGAGCGGCTAACCAGGAACCTGGTCAACCAGTCTCTCATGCAAGCAGTAACCACCAGGAGGCCGGAGAAAGGGCTACTGCACCACTCCGACCGGGGCAGCCAGTACTGCTCCCACGAGTACAGAAACCTCATGGAACACTTCGGGATGAAAGTGTCGATGAGTGGGAAGGGAAACTGCTACGATAACGCCCCGATGGAAAGTTTCTGGGGAACGCTCAAGCAGGAGCTTGTCCATCACCGCCGGTACCGGACCAGACAAGAGGCTATAGGGGACATTACCGAGTATATCGAGATCTTCTATAACCGACAGCGCCGGCAGGCAAGACTCGGCTTCCTGTCACCGGTGGTCTATGAGCGAAGATACTATGCAGGACTCTTGGCAGCATGAAAGGTTTGGTGTCCACTATTGCCATCCGACCCCACTTGACACCCTGATTCTCTTCAAAACTCCCCGGCAGGGACGGTCTTCTAGCTTTGGTAGGCCGTACAGGTCTCGAACCTGTGACACCCTGATTAAAAGATACAGGCGTATTATAACGCAGAGTGAAGAACCGTAACTTTTAATCCCTTTAAGTATTCAGATTAGCTTCGTTTTGTACCTTCTAGTACCTTTTTGTCCTTTTTCGTGCTCAGAAGTTCGTTAGCAAAAATGTTAGCAAAATGGAATCCGAAATACCATATAATACTATGCTACCAAATGTATGTATTGTTAGCTTTTGTTATCTTGACAAGGCGAGTATTAAAGAGTATGGTCAGCATTGCATTAGTTTTCTTTAACACTTTAACAATTTAATACCATGAAATTCCGATAAGTCCTGAGTACCAGTAAAAATAGGGAAGGTTTGAAGCATTACCTTAACTTGGTCACTAGGATAACGTGGAGCAAATAGTGAAACCGACCCTTGGAGGTCGGTTTTTTATTTTCTGTATAACGCCCTGAGCTGAGGGCTGGGCTTAATTATAATAAAGAAAAATGGTAAGGAGATGAAAAGACATGAAAAAGATAGGACTAATAAGCATGGCACTGGTTCTGGCTATGGGCATGCTGGGCGTGGGACCAGCATGGACTGATACCGTGCTCGCTGGGGAGACGGTGATGACGGGCACAGACTTCGTCGGCATCCGCAACGTAAGCACGGACGACCCCATCGGCAGCTTGGACCCGGTTTGGAATGGGACCGAGATTGTTACCTCCGATGAGAACGTGGCGAGTTGCATCTCAACGAATAATGGAGAGACGAAGTGCTTGAACAGCGAAACTGAGTTCTACGACAGCGTAACGGAGACCATCAGCAACGCCTATCCCGGCTACGCCCCCACGATGACCATTGAGGTTGCCAACTGCGGCTCCCTCCCGGTCACCGTCACCGGCTTTGATAAGGCTTTCACTGCTGGCAATCCGGACTTGATGGAACATTTCGTAGAGCTGCACTGGTGGACGATTCATAAGAACGGCGATTATGTATGGGGACACGCCGGTGAAGATTGGCTGTATTGTTTTCTCATTGGTTACGATGACATATTCCCACCATACCAACTCGACCCCGGCGATGTAGTCACTCTCACAATGAACTTGCTCATCTTGCAGGAAAGTCCATGGGTGCCGGGGTGGGAGTTTCCCCAGGGAGAAACAGTTACGTTACAAGATACGTTCACCTTTACGGCCTACGACGGCAACGGCAACATCATTGACACCGACACCACTATGGTCACCATCGACTTAGTCAACTTAGTCAAAAACCCGCCTGGTTGGAATAAGGGGAAGAAATCAGGATGGGATGGTTCTGTGCCACCTGGACTTGAGAAAAAAGACAAGACTCCTGATGGATTTGACAAAGGTAATAAGGCCGGTTGGGAGTAGTTTTTAGCAGGTTTGAACTTTTACAGGATTAATTATTTATTGTGTTAAAGGGGGGAGTAAATGAAATCTACCCCCCTTCCTATTAAAAGATACAAAAGATACGTACCTGAGCGTGAAAGTAAGTAAATAAAAATACCAGGTAATACTCGATTTAGCTTCAAGGGGTACCGCTTGGTACCCCTTTGTCATTCAATATGGTGAAAAGTTCGTTAGCAAAAATGTTAGCAAATTCTGAGGATTTAGCTAGTAGGCCGTACAGGTCTCGAACCTGTGACACCCTGATTAAAAGTCAGGGTATTACTGTGACCTTATCCTAAACGTCTTTTGTAGCTAACTGTGGACAAAACCACCCTGATTTTTCAACCTAATCAGGGTATCACCTTTCCTCCCACTTGCCGGCTGATTACTTGTCTGTATTATAACATACTTGTCTGACGGACAAGTAAGAGAAGGAATGATTAATGTTAGGTCAGAGTGCTATAAATTTAAAAAAACAGTTATCTTTTTGCTAAAATAGAGCGACCAGCAGAGTTAAAAAGATCCTCGATATCCCACAATCTGATTCTATTACTTTGATGAGTAAGAGCCAGGGCTATTTTCATTATAGTTGCGGCACTTGGGTTGTTCCTTTCTCCATTCTTTAGACGGCTAAGGTAAGCCTCGTCTAAACCCGTATATTGGCTTATCTGATAACAAGTCACCCCGTTTTTCTTAAGCAGAATTGAAAAAACCTTTGAGAAATCGTTTATATAAAGCCCCGTTCTCATCTCTGGCCCGCTTTACTTTTATTAACTTCCTTCATGGCATCTAGATGCCTAATCAGCAGTATGAATAAAAAAAGCGAGAAGGCACTTGCCTCCTCGCCTTTCGATCTATCTCGGCGAGATATTGCATCAGTTAAAAGATATTACTATTAAATTGTGCGAAAATCATAGCATTTTTGAATACCGTTGTCAACTACAGATTGGTGCACGAAGCATAGCAAGGCAATACGGCTGGGCTAAGAGCTAACAAGCAACATTTTAGCTGTCTGTTTACTCAACAATAAGGTGCTTTGTTGCATAAGCCTGCAGCCGTACTACCGATGGTGTTCCTATTGAACCAAGGATTTGATTCCCCTTTGATACATAAGCTTTGACTATTTTGTTCCCCAGTTTCCTTTTGGTCATTTGATAGATTCCCCTCTTGATTTAATATAAATAGAAAATAATCCTCATGATGGTTTATTCTTGACGGCCGGTGAAATAGAAAGATAATAGAAACTTGGGGGAGCTGATATAGATTAGCCTCAATACTTAGCCTCAATACTTAGCTATAACACGTTAGCCTCAATATCATTAATAAATTATATGGTATATAGCAGAAATAATTAAAAATATTAAAATTAGAGATCAATCTGACCATGAGCTGACCATGAGCGGTTTAGGATAGAGAAGACGCAATGCTTTCGCAGCCTAGTCTTTCTTATACGTTCCGATGGGTTGCTACCCTGTGGGCAGGTAGTAACAGAACGAGTATAAAGAGTTGAGACTAGTTAGCCTCGACTTTTGGGACTGGCTGATGGTATAATACTTAGTTAGAAGATTAACAATAGAATACAGGCTATCGAGAGTTGCGGCGAGGGAACTGGCCTGATGAGCCGCACGGCGACCTTTGAGTCTTTCTTGAAGGTGCCAAAGCCAGCCCCAACGGGGAACGATAGGTCACAGTAAAGACTGTGAAAAAGGAAGGCGGGAGACCTCCGCCGGGAGGTTTTTTCATTTCCTGAAGTTTTCCCTTGTGCCACAGCCTTGATAGCCAAAGCTAGAAAGGAGGTGGCTGTTTTGTTTCCAGGAAGCTGATCTCTCAATGTTTATAGTTTCATGCAAGTAAAGACTATCTCTATCGAGAAAGCTAAATCTGAACAAATTGAAAGGAGATTGAAGTGGAAATCAGAAAAGGTAAGCTACTTAAGTTCGGAGGGTCGTGGTTGAGCGGAATAGGATACCTACTGATAGAGGACTCGGAAGCCGGGGCCAAGGAAGGTGACTAGAAATGGCATATAAAACAGGACTGTTGGTGAAAGATATCAAAGAGGGACTCTATGCCCGGAGGAAGTTGGACGGGGACCCTGAAATCATTGCCACTGATGACCCGGAAATCCTGAAGGCCATAATGGCCCAGGGTAAGAGAGCAGAGGTCATCTGCAAGCGGGAAGGGCTAGAGTGGCTTATCGAGAAGGCCTACAAAAGGGCTGAGATTCCCCTGGGAAAGGAGGAGCAATAACAAAACTGCGAGGTAAAACAGGCCATCCTATTGCCAAGTGATATTCCGGTGAGGTAATATTTTCAACACACAGAGCTGAAGAGCAATTGTTACGAAGATTAGGAACGAATAAATAGGAGATACGGATTGATCAAGAAAAAGTATTCAGATACAGAACGCGAATTTGTTTTTCAGTGGGTCGATAGGTGGTTTCAGTTGGTCAGCCTGATATATGAACTGGTTCGCACTGATAGGTTGCCTCCCTCACCCCCTCCACCAACCGAGCTTGAAGAGATTAACTACCAGAGTCTTCGCTTCTGGTTTATAGACCACGAAACACAATTCATACCCCTGTGGAGGGATTTCTACGAAGCACAGGATTGGGCTTTACATCCGGGTGATGACGAGCTTGCGGATCTTCCGGATGCAGAAGAGTGTTTGGAAAATCCGTTCTTCTTCTGCTATAGACCCGAGAACCTGTACCGGTTGGTTCAGGGGCTTGATATACAGAGTGGGAGAGACCTTTGGGAGCCGAGCGAACATCGGGCCTGGACAGCGGCAATGGAGCTACTAGGGATGGACAAAAGGGTCGTAGAATTTTTCAAGTGGATAGACGAACGGACATGCGAAGCTGCATAGAGGATTTGCCCATTATTCCTGCAAATGGCTTCTTCAAGTTGCACATACCGATGTTTAGTATATAGAGTAACCAAAAAGGGATAGCTCCGGCTACAATAGAACTAACGGTGTGCAGCTTAACACCAAATCTAAGGTAGAAGGAGCCATCACAAATGAAGAATACCG
>Ga0268282_1000479_pt1 | contig 20478 bp, 27 predicted proteins | sample saktaG_12_FD_190133 | JGI IMG/M metagenome (GOLD analysis project Ga0268282, IMG submission 190133) | Saline water microbial communities from Sakinaw Lake, British Columbia, Canada - sak_2011_5_24_120m | ecosystem: Environmental > Aquatic > Non-marine Saline and Alkaline > Saline ...
GATACCCGCACGCTCAAACCTTCACCCCTCAAGGGAGTATAAAACTATTCTTTAAATAAGCATGTTTTCCACTCCAGTTTGGTGGTAAAGGGGGGGGGGGCATTTTATGGGTATCGAAAAGCTCCGGAAAGCTTTTAGGAAGGGGAAGCTAAACAAATACAGAGGGAGATATCCCCTGCTCAAGGCGCTGGATGCATTGCAGCTCGCTACTGCCCTTGAGATGCATGTTGACGCTTTCCTCACCAATGACGCAAAGCTGAAGCGAGTAGAAGAGGTAAACGTTGTAGTCTTGAAGGATTATTTGTGAGTAGGGAAGAATGAGTGACTAAACAGATGAATCTGCGTGTGCGCCCTGAGCGAGCAAATGATATCGAGGCGATCGATATCCTCTTAAGAATGGCCTTTGGCGGCACTGAAGAGAGCACCCTGGTCCGGGCACTCCGGGTATCCGAATATTTCGTGCCGCCATTAGCACTGGTTGCTGAGGAGGCAGACGAGGAGGCGGAGAACCGTATCGCCGGCTATATCCTCTTCAGCCGCATCGGTATTGAAACACGCAACGGAGAGGTACAAGCGCTCGCGCTGGCGCCGATGGCCGTTCTGCCTGAGCAACAGCGGCAGGGTATCGGCACGCAACTGGTTGAAACAGGATTGGAGGCGTGCAGACAGCTGGGCCACCGAATTGTCGTGCTCGTCGGCCATCCCGAGTACTATCCCCGGTTCGGGTTCGAGCCCGCACGCGCCCACGATCTTGAATTACCCTTTGCGGTCCCTGATGAGGCCTTTATGGCACTGGAGCTCCTGCCCGGTGCGCTAAAAAGCGTACGAGGAGGCAGAGTCAGGTTCAGTCCGCCGTTTGAAGCGGTGGTGTGAACCCCACTGAAGTTGGAAGCTTAGAACCGCAACGTGAACTCACCGACGGGCGCGAGGTGTAAAGCACCGTAGCCGGATATGTTCTGTTGTCCGTGTGCATTAGCACCGAGCAATCCGAAGGATTGCGAGAGTTCCGAACCCAGCTCATATCTTTTCTCTTTTTGCAATAAGATCTTTCAATTTGCTTTTCAATGCAGGGATATCATTCTCGACTGTACCCCAGAGGGCATCCATATCTACGCCCAAATAATCGTGTATCAATTTGTCTCTCATTCCTGCCATGTCTTTCCAAGGAATATCCAGATGCTTCTCTCTGATCTCATTGGATACCATCTTTGCGGCTTCACCTATTATCTCTATCTGCCGTATTACCCCGTCCTGTATAAGGTGATTCTCCATAAAGTCTTTGTATTCTATCCTCGCAGTATACTCTTCTATTCTGACTATAGCATCTAAAATATGCTTCAGATACGCAGTGTCTTCTTTTTTCATCCGTAAATCATCTTCATCTCTCTTTTTATCGTATCAATCAAATAGGGACTTATAGAGTTCTCTGTCAGCAAATCCACTTTTATTCCCAACTCCTCAGACAACTCTCGTTCTATTCTCACGAGTTGAAGAAGGCTTTTTCTTTCTGAAAACTCCACAATAATATCTATATCACTTTCCGGTTTCTCCTCTCCTCTGACATAAGAGCCAAAGACGGCTACCTTTCTCACCCCGTGACCTTTAAGTAGATTGGCGATTTTTTCAAATAGTTCTTCCCTACTCATGTTTTTTATCCTTCTTTAACGGGGATTCCGAATTTTGGATAAACCCGGTATATCCGCAGTGTGGATAGACATCATTCTGGATGATCAGCCTATGCTATCTTTCTATGCCCACACACCGGACTTGTTACCTTACATTAATCTTCGGTACTCATAAAAATATATACCTTTCGGACTTCACGAGCAAAGCTGTTCTAGCACTTCTTTGTAACGATAAGCTCCGCGCGCGGATGCATGCCACCGAGCCGCAGACGCCGCACGATGCGATGTGCCTTCTTCACCTCAGGCGCGGGGTGAAGATATGAGACCACCACGCATACGTGATGCCAAAAACCAGAGCAAATACTACCGCTTTCAATAAATTTTCTATTAGGAATACATTTCCACCCATAAGGTAATCTAACAGCAGCCAAACTACCAATGCTGTAATTGTCGCAATGATTGTTGGTAGTACAATTTTTTGATCCATTACTAATGCAAGTCAAAATGCTCGTTTAAATATTTGGTATTAAAGCGAGGCATGTGATGAACTTTGCACGCGATGCTTTATAGTCCTAGCGTCGATCGTAACGCTGGAGTCCCCCCTTTTTTGCGAGCGCGTACCTTCCCTACGCGCACGCACCGCCTTCATTCAGGTACCACGCGCAAGTAGTAACGTGGTAAAGCAGTAAGTAGTTACCCTTTATACCGACCTCACGAGGCGAAAGCCCAGGTCATCGCAGCGGAGGGCAGGGCCAGCGCAGCCACGGGACGCGGAACGGCAGTAACCAGCGACGTTGCACCAGCTACCGCCACGGTAAACCCTGAGCGAGCCAGATCCTACCCACGCGCTGCCGTCGGTCGGCGCGCCGTCATAGCTTTCGTGGTAAACATCCTGCACCCATTCCCAGACGTTGCCGTGCATATCATAGAGCCCCCAGGGGTTCGGCTTCTTCTGGTCGACCGGATGCGTTTCATCGCCTGAATTCTCAGCAAACCACGCGTACTCGCCGAGTTTCGCATCAGAATCGCCGAACGAATAGCGTGTGGTGGTGCCCGCGCGACAGGCGTATTCCCATTCTGCTTCCGAGGGCAGCCGGTACTTATCCGTACCTTCTTTCGCGTTGAGCTTTCTGATGAACTCCTGCACGTCGTCCCACGAGACCATCTCGACAGGCAGGTTGTCGTCACCCGTGAAGAACGCGGGATCTGAGCCCATTACTGCACGCCACTGCACCTGCGTAACTTCATATGTGCCCATATAGAACGCATGTTGTAGAGCTACCTGATGGACAGGCCCTTCGTCATTGTCTCTACCCGCTTCGTTTGTTGGCGCGCCCATCTCAAACTCGCCCGCGGGGATCAGCACGAACTCCATACCGATGGAATTGGTGTACGTAGTATCAAGTGTGGCGGACGGAGTAGGTGTTGGTGTTGGCGTGACTTCTGGCACTTCTTCCTCCACGCAGCCCACAACAAACATCGAAACTACGATTATAGCTACTGCAACACTGCATAGTCCTAATTTCTTGTTCATCTCACCACCTAACGGGCACATAATCGAAGCCTTTATTTAAGCTTTTCTCTTTTGCAAACTTTGCTCTTCAGTCGCCTTTGCTCCTTAAATTGGGCCTTATTGGCTGGCGTTGTGAGCACATGCAGGCACGGGGCAGGCTGCGGGGATGTTAGCACCGCTTGCAATCCAAAATGATGGAGATGAGCAAGGATCAGCGAGATGGCACCAGCAAGCGCATCGGGCCCGTCGTCATGCGCTGCAAGCGGGTGATGGATCAGCTGCTCCACGAACTCGGGATAATCCTGGTTCCAGGTATCGAGGAATCGAAGCTGCCCGTTCGTATAATGTGGCTCGATCGCCTGGATACGGGCGAGCTTTTGACTGCTAGACCACGGGACAGCAAATTTAAATAACCGCGAAGACCTTTTTTATATGTAGGTTCCGTACGATTTTGGGTGTGGTGTGCGTCCCGCTGGATGGAGATGAGGCTAGGAGATGGAGCTGAAGACAAAAGAAGTCCTGAAAAGGCTTGGTGACTTAGAACGAGAAATCGAATACATCAAGCGTGATTTGTTGCATGTGGTGGAGCAATCGAGGAGTAAGACTTCTCTTTTTGGCTGCGTACGAGGTGGTGAGGTAACCGAGGAAGCGGTAGAAGAAGCGAAGAAAGAGCTCTTCCGAGAATTGGAGGATATGTAATTTAATGCTGTATATTCTGGATACCCATGTCCTTATCTGGTATTTTATAGGCAGTACCCGGTTGACAAGGGCAGTTAAAGAAAAGATAGAGGAGGTTAGGAGCACGGGAGGTCGATTACTGGTGCCAAAGATCGTGCTTGCAGAAGCACTATCGGTTGCTGAGAAGGGAAAGGTTACCTTTGATTTTCCCGAGATGTACCACCGCATAAAGGCCGAACCAGAATTTGAAATCGTTAGTTTCACCCCAGAGATCCTGGAAGAAGTTACGGCTCTTGCGATTCCTGAGATACATGATAGGATAATAGTAGCCACCGCGAGGTTTTATCAGGCGGGGATTCTCACGAAAGATAAAATCATTCGTGACACAGGGGATGTTGAGACGGTCTGTTAGCCGTCGAGATGAGAGATATTGTTACTGTTGAAGATGCTTTTTAATTTTAACTACTGCAACGCGACGGTTGCTACACACATGCTCTCCGTCAGCGCGCACGAGGGATAAGGACCCGGCGTTGCGCTTTCTCTTTTGTGAGTAGTAGATCAATAGCACCAGCAAGCGCATCGGGCCCATCGTCATGAGCTGCCAGCGGAAAGTGGATCAACTGCTCCACGAGCTCCGGATAATCCTGGTTCCAGGAATCGAGGAAAAGCAGCTGGCCGTTAGAATAGTACGGCTCGATGGCCTGTATGCGGGCAAGCTTCGGCGTGTTATGCCAGATGAGTTTGTGGGGCACGGTGACCTTGGCCGCCTGTTGCCGTTCGCGCAGCACGAGCTCGAAACTGCAGGGGTTGGGATCTGATTTAGCTTTGTCGAGCGAGTTCGCCTCGATGCCGACCTGCTTGTAATTGAAGAAGCTCTGCAGCTCGATGAGCTTGTCGATGAGTTTCGAGTGCGCCGCTCTTGAGAGGTCGCAGTGAAAAACGATCCACGAGTCCCTGTATTTCAATACCGTGACGATAGCGGAATAATCGTTGGCGCCGAGCGACGGGTCGCAGAACGCGAAAGCTTCTGCTCGTGACAGATCGAGCTCTGACTTCGCAATCTTGTGCAGGGCTTCGAGCTTGAAGATCTGATCTTCCTCGGGGATCGGGCGGTTCAGATACTGGCAGGCGAACAATAAGGTGCCCTTCTCTACCTTGAGTGCTTCGAGCTTCTTAGCTGGAAGGACGAAGGGGAACCGCGGCGTGGATCCATCATTGTCGTAGCATGACTCGCGCTGGATGTAGTACCTGTATTCTTCGGGGAGCTGCGGATTGATCTCGTTGATGATAAACGAGTAGACATCGTCGAAATGCCAGTGCGTGCCCACTACCACGAGCTCGCCGTCTGGTGTGAGCACGGAGACAAGATCATTGAACCACCGCTTCTTCTTCTCGCGTACCGAGGGGCTTTCGCGATCATCGATGTTGCACAGATCATCCACAATGATGAGATCGTAGTGCGCGGATACGAGATTGCCGAGCGCGCCGACGGTGGCGATACTGGGCTCGCTGTAGTTCCGCGTGCGCGTGTTGAGCACGATAGATTTTGTCTTTGCTGACCGGGGATCAAGGGGCACGGTATTGAAGCAATCCAAATAAAGGCTGATGAGCTTCTCGTTCCGGAGATACTGGCCCACGATCTCGTTGAGGAAGGCCTCTGCATTTTTCGCAGTTGCGTTCACAATCAGTATCCGGAGATTCGGATCCCCGAGCAACCGCCAGATGGGATACGACTTGGTAAAGATCGTTGACTTGTACGTGTGCCGCGGCTCCAGCCAGAGCGAGCGTTTATGCTGTCGATCCAGCTCGTTGCACCAGGCATGATGCGGATCCTCTGCCAGCTGCGAGTAACCTAAAATCCTACTGGCGAAGCGGAAGAGGTCAAGACTGCGCTGCTCTCCCGGGAGCTGGACCATGAACCTCATTCCTCTTTTTCGCCCCCCACAGGCATACTGTCATCCCCTTTAAGCTGCTTCCTGGACTGCTCAGGGGGATAGCAATCGTCGATCCAACTGGTGGAGATGCGCTCGCATGTGCTTCTCGCCGGACGTATGCTCGCCAACTCCTTGAGCGCATGCGCTGTTTCCTTGAACGCTTGCGCGATTTCCTTCTGCGCGTGGGCGATTTGACCGAGCTCCGCAACGCTGAGTTCAGGAGTTCCCGGTTTGAGTCGCTTCCTGAGCGCGGTCTGAATATCCTCAGCAAGATCTTGATTTTCCGCTATGGCGCGCGGTAAACCCTCAAATACGTCTTTGTTGGCGATGTACGTGGTGATCGCTTTTGACGCGACCGCCTTACGGTCGCTTCCTTCTTCTTCCGCGCGCCGCGTCAACGCAGCATACGCATCCTTCGAGATCACGATCGTCTTGTGATCCCGAGTCGGCTTCTTGCTCTCCTCTGGCCCGGTTACCGCTCCACCGGCTCGTGTCGCTGCGCCGTCTGCAGTCATCTGCGCTCACCTGCCTTAACGGGCGCGTGCCGCTGTTTCGATAGCAGCAATCGCTCAGAAGAAAGCGAAAAAGTCGCGACAGTTCCGCGATACCATACCCGATGGGCCGGAATTACGGTGCCGGTATGTACGCCGATCACCTTCCGTTCGACCCGCCGCGCATCCGCCTCGACATCGCCTTCTGACCCTGCCATAAGCGTCACTGCTTGTGCTCAGGAAACTACCTGCGTTTAAGGAAGCCCCGTTTTTGACGGCTCACGTAAACCCATAAAAAAGGTCCGTTACGCTTTCTAACTGCTAGTTGAGCTTATTCTGGACTAACCTTAAACGCCGCTCAGCTCGGTCGTGGTACTGGTGGTGCATGCCGCGGCGGATCGGGCCTGCGGCGAAAGCGATGTCCTCCTTCTTGGTCTTGTTTAACGTGGCCCCGAGGCACGGGGTCGTACTGCGAGTAGAACCCGGGCTCATCCTTCTCCACAAGATCCCAATCGACAGGCAATGCCGAGGATATTGTGCACGATATCCAGAGTACTTTTCACTGTCTTCGCTGCTGATCGCATGACTGCGGCACCGAATGCGATGGTGCCGGCAGCCTTCAGCTCACCGATAGCGTCGAATGCGTTCACATTCACGGGATACATCTATCCTGTACCTCCTATCTTTCCGTACACCTCATCGATGCGTGCTCTGCCCTTAGCTTCGGGACTAACGGGAGCAGCTAACCGGGCAGTCCGCAGGCCTTTAACCATATCGAGCTCTTTGCTCAGCGCGTCGAGATCAAGTGCCTGCAGATCCTTCTCCGTCTTCGTGTCCTGTAGCGTTGTGAGCTCTGCGACGAGCGCATCCTTCTCAGTTTGCACGAGCTCGTCGAGTTTGCGCTGCAGCGCGTCACGCTGCGAAACTGCTTCGCCACGCTGTGCTACTGCTTCTGCGCGCTCTCGCTTCAACCTCACGACAGCGTCTTTTGCCTCCTGGAGCTGTGCGACCGCAGCGGACTGATCGGGCTGCTTTGCGGGCTGCTCAGCGCTTTCGTTCGTGGGCACGATATTGAGCCCGCAGCCATCTCGAGACGAGCACCTGCCTTCCGCGCACACTGCGACGTGATTGAGGAAGATCTCGCGCTGGACCGCGTTGTAGTCCTTGCCTTCGCCGAGTGATCCTTTCGCTTCGTCGCTCGTATCGAGCGTACAGAAGTATCCGGGCGAAACGTCGCTGAGTTTCTGCTCCTTGATGTCTGCGATCAGATCCTTATCGGAGATTTCCAGGATGCCGGTGAGCACGTCGCTTTCTGCACGCGGATCGCGCAGGAATCCGAGCACCTGTGCGCGCTCGGTCACGATTCCTGCCTTCGGATGGTCGCGGGTGACTGGTATGCCGTTAGCGAACCGAGCGGCAGCTTCGAGCTCGCTGAACGGCTTGATTGCTTTGATCGCGCCGTCGTTGTAGCCATAGACGTGCTTGGAATGCGCGATGGTTGCAGGGATCCTGAGCATACCGTCTTCTTCGGTCGCCTCATCAAGCTTCAGCTCGAACGAATCGGTGAACTGCGCGATTGAGTCCTGATTAGCATCCTCGTCTTTCTGCTCAGGCTTCGGATATTCTGATTTGTAGCCGTGTGGGAGCACGATGACATCAACGTTCGTGTACTTGATCGGCTTCTCTTCGGGCAGTGGGTATTCGGCATCCGCTTCGGGCTGGGCTAAGGCCTGCAAGAGTGCATCGAGTTCGGCTTCTTCTTCTTCAAGAGCCATTGCTGGACTTCACTGAGAAGACGAAAAACGGCAACGCGTTTAAGGAGGGCCAAAAATAAGTAGCTTTTAAGGTGCTGATGCGGTTATTCTGCTAGGTTTGTAGAATCGACGATATCCATTTGCTACCGGGCTGGATCCTTTAAAAAGCCCGCTTTTGCTTAATAAAATTCAATATAAAGATTGTTATATTTTATGAACATAGTTCAAGTGCGTAAGTCCTATCGTTTTAAAACGAAGAAAAAAAGCAAGTAGAAAATGAAGCTTTTTCATAGAAAGCTTAAATGCGATTTCTGCGGAAAAACGCTGGATGAGGAGCATTTTTACGAGTGGAGAGAGAAAAGATTCTGCTCTACTCAGTGTAAGCGGGAATACCGGAAGATGATAAGAGAAGCAGAAGGGGAAAATAAGCGATTCCCCTACTCTAGTGCGTTTGAGCAGATTTACTGGAGAAAATAAAATACCAAGCTCCGGGCGTTTTCTAAGTGGCATCTCATAGCATCGAGCTGCAATGAGATCTCGCTCGTCAGGTTTTCTTCACTCACCGCTAGCTGTACCTGCGTGAGAACGTCCACAACTTTGAATCTTCCTGTTTCGCTTGCAGATATCTGATGAGGGTTCGACGCTGTGCAGACAACACACGGGCTAATCTTCCTTATATATTTTTAATAACCTCATAGTTTGGAGGATTTCAGAATTATAGTTTTTATTCTCTTTAACCTTTTTGTATATATCGTTGATTATTGTTTCAAACTCAATAATGTGATCTATTCCATTTTGGCTAAGCATTTTTATTGCCTCTTTTCTTGTTTCTTCATTCTTAGCCAGTGCTGGGATTACCAGTATTTTCCTATAATGGGCTGTTTGGATTACTGCTTTAATTTTTTCATCAGCTTCTGGTCTTGTAAAATAAAAGATGCGAGGTGCCGATCGTATAAGAGACGGCGTAAAAACTTCTGTATGCCATCCTTTAACTTCGATAGCCGCATATTCAATCCCTTTTAAGTCATCGGTTTTTAATATGAAGTTTTTGGGAGGATTGATACGGTCAGGATGAAGGTTAAGCGCTACTAAATCTACATCGCTATCTCCTCCAATTCCGTTCTCGCCCTTTACCCGGTAAGTTACGTTCGTTCTAACCAAGAAGTTCAAATTTTCAAAAAAAAAGTCTTACAATTTCTTCATTAACGTCGGCCAATTTCTACACCTCCGTATTTACGGCTCCCTCTCGAACCTCCTTATATTCATCCTTCAAAGCACGAATGAGGGGTTCTACTGCCGGCTTTCCTATCTTGACAAGCGCCTTTGTGGCTCCCTCTCGAACCTCCTTATATTCATCCTTCAAAGCACGAATGAGGGGTTCTACTGCTAGTTTCCCCATCTCACCAAGAGCCTCTTCTGCACCCTTTCGAACGTTCCAATTTTCATCCTTCAAAGCACGAACGAGTGGTTCTACTGCCGGCTTTCCTATCTTAACAAGAGCCTCTTCTACTCCCTTTTGAATATACCGTTTTTCATCCATCAAAGCATGAACGAGGGGTTCTGCTGCTCTCTCATCTCCTATCGTACCAAGTGCAGTTGCTGCTCCCTTTCGAACATCCTCATTTTCATCCTTCAAAGCACGAATGAGGGGTTCTGCTGCTCTCTCATCTCCTATCGTACCAAGTGCAGTTGCTGCTCCCTCTCGAACCACCCAATTTTCATCCTTCAAAGCAAGAATGAGGAGTTCTACTGCCGGCTTTCCTATCTTAACAAGAGCCTCTCCTGCACTCCGAACAGCCCAATTTTCATCCTTCAAAGCAAGAATGAGGAGTTCTACTGCCGGTTCGCCTATCTGCATATAAAATAGCCCTACCTAAAAGGTAGGATCACAACCGATAAATAATTTGCTGTCGTCGCATGTTAGCTTTCCGATTTGGGAGCCCCAACCCGTGAGCGCTACAGATGCTCTTTGAGCTCGAGATACGTACGGATTGCCTGGTTCAACTCGGCCCGGGCATTTTCTTGGTGGCATCTCATGACGTCGAGCTGCAATAAGATCTCGCTGGTCGAGTCTTCTTTACTCATCGCTGCGAGGGCTCAGCTAAGGCCTGCAAGAGTGCATCGAGTTCGGCTTCTTCTTCTTTTGGAGCCATTACTGGTCTTCACTGTGAAGACGAAAAAAGGCAACGCGTTTAAGGAGGGCCAAAAATTAGTCAACTTCGAGTAGCGGATGCGCTCTTTATACGCTATGCATAGTTTTTAGCGCATGGGGATGCCGATTTTATATATGATGAAGAGAACGAGCAAATAAGGGAGAGTGATGCGAAAAAAGATGCCCGCAATAGTAGATTTGGAGAAGTGTGACGGCTGTAAAGGAAGGAAAGAGAAAGGAACGAGCATGTGCGTGGAGGAATGTCCCGTGGAATGCATAAGTCTGGCCGAGGACGATCCCAGCACTGCACCACATGGAAGAGAGCAACACGCAGTAATAAATGCTGAGGAGTGCACCGATTGTGAGGTTTGTGTAGACGTTTGTGAGCAAGGTGCGATAAGCATGGAGTAGTAACGAGAAAACAAGCAGCGGTGAGGAATCTGAAAAAGAATCTGGTTGTGGATGGGCGGGAGCGCCCACAACAGCGTCTAATATGTGTTAGTTACTGGAGCTGAAACGGAGGTGTGAAAATGGAAGAGAAAGAGCCGAGTATAATAGTACATGCGGATGCGCGGGCCGAAGAAATCGCACCAATAGCGAAAGCGGTGAATGACTTGGTTTTAATGCCAGTTGCTATGCGGTCCAAGAATAACAAGGGCGTTAGAGTGGAAAAGGGGGAAATTATAGACTTTGAATATTCAGGCCCCATATTAGAGCAAGTGCTCAGGGAGAATCGGGTTATACGCACAAATCTTCTCAAGGGTAAATATGCCGGTGTGCCGGTTGTCGTTGCCCCGATTCGAGACAGAAGTGGGAGAGCGATAGCAGCTTTGGGCATTTTTGATGTAGTAGGAACGGTAGATTTAGGAGCTCTATTTGCCGACTATCCAAAGGTTCTCGAACAAGTTAGGGCATACCATAGAGCAGAGCGAGAATAGATTCGAGTCGCCAATCGCGGAGTGAAGCCTGCGCACGGTGGGACTAAGCGGCCCGGCCCGGCCCGGCCCGGGTAAATGCGCGCAGAGATTTAGCATCCTTCCATCGGACTGGATAAAGGCGTGGTCACCTCCTCTAAATATCCTCATAGAGGTCCGCGGTCTTCCGTGCGATCGTATCCCAGGAGAAGCTTTCTGCAGTCTTCTGCCCGTTGGTGCCCATCCACCTCGCCCGAATTGGATCGGCGAGTATCCTCTTCAAGCCCCACGCGATCGAGTCCGGATTATCATAGACCTTCAGTCCGTTGATATCGTGCTGGACGAAATCGAAGCCGTTATGGGTGACGACGATCGGCTTCCCGGCCGCCCATGCTTCGAGCGCAACGATGCCGAAGGGCTCGTTCCTCGAGGGGATGCTGACCATGTCGCATGCATTGTAGAAGCTGAGGAGGTCAGGCTCCTGAACGTAGCCGAGGAAGCGGCAGGCGTGCTGGATGCCCAGTTGCCACGCGCGATGCTCTAATCCCCGCCGCATGGTGCCGTCACCGACGAAGAGGAACTGCGCAGCCGGGAACTCAGTCAATACATGAGGAACGGCCTCCAAAAGCAGATCAGGGCCTTTCTGCGCCACCATTCGGCCCACGAAGAGGCTGATGGGGTCGTGGATGTCAAGGTTATGCACGACTTTTACGCTCCAGGGATCAAGCGGGCAGAGGAATTTCCGGATCGAGATGCCGTTCGGGATCAGTGCGAGTTTCTCATCTGGGAATTGGTAGATCCACTTCGCTTCATTCTTGATTGTCTCTGAGGTGGTGATGATTCGATCAGCCACGAATCCGCCGTAACATTCCAGATTCCTGATGTCCCGTGACTGCCCCTCGTGAAAGACGTTCCCACATCGCCCGTATTCCGTGGAATGAAGCGTGAAGACGGTCTTCTTCTGACGGGCATTCCGTATCTCTGCGAGCGCGTTCACGGTCATCCAATCGTGCCCATGGACGATGTCAAAGGTGCCTGAGCGGTCCTCGGCCTTGGAGAGGTGGTAGGCGAAGGAGTGGCACATATTGTTCATCTCCGTGATGAAGTTGGAGTCGAAGTCGAAGGGACAGCGGTGGTACTGCACACCGTCGACGATCTCATGATGGCGTTGGCCTTGCCCCGTGCGTGTAAAGACATGTACCTCGTGCCCAATCCGGTCCAGCGCTGCCGCAAGCTCCGTAATGTGTGGTGCGACACCGCCGACAGCGATCGAATGCATGGATTCCCAGCTCAAGAGCGCGATTCTCATTTCAGCTCAACTCACGGGCCGATAAATTCTTTGAGCTCTTCGTAGCTCGCGGTAACGATTTGCTTGAACTGCCCTGGTTCCGCTCTGATCTTAGCTGCGGTCTCGGAGTCGCCGAGATACTCGATCCACGAGGCGAGCCAGACTGCCTCTTCTGGCCCGAAGGCATCGAGGTGATCGTGTAAGTCGCGCAAGTTCGCGATGGCCATGCTTCCACGGTAGTACGGGTTCTTGTCCATAGGTGTGAAGAGCGAGGTAGCGATCTTCGAGAGCGCGGTCTTGCTCGGCTTTGCCAGATTGATGACTCTCCGCTTTTTGCTCACTGCGCGGGGCATAGCTCTACATCCCTCCATTCTTCATATTGCCGCGCTTCAATGCAGTCCTGGATTAGGTGGACCAGCTCGTCTCGCGAGTTCCCGGGTTCCATTGCGACCACCGCGCTGGCCAGAGGCTCATCACCGAGCACATTCCAGATCCATGAGGCGATGTCATTGTAACCGAAAGAGAGCGCGAAATCGCTGCGCCCTGCCGTCCACCCCAGGTGGTACTCGATCGAACGCAGATCGATCCTCTTCACGATCGCGAGGAACTCCTGGATGCTGTGAGCGACCTCACCGGTGAAACTGACTTTCCCATTCCGGACGAGATTGAAGTAAAATGCCTCCTCATCCGAGACCGTGCGGAAGAATCGCTTGGGATCGGCACTTCGCATCCGGTCAGCACTGCAGTCGAGCAGTGCGAATCTCCTGATGGTACTGTTCACCGTTGAACTCTGAGGAATGATAACAAATGGCCACACAATACCGTTGCGCACCCTCACGTCGTGGCCCAGAATGCAGTGGGGCCCAATGGTGGCATCTTTGAGTTGCGTCGCTTTACCGATCATGGTTCCTTCCCCGACCATGGACTGCTGCAAGCAGGAATAACGGCCGATGTTAACATCCTCGAAGAGCACTGTCCGTGGCCCCAACGTGCAACACTCCTCAATGCGCACGCCGTCACCGATGACCAGGGGCCCAACGAGCATGGAAGCGTCGACCTCAACATTATGACCCATGAGCACATCCATGCGTCCCATGCTCAGCATCCATTCGGTGGCATGCATGTAGCCCTCCACATGCCCCACATCGGCCCAGAATTGGCCTGGCTTGAGCGGATAGCCAAAGAGTTTCTCCCGCTCCTTCTGATGGAGCAGATGGAAGAGATCCTTGGCGAAATCGAAAGGTATCCCTTCGGGCACGTATGCCATCGCCTTCGGATCAATCACATAGACCCCCGTGCTTGCCAGATTACTGAAGCATTTCTCCTTCGGCGGCTTCTCTTGGAAGCGCATAATGCCGCCCTGCTCATCAAGCAGTGTAACGCCGAAGTGCCATGGATCTTCGACCGCCTTCACGGCAATGGTCACCCAGCCGCCAGCGTCATGGTGGAACTCGAGCAGGTCGTGGAGATTCAGATCAGTGATGTTATCGCTCTGAATCACCACAAAGGGCTCATGCTCCTCATCAAAGCCCGCATTCTTCACCGAGCCCGCGGTTCCGAGTGGTTCGGGCTCGATCGGAAAGGTGAGCTGAACATCATCCCGCCTTTCTAGGTGCTCCATAATCATCTCGCGCAGGTAGGTTGTGGTCACCGCGATCTCCTTTATCCCGTACGCGACAAGGTAATCAACCACATGCTCGATTATCGGCTTATTCAGCAGCGGAATCATCGGCTTCGGGCGCGTGAACGTGAGTGGCCGCAGCCGCGTGCCAAACCCACCGGCGAGAATTACCGCTTTCATCTCCTTGCTTCTCACCTCTCAGCGCCTCATCTCTCTCATCTCGGCGCCTTACTGTAAGGTGGGTAATAGCACGCGGAAAAAGGGATTTGTGAGTGATTATGCGAAGATAGCACGATCTCTGCAAAAGTATACATAGGTAGCACGATATCTAGTAACAAGAGCGCGATGATTCGTAAGAATATCTCGCTATATGAGAAGGATCTGAGGCGGCTCGCGCCCCTCCTGGAGAAGCACGAGGGCAACTTCAGTGCGGCAGTCCGCGAGATGATCGAGTTTATGGATTCCATGGTACAGAAATTCGGGAGTATGGAGGAGGCGATCCGAGTGGAGAAGCGCGTGAAGGGGGTTTGTATCCCTCGGTTAATGCTCAATTGGTTCCTCACCTGCACTGATTCCTGTCTTCCGCCCGATGAAAGCATTGACGCATTAGCCGAGTTGATATCTCTGCATACAGTTACTGATCTTGAGGCGCTCTCGGCACTCGGCTTTAACGTGACGAGTGCGGTGGAAGCCGATGATGCACGGAATCCAACCAGGGCGGCGATTCGGGTAACGGGAGATCCACTGCAAGCGGAATTTGTGGCCAAGCTGGCCGCATGCTGCTTTGCGAAGCAGCGCAACCTGAGCGTGGATGTGGTTGACAGAGCGGCTACTACGACCACCGTGCTACTAAAGAAGCAGGGCGAACGGGGGAGCGAAGCCGCTTATACTGCGATCAGGGACAGCTTGCTCACGCACTTTGGTGAGCGGCATATCATGATGCAGGAGCTGCTTGCCAGGCCGAAGTTCTGGAATGATGTGGTCACGTCCAGCCTGGAGTGGAGTGCGCTGCAGCAGTACCGTTATCCGCGGCTCTACCAGGTGAGTGAGTACAAATAAATGAAGCGTAAGCTCCGGCTCGTTCATAAAAGTCCTCTCACCGCTCGCATTACCCGATCCCGTTCCTGATTCAGCTCATCGAACTCGATACCGCGATCAACGGCCATGAGGAAGATGAACTCGTCGTACTTCTCTGCGAGAATCATGCCGTCCTCGGAATCCACGGTGACGGTCGTTAACCCGCCTCTGTCGAGCAGCCGAGCGCATTTTTCGGCCATGCGCACCATCATTGCTGCCATAGAGAGGAGCGGCGATTCGGCCATCAGCCTGGAGTGGCCATAAGCTTGCAGCAGTATCCCATCCCGCGAGATCACCGCAGCGGCCGTCACGCCCTCACGCTCCACCATCGCTCTGAGCGCCAGATTGAGCTCCTCGTTCACCGTGTGACGTACTGTTTTCCGCTCCATCATATGCTTATAGAGCGCCAGCTCGATAGCAGCGTGTAGCTCATGCTCACTGAATGGCTTAACAACGTAACCATACGGATTGGTCAGCTTTGCTCGCTCTATTGTCTCGCGATCGGTGTAGGCTGTGAGATAGACGACGGGGATATCGAACCGGGAATGGATCCGTTCCGCGGCTTCAATGCCGTCAATCTCGCCTCCGAGCACGATGTCCATAAGTACGAGATCGGGTTGCAACTCTTCTGCCTTCTGGATCGCCTCTTCACCTGACGAGACGGTCGTGGAGACGCGGAATCCCATGCCAGCTAGCATAGCTTGAATGCTCCGGGCAATGATGCCCTCGTCCTCCACTATTAGAATCGCCGGATCTTCCATCTGACTTTCTCACCCCACCTCTTAAACTCGTTCTTTGAACCGAATGATAAAGGTAGTGCCGGCACCGCGCTCCAGCTGGATGGTCCCCTTCAACTGCTCCACGAGTGTATTTACCAGCTTTAACCCCAGCGTTGCTGTGTTCGTAATATCCAGATCCTCCGGGAGGCCAACCCCGTTATCAGCAACCCTCAGGAGGTAGCTCCCATCGTCTTCCGCATGGAGATCAAGCAGGATATCACCCCTCCGATTCCTGGGAAACGCATGCTTCAAGCAATTCGAGACGAGTTCATTGATGATCAGCCCGAGAGGAACGGCAGTATTGAGGTCCAGCATCATTCCGGGTGAATTAAGCGTAACGCTCACGCGATCTGCGGATAATCCGTAGGAATGAATCAAAGCAGTGATCAGTTCCTGGAGATATTTGGTGAAATGGATCTTCGCCAGATACTCAGCCTGGTACAGTTTTGCGTGGATGAGCGCCATCGATCTGATTCGATTCTGAATCTCATTATAAGCGGCGAAGGCCGCAGGATCACGGGCGTGCTGCGCCTGAAGGACGAGAATGCTGGAGACAAGTTGAAGGTTATTCTTCACCCGGTGGTGGAGCTCCCGCAACAGTGTCTCCTTCTCCTCCAGAGAGGCTCTGCACTGCTCTTCCGCTCGCTTTTGTTCGGTGATGTCACAGCCCTGGGCTATGGTCGCGATCACTGTTGTGCCGTCTTCACCGAAGATGTTGGCAAAGTTCCAGAGCACATCCCTCGAGGTTCCGTCTTTTCGAAGGATGGGTATTTCGAGCGTCACCCACCGCTCTCCTGCCAGCGTGCGCCTGATGAGCTTCATCGTTTCTTCCCGCTTTGGCTCTGGAAGGAGGATATCGAGCGGAGCGTTCAGAACGTCCTCCGCACAGTGCCCGGTGAGGCGTTCAAAGGCGCGATTGAGCCTGGTGATCTTGTAGTCAGCATCCCAGACAATAATGGGCATGTGAGCAAAATTGAATAGATTATCCAGATAGCTACTGGTGTTCCGCAGCTCTTGCTCTGCCTGAACGCGATCGGTGATCTCGCGCCATAGGGCGACGACGCCATCTCCCAGCTTTGCGACCCTGATGTCAAATACCCGTCGCGGTTCTTCATCCTTGACAGTCTCGATAATCGACTCTTCGCTGAACGGCTCGCCCGTCTTAACCACCTGGCAATAGTCGTCAAAGAGTCCCGAGTCACGATACACAGGTAGCAGCTCGCAGAGGCGCTTGCCCGTCAGCTCCTCCCTAGAGAATTGGGTGACCGTGCACGCCGCCGGGTTCACATACTCTATCCTGAAGTCGGTAATGCTGCCGGATTCATCGCGAATGGCCGAATAGATCCCGAAGCAATCGAGTAAATGCTCCGCGGACGTTCGGAACCGTTCCTCACTCTTCCTGAGAGCTTCTACCGCGCGTTTGCGATCGGAGATGTCATGAAACGCCCCCACTGCCGCCGCTATTTCACCGCTTGGGCCATAGAGCGGAACAGCATTCGCGATGACGTTAACCCTGGTGCCATCGGAACGCTCGATAATCATCTCTTCGTCGAAGATCTCATCGCCCCGGAGCAGCGCGCGGCTCGCTGGGAACTCTTCGGGCAGATACACGCGGCCGTCGGGCTTGAGTAACCGAAAGAGCTTAAGGGAGTGCTCTTCCAGCGGCAGCCCCCGAAGGTCCGCACCGTAAAGCTCTATTGCACGATCATTAACGTACGTGATCTTACCGTCCGGTTTTTCGATGATCACCACGCCGGCGGGCACGCTCTTCAGTATGGTTTCTATCCGCGATCTCTCGAAATCCGCCGCTTGACGAGCTTTCATAAGCGCTTCTTCCGCATGCTTACGCTCACAGATGTCCACGCCCGTAACCAGAATTGACGGGATGGTATCTTCTTCATACACAACAAGCCTGGAGGGTGAGAACATTACGGTGTGGATTAAGCCGTTCTTCGCTCGGATTGCCACCTCGCCCCATGAGGTATCTTCTCCCGCGAACGCCTTCTCCAACTCCACGACTGCCGCTTCTCGCTTATCCGCGGAGAGAAAATCCGAGAAATGTCTGCCGATAACCTCGTCTTTATGATACCCAAAAGCTTTCAACGTATACTTGCTGACGTTTTTTAAGAGGCCGTCACGACCAATCATCAAGCTGATTCCCGGACTCTCCTCGATGAGAAACCGGTATTTGCGCTCACTCTCCTGTAGTGCCTCCTCCACTGCGCCTGGCGGGTGAGGCCCGTTACAGGGGGGCGATTCAGCCCGATCTCCGCGCTCTTCGTTCTTCTCGCTCATCACTACCCGGCGTTCTTCTCACAAACTGCTGCTCCGTTTGGGGTCAAAACCAGTAGCAGCAAATTCGCGATTGTTATAGAAAATATTCTCCGGCAGTAAATAACAGGCACTCATAGCAGTGGTATCGCGGGTATGCGTGGCGCGCTGAAGAATGTGCGTGTGGCATGGTGTTGATGTGTGCCATCCGTGGACACTCGTTCTCAAACTGTTTTTTAACCGTGCCACTGCAAAGCCATGAAGTACAGGAGGTGGTAACCGATAACTATGGCACTTGAAAGATGGAGGCCGATTCGGGGGCTGAGGCGGTGGAGGCCCACCCAGATGGTTCCATGGCTTGAGGAAGACCTCGACGAGATGCTCGAGCGGTTCGAGCGCATGTTTGGCACGCCATTGCGTCGCACGCTGGTGGAGACGAGGGGTTGGCTCCCTGTCCTGGACATGGTAGACCGCAAGGGCGAGATCGTGGTACGGGCTGAGCTCCCAGGCATAAAGAAGGACGATCTGCACGTATCGGTGACGGGAGACACCCTGACCATCGAAGGCGAGCGGAAGATGGAAGAAGCGGTGGAAGAAGAAGATTATTACTGCTGTGAGCGCAGCTATGGGCGCTTCTACCGTGAGCTCACCCTGCCTTTGAATGTGGACCGGAAGAAGATAACCTCAGAATTTAAGGACGGTGTCCTTGAGATCAGCATGCCGAAGACAGAGGAAGTCAAGCCCCAAGAGATCGAGATCCCGGTGAAGTAACCGAAGAAGGGCTCGCTGCACTGTTTTCATTTTTTGCTAATGAGACCCTAGGCATCTCGGCGATCGTGACGTGAACCGGAACGGCGTGGCACAAATACTATCCTACAGCTCGATCTCTTCCCGTGCGAGCAGTCCGCCGATCCGTGCAGGCACTGAAAGAGGTAATCAGTGGTATTAACGTACGATATAAGGTAACTTACTATGCCGCACTATGAATTCCTGCCCCATACCGGGGACACGAAATTCAGAGCTTACGGACGCTCGCTGGAAGAAGCATTCGCACATGCTGCCCTAGCCCTCACTGCGGTCATCACGGACCCTGTGGAGATTGAGCCAGTGGTGGAAAAGACCGTCAAGATCGAATCGGAAGACGAGCACGCGCTGCTCTACGATTTTTTGGAGCAGTTCCTTATTCTACTGGACAGTGAGGATTTTTTACTCCATTCAGTCAAAAGCCTGCAGATAGCGATGAAGAACCGCATGTTCAGCCTTCACGCGGAGATCGTGGGTGATACTGATCTTACAAAATACAGAACAGAGACGCACGTCAAAGCGGTAACGTACCAGGAGATGGAGATAAAGGAAGAGGATGACGGCTACATGCTGCAGGTGGTACTGGATATATGATATGAGGTGAGGTTAGATGGGAGAGCCAATTGAGCTGAACAAGATATCGGATATCGTTTGGGAGATACCCAGAAGCGGAAGCATGAAGGTCCCCTGCAGAATCTTCGCATCCGAAGAACTGGTCGAGAAGATGCAGCAGGACAGGACACTCCAGCAGGGCAGGAATATGACCGCTCTCCCGGGCATCTACAAATACTCGCTGGTCATGCCCGATGGCCATGAAGGCTATGGATTCCCGATCGGCGGAGTAGCTGCGCTGGATTATGAGGACGGCGGGATTTCTCCGGGTGGCATCGGTTATGATATTAACTGCGGCGTCAGATTACTGCGCTCAGATCTTCAAAAGGATGAGGTCGCGCCGCACATAAAAGCGCTGCTGGAGAAGCTCTTTGAGTACTGCCCTGCCGGACTGGGCTCGAGCAACATCAAAGTGAACGAAGCTCAACTGGACACGCTTCTCAACGAGGGCGCGCGCTGGGCGGTAGAGAATGGGTACGGCAGTGAAGAAGATCTGAAGCACTGTGAAGAAAACGGCTGTCTGGAGCAAGCCGACGCAGCGCAGATTTCGAACACGGCGAAAAAGCGGGGGAAAAAACAGATCGCAACCCTGGGGTCAGGGAACCATTTTCTGGAAGTTCAATACGTGGATCAGATCTACGATAGGGACGTGGCCAGGGCATTTGGGCTCACGGAAGAAGGGCAGGTGACGTTTATGATCCATTGCGGCAGCAGAGGCCTGGGGCATCAAGTCTGCTCGGATTATCTGCGGAAGATGGAGAAGGGATATCCTGATATCCTGAAAGAGCTCCCGGACAGGGAGTTAATCTATGCACCTGCCGGTAGCGAGCTGGCGCAGACGTATTTCCGCGCGATGTGCGCAGCAGCTAATTTCGCATGGTGCAACCGGCACGTACTAGGCCATCAGACGCGGCTCGCGGTCCACGAGGTGCTGGGCGATGCGACCCTGGAGACCCTGTACGACG